>ERZ724503.752-NODE-752-length-14274-cov-22.446164_pt1 | contig 14274 bp, 14 predicted proteins | sample MGYA00376036_ERZ724503 | MGnify/ENA primary metagenome ERZ724503 (study PRJEB28724, sample SAMN07190885) | wastewater metagenome | isolation source: influent of sewage treatment plant in Hong Hong | place: Hong Kong | collected 2016-03-17 ...
AAACATGATGACGAGTGAGCGCATATTCATCCTTGGCGTCGTTGGAATCGTTGTTGAGCCGCTGCCTGCCTCGTACAGCGTCATTTGAGCAGTTCATTCTAACCAGCCCGCCCCGTTCTCACCAAGGGCTGCCCCCCTCGCCACACAAAAAATCGGGCGGGCACCAGGCCCGCCCTCAGGCGTTACAGGGAGTCACTGATCGTCGAGAGGGTCATAGTCCTGCCAGCTCTCGTCATCCAGCTCCTCCAGCTCGTCTTCCCAGGATTCCGGCTCCCAGTCATCATCGAGATCGAAATCAGGCGTCTGCGTACCCATGCTCATTCTCCTTGGATAGTGCACCGGCCTACAAAGTCTATCCAGAATAATGGGGCTCGCCAGTGGTTCCGCTCAGAGCTTGACCAGGGTGCAGCCAGCCACCTGGAGTCATGGCTCCGGTGGCATCCACGCTCTGCTCCAACCCGGTGACAGACCGGGCGAACACGGTCGGCTGGCAGTTCCCGCGCAGGGCGACGGTGCACCGACCTGGTCTTCGGTCACAACGCCTTGAACATGCTTGCCTCGCCCTGTCGTGGCATCGCTCGTCAGGTGCTCTGGCGCTTTTGCAATTGAAAATCCAGGGCGAGGCTCATGCCGGCCACCTCCTCGCCCGCCAGCTGGCGCAGGATCAGCTCCGCCGCCTCCCTGCCCATCTGGTGATAGGGGATCATGACCGAAGTCAGCGCAGGATGACAGGCGCGCGCCACATCCAGATCGTCGAAACCGGCGATGGCGAGCTTGCCCGGCACGCTCAGATGGCGGCGCTGGCATTCGAACAGCACCCCGGCCGCCAGCTCGTCGTTGACGCAGATCAGCGCATCCAGTTCGGGCCAGCGCAGCAGAAACTCCCCCAGCATGGCCGCCCCCGTGCTGAAACTCGGCAGCTCAGAGGTATTGATGATGGCGTCCGGGGAGAGGTAGTTGTCCAGCAGCGCCTTCTGCCAGCCCTGCATGCGCTGCTGCAGCATCCACTGCTCCTGGCGGGCACAGAGAAAGCCGATGTTGCGATGACCGCGCTCGATGAGGTGGCGGGTCAGCTGATAACCGGCATCGAAGTTGGAGACCCCGACGTTCATGTCGATGGGATGGCGCGCCATAGCTCCCACCTCCACCACCGGCAAGCGGGCCGCCTGCAGGCGCTGCCGGATGACCTCCCCGGGATCCCCCCCAAACAACACCACGGCGGCCGGATTGTGCTGCAGGAAATTGCTGAGCAGGCTGGCCTCCTGCTGCTTCAGGTGCTGGGCATCCCCCAGCATGATCTGGTAGCCCTCGGCGAGCAGGGTCTGCTGCAGCCCGGCAATCATGTCACCGCAGGCGCGCTCCGCCAGGCTGGGGACGATGACCACTATGGTCTGGGAAGTGGCGGAAGCCAGCGCCCCCGCCGCCCGATTGGGGATATAGCCGAGTTCATCCACCGCCGCCTCGATGCGCTCTCGCATCTTGTCTGACACCAGCTCGGGGGTGCGCAGGGCGCGCGACACCGTCATGGCTCCCACGCCAGCCAACTGGGCCACGTCGTTGAGGGTCACCCGACCCGTGCTGCGGCGTTTTTTCGCTTCTGACATCCTTTCCCTTCCTCGGCATACGGGCATTCACTTTAAGGCAAAAGCGGGGCACTGACTATTTGCTCAAACCGGATTTTACCTTCTTTGAGGCCGATAAGGGGCAGGATGAATCCCTCCTGTGAGAGAAATGATAGCGCTATCACAGATCAATGTTAGCGCTATCTGGTAGCGCTAACTTTCGGGATCAAGCTCACAGTTATCAAGGGGCAAGATCGCTAGATTGGCGCCATCCTATCCAGCCCGGACACTGCCATGCTGACCCAATTGCTGACCGAGGAGGTCATTTCCATCGAAGCGGGCGCCCGCGACTGGCGCCACGCCATCGAGCTGGCCACCGCCCCCCTGCTGGCCAACGGCACCATAGAGCCCTCCTATGTGGCGGCGCTCTATCGCTCCCACGAGGAGCTCGGCCCCTACTACGTGCTGGGACCGGGCCTGGCCATGCCCCACGCCCGCCCGGAAGACGGCGTCAACCGGTTGGGACTAGCGCTGACCGTACTGAAAGAGGGGGTCAACTTCGGCTCCGAGGGCAACGACCCGGTGCGGCTGCTGGTCACCCTGGCCGCCAGCGACAGCAACTCCCACGTGGAGACCATCGCCCAGCTGGCCGAGCTGTTCATGAATGAAGAAGACGTGGCGGCCATCATGGCGGCCACCAGCAAAGACGACATCCTGCGCATCCTGGCGCGCTACTGATCTGCGCCACGGCGCACCTGACAGAGGAAGAGAGCATGAAAATTCTGGTTGTATGCGGACACGGCCTGGGCACCAGCCTCATGATGGAGATGAGCATCAAGAGCATTCTCAAGGAGCTGGCCGTGACGGCCGAGGTGGATCACCGGGATCTCGCCTCCGCCGGCAGTGAGAGCGCCGAGATCTTTGTCGCCACCCGCGACATCGCCGAACAGCTGGTCAGCATGGGTGTCAACGGTCGGCTGGTATCGCTGGACAACATGGTCGACAAGGCCGCCATGAAAGAAAAACTCGCCATCGCCCTGCGCGAGCTGGGCGCACTCTAACCCCTTTGTGACTGTCTGGGCGGCTGGTGAGCCGCCGCTTCCATCTGCTTGGAGCTGACCATGGAATTTTTCAATTTTCTGATGTTTGACGTGCTGTCGGAGCCGGCCGTGCTGGTTGGCCTCATCGCCCTCATCGGCCTGATCGCCCAGAAGAAACCGGTGACCGAGTGCATCAAGGGCACGGTCAAGACCATCATGGGCTTCGTCATCCTGGGGGCTGGCGCCACCCTGGTGGTGAACTCGCTGGGCGACTTCGCCACCATCTTCCAGCACGCCTTCGGCATCAAGGGGGTCGTCCCCAACAACGAGGCGATCGTCTCCATCGCCCAGCAGTCATTCGGCAAGGAGATGGCGATGATCATGTTCTTCGCCATGCTGGTGAACATCCTGATCGCCCGGCTCACCCCGTGGAAATTCATCTTCCTGACCGGTCACCACACCCTGTTCATGTCGATGATGGTGGCAGCCATCCTCTCCGCCGGCGGCATGAGCGGCATCCCGCTCATCGCGGTGGGCAGCCTGGTGGTCGGCGTCACCATGGTGCTGTTCCCGGCCCTCGCCCACCCCTACATGAAGCAGATCACCGGCTCCGATGACGTGGCACTCGGCCACTTCTCCACCTGCTCCTACGTGCTGGCCGGCTGGATCGGCGCCAAATTCGGCAACAAGGCCCACAGCAGCGAAGAGGTGCAGGTGCCCAAGAGCCTGCTGTTCCTGCGCGATACCCCGGTGGCCATCTCCTTCACCATGGGCATCATCTTCCTCATCACCTCCGCCTTCGCCGGCCCCGAGTTCGTCGCCAGCGTCGCCAAGGGCAAGCACTGGTTCATGTTCTCCCTGATGCAGTCCATCACCTTCGCCGCCGGGGTCTACGTGATCCTGCAGGGGGTGCGGATGGTCATCGCCGAAATCGTGCCGGCCTTCAAGGGGATCTCCGACAAGCTGGTGCCCAACGCCAAGCCGGCGCTGGACTGCCCCATCGTCTTCCCCTACGCCCCCAATGCGGTGCTGATCGGCTTCCTGTCGAGCTTCGCCGCCGGTCTGGTGGGCATGGTGCTGCTCTACCTGCTGGGGCTCACCGTCATCATTCCAGGCGTCGTGCCGCACTTCTTTGTCGGTGCGGCGGCCGGGGTGTTCGGCAATGCCACCGGCGGTCGTCGCGGCGCTCTACTCGGTGCCTTCGCCAACGGCCTGCTGATCACCTTCCTGCCGGTGTTCCTGCTGCCGGTGCTGGGGGATCTCGGCTTTGCCAACACCACCTTCAGCGATGCCGACTTCGGCGTGGTGGGGATCCTGCTCGGCCTCATCGTACGCTGATCACTCTTGCCCATCGGGGGCATGGCCGACGGTGCCATGCCCCCGCTCATCTTCCCGCACTGCCAGCCGGGCCCCACCAGCCCGAACAACGTCGAAAATATGTGCAAACACAGTGCGTTGGATCGGATTTTCACCCCATAGCGGCAGCATCTGACAGGGGAGTGCGATATGCTGATGCGCTGACGTTCAACCCGACCTCGCTCGAGGCCCTTTCCATGAAATACCTGGTAGTACAAACCAAACAGATAGGAGATGTGCTGATCTCCACCGCACTGTGCAACAACCTCAAGCAGCACGACCCTGCCGGGGAAGTTCACTATCTGGTCATGGATTACTGCGCGGGCATGGCAGAGGGAAACCCCAACATCGATCGATTGATCGTCATCGAGAAGGCGCGCCGCAACGAGTGGCGCTACATGAAGGATTTGCTGCTGGGCATTCGCCGCGAGCGCTACGATGTGGTGATCAACAGCCAGGGCCAGATGATAGGCCTGCTCACCTGCCTCTTCTCCGGCGCCCGCCTGCGGATCGGCTTCGACTCCTTCCCATGGCGCCTGGGCCACAACCGCATCGTGCGCTTTCGCCATGACACCGAGCATCAGGGCAACAGCACCCTGGTGGACGACCGATTTTCACTGCTCAAGCCCCTCGGCCTCGCCAGGGAGGATCGCAACTACTATCTCTGGCTCAGCGACGGGGAGAGACAACGGGGGCGCGAGACCCTGCTGGCCGCTGGCGTCGACCCGACCCGGCCACTCATCGCCATGGGAGTCAACTCACTCGGGCATTACAAGCGCTGGCCCATCGACTGCTTCGCCAAGGTCGCCCAGTGGCTCATCGAGGAGCACAATGCCCAGATCCTGGTCTATTGCGGACCGGGGGAAGAGGAGTACAACCGGGGGCTGAAGCCGCTGCTGCCAGAAGCGCTGCAGGCCAGCGTGTTTGACCATGTTCAGACCCGCTCGGTACGGGAACTGGTGGGGCTCTTCGCCCATTGCCAGCTGTTTGTCGGCAACGACACTGGCCCACGGCACATGGCGCAGGCCATCGATCTGCCGCTGCTGACCATAGTGGCCCCAGGCGGCGACAAGATCATCGCCAACCCGGTGAACCACCCCCGGTATCAGGCCATCGATATCTTCGACGCCAAGGGGGCGGATTATCAGTTGCCGACCCAGGAGAAGGACTTCTTCGATGAAGCCCTGTTCCGCTCAATTACACCTGAGCTGGTTATTCAGCGGCTAGCGGCTCTGCTTGCTCAGTCACGGACAGCAGACTAGCTAGCGCCTCGCAGACGGCCCGGTCATCGACATTGTTCATGTCGGCATTCAGGCCAGGGGAGTCGCTAAACAGGATCCGGACCCGCGGCGTGCTGGTCGGCAACCACTGGTTGAACGTCTCACCATGGCGCGGATAGATAGCCACCAGCGGCTTCTCCAATCCGACGGCGATATGCACTATGGCGGTGTCCACCGACAGCACAGCCATGCACTGCTGAACACAATAAATAGCATCATCTATGGTTTTTACGCCCTCCAGCAGCATAACATTGCTAGCCGCGCTAGCTCTGAGCATGGCCTCCGCCGCAGCATAAGTTGCGGGTGAAGAGAGCACTCCGAAGCGATAGGCAGCGAACTCGGTTGCCAAGGTCTTCAACAACTCAACCATCTTGGCGTGCGAGAACGACTTGTACTGAGTGCTGCCGAAGGGGTTGATGAGGATGAGGTCATCACAGGCCGAGGTCACATTCCCCTTCTCTGCCACTGGGATCATGTACTTCTGATCTACTTCTTTCGCACCCAGCAGTGACAGCAGATAGCGATATTTATCCTGGAACAGCATGCCCGCCGTCGCCTCGGACAACTTCACATTGACACGTCCGATACTGTCGTCGAGGGAGGCAACATTGGTCGACGAGAGTTTGTACAGGAGATATAGATCCTTCATCTTCATCCCCTCGGTGAGATGTATCACCAGATCGACATGGGGAATGGCTGACACCATCTTGCCAATAGCACCGTAGCCGGGTCGCTTGTTGATCTCGATGACCTCATCAACCCCGAAACAATCCCGATACAGGCTGGCCAGGGCTGGGGTCGTGATAACCGTCACTTTCTTGTTGCCCGGCAGTTTTTTTAGCTCCCGGAAGAAAAAGGAGGAGATAAAGGAATCCCCCAGCTTGGCATCCCAGCGAACCACCAAAATATGCTTGATATCCCCCTGGATGCCGAGTGGCATCTTCTTGTCAAACAAGAGAATACCCAGGGCTCTGCGCACCCGATCACGTAATAGCTGCAAATAACCGATCACTATCAAACCTCGCCATCGGTCACATGCGGACCATAGTTGCGATCATCGATCGTGGTATCAAACAAACCGACATCCATGCAGCAGGGTTCAATGCCCGAAGCAGTCAAACCATTGAGTTGCAGCCGCCCGGTCAAATAATCTGATGGCATCCGAACTGGGTAAGCTTTTTCCAATAACTTCTTGGCGCCCGCCAAGGTCAGTATATAACCTGCCGTCGAGATTATTCCTCGCTTGGAGTTGCGACTCGGTGAGATATATTTGGCAAGGCGATACCCTTCCGGCATTTTTTTCATCCATGGCCATGACTTCACCTTGCCATGATGCAGGAAGACAATCTCAGACTGACATGCCGATATGGCCTGCGATACGATGGCTTTGAAATGACAATGCAGATAAATATCGTCTTCCAAGACGATGCAGCACTCTATTCTTTTGGCAACCATCATCTCATATATACGGATATGGCTCATGGCACAGCCCACTTCACCCAAACTCAGGTCATGGCCACAAAATTGCTTGGCGAGCGGAAAGTCCACCCGCTTCAGTTCATCCTCAGGGAGGGTCTTGCCATCCACCGCATCGAAAAATGAAAACTCTATTTCTCGGCTATCCATATGTTGCTTGATAAAGGCACGCCGTTCCTGGCTTCTAACCAAGCTGATAACAAATACAGGGATCATGATGCTTTCTTTTCCATATTGAATTCAATGGTACACCAGCAGAAAACCAGGCTCAGCGCATATAGATACAGCGTATTTTGATGCTCAAATGGAACATCGCTTAAGGCGCTGACGGCAAACGATAGCGGTATCATGGTATATGGGGAACCCCATCCAGCCTTTTCTACTATCAGCTTCATTGGGTAAAACAGGAAGATAATTAGAGCCAGAATCCCTACCGCACCCCGAATAATCAAGTTCTGCATATACTGGCTATGAGCATGCGCCAGAGCAGGATCCATCACCAATGGAGACACAAGCCCCCGTGAGATTTGTTGCTCTTTTACGGCAGTAAAACCGTCAGTGCCGACCCCAATCAGAGGGGAATCCAAGAATCCCAGCCAAGCACTCTCCCATGCCACCACACGTAACCCCCATGAGGAGTTATATGCACCACCTTCCATGTTGTTGATATCTGAGACAGCGGATGCCATTCTGTTCTGCACTAGGGCATTAGTATGATAAAAACCAATCATACTAATTATAAATAATAAAGCCACCGCACCATATTTCCATGGTTTGAAGAGTGACTTGTAAATAACTGTGTAACTAATAATAACACCCAATGCCAACCAAACTCCCCGGCTTTGAGATAAATAGAGCGCCAGTAAGGAAGCTATCAGAGACATTATTGATAAGACTTTAATCCAACCAATCTTCCTCACCCCAATAAATAGACACCAGTTCAAAATCATAAAAGTAAGGGCGGCTTGTGAAAATAAAATTGCATTGGTAAACCCTTCCACTCTGACAATACCATTTTCATGCTGCCAAAGACTCAATAGACCCAATCCAATTCCACCACTCAATATGGCAATGCAACCAATCGAGAGCAGTATTTTCTTTCTAGGCATCATCAAAGAGAATACAGAAACATACAATAAGCTTCGCATTACCCCATACAGATCTCCATGAATAATTCTGTTTATCAGGATCACGGCGGCGTAGAAGACAAAAACCCAGACGAGACGCCGATCGGTAAAGAAAACATCCTTCTTTCCCCCGATAAAATAGTTCAGCAGACCAAGAACACTGGACACGACCAACAAGTTCGACAAGATGCTCTGACCAGAAGAAACCAAGAACAGACCACAGAATGAAAATGCAATCGTCAGCGCAAAAGCGGCAGTTGTTACCTTATCGAGATATTCAAGAGGCTTAATAGACATCAATACTTATTTCCTGAATACATAGTTACCACGGATCTTGCGCCACAGACCGAACATGTCGGTGCGGGGGAAGATGGCGATCCGGCGGATCTGGAACGGATCCCGGTGCATGGCTCTGGGGCCGCTGTTGGTGGCCACAGCATAGCGATAACCGGCGGCAACGGCCTGGGCTTTTGCACTGTCGTTCAGATCCCCGTAAGGATAGGCAAACGAGATCAGGGGATGGCCGAGCAACTGCTCCAGCCAGGCCTTGTTGGCCTGGATCTGGTGGGCCTGCTCCTCTGGGGGGAGCGTGCTCAGGCGGGGGTGAGTCAGGGTATGGCCCCCGATCTCCACATGACCGGAGGCCACCAGCGCCTTGATTTCGTCCGGGGTCATCAGGGTCACCGGGGTATCGGGGTGGGTCGGGTGCTCCACATCCCAGCGATTGTGATCCTCACCGGTCACCACATAGACCACCGCCTTGTAGCCATACTTTTCCAGCAGCGGCAGCATGCGGGTGAGGTTGTCCCGATAGCCGTCGTCCACGGTGATCATCAGGTACTTCTTGCCGTATTGCAGCCGGTGGATGAACCCGTTCTCCGCCAGGTCGGCAAATGTCAGCGTCTCGTAGCCCAGCCACTTCATCAGCTTGAGGTGCTTCTCGAACATGGCGACCGGGAGCCAGGTGCCATGCACTCCCTTTTCGCTCTCGTGCTCGATGAAGCGGTGATACATGATGACCGGCATCTCCCGGCGCAGGGTCTCGACCACGGCATCCTGATAGACGGATTCCAGCCCGGTCACGACGCCTTGCAAATCATACTCTTGCAGGATCCGTTGACGCACTGGGTCTGGCACCACCTTGGAGGCCAGCGCCGAAGGGATCTGCGCCTTCAGCCCGGCAAAGTCGATGGCCAGATCCCTGGGGCCGATGTCGCCGAAGTTGCTGGCGAGGGCCTCGTCCAGATTCTGCTCCGTCACCAGACCGATGGCCCTGGCTTCGCCGATGGCAAACGCCGGACGACCGCACAGCAGCGCCTCCATCGCCACCCGACCGGCACCGATCACCAGATCGCAGCCCGCCATCAGGGCGGGCACATCGTCCACATAACCGACGAAGTCGACCTTGTCCTGAAAACGGGCAAAACGCGCCGGCACCTGGGTGCCGCTGACGACGCGCACCCGGCAGGCTTCCAGATCCAGCACCTCGTCCAGCAACCGGTAGCAGAGCTCCCCCTTGGGACCGCTCAGCCGACCAATGATGGCGATCACCGGTTTGTCGTTGTCCGGTATCGGCACGGGCTGGAACTTGTCGGTCTCGATGCCGTTGCGCAGCACCTGCACCATGGCCGGGTCCACCCCCAGGTTGTCGATGATCTGGCTGGCGATATCCTCGCACACCGCCACCGCCCGATAGCCCAGCGCATGGAATGCCTTGCGGGAGGCGTGTACCGGCTGGCGCCCGTGCACCGTGGTGATCATGGGGGTGCCGGTCAGCTTGCAGGCGACGTAGCTGCTCCAGCCCGAGGCGCGCGAATGGGCGTGTACAAGCTGGATCCTGTGCTTGCGGATCAGATAGATGAGATAGAAGACGTGCCAGAAGCGGCGCAGGATGCTGCGCTTGTTGAAGCGCAACCGAAAGACCGGTCCCAGAGTCGGTTTGGTCAGGGTGTCAGAGACGTAGAATACCTGGTGGCCACGGCGGGTCAGCTCGTTGCCGACCGTGGTGGCATAGACCTCCGCGCCCGTCACTTCGAGCTGGGAGAGAGCCATCAATATGTTCATGCAAGCGCATCCGATCGACGGGTGGCCAGAGCCACCCGCCAGAGGGGGATCAAGCCCGGTTCAACCAGGCCATGTAATCGGCCACGCCTTCGGCCACAGTCTTGAACTCGCCGTCATAGCCGACGCCGCGCAACTTGGTGAGATCCGCCTGGGTGAAGCTCTGGTAGCGACCCTTGAGGTGATCCGGGAAGGGAATGTATTCGATGGCGCCTTTCTGGTGATGCCTGATCACGGCTTCCGCCACGTTCTGGAACGGCTCGGCACGGCCGGTGCCGCAGTTGAAGATGCCGGAGTGCTGCGGATTCTGCCAGAACCAGAGGTTCACCTTGCAGACGTCGTCCACGTAGATGAAGTCGCGCATCTGGCCGCCATCCGGGAAGCCGTCACAGCCCTCGAACAGCTTGGGATTGTCACCCTGCTTCACCTGGGTATTGAGGTGGAAGGCCACGGACGCCATGGAGCCCTTGTGCTGCTCGCGGGGACCATAGACGTTGAAGTACTTGAGACCCACCACCTGGGAGTTGATCTCCGGCATCCAGCGACGCACGTACTGATCGAACAGCTGCTTGGAGTAGCCGTAGACGTTGAGGGGCTGCTCGAACCTCGGGTCTTCGATGAAGTTGTCGTTGCGCCCGCCATAGGTCGCGGCGGAAGAGGCGTAGATGAAGGGGATTTCCCGCTCGATGCAGTAGTGGAACAGATCCTTGGAGTACTCGTAGTTGACCTCCATGATGAACTTGCCGTTCCACTCGGTGGTCGCGGAGCAGGCGCCTTCGTGGAAGATCACCTCGATGCCGTCATCCCACTCCTCGAATTCGTCACCGGAGACGATCCGCGCCTGGAACTCGTCCTTGTCCATGTAGTCGGCGATGGTGAGGTCGACCAGGTTGACGAACTTGGTGCCGTCGGTCAGGTCATCAATGACCACGATATCGGTCCGTCCTTGAGCGTTCAGCTGCTTGACCAGATTGCTGCCGATAAAGCCAGCACCGCCAGTTACTACGATCATGGAGTTTGCCTCGCGTACGTTGTGGCCCCGTGTGACTGCCTGTTAAAGCTGTGTATAGTGGGCCAATTTGAAATTGCCGAAAAGTTTATCACGGGCCGCAAGGGGATTCGACCTCGATGACTTTTCCCCTTCGGGCCCGGCAGAGGGACCAGCGATGAAGACCAGAGACAGGATCATCCACAGCGCCACCGAGCTGTTCAACGATCAGGGCGAGCGCAACATCACCACCAACCACATTGCCGCACACCTTGGCATCAGCCCGGGCAACCTTTACTACCACTTCAGAAACAAAGAAGACATCATCCACTCCATCTTCGATCAGTACGCCCGCCACCTGAGCGACAGCTTCACTCCGATCCGCAGCAGCGAGATCCGGCTGGAGGATCTGATGGGCTACCTGGATGCCATCTTCTATTTGATGTGGCAGTTCCGCTTCTTCTACGCGAACCTGCCGGACATCCTGAGTCGCGACGAGCTTCTGCAGCAGAAATACCTCAAGGCACAGGAGCAGCTCCGTGCCACCGTGGAGACGCTGCTCAGAAGCCTGCGCGAAGGCGGCATCATCGCCGTCAGCGATGAAGACCTGCCGGATCTCGGCCAGACCATCAAGATGGTCGTCACCTGCTGGATCCCGTTCCAGATTGCCCAGGCCCCGGCCACCCGCATCACCAAACCCCTGCTCTACCAGGGGGTCTTGCGGGTGCTGTTTTTGCTGCGCCCCTACGTGCAGCCACAGGTGGCCCCCCAGATACATCAACTGGAGCAACATTATCACCAACTGGCCCAACCAGCCGGGTGAGATCTGTTTCACAATTGTTGATTATCAGCATAAAAATTTGAATTTATACGCAGGGATTACAGTAAAATGTTGCCCATTCTAGGGTCTGTCGGCGTTTCGTCGCGACCGTGACGACGCCGAACCGTGCGGGTTGCACGGCCCGGGATCCTGATAACACAGTCGATACAGCAATGAGGACCGAGGATGTCTAACGGATTCTATCGTCACCTGACCGAACAGCTCGAACAGGTCAAGGCGGAAGGGCTATACAAGCAGGAGCGCATCATCACCTCGGCCCAGCAGGCCCAGATTGCGGTGGGCGGCGAGCAGGTACTGAACTTCTGTGCCAACAACTACCTGGGGTTGGCCAACCACCCCGACCTGATTGCCGCCGCCCATCAGGGGCTCGAGAGCCACGGCTTCGGCATGGCCTCCGTGCGCTTCATCTGCGGTACCCAGGACCAGCACAAGGCGCTGGAGCAGAAGCTGTCCGCCTTCCTCGGCACCGAAGACAGCATCCTCTACTCCTCCTGCTTCGACGCCAACGGCGGTCTGTTCGAGACCCTGTTCGGTGCCGAAGACGCCATCATCTCCGACGCCCTCAACCATGCCTCCATCATCGATGGGGTGCGGTTGTGCAAGGCCAGGCGCTATCGCTACGCCAACAACGACATGGCCGAACTGGAAGCCCAGCTCAAGCAGGCCGATGCCGACGGCGCCCGCTTCAAGCTGATCGCCACCGACGGCGTCTTCTCCATGGATGGCGTCATCGCCGACCTCAAATCCATCTGCGATCTGGCCGACAAGTACGATGCGCTGGTGATGGTGGATGACTCCCACGCCGTCGGCTTCATCGGTGAGAACGGCCGCGGCACCCACGAATACTGCGAGGTGATGGAACGGGTCGACATCATCACCGGTACCCTGGGCAAGGCGCTGGGTGGCGCGTCCGGTGGCTACACATCCGGCAAGAAAGAGGTGATCGACTGGTTGCGTCAGCGCTCCCGTCCCTACCTCTTCTCCAACTCCCTGGCACCCTCCATCGTCTCGGCCACCATCAAGGTGATCGACATGCTGGCCGAGGGTCACGACCTGCGTGCCCGCCTCAAGGAGAACAGTGCCTACTTCCGCGAGCGCATGAGCGCCGCCGGCTTTACCCTGGCCGGTGCCGATCACGCCATCATTCCGGTCATGCTGGGGGATGCCAAACTGGCCGCCGAGATGGCGAGCCGCATGCTGGACGCCGGTATCTACGTGGTGGGCTTCTCCTTCCCCGTGGTACCCAAGGGTCAGGCGCGCATCCGGACCCAGATGTCCGCCGCCCATACCCGGGAGCAACTGGACAAGGCGATCGATGCCTTCATTCGCATCGGTCGCGAGCTCGGTGTGATTTGATCACATGGCTGGCTGATTAAAACGGGGGCCAAGGTTGGGCCCCATTTTATTACCCTCTGTACCCGGCATGGCGCCGTGAGGAATCTGTCATGAAAGCACTCTCCAAACTCAAATCCGAAGTCGGCATCTGGATGACCGATGTCCCGGCTCCCGAGCTCGGCCACAACGATCTGCTCATCAAGATCCGCAAGACCGCCATCTGCGGCACCGACATGCACATCTACAACTGGGACGAGTGGGCCCAGAAGACCATTCCCGTCCCCATGGTGGTAGGGCACGAGTATGTGGGAGAGGTGGTCGCCGTCGGCCAGGAAGTGCGCGGCTTCGCCATCGGCGATCGCGTCTCCGGCGAAGGCCACATCACCTGCGGCCACTGCCGCAACTGCCGTGCCGGTCGCACCCACCTGTGCCGCAACACCATTGGTGTGGGTGTGAACCGCCCGGGATCCTTCGCCGAATACCTGGTGATCCCGGCCTTCAACGCCTTCAAGCTGCCGGACAACATCCCTGATGAGCTGGCCGCCATCTTCGATCCGTTCGGCAACGCCGTGCACACCGCCCTCTCCTTCGATCTGGTGGGTGAAGACGTGCTCATCACCGGCGCAGGCCCCATCGGCATCATGGCTGCTGCCGTCTGCCGTCACGTTGGCGCCCGTCACGTGGTGATCACCGACGTCAACGAATACCGGCTGGAACTGGCCCGCAAGATGGGCGCCACCCGTGCCGTCAACGTGGCCAAGGAGAAGCTCTCCGATGTCATGGAAGATCTCGGCATGACCGAAGGGTTCGATGTGGGGCTGGAGATGTCCGGGGTGCCCAGCGCCTTCCAGGACATGATCGACAAGATGAACCACGGCGGCAAAATCGCCATGCTCGGCATTCCTCCCTCCACCATGGCCATCGACTGGGGCAAGGTGATCTTCAAGGGACTCTTCATCAAGGGGATCTACGGCCGCGAAATGTTCGAAACCTGGTACAAGATGGCAAGCCTCATCCAGTCTGGCCTGGATCTCAGCCCCATCATCACCCACCATTTCCATATCGATGACTTCCAGCAGGGCTTCGAAGCCATGGGCTCGGGCAAGTCCGGCAAGGTGATCCTGAACTGGGATTGAGGACACGCGAGGGGCGCCTGGGCAATCAGCGCGCCCTATTTTGTTCAGCCTCACGAAACCCGGCGCATGCCG
>ERZ724503.755-NODE-755-length-14258-cov-8.877913_pt1 | contig 14258 bp, 12 predicted proteins | sample MGYA00376036_ERZ724503 | MGnify/ENA primary metagenome ERZ724503 (study PRJEB28724, sample SAMN07190885) | wastewater metagenome | isolation source: influent of sewage treatment plant in Hong Hong | place: Hong Kong | collected 2016-03-17 ...
GACCTTTATTTTTAAGACCTTTTGCAATACCTGTAGTTTTAACTGGAATTTTATATGAAGTTTTAACACCAGCTTGTGCAACCATTAAATCAACATGTAATAACTCTGAAGTTAATGGACATTTTTGATACTCTTGAACTACAACTTTTACGATGTTTCCAGAAAGATTAACATCAAATGCTAAAGTTTCTTTATTTTTTAAAAATTTGATGAATTCATTTCTTTTGAATGCAGCAGAAATATTTTCTAAACCTTTACCATAAATATTTGCAATTAAATATCCATTTCTTCTTAAAGTTTTAGTTGCTTGTTTTGTCATACTATCTCTAATGATACCCTCTAACATAACTGTCCTTTGTTTTAAATTTTAGGGCTGGATTATATAAAAAGTTTTCTAAATATTTGTTTAACTTTATAAGATATTTTATTTAACTTTTATTAATTGATTTTTTGATAGTATATACCCTTAATATAAACAAAAACTATGAAGGTAAAACTTATGATATTATTAGACGGAAAAGCGTTATCTGAAAAAATCAAAGAAGAAGTAAAAGTTGAAGTAGCTCAACTTGTAGAAGATAAACAAATTACTCCTGGACTAGCAGTAATTTTGGTAGGAAATGACGCAGCAAGTGCTACTTATGTAGCTAGTAAAGCAAAATCTTGTAAAAATGCTGGTATTTACTCTGTTGTTCATGAAATGCCTGAAACAATAACACAAGATGAATTACTTGAAACTATTGCAAGAATGAATGAAAATCCAAAATTAGATGGAATTTTAGTTCAACTTCCACTTCCTAAACATATTGATACAACTATTGTTCTTGAAGCAATTAATCCTTTAAAAGATGTAGATGGTTTTCATCCATACAATGTTGGAAGAATGGTTTCTAATCTTGACTCTTTTTTACCAGCTACTCCATTTGGTGTAATGAGAATGTTTGAAGAGTATGGCATAGAATTAAATGGTAAAAATGTAGTTGTTATTGGAAGTAGTGATATAGTTGGAAAACCTATGGCATCACTTTTAATTAATGCAAAAGCGACTGTAACTGTTTGTAATTCAAGAACAAAAGATTTAAAAGCTCACACACTAGCTGCTGATATTGTTGTGATTGCTGTTGGTGTTCCATTTTTATTAAAAGATGATATGGTAAAAGATGGTGCTGTTGTAATTGATGTTGGTATAAATAGACTTGAAACTGGAAAGTTAGTTGGAGATGCTGATTTTGAAAGTTTAAAAGACAAATGTTCACACTTAACTCCAGTTCCAGGTGGCGTAGGACCTATGACTATTGCAATGCTTTTAAAAAATACAATAAAAGCTGCAAAATTAAGAGAAAAAAGAGAAACAAAATAGATGTTAAAAAAATTATATAATTGGTCTTCTTCATGGACAGGAACAATAGTAATAGTTTTAGGAATTATATTTTTTATTGCTCAAGCTTTTGTGATTCCTAGTGGAAGTATGAAAAATACACTTTTGATTGGAGATATGCTTTTTGTTAAAAAATTTGCTTATGGAATCCCTACTCCAACTATTCCTTGGTTTGAAATAAAAGTTTTACCTGATTTTAATGACAATGGTCACTTAATAGAAGGAGAAAGACCTAAAAGAGGAGATATAGTAGTATTTAGATACCCTAAAAATGAAAATATTCACTATGTAAAAAGAGCTGTTGCAACTGGCGGAGATATAGTAAAAATAAAAGACAAAGTTCTATATCTTCATCCAAAAGAGGGAAATGAATTTGTAAAAGCAAATTATTCAAAAGAAGAGATTTTTGATGATGGTGAAAAACTTTGGATTGTAAATCCTTATGCAAAGGAGCATCCAGGGATTCATAATGACAAAAATATAGTAAATAATGGTTTATATCCTAGTGAACTATTTAATATGTCTGCTATTAAAATTCCAGAAGATGAAACATTTATGATGGGAGATAATAGAGATCATTCAAATGATTCAAGATTTTGGGGAACTGTTCCTTATAAATATATAGTTGGAACTCCTTGGTTTATTTACTTTTCATGGAATGATAACAAAGAAATTAGATGGGATAGAGTTTTAAAAACAGTTGAAACTTTAGAAAAAACAGTTGATTTTGAAAAACTAAAAAAACTTGAACAAGAAGAAGGAATATACTAATGAAATATTTTATTGGTGCGGATCATGCAGGAATTGATATAAAATCATATGTAAAAGAGCTTTTTGAAGAGAGAGGTCATGAAGTAATCGACCTTGGACCTTTTAGCAAAGATAGAGTTGATTACCCTGATTACGCCGCTAAAGTTTGCAAAAAAGTTTTAGAAGAACAAGGTACTATGGGAATTTTAATTTGTGGTTCAGGACTTGGAATGAGTATGGCTGCTAATAAATTTGATGGAATTAGAGCTGCACTTTGCCACAATGAATATAGTGCAAGAATGGCTAGAAAACACAATGATGCGAATATTATTTGTTTAGGTGAAAGAGTTTCAGGTTATGGAATGATTGAAGCTATTATTAAAGCTTGGGATAAAGCTGAATTTGAAGGTGGAAGACATACTGGTCGTGTTGAAAAAATAAATGCTTTAGGAAAAACTGGAAGCTGTAGGAGTTAATTTTGAGTGATTGGCAAGTATATCTAATGATGTTTGTAGTTGTAAGTTTAATGCTACTTGGTAAAAAAATGATGTTTTTTGATGATACAAAAAAAGACAAATAAGGATAAAAATTGATTAATCCACGAATTATAGATTATATTTTCTCTTCAGCTTCAATTCAAAGATGGAATGACTATCCTAGAATGGTTGGACTTGTAGAACTTGATAAACAAGCTCATAAATTTATAATTGCTTACTTTATAGCGAAACATGAAAATGGGATAAACTATACACACTTAATAGAAGCTGGTATCTTTGAATTTTTAAGACGAGTAGTTGTCACAGATATTCGACCTGATGTTTTTAGAAAAGCTTTACAGAAAAAATCAAAAGAGATTAATTCTTGGGTTATTTCAAAACTTGCACCATCACTAAAAGATGTAGATAATGGAACTTTTTTACAAAAATTTGAAGAGTTTTTAAACAATCCTGATTTATATAAAAAAGAGAGATTTATATTAAAAGCTGCTTCATATTTATCTACAAGATGGGAGTTTTCTATTGTTTACCAAACAAGTCAATTTCTAAATGACATTGAAGATGTTAAAAAGAATGTTGAAAATGAAATAGAAGATTATTATGAGTTGATTGGCGTACAAAAAATCGCTCTAAATAAAAAACTTGGAAAAATTGTTGATTTAAGTGGAAGATTAAGATTCCAAAAAAGATGGGCACAAACTCCAAGAATTCCTGAAACTTCTGTTTTAGGACATATGCTAACAGTTGCAATTTTTGGATATTTTTTCTCTATTAAAATAAATGCTTGTGATAAAAGATTGCAAAACAACTTTTTCACAGCACTTTTTCATGATTTACCTGAAGCCTTAACAAGGGACATTATAACTCCTGTAAAATATTGTGTTGATGAATTATCTGAAATTATTGCAGAGTATGAAATAGAAAAAATAAAAGATGATATTTTGCCAAATATTCCTGATACATTACAAGATGAATTTTCTTATATTTTGGGACTTTATGATGGTATAAAAGAGGAATTTACAAATAAAATCAAAAATAATGGAAAGATTGAAGTTGTAGATGACATCTCAAAATACAATATAGATAAATATGAAGCAATAGATGGTGTGGCACTAAAACAGTGTGATAAGTTATCAGCTTTTGTAGAAGCTAGTTTATCTATCTCTCATGGTATAAAATCTAAAGAATTATTAAATGGAAAAAGAGAAATTTTAAAATCTCTAAAAGTAGTTCAAGGCATAGATTTCAAAGAAATTGCTATACAAATCGATAAAGAGTTTGGTTCAACTGGTCAAACTCAAGCTCAAATGGATTTTGATTAAAATATAGCTTAAAAGCTATATTTTAAATTTACATATCCATATCTTCCTGGATCGTTGAATAATATTCTTTCAGAATTAATAACTGCATATGTAATATCTTGATATGTATTTGTTGAGTTATATACTTTATCAAATACATTATCAACACCTAATGTTAAACCTACATTTTTATGTAATTGATTTGTATATTTTAAATTGAATAGTGCATAACCACTAAGTTCTTGCTCTTTTGCTGAACTATCATAACTATCCCATCTATCAACTGCTACCATTTCTGCTGTATATTTTGATTTTTCAATCTCATAATTTAATGCTAAATTAGCTTTTAATGGTGGAATCTCTGCTAAATCTTTATCTGCAACATCTTCATCTTTTTTACCTCTTTGATAAGCTACTCCATAATCCAATGAAAGATTCTCTGTCATTGCATATAAACCACTTATATCTAAACCATAAATTTTTGCATCTATATTTTCAAATGTTGTACCTGTCGTTACTCCAGTATTATATATATAATCTTTTAGCACTGAATAAAAAAGTTTTGGTCTAATTTGAAAGTTTCCAATAGTTTTATCAAATCCTAAATCAGCTTCATAATTTTTTGTTTGGTCTAATTCATCATTTCCACCATAAATATATTTCATAAGTGTAGTATTATAACTTCTTGAATATAGCTCTCTTGCATCTGGAACTCTTGAAGATTTTCCTATACCTGCAAAATATTTCATTTTTTCATCTACATTGTAAACTCCGAAAATATTTGCATTTAACCCCGTATATTTTTTATCTTCTTTATTTTCATCTATTGTATCAACATCCGTATAATCATATCTAGCACCAACTTCTAAATCTAATTTACCAAATGATTTTTCAACTTTCGAGAAAACTGCCTTATTTGTTGTATCTGTTGAAGCTAAGGGAATAGTATTCATACTAACTGCACCTGTTGCAACATTAGTTCTATACATCTCACCTTTCCAATTTCTAGCACTTGTATCAAGTCCAACTGTCACTAAACTATCAGCAATTTCCATAACATTTTTGATTTTTTCTCCATGTGCTGATGTTTTATATTTAGCAGTCATATAATTTGTAGAACCACTATTTCTAAGTTTTGTACTCATAGGATGATCAACATTAGAATAGTAATAATTTAAATCTAGCTCTTTAGATAATTTTCCTAAATTTCTAGTTGTATATCCAACTGTATAAATATTTGAATCATCATAATCAGCATCCATTGTACCTGTTGGATACAAAATATTATCACTTCTATTTGCTGTATATGAAAGTTTTAGTTCTGAATCATCTGTGATGTTGTATTGACCTTTTGTTAAAAAAGTTTTCTTTTCAAAAGCCTCTTGTTTAGGATTTATATATGTTGCATTTGTTGGCATTGCTGGATTCGTAGCATTTGGTAATGCCTTCATACCTCTTTCTACTTGTTGTTCATAAAAAGTATTTCCATTACCATCTTCATATTGATCACCCTCTTCTATTGAAGTTGATACTAATAGTTTAAATTTATCAGTTCCACCACTAACCGTTGCACTAGCCTTTTTGTATCCATAACTTCCTGCATTTAGATTAACTTCTCCATGAACATCTTTTGTTGGCTCTTTTGTCTCTACTTTTACAAGTCCACTTAATGTTCCAAAATTTTCAACATCATAAGGACCTTCTATAACTTTTACACTTTGAACATTATTCGATAAAACATGAGATGTTGGTGGATCCATTCTATTTGGACATGCTCCATGGATTTTTGCATCATCAAGTAAAATATTGATATTATCTTTTTTTTGCCCTCTTAAAATAATATCATTTGCGATTCCACTTCTTCTTACTATTGAAATTGATGGTACATTTTTACTTAAAGCTTCAGCCAAATCAGCACTTTTTAATTGTTCATCACTTACATCTTTTACAATTTGAGAATTTGTAGTTTCTACAACATCAATTTTTTCTAAGTTCGCAGTTTCACTTGCATTTAACAACACAGCTGTTGCTACAAGCGATAAAGAAAGAATCTTCTTCATTTATGTTTTCCTTTGTAATAATTTAGCTTATTATCACAAAGGTGTGTTAATTTAGTGTTAAGTTAAAAATAAGTGTTTATAAAATCTCTACAATCTTCTATTTCTTTATTTTTTTCCTCTTCACTCCAAGAAAAAAATCTAGCCATCTCTTCACAAACACTATAAACAAGTTTTAAAGACAACTCTTTATTTATAGAACAAAGCCCTACTCTTCTTGATAGAAAATCTATTGGCTTTTTCACAAACTCTTCTTTTATAGAGTATTCAATTTGGGCTTTTAAATATGGCAAATTATCATCAAGTAAATCAAAAGATTTTCTTTCATCTGCCATTGTTAGAATCTTTATTGCATTATCTCCATAAAGTGTTATTAATGACTCTTTTGTCTCTTTGCTTATTGGATAAAAAGAACTAAGATTTTTTAAAAGTTCTTTTGTTTGATGGTTTGCATCTAGTTTAAAATTTTGTGTTTGACAAGACTCTTTTTTTTCTAACATTTCATTTTTTACCAAATAATCAAGCAAATCTTCAGCCATTTTTCTAGTTGTTGTCCACTTTCCACCAGCTATTGAAACTAAATTTGAATTTGAAGTAAAGATTGCATGTTCTCTGTTTATAGCTTGTGTCTCTTCAATATCACTTTTAATCAGTGGTCTAATCCCGCTCCAAGAAGATAAAATATCCTCTTTCTTTATATTCTTTTCAAAATATCTATTTACCTCATTTAGTAAATACTCTATTTCAGCCTCATTTACTTTTGGATTTTCTTCAAAAACTGTTTTATTATCAGTTGTTCCTATCAAACAATGATTTAAATATGGCAAGATAAAAACCACTCTTTTATCACTTGTATTTGGTATCAAAATAGCATCATTTGTCCCTAAAAACTCTTTTGAAACTACTATATGAACACCACTACTAAGAGATAGTATCTGTTTTGAATTTTTATCATCAATCAATCTTACATTATCCACATTTGCACCAGTAGCATTTATAACCACTTTTGCTAATGCTTGAAAACTCTCATTTGTTATCTTATCGATATAATTTACACCCTTTATTTTTTGATTTTTATCATATATAAAACTTTTTACCTCTGAGTAATTTTTTACAATAGCACCTTTTTGTTTTGCTGTTTGAAGTAATGAAATCACAACTCTAAAATCTAAAAAAGTTCCATCATAAAAAGAAACACAACCTTTTAAATCATCTTTTTTTAGATTTTTAAAAAATAATGAACTAACTACCTTATTTAAATAGTGATTTTTACCAAGATTTCTTTTACCAGAGATAAATCGATAGATATATAAACCAATGTAGGTTTTTAGTAGTGATAGATATGAATAAGTTGGGATATTTATATTTAATCTTTTTGAGAAATTTGAGATATTTTTCAAAAAAATAGCTCTCTCTTTTAAGCCCTCATGTACTAGGTTATATTGGGCTTTATCAAACTCAAATATAGCTTTTTCAAGGTATCGCACTCCCCCATGAACCAGCTTTGAACTTTTAGAACTAGCACCACTTGCAAAATCATTTTTTTCTATTAATTGAACTCTATAACCTCGAAGTGTTGCATCAAGAGCTGTATAAGCTCCAACAGCTCCACCACCAATTATTATGATGTCATAAACTTCATCATTTGAGTTCATAATCTCTCCTTAAAAAAAGGTTTTATTTATGCTGGTTTAAATCCACTCTTACTTTTACAAACTTGTGGGAAATAACACTTATCACAATCAGGTTTTACAGCTTTACAAATATATCTTCCAAATAAAACCATCGCTTGATGAAAGATATGTAAATCATGCCCTTTTAGTTTTTTAACTAAATCTGCTTCTGTTATATCAACAGTTTTTCCATCGCTAAGTCCCAGTCTATGAGAAACTCTAAAAACATGAGTATCAACAGCCATTAGATTTGCTTGTTCAAATTCAATCATAAAAACATTTGCTGTTTTATTCCCAACACCTGCAAGTTTCATAAGTTTCTTTTGGTCGTGTGGGATTTCCCCATCGTATTCAGTTAGCACACTTTGAGCCATTTTGATTATATTTTTTGATTTATTATTAAAAAATGAACATGTGTTTAACAAAGCTTTTACATCTTCAAGCTCTGCTACTGCTAACTCTTTCACACTTGGATATTTTTCAAATAGTGCTGGAGTTATTATATTTACTCTTTTATCTGTACATTGAGCTGAAAGAATAATCGCTATTAATAACTCATAATCATTTCTATAATTTAACTCTGTTACAGCATCACTGTAGTTTTCTATAAAGGCTTGTTTGATTATCTCTATGTCTTGTTTTGTTGCTTTTTTCATTTTTATAAATCTACTTTTAATCTAAAATAATTTTTTGTTCTATTATTTGGTGCTTTAATTCTTTCAATTAAATTAAAATCTGAAAGTAATTTTAAATCTCTTTGAATTGTTCTTGATGTAACATCTAATATATTGGATAATTCTTTACTTGTAATAATAAAAGTATTATTTTTATTTGATAATATTTTTATTATTTCTTCTTGACGAGGAGTTAAATCAATATTATTCTTCATAGCAATATTTTTTATTATATCTTCTCTTAAATGAGTATTTATTCTATGTTTAAGAAGTTTTAATCCTTCTATCATAACGCCTGTCATATAATAAAAAAAGTATGTCAAATCAAAATTATTTTTATCATTTATATCACTTCTTTCAACATCTAAAAATGCTCTATAATAATCTTTGGCTTTTTTTCTATTAATAATTTCTGATAATGAAATATAGTAAAACATATCATAACCATAAAGTTTAAGCAAATAAGTAAAAAGTATTCTGACTGTTCTTCCATTCCCATCATCAAATGGATGTATAAATGCAAATAAAAAATGAAATGATATTGCTTTATAGATTTTATCAATAGGTTTTGAGAATTCATTATCTTTTAAAAATTCTAACAATGAATTCATCATCAAATTCATCTTTTCAATATTTGCAATAGGGCTAAAAATTACTTTACCATTTTGATTTATAATCTCATTAGGTTCTGTTCTATAACACCCAATATTATAATCTTCTTCTAAAGTATTTTCTACTGTAATTTTATGAATTCTAAATATCAAATCATTAGTAATTTCTTGTTTTTTATCTTCAAGTTCTAATAAAGCTTTAAAATTATTTAAAACCATAAATTCACTTTTATTTTTTGGCTTTGATTTTCCTAAAGCTAATGTTTTAGCTCTTTTAACTGTACTATGAGCTCCTTCTATAGTTGAAGAATAAAATCCTTCTTCAATTAATGTCTCTTTTAAAAGTTCTAATGCAAACTTATTTTGAAAATTATATTCAAAGCTTTTCCAAAATTCTTTTATTGTTTCTATATTTTGTCTTAATTTAAAAGTATCAGTAATAAAAAAATTTTTGTCTTCAAAATTAAAAATTAAATATTTATTCTCTTCTCTATATTTTAAAAGTTCAGATAAAATTTCATCTGCATTACACCCAGATTCTTCTATAATCTTTCTTCTATGCTCAAATTGAAATATAGTAAAATAATTATCTATTGTTAAATATTTCAACCACTCTTTATTATTAGTTAGAAGATTTTTTGTCATATTATCTCTTTTAATTTTAATTACATTTATTATATAAAAATTTGAACCTATATCTCTTTAATCTTAGCTATTTCATCTCGAAGCCTGATAGCTTCTTCAAAATTCAAGTCACTTGCTGCTTTTTTCATTCTAGCATTTAACTCAATAAGTATTTTTTTTCTCTCAGCTGCTGGCATTTTTTCAAGTTTTTGTTTTTTCCATGCAACATCATCGTACTCTTCAAGTTTTAGATTTTCATCAAGTCTTCTTTTTGTAGATTTTGGAGTGATATTATACTCTTTGTTAAACTCTTCTTGAAGTTTTCTTCTTCTGTTTGTCTCATCCATTGCAAATTGCATAGATGCTGTGATTTTTTTAGCAAATAATATAACTCTACCATTCTCATTTCTAGCAGCTCTTCCTATAGTTTGTATAAGAGAAGTCTTACTTCTTAAGAATCCTTCTTTATCTGCATCAAGGATTGCCACAAGTGAAGTTTCTGGAATATCTAAACCTTCTCTTAAAAGATTAATCCCTATAAGAACATCAAAAGTTCCAAGTCTTAGCTCTCTTATGATTTGATTTCTCTCAATAGCATCAATTTCAGAGTGCATATATTTTACTTTCATTCCTAAATCTGCATAATAACTTGCAAGTTCTTCTGCCATTTTTTTGGTTAAAACTGTTACCAAAACTCTCTCATTTTTAGCAATTACTTTTTTGATTTCATCGTGAAGTTTTTCTACTTGATATTCACTATCTATAACATCAATAATTGGGTCAAGAAGTCCAGTTGGACGAATGATTTGCTCAGCTACCACTGAACTCATTTCAAGTTCTAGCTCATTTGGAGTTGCACTTACAAATACATAGTGAGGAGCTTTTTTGATAAACTCATCAAATTTTAAAGGTCTATTATCCAAAGCACTTGGAAGCCTAAATCCATACTCTACTAAAACCTCTTTTCTACTTCTATCAGCTGCGTGCATTCCTCTAAACTGAGAAAGTGAAACATGAGACTCATCAACCACAAGTAAAAAATCTTTGCCCATTTGCTCAAAATAATCCAAAAGTGAATATGGTGTTTCCCCTGGTTTTAATCCTGTAAGATGATTTGCATAGTTTTCAATTCCCTTACACATACCAGTTCCCTCAATCATCTCCAAATCAAATTCAACTCTTTGTTTTAGTCTTTGATACTCCACAAGTTTTTGCTCTTTTTGGAAAAATTCCAATCTCTCATCAAGCTCTTCTTCTATTCGTTTTACAGCAGTTGCAAGTTTATCTTGAGTTACAACGAAAGGATTAACAGAATAGATGATTACTTCATCTAAATCTTTTACTCTACTATTTGTTAGATGTTCATGCCTTGAAATAGACTCAACCTCATCTCCAAAAAACTCAACTCTTATAAACTCATCTTCAAAATAAGCAGGGAAAATATCTATAACATCTCCATTTACTCTAAAATCTGCCCTATCAAAAAACTTATCATTTCTTTTATATCCCATCTCCACAAGTTTCAATAAAAACTGCTTTTGAGAGTATTCAAACCCCACTTCCACTCTTTGCACCATTGCTTTATATTCACTAGGATTTCCCAAACCATAGTTTGCAGAAACTGAAGCAATTACGATTACATCATCAAATGATAAAAGTGAAGCTGTGGCACTTAGTCTTAGTCTTTCTAACTCTTCATTTATTGAGCTATCTTTTTCTATAAATAAATCGCTTCTTGGAATGTAGGCTTCAGGCTGATAATAATCATAGTAAGATATGAAGTACTCCACATGATTGTTTGGAAAAAATTGTTTAAATTCACTATATAGTTGTGCTGCTAGGGTTTTATTATGAGTCATAATAAGTGTTGGTTTTTGAGTTGCCTCTATTACTTTGGCTATTGTGTATGTTTTTCCACTTCCAGTTACTCCTAGAAGCGTATTGTATTGGTTACCTGCAAGTATAGAATTACTAAGCGCTTCTATTGCTTTTGGTTGGTCTCCTGCTGGTTCATAATCTGATTTTACTATAAATTTACTCATAGGATAGATTATAGCTTATTTGTGTTTATGATGAGTTTTATTGTATAATCCAACACAAGTCTAAGCATAATATCAGGAAAAATTATAAATGAATAAAAATGAAATTATAAGTATATTAAAAGATAAGAAAAGTGATTTTAATATAAATCAGTTTGTTCTTTTTGGTTCAGTTTCAACTAACACTAATCATAAAAATAGTGATATAGATATTGCATATATTTTAAAAGATGGTTGTAAACTAAGCTTTGATAAGTATATTAAACTTGAAGAAGAATTAACTACAACATTAAAAGCAAAAATTGATTTAATGAATTTCAAAAAATTAAATCCATTGATAAGATTTGATGCCCAAAAGGATTTTATATATGTTTAATTGAAGAAGCTTTAAAAAGTAAATATTACGAAGATTTATTTTATTTAAAATAATGAAACATTGGTTTGATACTATATATCTGATAAATAAGATAAATCATTTACTTGATTCCCTTGCTGGAGATAAATCTTCACAAAGGTACTAAACCAAATTTTGACACTATAATGAAAGTATTAAATTCACTTGGTGTTAAAATACAAATATCTGCGTAAAAGATACTTTTATATCTTTTATTATTTGAATAGTAGTTTCAAGTAGTTCATTATTGTACATATATTAAATCTTTTTGAATCATTTTAAGTAAAATAGGTTTTAAGTTTTTATGTTCTCTTACAATATCTACTTTTTTATCCAAATCATTTTCTATTTGTTCTTTAATAGCTACCATATCAAACAATGATGGTTTCATTTTTACAAAAATATCTATATCACTATTTTCTGTTGCTTCATCTCTTGCATAACTTCCAAATAGTCCTATTTGTTCGATATTATATTTATTTTTAAATTCAGAATAATGCTCTTTTAAATAATCTAAGATATTTGTTTTATCAAGATTTTTTGACATTTATACATCTCCCTTTAAAATCTTATCTTACTTATATTATAACAAAAAGATTTTATATTATGTATTATTTACAAGAATCACTAAAGTAACAGGCAAATGCCCGTTGAGTTATTTAAAACTATTTAGATATAAATATTCCCACTTGATAAAAGTGGGAATAAGTTTAAAATTTTATTTTACTAATCGATGATTAATTTGAAATAGCACTTACACTTCTAATTGTAGTAGTATCTGTAAATGCTTTTCCACTATCATCTTTTCCATTAACAGTAACATTAGAATTTACAGATAAATTTTTATCACTAAATGTAAAATGAATTTCTCCATTATCGCCCATTACATCACCTGTTACTTCTGGTCTTTCGATAATTTCACCCTCGTCACAAGTTCCAGCAATTTTATTATTACCTAAATCTTTCCATTTTCCATAACAAGTATAAGGAACTGGTTGATTAGAAGAATTTACTTCATCTTCAAATCCTCTTTCTTCATAATTACCATTAGCATCAAAAACTAGTGTCATATATCCAGCAGGATTTGGGTCATTCATAACAATAGTTTTTGCTGAAACAAATGAAGTTGTTGAAGCTGTTAAAGCAGCTTGTGCTTTTGATTTATCAGTATAAAATTTAACTGTTTGAGTTTGTCCATTATAAGTTATAGAACCTTCAACATAATCAGCACTAACTGCTGTTACTTTAATTTGTTCACGCTCTATTCCATCTGAATCAGTAAGCTTTATTACACCATTTTCAATAGTATAATTTCCCCAATTTTCAAATCCTGAACCACCACCAGAAGTTCCTGAATCATCTCCATAAAATATTCCATCTCTAAATTTTCTCACTAGAATATATGGTGTTACTAGATTATCATCTCCATCAGTATTTTCAATACTATAAAAAACAACTTGGTCTAAATAAGCTTGAGTAAACTTTTTGTTATATTTTATTGCACTTAATGCAACATTATTTTTCAAATTAGTTTTTGCAGTTTGTACATCTATCAAAGAAAAATTTGTAACTAAATTTGCATCTGGTAATTTTGCAGAAATTTTCCCTTCATTAGTTGCAGGTGTATCACTTAAAGAAAAAGTACTTAAATCCATATCTTTTAGTTTTAAAACATCAAGTATTGCATCTGTTCTATCTGCATCAAAGTTTTGTAACAATAATGCGATATTTACAGCTTTATCACTTGGGTTTGAAATATCTGTATCTCCTGCTAATGTATAAGGTGTGATTAAAGAATCTGCACTTACACTTCCTAGTGATAAATTTCCTAATTTAAACTCTATAGTTTCACCTGCTAGATATTTAAACTCTCCTGCTTCATTTGTATCACCCTCTTGAGTAGCTGTCTTATAATGAAGCCCTTTTACTTGAGCATCAATAAATGTTCCTGTTGAAACTGTTGGAGTTGAAGAACCTCCTGATGAAGAACCTCCACCACAACCTACAAACATTAATCCAGCTAAAGTTGTAGCTGAAACCATTTTAAATAAACCGTTTTTCATATATCCTCCTAAAATTTGCACAATCATAGCAAATAGGAATGTCATCAAAATGACGAACAAATGTCATCTTGATTTTTTAGAGTGGAATTCTTTTAAAATCTTTTAGTAAAAATAATTAAACTACTATGAATTGGTAATTTGATACAATACTCCCTTATTTCTCAAAATAGGACTTCCCAATAAAAAATCATAAAATA
>ERZ724503.761-NODE-761-length-14237-cov-4.655408_pt1 | contig 14237 bp, 15 predicted proteins | sample MGYA00376036_ERZ724503 | MGnify/ENA primary metagenome ERZ724503 (study PRJEB28724, sample SAMN07190885) | wastewater metagenome | isolation source: influent of sewage treatment plant in Hong Hong | place: Hong Kong | collected 2016-03-17 ...
CAGTGTCAACAGAAGATGTGACGGCCGTAGCCAAGCGAAGTAAATTACTGGCCGTTTATTTTATGGAAGGTGGTTGATGAAGTATTCAGGATTAGAAGAAAAGTGTTATCCCTATCTGCAAACTCCACTTTACAAGGGAAGGTTGGCAAATGGCTTGACAGTTTATTTACACCCTAAGCCAGATTTTAAGGAAACTTATGGGATGATGACGGTTGGTTTTGGAGCAGCAAACACAGTCTTTAAAGCCAAAAAACAGACCGAATTTGTGACTTATCCAACTGGTATTGCCCATTTTTTGGAACATAAACTCTTTGAAATGGAAAATAACAGGGATGTCCTCCAGGAATTTTCCAAATTGGGGACCGATGCCAATGCCTATACCAGCTTTTACCAAACTACCTACCTTTTTTCAACAGCAGCAGAAGTTCTGCCCTCATTAGCTCTCTTGCAAGAGTTTCTGCGTGAAGTTTCTTTTACTGAGGAGTCAGTAGAAAGGGAGAAGGCTATCATCGCTCAGGAAATTGAGATGTATCAAGATGAGCCAGATTCTAGACTTTACAACGAGATTTTGGCTAGTCTTTACCCAGGAAGTCCTTTTCAGGATGATATTGCGGGTAATATCGCCTCCATTCAAGATATCACTGTCCAATCTCTCAAGGAGAATTTTGAAGCCTTCTATCACCCTCAAAATATGACCCTGTTTTTAGTGGGGAATTTTGAACTAGAGGATGTGTGGAAAGGAATACAGGAACAACAGACTACTGATGTAAGCCAGTCTATTCTTGTGGAGCACCAACCCTTGGCTAACAACCCTATTTTACCTCATCGGACTAGCCAGATGGAGGTGGCCAGTCCTAAACTGGCTATTGGGGTACGTGGCAATGGTCAACTTGAAGTAACATCTCTCTATCGCTTCAGATTATCCCTTTCGCTACTCTTTTCCATGCTTTTTGGCTGGACCTCCATGCGTCACCGAGACCTGTATGAACAGGGAAAAATTGATAGTTCTTTCTCTTTTCATTTAGAAGTGAGACCAGAATACCACTTTTTTGTCTTAACCATGGACACCAAGGAGCCAGTTGCTCTATCCAGCAGTTTGCGTAAGGCCATCCAGCAGTTTGCATCCGATCCAGATGTGTCAGAAGAGCATCTGGAGATTGTCAAAAAGAAGACTTATGGGGATTTTATCGCTAGTCTAAACTCTTTGGAATATACGGCCAGCTACTTTATGCAGCACTTATCTGATGAGGAGAATGTTTTTGATTTGCCAGAAATCATTGAGACCATTAGCATAGAAGAGGTTCTAGCAGCCGGCCATCAATTTCTTTCAAACTACGATATGACGGATTTTATTATTTTTCCAAAATAATGGCTATTTATCATCGAAATTTCCTTAGATTTTTGTTACAATACTGTATTGAATACTAAACGTAAGAGAGAGGCTATTATGAGGCAAAAAAGTATTGGAGAGGTTCTAAAAGAAGCGCGTGAAAGTCGTGGCTGGAGTTTTGCAGATGTTCAACGTAAGACAAAAATCCAAGCTAAGCTAGTGCAGGCTTTAGAATATAATGATTTTGAAGCAATTCCTGACCCAGCTTATGCCAGATCTTTCTTGCAACGCTATGCAGAAGTTCTGGAGTTGGATGCCTCTGTTTTGTTGGATGCCTATGATTCAAAGAGTTTGGTGGTTTATTATGAAGAAGGTGAAGAGTCTAATTCTGATATAGACTTACGCCGAAAGGTCAAAAAGAAAAAACCAGTAAAATCTTATTTACCTCTGATTTATCTCTTGTTGGCAGCTATTTTCATTTTGATTTTTGTGGCTTACATTGTATCTCAACGAATTCAAAACCAGGTCATCACACCACCGTCTACTTCCTCATCTTACTCAGTTGTGTCGAAATCATCCAGTAACCAAACGACTACTGTATCGATCAGCGAACAAACAACTGAGGCAAGCAGTACGACAACGACTTCTAGTAGTGGTGAGTCCTCAACGAAGTTGACAACGACAGGAGAGGGGTCTAACTTGACGGTGACCCTCACGGGTGCGACTAAACCAGTAGAAGTTCAGGTATCAGTGACAACGGCGACCAGCTGGATCAGCTTGTCAGACACAGATATGGCAAATGGTGTGACCTTGTCCCCTGAGAATGCCACTGTCACAGCTGCCATACCTGAAGGTGTGACAACAGCCACCCTCACTCTGGGAGTGGTGGAAGGTGTGACTGTCCGCATCGCTGGACAGGACTTAGATACGTCGGCCTTAACTGAACAATCAGGGACAATTACCCTGACGATTGAATAAAGGATTTTTATGAAAAAAGAAAATATCCCCAATGCCCTTACACTAGGACGCATCTTGATTATTCCGGTTTTTATTGTGCTGCTGACGGTGTGGCAAAGTTCTCTTAGCCATGTTCTGGCGGCCATCATATTTGCTCTGGCCAGCATAACCGATTATTTGGATGGTTATCTAGCCCGCAAGTGGAAGGTAGTGAGCAATTTTGGTAAATTTGCGGATCCTATGGCGGACAAAATCCTTGTCATGACGGCCTTTATCATGCTGGTAGAGTTAAAAATGGCTCCAGCTTGGGTGGTGGCTATCATCATCTGTCGTGAGTTGGCTGTGACAGGGTTACGTCTGCTTCTCGTTGAAAACGGAGGGACCGTTTTAGCAGCAGCCATGCCTGGGAAAATTAAGACTTTTTCACAAATGTTTGCCATTATTTTTCTCTTGCTGCATTGGAATTTGTCGGGGCAAGTACTGCTCTACATTGCGCTTTTCTTTACCCTTTATTCAGGTTATGATTATTTCAAGGGTGTAGCTTATTTGTTCAGGGATACCTTTAAATAAATGACCAATATTATTGAAGTAAAAGATTTAAAGTATAAGTATAACGAAGCTGATACCACCTATACTCTCAACGGTGTTTCGTTTCACGTGAAACAGGGAGAGTGGTTGTCCATCATCGGCCATAATGGTTCAGGAAAGTCGACGACAGTCCGCTTGATTGATGGTTTGTTGGAGGCAGAATCCGGTGATATTATCATCGCTGGTGATAAGCTGACAGTGGACAATGTCTGGGAAAAACGCCGTCAAATTGGCATGGTTTTTCAAAATCCAGATAATCAGTTTGTCGGAGCCACAGTAGAAGATGATGTGGCCTTTGGCCTAGAGAATCAAGGAATTCCGCTGGAAGAAATGCAAGAACGAGTCCATCAAGCCTTAGAACTGGTAGGAATGTCAGATTTTAAGAAGCGGGAGCCGGCTAGGTTATCTGGAGGTCAGAAACAACGGGTGGCTATCGCAGGGGTGGTAGCCCTTAGGCCCAACATTATCATCCTTGATGAAGCAACTAGTATGCTGGATCCGGAAGGTCGCTTGGACCTGATTCGGATAGTCAAAGATATCAAGGACTGTTATAACATGACAGTCATTTCCATTACCCATGATTTGGACGAGGTTGCACTGAGCGACCGAGTTATCGTCATGAAAGAGGGGGAAGTTGAGTCTGTTAGCATACCAGAAGAGTTGTTTATGCGTAAGGATTTGCAGGCCTTGGATTTAAATCAGCCTTTTACAGCAGATTTAGCTGACCAACTTCGTCTCAAGGGCCTGGAAGTGCCAGACCGTTATTTTACAGAAGAGGAACTAGAAGAAACACTATGGGAATTACTCTCCAACAAGTAAGTTACACTTATCAAGCCAACACGCCTTTTGAGGGGCGTGCGCTTTTTGGTGTGGACTTGGAAATTGTAGAGGGGTCCTATACAGCCCTGATTGGGCACACAGGTTCTGGAAAATCAACGATTTTACAGCTACTGAATGGACTTAATGTTCCCACTGCCGGAACGGTCTTGATTGATGAAACAGTTATTACACCAACTTCTGTCAATAAGGATATTAAGCAGGTCCGAAAGAAAGTGGGTTTGGTATTCCAGTTTCCTGAGAGTCAGGTTTTTGATGAGACAGTCCTCCAAGATGTAGCCTTTGGTCCACAAAATTTTGGAGTGTCCAAGGAGGACGCTGAGAGGACGGCGCGTGAGAAATTGGCTTTGGTTGGCATTGATGAGGAGCTCTTTGAGCGGAGTCCTTTTGAGTTGTCAGGTGGACAGATGCGTCGAGTGGCCATTGCGGGTATTTTAGCGATGGAGCCTCACGTTCTTGTCTTAGATGAGCCGACAGCGGGTCTCGATCCTGCGGGTCGTAAAGAACTGATGGCCATCTTTAAAGAACTCCATCAGATGGGGATGACCATTGTTTTAGTGACTCACCTGATGGATGATGTAGCTGATTTTGCAGACTTTGTTTATGTCTTGGAAAACGGGAAGGTTGTTCGCACCGGCCGGCCATCAGCTGTTTTTCAGGAAGTCGATTTTATGGAGTCCATCCAGTTAGGCGTACCCAAAATTACCAAGTTTGCTGCTAATTTGGAGCGTCGTGGTCTTGTATTTGATCAACTCCCGATTACCATAGAGGAGTTTACGGAGGTACTTACCCATGGATAGACTCATTTTGGGACGCTACATTCCTGGTGATTCCCTGATCCATAGATTGGATCCGAGAAGCAAACTTCTGGCCATGATTCTCTTTCTCTTTATCATCTTTTGGGCCAATAATCTAGTGACTAATGCTATTATCCTGTCCTTTGTCCTGCTATTGGTTCTCCTTTCAGGGATTAAGTTTTCCTTCTTTTTGAATGGCATCAAACCCATGCTAGGGATTATTCTCTTTACCACCCTATTTCAAGTTTTTTTCATGGGTGGTGAGACAATCTTATGGACATTTTGGTTTATCAAGATTACCTTGGAAGGGTTGCAGCAGGCCGGTATCATCTTTCTTCGTTTTGTTCTGATTATTATCTTTTCAACCCTGCTGACTTTGACCACTACCCCTCTCAGTTTGGCAGATGGAGTTGAGGCTGGTCTTGCTCCTCTGGCGCGCTTAAAGGTTCCGGTTCACGAAATCGGTTTGATGCTGTCTATGAGCCTGCGTTTTGTACCAACCTTGATGGATGATACTACTCGAATTATGAATGCTCAACGGGCTCGTGGTGTGGATTTTGGAGAAGGAAGTCTTGTTCAGAAGGTAAAGGCTATTATTCCAATCTTGATTCCCCTCTTTGCTTCTAGTTTTAAGCGAGCAGACGCTTTGGCAACGGCTATGGAGGCGCGTGGCTATCAAGGCGGGTACGGCCGAAGTAAGTATCGTGTACTTTCTTGGAAGCTGATAGATAGTTTAGCTATTTTGGTCATGATACTACTAGGTATTGTGTTGTTCTTTTTAAAAACCACAATATATAGTTGATAAAAGTGCTAAAATGGCACTTTTTTTGCTTATTTTTTCGGAATTTCAATGATTTTGTAACATTTGTCATCTTTTTTAAAAGAAAAAGTAACAAAACTAGGGTATAATGGAGTCTACGGAATGAAAGGAAATATTTTATGACATTCTCAAAAACAAAGTATTTATTGGTTAGTGTCTTAGTTGTTGGAAGCCTCTTCCTAACAACTAGTATTCAGGCAGAGACTTATACTGTCAAACCTGGTGATACTTTATCAGATATTGCATCTGTTTTTAATACAACAGTCGATGAATTAGCTTCTGTAAATCAAATTGAAAATAAAAATTTGATTAAGATTGGTCAAGTTTTGAAAACCAGTCAAGCTATGACAGCTGCTACAGAACAAGTAGTCAGCACCATGGCAACTCCTGCAGAAGAAACAACTTCAGTAGCAACTCCGGCTCCGCAAGCAACAGAAGCGCCTGTCACTGCAACGGTTACTACACCTGCTACAACACAGGCTCCAACTCCAGCGCAAACTCCAGCACCTGTTCAAACAGCTCCGGTTACAACTGGCGGCTATACATCTAACCTTAGCGCAGAAGAAGCTGCAGCCAAAGAAGAAATCGCCCGCCGCGAATCAGGTGGTTCCTATACAGCTCAAAACGGTCAATATTACGGTCGTTACCAGTTGACCATTACCTACCTCAATGGAGATCTTTCTCCAGAAAACCAAGAACGAGTAGCAGATGCCTATGTCTATGGCCGTTATGGTTCATGGGTAGCAGCCCTCGCACACTCAAATGCCAAGGGTTGGTATTAAGATTTAAAAATATGCAAAAGAGTTTGGAACAAAAGAAGTTCCAAACTCTTTTTTATGAATTTAGCATTGTTCTGCAATGGCTGTTTCCGCAGCGATGCGGCCGAAAGTGAAGATATCTGTCAGAGAATTTCCACCGAGGCGGTTACCAGCGTGGAGGCCACCAGCCACTTCACCAGCAGCATAGAGGCCTGAGATTCGTTGGCCGGCTTCGTTGATGACATGGGTTTATGGGTCAATTTTGAGGCCGCCCATGGTGTGGTGAACAGCTGGTTTACGAGGTGTGGCATAGAATGGAGCCTTAATACATTTCAAATCAAATCCACCCTTGTTAAACTCAGGATCAAATCCAGCATCGACATAAGAATTGTACTTTGTGATGGTGTCTACAAGAATTGCTGGTTCGATGTTGATTTGCTCCGCTAATGCTTCCAAAGTATCCGCTCGGAAGAGGGTGCCAGCTGCAACCTGGGCATCGATTTTTTCCTGACTGGTATTGTAGGCAGTAGCCTTAATGTTATCATCAGCAATCAGATAGAAGAGTCCGCCATTGTCAATAGCTGCTTGAGACAGCTTGTCACGACTACCATACTCATCGACAAAGCGTTTGCCCTTTGTATTGACCATAATAAAGTTTGCAGGTGGTACTTGGAGGCCTGAGAAAAGGGCTCCAGTAACAGGATCAGATACAGGCATCATTTGGCTAAAGCCCATGCCAACCAAATCAGCTCCAACAGATTGGCCTAGGAGAATCCCATCTCCAGTCACAGCAGGGGTGTTGGAGGTAGCGATATCATCAGCGATTTCAGACCAGTAGGTGTTGTATTGCTGCAACATTTTGGTATTGGCCCCAAAACCACCAGTTGTCAAGATGACAGCTTTTGCATGGACGGTAATATTTTGACCATTGCGTCCAGCAGCCTTAACCCCAGTAATTTTCCCGTTGGTTACTAGTAATTCTTTGACAGGGCTATCAGTTAAAATCTGTCCTCCATTTTTAAGAACGTAGTCTTTGAGAACAGAGATGAAGGCTACTCCCATCGGAACTTTTGGCTTATGGCCACGGCGCCAGAGGGCTCCGACCGGCATGGTTACTTCGTCGCGAACAAATTCAACCCCAATATCTTCCAGCCAGCGAACTGATTCAAGGGCTCTTTCTGTCAATACCTTAATCAAGTCATAGTTACCATGGATTTCCTGTCCTTGTAGGTCAGTACGTTTTCCGCCGATGTAGGTTTGGATGCGATAGAGCAACTTGGAGTCAAATAGGTAACTTGGGTCTTTCAGGTAGTTTTCTAACTCAAGCTTGAGAGCTCGGAAATCATCGAGAAATTCAGGGTCAATGGTTGCTTCGTCGATATCATGTAATTCTTGCAAGTTGTGGGCTTCGCCTGGATGGGCAGCAAAGGTGTTCTGCCAGGCTGGATCAGGGGCATTCATTGGGCCACCAGCACGGACAGTATTGCCACCAACTGCTGGGAATTTTTCAAGGACAATGACTTTTTTGCCTTTTTGGAGGGCACGAGCAGCTGCCGCCAACCCAGCTCCACCGCCGCCGACAATCACAAGGTCTGTTTGGTAGGTCTTATCTTCCTTGTCAAGGGCTGAAGGGGCCTTAGGACGGGAGCGTAAGACATCAGGATTTCCCCCAGCAAGCTTAATGGCACGGGCTACACCATCTAGTACTCCGTTTGATGTGATAGAGGCACCAGATACAGCATCAACATTGAGGGTTTGGCCCTCGATGATTTCTGATGGGATACGGGTGAAAACGATGTCTGCAATACCACCAGTTTCTCCAGAAGAATCGATGTCAATCTTTTCGATGCGGTCTTGGGAAAGTGTGACCTGCATTGGTAAATCACCATTATGACCGACAGTGGTGACAGCGTAAGTTCCTGGTTCAAACCGTACTTCTTCAGGCTCGTTGAGCTGATTGGCAATGGTGGCAAAACGGATGAAGCGATTGAAACATGATTCCAGGAAATCAACAGTTTTCTCATCTTTCAGCTGCCCAGCTTCATCAAAGGCCTGGTGGACACGGCCCAGAAGAAATTCACTGCCGGGCATGACAGTGGCATTCACACCTGGAGCATCTAAGATTTGGCGCAGGTGCAGCTGAGCTCTGGAGGAGCCCTGTACATCATAAGAGGCTCCGACAATCATGGTTGGCTTACCAGCCAAGGGGTGAATGTTGAAGGAGAGCCATTCCAGTAGGCTGTTTAAGCTAGAGGGAATCGTGTGGTTGTGCTCAGGCGTCGCGATGATGACCCCGTCTGCAGCCAGGATTTTTTCATTAAACTCTTGAAGAACAGGTGTGTCCGTTTGGTCATTTGTTTCATCAAACATGGGAACATCGACAATCTCCAGTATTTCAATATCAGCCTTTTTGGCAAAATGTCTTTGCATGAACTGTAGAAGAGTTCGGTTGTAAGATTTGGATGCGTTGGTTCCAACGATGCCGATTAGTTTCATCATGTCTATTCCTCCTCTGTTAATTCCCAGGCGAAATTACGCTTGCGGTCTGTATTGGCCTGATTGACCAAGACATGGGTGATTTTAGCAAATTCGAGAAATTCTGCAAAATTTTCCTCTAGTTCAGCGACTTTTTCAGGTACTAAAAGTTTAGAATCTGCAGATAAGGCTTGTTCTGAGTGTCCTAGGAAAAACTCGATGCCAGGCATAACACGGGCTTTTAGTTCAGGAGCATTGAGGATTTGGCGCAGGTGGGATTGGGCGCGTGAAGTCCCAAGAGCTCCGAGTGAAGCCCCAACAATCATAGTTGGTTTGTTAATGAGGGCACGACTGGTATAGGCAATCCACTCCAAGGCACTGGCTAAAGGTGCGGGGATAGTATGGTCATACTCAGGTGTGGCAATAATAACCCCATCTGCAGCCAGGATTTTTTCAGAAAATTGGGCTACAGCAGCTGGTGTCTGTTTGTCTGCCGGTTCATTAAAGGCTGGCAAATCTTTGATTTCAAGGACCTCTATTTCTGCTTGGTCCGCGAAGTGTTTGGCCATAAATTGCAGCAGTTTCCGATTGGTGGAGCGGCCGGAGTTGGTACCGACAATAGCAACAAATTTCATTTGTGATTTTCCTCTCAATCTTTTTGTTGCCTTTACTATACACCAAAAAAAAGTCTTTTGCAAGCGTTTTATGTAAGTGAATACATAAATTTTTATAAAAACATTGACATAAAATTTGGTTTCTGATATGATTGTTTGTGAAAAAACACACAAAACATAATTATAAAGGAGTTATTATGGATAAACAGTTGAACAGATGGCTTGTTTTAGCAGCCTCCACCGCCATCCTCCTCTGTACAGGAGCAGTGTATGCCTTTTCCACCTTTGCGATGCCACTCAGTGAGGAGATGAAGTGGACCATGCCAGAGATTATGTTGGCTTTTTCCATTAACTCTGCTATTGGTCCGATTCCGATGATTTTAGGTGGCTACTTTGCAGATAAGGGTTGGGTAAAATGGAGTATTTCCATCGGCGCCCTCCTCTTTGCAGTTGGCTTCTACTTGACCGGAACAGCTACCAGTTTAGCGCAACTCTATCTTTACTATGGGGTGATTGCTGGTTTAGGTCAAGGTTTCGCCTATTCAGGCTGCCTGTCCAACACCCTGCGTCTCTTTCCGGACAAAAGAGGTCTGGCATCAGGTATCATAACAGGTGGTATGGGTCTGGCTGCTGTCTTTGCTTCTCCTATCGGAAATAGCCTCATCATGAAGGATGGTGCTCAGTATGCCTTTCGTACCATTGGTTTAGCCTATATCATTATCGTGCTGGCTGCTAGTTTCTTTATCAAGAAAGCACCAGCAGGTTATAAGCCAGCTGGCTGGAACCCACCTGAACAGGCCACGGGTAAATCGATGGTCAACAAAAATTGGCTGGAAATGCTAAAAACTCCAGTTTTCTATGTGGTCATTAGTATGTTCTTCGTTGGTGCATTTTCTGGTTTGATGATTGCCGCCAATGCACGGACTATCGGAACATCCATGTTTGGTCTGTCAGCGACTGCTGCGGCCCTCTATGTTTCCCTTTATTCTATCGCAAACTCAAGCGGACGTTTTATTTGGGGAAGTGTTTCAGATAAGATTGGCCGCTCCAAAACCCTCTACATCATTTACACAGTTGTAGCTTTAGCCCTAGCTATTATCGCCTTTGTGCCTGGTCAAATCGGCTTTGTTGTCGGGATTGTTGGTTTGGGCATTTGTTTTGGCGGTGTGATGGGTGTATTTCCTTCCATTGTCATGGAAAATTACGGACCTGTCAATCAGGGTGTTAACTATGGAATTGTCTTCTCGGGTTATTCTATCGCAGCTTATTTTGCACCAAGTATTGCAGCTCAGATTGCAACTGCGAACCAGGGGGATTTCTCCATCGCCTTTTATGTGGCAATTGTACTAGCCCTTGTCGGTATCGTACTGAATGTTATCTATCGGAAAATAACACATCGATAATGATTAAAAGGAACGGCTATTCCGTTCCTTTTAATGTATTTCATCAATACTTGAACAAGTTGACCCTTGAAACTCAAACTGGACAATCCAAGGGAAGATATGTTTTATTCTTTGGAAATCTGCTAGTTGAAAGTCGGGCTTGTAGTAGTTGATAATGGTGGAGAGGGCCGTTCCATGGGTGCCAATGAGGATGGTTTGGTCTGGGTGGGTTTCAAGCAGGGTCTCCAGGGCTCGGATATTCCGTTCCTGAACCATGGAGAGGGACTCCCCTCCTGGAAGGTGATAGTTAAAATCTGTCCATTGCTTCTCTGTAAAGCCTGTAAAGTCCTCAATCCAGTGATTAGTGATTTTTCTTTCTCGAAAATCAGGAATGAGGTGAATGGTTTGTCCTCGACTGTCTGCTAAAGGTTTGATGGTATCAACGGCTCTGAGATAAGGGCTTGAATAAAAGGCATCAATCTGGGTCCCAGCAAAGAAGTTGACAAGTTCTTTACTAGACTGTAAACCTTTTGGAGACAGTTCCCGTAAAACATCATCATGGTTGTCATAGTTAGGTTCTGCATGTCGGATAAAATAAACAGTGGTCATCGTTGCCCTCCAAAAATTCTTTGAGCTAGTTTTTGTCCAGTTGGAGTTGCGGCGAGTCCCCCTTCGGCAGTTTCACGGAAAGCAGTAGGAAGGTTGGAGCCAACCTGATACATGGCATTGATGACTTCATCAACGGGGATTTTTGATTCGATGCCGGCCAGGGCCATATCAGCAGCTACCAAAGCATAGCTAGCTCCCATAGCATTTCGCTTGACACAGGGAACCTCGACAAGTCCAGCAACAGGATCGCAAATGAGACCCAACATATTTTTGATGACAAAGCAGATGGCCTGACTGGCTTGGTAGGGACTTCCTCCGGCCGCTAGAGTGAGGGCAGCAGCAGACATGGCAGCAGCAGAGCCAACTTCTGCTTGACAGCCCCCTTCAGCTCCGGAAATTGAGGCGTTATTGGCAATGACGAGGCCAAAGGCTCCTGCTGCAAAGAGGAAGTTCAGTTGTTCTTCTTGATTGAGTCCTAGTTTGTCAGTTGCTAATCCTAGAACGGCGGGAAGACATCCTGCAGAACCTGCTGTTGGTGTAGCGCAGACAAGACCCATCTTGGCATTGTGTTCATTGACAGCCATGGCATTGCGGGCAGCGGTAAGGATGCTGCTATCGGATAGGGTTTTACCAGCTTTTAGATAGCGGTCCAATTTGGCAGCATCTCCACCTGTTAAGCCAGAGAGAGATTTACGATCGTTTAATCTATCTTGAATAGAGTTTTGCATGACTGTCAAGTTTCTTGACATAATTGTCAAGATTTCCTCTCGGCTGCGGCCAGTTAACTCCATTTCGGTGTTGATCATCAACTCTGCAACATTGCCAGAATAGGAATGTTCCGCTTGTTCTATCAATTCTTCTATGGTGTAAAACATGATTTTTCCTTTCTAATTGAAGAAGTTGACATTGTGTAAATGTGGAATCTGGCTGATTTCCTCTAAGGCCTGGTCACATTGGTGTGAATCTACCTCAATAATCATGATGGCCTTTTGTCCAGCCTTCTCGCGGGTTACATTCATTTGGGCAATATTGATTTCATATTTTGACAGTACATCCGTTACATGGGCAATCATGCCGGGGACATCCTGGTGAACGATGATGAGAGTGGGAGTATTCATGTGCAGGTTAATGGCAAAGCCATTCAATTCAGTAACTTGAATGTTTCCGCCTCCTATGGAGACACCGGTTGCTGAAATGGATTTATGGTCATTTTTGATGAGAATCCGAGTGGTGTTTGGGTGTGGGACATTGCTATCCTTGAGAACTTTCCAATAGACCTTGATCCCTTTCTCTCTGGCAATATCTAGGGCATTTGGAATGCGAGGATCATCTGTCTCCATGCCTAAAATACCTGCGACTAGGGCAAGATCGGTTCCATGGCCACGGTAGGTTTTAGCAAAAGAGTTAAAAAGTTGGAATTCGACCTCGGTTGGCTGATCGCCAAAGATAGAAGAGACTATTTTTCCAATGCGAACGGCTCCAGCTGTGTGGCTGGATGATGGGCCAATCATAATCGGTCCAATAATATCAAAAACAGACTGAAATTTTAGATTCATTTTCTTATCCTCTGTATCTATGTCTAGACCTATTATAGCAAAAAGAGAGTTTTCTAGACTAGGTCTCTGAGAAAAAATCAGTCCCCTTCTCATCTAGTTGGCTTTCTGGATAAAACTTGTTATAATAGCAGTTGCGCAAGGAGCGCCTTCAAAATCGACCTTCAATCGTTTTTTGATGAACTAGACCCTTCAAGTCTACGTTTGACCAACTGAGCAGGTCCAAAGTCTTGTGAAATCCATGGATTGTCTCATATGACCAGGTTTCTTTTTGGCTATTTGGACTCTGTATCTTAATTGATGGGAGAAAAATTATGAGTGACAACTCTAAAACCCGTGTCGTTGTCGGCATGAGTGGGGGTGTCGATTCATCGGTTACAGCTCTTTTGCTCAAGGAGCAGGGCTACGATGTCATCGGCATCTTCATGAAAAACTGGGACGACACGGACGAAAATGGCTTCTGTACAGCAACAGAAGATTACAAGGATGTGGCTGCGGTGGCAGACCAAATCGGTATCCCTTACTACTCTGTCAACTTTGAAAAAGAGTATTGGGACCGCGTGTTTGAGTACTTCCTAGCGGAATATCGGGCGGGCCGTACACCCAATCCAGATGTCATGTGTAACAAGGAAATCAAGTTCAAGGCCTTTTTGGACTACGCTATGAACTTGGGTGCGGACTATGTAGCGACGGGCCACTACGCTCAGGTGTCACGCGACGAGGACGGCACCGTCCATATGCTGCGTGGGGCAGATAATGGCAAGGACCAGACCTACTTCCTCAGCCAACTCTCACAGGAACAGCTGCAGAAAACTATGTTTCCGCTCGGCCATTTACAAAAGCCTCAGGTAAGGGAAATAGCAGAGCGAGCAGGCCTAGCGACAGCTAAGAAGAAAGACTCAACAGGCATCTGCTTTATCGGTGAAAAGAACTTCAAAGAATTTTTGGGGCAGTACCTGCCAGCTCAGCCTGGTCGCATGATGACCGTTGATGGTCGAGATATGGGAGAGCATACAGGCCTCATGTACTATACTATCGGTCAGCGTGGCGGTCTTGGTATCGGAGGACAAATCGGTGGAGATAATGAACCCTGGTTTGTTGTCGGAAAAGACCTGTCCAAAAATATCCTCTATGTCGGTCAAGGTTTCTATCATGAATCTTTGATGTCAACTTCTTTACAGGCCAGTCAAGTACACTTTACACGCGACATGCCTGAAGAATTCACCTTGGAATGCACAGCCAAGTTTCGCTACCGTCAACCAGACAGTCAAGTTACTGTAAAGGTGAAAGGCGATATGGCAGAAGTGATTTTTGCTGAACCTCAGCGGGCCATCACCCCAGGACAGGCCGTTGTTTTCTATGATGGAAAAGAATGTCTGGGCGGTGGTATGATTGATATGGCCTACAAGGATGGTGTGGCGTGTCAGTATATTTAGTTGACAGGGGTGTAAAGTCTGGTTTTGGACTGCATCTAAAATGATTGACATTTTAGATGATTTTGATACAATAATTTCAAC
>ERZ724503.769-NODE-769-length-14146-cov-3.536300_pt1 | contig 14146 bp, 11 predicted proteins | sample MGYA00376036_ERZ724503 | MGnify/ENA primary metagenome ERZ724503 (study PRJEB28724, sample SAMN07190885) | wastewater metagenome | isolation source: influent of sewage treatment plant in Hong Hong | place: Hong Kong | collected 2016-03-17 ...
CAGCCAACTTTTCCTACAGTCCTGTACAATCATCAGCCTACAGGTCCTCACCATCGGGAACTTTTGTTTGCAGAACCAGGAAGCGACTAACGACAGACTGCTTTTTACAAGCGAGTTGGACATCCGGATAATCACCGAGTTCGCTGCCATATGCGTGGATGGTTGGGTCTGCGCCGACATAATTTGCGGAGCCGTTCTCAAGTACAGGATTGAAAGGTCAGGTGCTCTCTATCAAGTATCGATGCCGGCGGAGATTGAGCCCAAGCTTGTGGATGATGCCTCCGTCGAACTTCTAAACTTGACGCTCGGTCTAAATTCACTGGGAGCCCGAATCAGTCTGGAAGGCAGGCTGTTCCAAAAATATGAGAAGTTGAAAGAGGCCCTTGCCTGGACGGCACACACGCCTCAAGAAAAGCCAGAGCTAGACTATGCAATTCACGCTCAGAGTCATTTAACTCTGGGCGACCTGTTGGAAATAAACCACTACCTTGCCGACCAGACCAAACCAATTGCCGAACTAGAACGTGATGCCGGTTTCAACAAAACCTTCCCCCTGGTGGATGTATACAATGGCAGCTACGGCAACCTTCGCCATCGTAGCGGCCATGAGATCTTCATGGAGTGGATAGACAACAAGTTTCCCAGCCGGCACAAGGTAGACGCACCCAATCCAGGGGCGGAAGCGCACAAGCAATTCAATTGTCAGCTTATCGGCAAAACCTATCGCCGACCAAAGGCTATCGCTAAAGAGTCCGGACCCTATAGAAAGTCCGCTCAGAACCGCAGAAAGCTTGCCCACATGCTGGGTTGCGTTCCAGATGAGCACAAAGTGAGAGTTTATGCCTGGGTTGTGGATGTGCTCAATGCCGTCGACTACTATCATGATACGAGAGGCTCGGAGCCATTGCCGGAGCTTTTTTCAATTGAATTTGCCGGATGCAAAATGACAGCCACTCAAGACCTTGCCTTTCGGCTGGATACAAATTAGAGACACCTTGCTACGGCTTGCCGTCATTCCAGACGATCGATGGCTCCCATCCCAGGTTTAAGAAGGGTCGGTTCTCCATGACGTTTGGTAACTCAAACACTACATTTAACTAAATTCCATAGCTCAGCAGGCATATAATGACAACAAGAGACCCATGCAGGAAGAATGCCCAAAAGGCGCATTCCGGGAGGTGTCCATGCATCCGAATACTACGCGACGTTCGATTTTGAAAACGCTCGCGGCTTTGCCGCTGGCGTTTACCTTCACTTTAGTCGGCGCACCGCTCTTACGATACGCCAGACCGACAGTGGGACCCCTCGACATTTTTGCACCGCCAGATACACCTCGCCCCGAAGGCGAGGTTAATTTTTCCTATGACGATTTCCTCAAACCCTGGACCTGTCGTGAATTCACCTTCACCCAGCAGTATGTCCAGTACAACGCAGACGGCAAGGAGAATCGCAAGATTCCCGGCTACATAGTGAAACTACCCTCCGGCGAACTTGTCGCCTATAGCCGTATTTGCCCTCACCTTGGCTGTGTTTTCCGCTTTGTGGAAGATCCCGAGATCTGCAAGCGCGATTTCAACTACCGTCCCAACGGACCGGTCTTTGCCTGCCCTTGCCACTTGAGCGTCTACGATATTGAACACGGCGGCAAAGTGGTGAGCGGTCCGGCGCCCGGCCCGCCGCACAAGTTTGTCTTGAAAGAAGGAGCGGAAACCATCAGGGTTGTTGAACTTGAGGCGGGAGGAATTGCTTGAGGGGCGATGTACATTAAGACTCCGTATGAAGCAGTAAGAGCTAAGAGTTCCCAAAGAAAATAGGATCGTTAGAGTGCTCTTTCATGAAGGACAGTTGCAAATCCCATATATTCTCGAGCATGTTAGGTTGGTCAGGAAATCCGCCAATGGTATTCCAAAATGTTTCCGACAGTTGGTTTAGGACAACCACGGCTGACTGCCCTTGTTCATGAAGTAGAGACGCCCGCTTCATCCTATCCGGAGGAGGTTCGCCACCTGGAAAGATAGACAGAGCTCTCTGCAGAAGTTCTGCGGCATTTTTCGCACCAAGAAGTCGAAGAGAAGCAAGAATTTCGGTTGCGTTGTTTCCACAAGTATTGTAGAAGAACTGCTCAAAATGACCATTCATCATCTCTCCGTAGAACTGGTCTACTAGAAATATGGCTCTTGCTGCGGGCGCCAGTTCGGGCAATCGACCAGGAGGACCAATGTAGACACCAAAGACAAGACATGGATCATCAAAATCTAAGAAGTCGCCAAGTTTGGTGAAGTTACCTTCAGCCATGACTCGAGCCTTCCTTAATGACATTCTTTTTTTCACCGGTACTCTTGGTCCCCTTACATTTTGGACTCGGCAAAAGGTTCTCGACTAATCTACTGGAAACGGTTATGTAGTCCAAGATCCGTCGGGAAATTCAGAAGTCACCGCTCAGATGAGTAAGCTGATGTCGAGACAATCAAGAGTTGTCTTGGCTCGAAGCATAGTTAATATGCCTGCAGAGATCAACCAGTTATCAGTCGGGCGAGATCTAAGAATCAATACTCCATATTTTAATCGAGCAAGTGATGTCCCACTGTTCTAATCTCCAGGCGATGCAAAAATAATGCCATAAAAGCACTACGGACCTCTGACATTACAAGGACCTGTTCGAAACGAACTGATGGACCTCGATAGACGTTCGCGACTTCCCCTTATGAAAACTCCTGGACCTCCAAATCCAATGGGTGAATTGAAAACATTTCTCCATCAGGTGTGTAGATTCCCGACTTTTGGGGCTTAGTATCTTAATCAGGGCTGCGGTTAGATAAAGTAGCGCCCAGAGGGTATCCTGAAAAATACTAAACGCTGGAGCTAGTTTCTAGAATGAAGCTCGTTCATGTAGTGATGGTTTCTCTATCCTTAGCTCTGGTCTTCGCTGGAGCCTGGTTTGCAATGCTCTTGGCACCGCCTGGACCGGAGCCGGATTGGGTCGCGCATTATGATGCAGCAAGCCGGATTAACGTAAGTGAAAATTTTAGTGAATTTGACAGGCAAGCCAAGTTGGTGCTTGCAGACGCAGGTAGATATGGTGGCAAACTCCCACCGCAGCGCAATATGTCGCAGGAGCAAAAGCTGTTTGAGGCAACCTACTTCTTTGTTCCTTTCATGCAAGACAGGGGGGAAACTTTTTCATACTTTGAAGCCCTGAATGAGCTGGCGAAAGAGTACAAGCGCATCAAGAAGTGGGATGATGCTGAGCTGTTCTACCGCAAAATTATGGAACTGGGGGTTGCCGAAGAGAAACGCAAGAATCCGAGAGCCAATCCCCAACCGGACTATACCCACCTGATTAGCCTGATGGAGGAGAGCGGCAGGACCGAGGAAGCAATTAGATTACAAAGGGAGAAGCTCAAGTCACTGGAAGCTTATGCCGCCCAATTCCCCGATGCGCCGCAATATCAGTCGGTACTTCTGGAAGGACAGGCAAAGACCTTTGAAATGGAAGGTAAGTTTGATGAGCAAGAATCTTGCTTGAAAAAGATTGTGGATCTCTACAAGTTCGAATTGACGCCGACTAACCTTGCCGAAAAGAGAATTGAGAACGCCAGGAATCCTCAGTACGTCAATGCCAGCCTGATGACCTTTCAGCTACTTGAGCCCCTGGAGAGCTTTTATGTCAAACGAGGGAATTATTCCGGGCAAGAAGAGGTCTTACTGAAGAAGCTCTCATTGAGCAAGGCGATTTTGCCGGACAACTCGAAACATCTCGCTGATGACTGGGAAGCGCTTGAAAGATTTTATGAGCAGCACGGCAAATATTCCCAGGCTGAACATGCTCTTCTTGAGGTGCTACGCCTGCGTGGTGAGAAGCCGGGAGACAGGGAAAGACTCGCCCGGGTTTACGAAAATGAAGGCAAACATGAACAGGCTTTAGATGCCATGAAGAGCGAAATCAAAGGGCAGGAAACGGTCTGCAAAGACAAAAACGATCTAGCTAACTGTTATATGCGTTATGTTGTTTTGCTGGAGCGGTTGGGCAAAGGTTCGGAGGCTGCACAAGCCAAAATGAGAGCGGCCGAACTCGATCCGATAGTCGCTCGTGCTACCATGTATACTCCACCTGAATGCAACAAACTGTTCTGGAAAAAGAACGACGATTCAAATGGCAAAAGCAAGCCTTAGCTGTTTTGTTCCAAATTGTCTTTTGGAGGTTTTAGATGACGACCGAAACCAAAGGTATCTCATTTGCTGTAGATGATGTGGAGCCGGTTCTCTCCAGGCTGGAAACCTGTAAAACCCATGAAAGCATTAGCGGAATTCTTGCCTATGCCGATATGGCTCTGACCAAGGATACCTTGCCCGAACTAGTTAGTTGCAGCGGCTACAATTCAGAGTGTATCAAGAGGGTCTACATCAATTCTCTGCTTGCTGCCGTTCATTGGGCATTTGCCGAGCACAGACCACTGAGTATCAGTCCCGACATGATTTGGGTGACCATTGTTCAGGGTCTTGCCAATCACGTGCGCAATAATTCCGAGCGCTTGCGGCACAAACTTGTAGAGCACCAGGGACGGAAGGAGTTGTGCGTCCTCGTCAACGACTTGCTCCCCGGTTCGCCGGAGAACGACTGGCAAAAGCATATCAATATGTTGGGTCAGGAAATGGAAAATCAGATCGGCAAGAGGTTTGCCGATCTGATTTCGGACTTCAGTACTACCGGCGATGTTGAGAAGACGGCTTGCACAATTGCTGTGCTTGATGTTTATGAGCCCTATTATCAGTTTTCACTCATGTGCGTGTGCGGTATTCCTTCGATTACACTTGAAGGTAGCGCCGCAGACTGGTTCAGACTGAAAGAAAAGGCAGAAGTTCTGCGTGAATTCGAATTGGAAGCCTGGCATGCAAAACTGATGCCAATTCTCGATCAGTTTGTCCGTGCTTCAGCAGGAGAAGTCAACAGAGCCTTCTGGCAACGTATCTACAAGATCAATGAAGTCTACGGTGAATCGCAGATTAGCGGCTGGATCAGTCAGTTCTTTCCCTACACACTGGACTATTACACCAGATCTGCCACGATACCAAATACAATGCTTGACATAAATCTTCTTGCCGGTCTTGGTGACGAGTCTCCGCCCGATTTGGAAGGGGATAGCTTTATTCTTTGTGCTTCAGATTTTCCCGCAGGAATCTCCTCCGTGCCGGTGCATCTTGTTTGTCAGGAAGATTCGCAAGCAAAAGACTACCCGATGGAGCTGCTCGGTGGTTTTGTCGGCGTAGAACAAACCGAAAACGGTGCGCTTAGACCCAAACTGGGTTGGGCCGTAAGAAAAACCAGGGAAGGCACGGTTCGCCTTGGGGATTTGCCCAGTGGTGTTAGCCTCATGCCGCCGCTTGGCAATGTGCAATATCAGGATGCAATCTATGAGCTGAGGAAGAGCCCTTTCAAATTTGAAATGTTTGCGCTTCCTCCGTCCCTGAAAAGTTTCTATCGTGAATGCGACGGTTTTGCGTTCGACTCGCCTGATGCTGGTCATTTCCGTTCTCTGGCTAATGTTGAGAAGATCTATGGCCCTGATAATGACCCTCTACGGGTCGAGCAGCTCAAACGTATTGGAATAGTTGCATTAAATGACGACCTTTCAGAGCTGCCCGAAAACTCCAGCAAGCAACAAAGCTGGCTGCGCTTCTTTGACTTTGCAGATGGTAGCTATTTGGCAATTGATCGAATTGCTACAGAAGAAGGGCACAATAGAGTCTTTCACGTCTCTGCCGACGGCTCAGAGGGGGAGCTTTACGCCTGCGACTTTGCGGCTGCGCTAAGGGTATTGATTTCTAACAGGGGAGTAAGCCTCGCCATCTAAAGCACGCGTACATTGAGTACGCACTGCAATTTCCGATTTCATCGACGACCGAATCGATTATCGGCTGCTCAACATCGAGCATTGTGCAGGCAATCTGCTCTGTGGAGCGGTTTAACAGATCGAGGATGTTCAGATTTGTTCATGGAACATCACTACGGATAAACTGAATAAACAGTGGTGATGAAATGTGAGCCGAGGCTGCGGCTAACGCCTGACAAGATTCAGGGCGAACATCCTGAGCAGCAACACTCAGGCAGTCGCGGGCTGGGCAGAACGGTAGCGAAGCAGCCTACTACCTAAATAGTCCTTCCTTGATTAAAATCAGAGACCTGGATTAAATCTACCAACTGGCATGTGGTGCACTTTTCGGCTGCCATTCCGGCCAAACTGGTGTCCTTCTAGCTTGCAATTATCACTTCTTAAGGCACTGAATCTGGAGAAGCGCGCCAGGGTTAAAGTTTCTCCCGGTGATACATATAGCCTGCATAGTTAATGTAATAGCCCGCATATTGCCAAAAACGATTGCTACCTTAGATAAGCATCCCAGCACCATTTTCTGAAACTACAATGTGCAATTCTGCATCACCCTACCTTACCAGTTTCAGCAGACCAACTTTCTAGAGGTATTGCTATGAAAAATTTCGACTTAGTTGAGTCCGCCGCCCCAATTGAAAAGGTTCAGCGCACTGATAATCATATTGATGGCGCCAACCTGATGATGGAGGGTCTCAAAGGAAGATTGTATGAGAAGTCCTCCAGCGATAAAATGTATCCGCATCTTCCAAAGTTAGACATTGAAGCGACGCAGTTAGCTGCCGATTCGAAGTCCCCGATGATGAATTTAGCAAACTTGAATGATAGAGATTTGAGAACTGCAATCAGAGCGGAGCAGTCGGTACAAGAGCGTATGACACCAAGGGAGCGGCATCAGCTTCATCAAGATAAAATAGAGTACGACAAAGCAGTCGAGCGTCACAATCGCGCCGACATGATGGGTGCTCTTCCATTTGGCTACAACAAGGAGAAGAAAAAACCGGCAAGCTTGCAGCGCTATGAAAACGCTGTCAGTCAAGAAATATCAAAGAAAGATCCTAGCTTCCATTCCCGCAACTTCTTGATAGATGGAACTTATCATCAGCCCAGAGAGACATTTAGGCCCGAAACAGCTCCGAAACAACGCGAAAATTGGCTGAAGGAAGTAATTTTATACTAGGTTGTCACAACCAAAGAAATCTCGAAATAAGAGGTCTGACCGAAAGGCTTTGACACCTTCAAGTCCGTTCTGAAGAGGTGCCTGACTTGTCTAGTCTTGTCTTCCTTTGATGGACCTTGATCAAGATTGAAGTCGCGCAAACCGACAGACTACTTCCCCTCTGAAAGCATACAAAGCAGAAGTAGTCTGTGCAAAAGAGACAGTTAAGCCCCTGCAGGAGATGCTAGATTGCGTCAGAGCAGACTGAAGCAATGCGACAAGCAGTCGATTGACTTCAATGACTGCTGAATAATACAAACTAAAGAATACTCCCCTCCACCCGCCTGAAGGTTAAGCCATACAGAGCCGCTCATGAACCGGTGCTACACATCTCTTTGCATCTCCTTGCGAGAAACATTGTTCGCACTTACCATGAAGATCTCGAAGCTATATTTTCTGCACACCCAAAGGCGGGTGATTTTTTATGTCAAAACTCAATCTCCACTTTTTCAAACGCCAACCAAAAGGCATTAAGAGCGGCACCAGGCCCATGCCCGGAATGGTGCCAAATAACGCCGGCGGCTTTGGCTTTGAAGTAAATGACTGGATAAAACTCCGTCGTTTCCTCGTGCTCGGTAGTGAGGGCGGAACCTATTATGTAGGTGAAGCCAAGCTGACTATTGAAAACGCGCAGGCCGTCGAACGTTTACTGCGTGCAGAGCCGATCAAAGTAGTGCGCCAGATTGTTGAGATATCAAAAAGCGGCAGATCTGCAAAAAATGATGCCTGCCTCTTTGCGCTAGCTATGGTGGCAGGTCTGGCCAGTGCCGATGGTAGAGCGGCGGCTCTGGCAGCATTGCCGGAGGTGGCACGCACCGGTACGCACCTTTTCACATTTGTGGAATATGTGCAGTCCTTTCGCGGCTGGGGCAGAGGTCTCAGGCGAGCGATTGCACGCTGGTACGAAGTGCAGCCACCTGAAAAACTAGCGGTGCAGTTGACTAAATATCAACAGCGCAATGGCTGGTCACATCGTGATTTGCTGCGCCTTGCTCACCCGAAGGCAGAGGATGCAGTGCGCAATGGTCTCTATCGTTTTGCCGTAACCGGCTCTACCGAAGGGTTGGAAGATTCGACCGTGCTCGCCTTCCAGAAGTTGCGCCAGTGCGAAAACCTTGATGGAGCAGCTACCGCTAAAATTGTAGAGGAAGCCAGGCTTTCCATGGAAATGGTGCCTGCCGAATTGCGCTATCCGGAAGTCTACCGGGTACTGGCAAAGCAAGCCGGACTGGAATGGCTTTTGCGCAATCTTGGCAATTTGTCGCGGGTTGCCGTGCTGTCCGCCGCAGATCGAAAACTGCTTGAAACAGTCTGCCAGAGACTGAACAATCAGGCCGGTCTCGACAAAGCCAGGCTGCACCCGCTCAAAATTCTCGCCGCCCTTGCGGTCTACCGCTCGGGTAGCGGAGTACGCGGCAGCGGCAGGTGGAACCCTGAGGCAGCAGTCGTGGATGCACTTGACGAGGCTTTCTACAAGGCTTTCAAGTATGTCACGCCCACAGGCAAGCGACTTTGTCTGGGTCTCGATGTTTCCGGTTCCATGGCCGGCACCACAGTCAATGGCATAGCCGGTCTCACTGCACGTGAGGCTTGCGGAGCCATGGCTCTGGTGACAGCCAAAAGTGAGCGACCTTCCAATGTCTCTTTCGTGGCCTTCGATACCAAACCTTATCATCTAGCGCTCAGTGCAAACCAGAGACTTGATGATGTGGTGAATATCTTGAGCCGCACCGGCGGCGGTGGTACAGACTGTGCCATACCGATCCAATGGGCGAGAAAGAAGAAGGTACCGGTCGATGTTTTTGTCATTTACACCGACTCCGAAACATGGGCTGGAGACGAGCATCCGCTGCAAGCACTAAATGCCTATGGTGAAGCCATGGGTATTGATGCCAAACTGGTAACAGTAGCAATGGCGGCCAACCGCATCTCGCTTGCCGACTGCACCGACAAGCGCATGCTAAATGTTGTCGGTTTCGACACAGTCACCCCAGAACTAATTTCGCAATTTGTCATGGGTGATCTATAATAGAGGATGTCGGGTCGAAGGCTCAGGTTATCGACTTGTAATCGAGAGGTCGCGGGTTCGACTCCCGTCGCCTGTTTTGGAAACAAAGCAAGCGTAGCTCAGTGGTAGAGCACTATGCCTGGTCCGCTACTTATCCGACATCCTCTTTATTTGACCGGGACGGAGCCCGAGGGTTATCACTGATACTGATCCCCTCCCTCTGGCAGTTAATTTGACCGGTCTTACTAGTTAAGTCGATCAGGCTCAGGAATACTGAGCTTGATCGACTTTATTTGTCCAGATAAGGAGCCGAGAGTGAGGACGAGAGGCAAATTTCTCTCCTTAGCCTCAGTCAATATTTCGCCACCATACACAGTATCAAGACTAACGGCGCTCCGCTGCCCGCCCCGTTCAAGATAAAGGCAAGCCTGAGGCTGCCCCGCTCTAATAGACGGCGCCGCCTCAATCAAGGCGCCGTTTCGAAAGAGGAAACTCTCCGGCATGGATTGTGCATCTCTATTGATAGCTTTCAGGGTAGTGACAGTTTCTACCGATTTCTCACCCAGCTTGCTTAGCTTCTCGGCAGGCAAAATTCTCCGGTTGGGCTTCATACTGTAACTTATACGGATAGGCAAATTTGAGCCCTGAAACTTTTTGAGGGGTACCATGCCGTCCGGCTGGAAGGCAAGAAGTTCGGTGGACCAGTAACTTTCCTTGCCGTCTCCATGCAACTGTTCCATCACAAGTACTGGGTTACGGCTCAGACCGGGCAATCTGAGGCGATCGCTGAAGACAGTGCCGGCCCTGGCAAAGCCAATTTGATCAAAGAGTACCGTTCCTTTTTCCCGAGTCAAAATCACCTGCACCCTGGTCTGGGGAAGCGGCGCACAAGAGGCCGTGGATGAAGCCAAAAGCAAATCTTTCCTGCCGTCGCCGTTTAGATCGTCTATGTAGGCAGTCTGCCCCAAGCCGCCATAGGCAACCACGGCAAGGCGCTGCCAGTTATCTTTTACCTTTTGGTCGATAAAGACATCGGAATCTTTCAGTTGAAAGCGAAAGCCGTCTTGCTCAAAGGAAGCAGCGGCGGGTAGTCGGCTAAGATTGACGGAAGGACAAGGGCAGGTATACCGCCACAGCCCTTTTAATGACAATGGGCTATAATCGCTCACATAAGCAAAGGCAAGACCGGTACTGGAAAAACCGAAAACGGCAAGGGTAGCGAGCAATTTCTTGAACAAGGGGAGCCTCTGCCTGGAGTCATTGTGATGCACTTACTTCTTCCTCGATTTTTTCAAAATTAGGAAGGAGTTATCAGCTATAATCTGGCGGTCCTGAGCAAAGAAAAGGAAGTATTGCCTTATGACTAATTTTTCGGAAGGGCAAGAGAACATTCTGGACCAGGTTTTTCTAGCCAGCCCCTGTGAGGCGCGCTGGGAAGATATGGCAGGCGATGACAAAGTCAGGCATTGCGAACTTTGCTCTCTCAATGTCTATAACATTGAAGCCATGACCACCAGGGAAGCCCAGGAGTTTTTCGCGGCCGGTAAAGACGGCAGGCGCATCTGCGCTCGCTTCTACAGGCGCCAGGACGGCACAATCATCACCAGTGACTGCCCCAGGGGGCTGAAAGCCATCAGGGATGGTTATCAGAAAGTGTACCGACGCGTGGCAGCGTTTCTCACCCTCTTTCTCGGTCTAGGCGGTTCGGCAATAGCCCAGAACCAGAGAAGAGAGATGCCAGTCAAACCAGGCAAGATCATGATGGTGCAACCCTGGAATGCGACAGAAAGCTCTACCCCGGCTGAACGCGCCTTACAAGAGAAACTGGCAAGTCAGATGGAAAAAGAGAAAACCATTTTTTCTAAAGAGCGTGTCAATTTGCTCTTGCAGTTAGCCCAGGTCTACCGCCAGGAGAAGGCAGCCACCAAGGACGAGAGCCAACAATGCCATTACAAAGGGTATGCCCAGATCTGCTTCAATTCGGCTCTATCTATCGCTCAAAATCTTAAAGACCAGGCTCTTACCAAGCAAGTGGAAAGCAAGATGAAAGAGGCCAATGCCGCCGACGAAAGCAGTGCCGGAAACAAGAAAGACTAGATCTTGTAGCCCATAATCTTATCGATGGTGGGCATACTACCGCCTTTGAAGAGAGCTGCCGTCAGCTTGTCGCGACACTTAAGCAACCACTGATTCTCACTCTGGTTGAAGGCACCGGCTCGTCTGGAACTTCGAGTGACAAAGGAAGTGCGGCGCATGCGCCGCTTGCAAAACCGGTCAAAAATATCCTCAACGCTTCCGCCGCCCTTAACAGCCCGCCCCAGGACGGCTGCGTCTTCCAGGGCCATACAGGCGCCCTGGCCAAGGTTTGGAGTGGTGGGATGGGCGGCATCCCCTACCAGCAAAACAGAAGCATCGCTCCATTTATAGATAGGGGAGCGATCGTAAATATCATTTTTCAGTATGGCACTACTATCGGTGGCGCCTAAAAGGCGCGGCACCAGCTCATGAAAGGAACCAAAGCGATCCAGCAAGTAGTCTTTTCTTTCGCCTGCATCTTCTATTACACCGCTGGGCATGTTAGCCGTGGCATACCAGGCCATTTGCCCGGCGCCTGTATGCAAGAGTCCAAACTGCGTACCGACGCCATTGGTGTGCCAGACAGCGCCACGGGGAATCTCTGCTTCGGGAAATTCGGTGACGCCGCGAAAGCAAGTGTAGCCGCTATAGTTGCGATCTGTGTCTCCCAAGACCTGCTTGCGCACAAGGGAATTGAAGCCGTCGCAACCAATCAGGATATCGGCCTCGTGAACACTGCCGCTTTCAAAATAGGCGGCCACATGCCCGCCGTCCTGTTTGTAGCGTAAGAATTTCTCAGCAAGATGAATGCTGCAGCCGGAGACAGTTCGCTCCAGTACCTGAGCGAGTGCATGTAGCAGCGCCCGCCGGTGTATGGTGACCGAGGGCTGCCCCACAAGACGTTCCAGCCTGGCCAGATCCACGGCCCCCAGCACTTGCCCAGCCTCGTCCAGAAAGCGAAAGCTCTCCACAACCTGCCCGGCCTTGAGTACATCCTGAGCCGCGCCAAGTTCATCGAGGGCGTACATACCGTTGGACCAGACCGTCAATCCGGCTCCCACTTCCCTCAAACTGTCGGCCTGCTCGAACACCTTCACATCAATGCCCAGTCGGCCAAGAGCGAGGGCTGTTGTCAACCCCGCAATACCGCCGCCGATAACAATTGCCGTTTCCACCCTTTTCATGGGGATATTATCCTTCCATAGGGCAGCAAAGGTAGAGAAATATGAAGAAGATACTGATGATTGTGGGCGACTTTGTAGAAGACTATGAAGCCATGGTGCCTTTCCAAATTCTTTCCATGTTCGGCTATCAAGTTGATGTGGTCTCACCCGGCAAGAAAAGCGGCGAGAAGGTGAAGACAGCGGTGCATGACTTCGAAGGCGACCAGACCTACACCGAAAAGCGCGGTCATAACTTCGCCGTTACCGCCAATTTTTCCAGGCTATCCGCCGACAACTATGCGGGATTGGTTCTGCCCGGAGGGCGGGCACCGGAATTCCTGCGCTTGAATGAAGAGGTACTGGACATAGTGAGAGCCTTCTTCCAGGCGCAAAAACCGGTGGCAGCCATTTGCCATGGCTTACAGATTCTAACTGCCGCCGGTGTTCTCAAAGGCAGAAGTTGCACGGCCTATCCGGCCGTAAAACCTGAAATAACAGCAGCCGGCGGCATCTTTGTGGCAGTCAATGAGAAAGCCGACAACAGCTATGTCTGCGGCAACCTGGTCAGTGCTCCGGCCTGGCCTGCCCACCCTCGCTGGATGAAGGACTTCCTCACCTTATTGGGGCACAAAATCGGCTGAAGGCAATTCTTAAAAGCCCAGGAAGTCTTTAATCTTGTCCCGGGGTGATAGCTTGGGCTTGTAAAACTGTCCGGTCCAGCCCAGGTTGCCGGTCTCAGCATTATTGGTCTTCTGAGAAGAGGAAGCCATACGATAAAGTGTGTCCAGCAAGGCCCGACACTGAGCCACAGCACTGGGACCGTTTGTCTTCAATTCTTGCAACTTATAGTTTTTGCCGCCGGCATCTACTTCACCGACGAAGCGTGCGTACTCATCTCTGAGACTGTGTCCGCTGAAGACCAGAGGCGGTTGTCCGTACTCCACACAAAGTTCGTCAAAGAGGATCTGCACGGAGCTCAAATCCCAGGAAAGAACCTGTTTACCCTCTAAGAGGCGAGTCAATTGCATGGCGATTTCCGAAAACGGTCTGGCATTGAAGACCACTGACTGCTCAAGACCATGCTGGGCTATGACCTGGTTATGAACCATTTCTTCAGCTCTCAAAAGCGCTTCGAAAACCACTTTGCCTTCCGGCGTCAGCACCGAAAGCGATACCAGCTTCGGCTGCTCAAGACCCTGATAGGCGCGGTCGGCGTGGAGATAAGTCACTTTGGTGGCAAACAGAAGCCAATCACTCGAGTCGATCAAATATCGAGACCAGACGATTGCTTTGTTGCGATCAATGGAATTTGGATGAGCGCTCGGAGTCGGCTTGGCTGATTGCATTTTTTAACCACAGGTAACATAACTAAAGAGCTCTATTTTAGCCCCGTCCAGTCCCCTTGAAATTAACTCTTTACAATAGTCAATCAGGCTTGTGTTTCTCACTGTATATACTGCGAATCGTTTCCAGATCGCGGCTGGATGGTTTCAAGGCTGCCGCTTTCCAGTACATGACATCAAGCCCGTTAGGCGAATGGGGTAGACCGATGGCATGGCCGAATTCGTGAATGAAAAGCGTATAAAGATGAGTTTTTGCATAGCTTGATAGATATGGGGAGCCACTACCGTCATAACTGAGGCAGAAGACCCTGATGTGGACTCGTTTCAGCTCACGAGTGTCCTCGCCCTTTTTCTTGCCGTAGAGGGCGGAGCTGCGACCGGCCGAGCCAGGCGGAATATCGTCATAGGAAATTACTCGCTCCACAAAGATATCGGCCTCGTCGGGCGAGTCT
>ERZ724503.770-NODE-770-length-14144-cov-4.749592_pt1 | contig 14144 bp, 14 predicted proteins | sample MGYA00376036_ERZ724503 | MGnify/ENA primary metagenome ERZ724503 (study PRJEB28724, sample SAMN07190885) | wastewater metagenome | isolation source: influent of sewage treatment plant in Hong Hong | place: Hong Kong | collected 2016-03-17 ...
CCGGTGCGCCGCTTCGACTCCGGACGCCAGATCGGTCGCGTACAGACCGACATAGGCGTTGTGCCGCTGTTCCAACAGCGCGATGCGGTCGGGCAGCGGAGGCACCGGCTCGGCGGGATCGATCAGGGTCGGTCGCTCGGGTGGCCGCGGGCCGGCTCGGCACGCCACCAGCGACCCGAACGCGGCGCCGGCGACCAGGATTCGACGGCGTGACAACGTCATCGGCTCGCTCCGAGTTCGCTGACGATCTCGGCCGCCGGAACTGACCGCACCGAACGAAAGCCGGTACCCGCCCACAGGTTGGTGCCATCAGGATCCCCGGCGGCGACCGCGGCCCGCCGGATCGGTGACGTCATGTGGTGCACCTCCGGGTATCCGAGCGGCGCCACCGCGTCGAGGCCCCGGGTGAAGTCGTTTTCCAGCCCCCGCGCGTACCGCCCCGAGAATGCCCGGGTGACAACGGTTTCCGTGAACCGCGGGTCGACCAGCGCCGCCCGGTGCACGGGATTGGTGCCGGCCTCGTCGGCCAACAACAGTGCGGTGCCGACCTGTACCGCGCACGCACCGGCGCGCAATGCCGCGGCCGCGGCCTCCGGATCGGAGATGCCCCCGGCGGCCACCACTGGCACGTCAACCGCACGGACGACATCGGTGAGCAGCTCGGGCAGTGGCCGACGGGGCGGCCGCAGCGCCGGATTCAGCGTCCCGCGGTGTCCGCCGGCCTCGGGCCCCTGCACCACCAGCGCGCCGAAACCGGCTGCCGCGCGGGCTTCTTCGACACTGGTGACCGTCATCGCCGTCGTCACGCCCGCGGCGCGAAACCGGGCCAGCACCTCGGGATCCGGCAGGGCGAACGTGAACGACACCACCTCGGGCCTGATGTCGAGCAGCAGTTCGACCTTCTCGCTCCACGCGTCGTCGTCCCAACTGGCCTCGCCGGGCTCGACGCCGTAGCGTCGGCCCAACTGCTGCAGCGCGATCCGATAGCTCTCCAGGTCGCCCGGATCGGCGATGCTTCGCTGCGGGACGAAAAGGTTCACCCCGAGCGGTCCGCTCGTCAACGAGCGCGCCGTGCTGATGTCCTCGGCCAGCCGTTGGGCGCTCAGGTAGCCGCCGGGCAGAAATCCCAGTCCGCCGGCCGAGGACACCGCGGCGGCCAGCCGCGGAGTGCCTGGCCCGCCGGCCATCGGAGCGCCGAACACCGGCAGCCCCAGATCGCCCGGCGCGAACGACACCGGCTAGCCCGCGATGGCCCGAAGCGGTTTGGGCAGTGAACGTTTCGAGCGGTACGGGCCGAGCACCGCGGCGCCGTAGGGGCGGGTCAGCAGCTTGCGTGCGATGGCGTTGACCTCGTCGACGGTCACCGCCTCGATGTTGGCCAGGCTCTCGGACAGGCCACGGTGCTCACCGTAGTTGAGCTCACTGCGTCCCAGCCGGTTCATCCGGGACGCGGAGTCCTCGGTGCCGAGCACCAGTCCACCGCGCAGCGATCCCTTGGCGATCCGGCATTCCTGTTCGGTGATGCCTTCGCGCGCCACGGTTTCCAGAACGTCGGCCGTCACGGACGCCACTTCGGCGAACCGCTCGGGTAGACAGGCCGCATACACCGACAGGGCACCGGCATCGGAGAACATGTCCACCGTGGAGTAGACCGAATACGCCAGGCCCCGGGATTCCCGGATCTGCTGGAAAAGCCGGGAACTCAGGCCACCGCCCAGCGCGCTGTTGAGCACCGTCAGCGCCCAGCGGTGCTTCCAGTGCCGCCCCGGCGTCCGCACACCGAGGAGCATGTGGGTCTGCTCGGCGTCCCGGTTCACCAGCAGCACGCTCGGTTTGCCCGGCACCCGGCCGGTCCCGCCGCGCGGACGCTGGGCGGTGGCGCCGGGCACCATGTGGCGCCCGAAGTGCTCGCGCACCAACGCGACGACCTCGTCGTGGTCGACGTTGCCGGCCACCGCCACCACCATCCGCTCGGGGGTGTAGCGCCGGACGTGGAACGAGTGCAGTTGATCGCGGGTGATCGCGGCGATCGAGTCCATGCTGCCGATGACCGGGCGGCCCACCGGATGTGGTCCGAACATCGCCGACAGGAACACGTCACCGAGCGCGTCCTCGGGATCGTCGTCGCGCATGGCGATCTCCTCGAGCACCACGTCGCGCTCGACCTCGACATCCGGTTCGGCGCACTGGCCGCGCAGGACGACGTCGGCCGCCAGGTCCACCGCGAGCGCCAGATCGGTGTCGAGCACATGCGCGTAGTAGCAGGTGTGCTCCTTGGACGTGAACGCGTTGAGCTCGCCGCCGACCGCGTCGATCGCCTGGGCGATCTCCACGGCCGTGCGCGTCGGTGTCGACTTGAACAGCAGGTGTTCGAGGAAGTGCGCGGCCCCGGCGACCGTCGGGCCCTCGTCGCGGGATCCGACCCCCACCCAGACGCCGACCGAGGCCGACCGCACGGACGGGACGAACTCCGTGACAACCCGCAGACCGCCCGGCAGCAGGGTGCGCCGGACGGTCTGATCGGTTGCCGCCGAGCTTTTACGCGTCGGCGGTCGCAGCGTCGGCAGGTGCCGCCTCCGGTGAATTCGATGCCTCGGCTGTGTCGTCTTCGGCGACCAGCACCAGCGAGATCTTGCCGCGGTTGTCGATGTCGGCGATCTCGACGCGCAGCTTGTCGCCCACCTTCACCACATCCTCGACCTTGTTGATCCGCTTGCCGCGGCCCAGCTTCGAGATGTGCACCAGGCCGTCGCGGCCCGGCAATAAGGAAACGAAGGCTCCAAAGTCAGTGGTCTTCACCACCGTGCCGAGGAAGCGCTCGCCGACCTTGGGCAGCTGCGGGTTGGCGATCGCGTTGATCTTGTCGATTGCGGCCTGCGCCGCCTCGCCGTTGGAGGCGCCGACGAACACGGTGCCGTCGTCCTCGATGGAGATCTGCGCGCCGGTCTCCTCGGTGATCGAGTTGATCATCTTGCCCTTCGGCCCAATGACCTCGCCGATCTTGTCCACCGGAACCTTGATGGTGGTGATGCGCGGCGCGTACGGGCTCATCTCGTCGGGCGCGTCGATGGCCTCGGCCATCACCTCGAGAATGGTGGTACGGGCATCCTTGGCCTGCGCGAGCGCGCCCGCCAGGACCTGGGAGGGAATACCGTCCAGCTTGGTGTCCAGCTGCAGCGCGGTGACGAAGTCCTTGGTGCCGGCGACCTTGAAGTCCATGTCGCCGAAGGCGTCCTCGGCGCCGAGGATGTCGGTCAGGGCGACGAACCGGCGCTCGGTCTTGCCGTCGATCTCGACGTCGTCGGACACCAGACCCATCGCGATACCGGCGACCGGGGCCTTCAGCGGCACACCGGCGTTCAGCAGTGACAGGGTCGAGGCGCACACCGAGCCCATCGACGTGGAACCGTTGGAGCCCAACGCTTCCGACACCTGACGGATGGCGTACGGGAACTCCTCGACGCTCGGCAGCACCGGCACCAGGGCCCGCTCGGCCAGCGCGCCGTGCCCGATCTCGCGGCGCTTCGGCGAACCGACACGGCCCGTCTCACCCGTCGAATACGGCGGGAAGTTGTAGTGATGCATGTAGCGCTTGGACGTCTCCGGTCCCAGCGAGTCGATCTGCTGCGCCATCTTGACCATGTCCAGTGTGGTGACACCCATGATCTGGGTCTCGCCGCGCTCGAACAGCGCACTGCCGTGCGCCCGCGGGATCACGGCGACCTCGGCGCTCAACGCCCGGATGTCGGTGATGCCGCGACCGTCGATGCGGAAGTGGTCGGTCAGGATGCGCTGGCGGACAAGCTTTTTCGTCAGCGACCGGTAGGCGGCACCGATCTCCTTCTCGCGGCCCGCGTAGGTGTCGGCCAGCCGGCCGAGCACCTCGGTCTTGATCTCCTCGGTACGCGCGTCACGATCGGCCTTGCCGACGATGCTCAGGGCCTTGGCCAACTCGTCGGTCGCCACCGAGGCGACCGAGTAGTAGACGTCTTCCTGATAGTCCGGGAACACCGGGTATTCGGCCGTTTCCTTGCCGGCCGCGCCGGCGAGTTCGGACTGCGCCTCGCACAGCACCCGGATGAACGGCTTGGCGGCTTCCAGGCCTTCGGCCACAACGGATTCCGTCGGCGCGCCGGCACCGCCGGCGATCAACTCGATGACGTTGTCGGTGGCCTCGGCCTCGACCATCATGATCGCCACGTCCTCACCGGCGACCCGGCCGGCGACGACCATGTCGAACACGGCCTTCTCCAGCTGCTCGACGGTGGGGAACGCGACCCACTGGCCTTCGATCAACGCGACGCGCACGCCGCCGACCGGGCCGGAGAACGGCAGGCCGGAGATCTGGGTGGAGGCCGACGCGGCGTTGATCGCCAGCACGTCGTACAGATCCTTGGGGTCGAGACTCAGAATCGTGACGACGACCTGGATCTCGTTGCGAAGCCCGCTGACGAACGTCGGGCGCAGCGGCCGGTCGATCAGACGGCAGGTCAGGATCGCGTCGGTGGAGGGCCGGCCCTCGCGGCGGAAGAACGAGCCCGGGATGCGGCCCGCGGCATACATCCGCTCTTCGACGTCGATGGTCAACGGGAAGAAGTCGAACTGGTCTTTGGGGGTCTTGCTGGCGGTGGTCGCACTCAGCAACATGGTCTCGTCGTCGAGGTAGGCGACGACCGCGCCGGCGGCCTGCTGAGCCAGCCGGCCCGTCTCGAAACGAATGGTGCGGGTGCCGAAGCGCCCGTTGTCGATGGTGGCGGTCGACTCGAACACGCCTTCGTCGATTTCGGCTACAGACATGTGTGTCCGCATCCTCTCTGGGTATTCAACTGTTTCGCGTCGTCACGCGCCCAGGACCCGGATTCGGCTACGGCCGTCGATCGAAGCGGCCGGGATCAGATACCCGGCAGCCACTACCGAAGACCGTTCCCATCGGGAGACCTGTGAGTGACGCGCCGGAGCGGCCGCGCGGACTGCGCGCACCGCACCTTCGCTGACTCTACACCGAGGGGCTGCCCGCCCTCGGCAAACATGCAGGCCGAACGACCCGCCCTGGACAGGAGTCAGCGCCGCAGGCCCAGGCGCTCGATCAGCGAGCGGTAGCGCTCGACGTCGACCTGGGCGACGTACTTCAGCAGCCGGCGGCGACGGCCGACCAGCAGCAGCAGACCACGGCGCGAGTGGTGGTCGTGCTTGTGCACCTTGAGGTGCTCGGTCAGGTCGGCGATGCGCTTGGTCAGCAACGCCACCTGGGCCTCCGGCGAGCCGGTGTCGGTCTCGTGCAGCCCGTAGCTGCCCAGGATTTCTTTTTTCTGCTCGGCGGTAAGCGCCACGAATTCACTCCATTAATCGGTGCCGCGTAAGGAATCAGAGCTGTGGCCGCCGCGGACTGCAGCACACGCCGTACTCGGTGGGCGAGTCTAGCAGCGGGCCCGGCGCGAACCGAAATCCCGCCAGCTCAGCCTCTTGACAACATACAACCATTTGGTTGTATGTTGATCCCGTGACCGTTGACCTCGAAGACCGGGCCGACGCCCTGTTCCACGCTCTCGCCGACCGGACCCGGCGCGACATCGTGCGCCGGGCGCTGGCCGGGGAGCACTCGGTCACCGAGCTCGCGCTGAAATACGACATGAGCTTCGCCGCCGTCCAGAAGCACGTGGTCGTCCTGGAGAAAGCCGGCCTGATCACCAAGCGGCGCAGTGGTCGCGAACAGTTGGCCAGCGGCGACGTGACGGCGGTTCGGTCAGTAGCGGCGATGCTCACCGAACTCGAACAGATCTGGCGGGGCCGCATCGCCCGCATCGACGAACTCATCGCAACCGAGCAGAAGGAGAACGAGTAATGCCCGTGATCGACGTCCAGCACGACCTGGAGAACCTGACCCTGACCATCACCGCCGACTTTGCCGCGCCGGTGGCGCGCGTCTGGCAGGTCTACGCCGACCCCCGCCAGCTGGAGAAGGTGTGGGGACCGCCGACCTACCCGGCCACCGTCGTCGACCACAGCCTGACCCCGGGCGGCCGGGTCACGTACTTCATGACGGGCCCGGACGGCGACAAGCACGCCGGCTACTGGGAGATCACCGCGGTCGACGAGCCGACCAGCTTCTCCTTCCTCGACGGCTTCGCCGATCTGGACTTCAACCCGAACCCCGACCTGCCGGTCTCGCAGAACACCTACAGCTTCGCCGAGCACGACGGCGGCACCCGCGCGGTCTACGTGAGCACCTTCGCCTCCGCCGAGGGCCTGCAGCAGGTGCTGGACATGGGCGTGGTCGAGGGCGCCACATCGGCGATCAATCAGATCGACGACCTGCTCGCCGCCTGACTCAGACCTGCGCGGACAGAATCGCGCGGGCCTTGACGACGTCGCGCTCCATTGCCTGGACCAGATCGTCGACGTGGTCGAACTTCTGCTGACCGCGGATCCGGGCGACGAAGTCGACGGCCACGTGCTGACCGTAGAGGTCGGCGGCGGTGTCCAGGACGAACGCCTCCACCGTGCGGGTACGTCCGGAGAACGTCGGGTTGGTGCCCACCGAGACGGCCGCCTGGTACCGCTCACCCGGGACGACGCTGCCCACCACCGGGCCGTGTCCGAGCACCGTGAACCAGGCCGCGTACACCCCGTCGGCCGGGATCGCCGAGTGCATCGGCGGAGCGACGTTCGCCGTCGGAAAGCCCAGCACCCGGCCCCGGCCGTCACCGCGGACCACGACTCCCTCGACGCGGTGCGGCCGGCCCAGCGCCTCGGCGGCGGCCACCACGTCACCGGCGTCCACGCAGCTGCGAATGTAGGTGGCCGAGAACGTCACCTTCTCGGCCTGGTGCTGTTCGGTGACCAGCGACATGGACTCCACGGCGAAGCCGAACTTCTCGCCGGCCTTGCGCAGGAAATGGACGTTGCCGGCGGCCTTCTTGCCGAACGTGAAGTTCTCCCCGACCACGACCTCGACCACGTGCAGGCGCTCGACGAGCAGTTCGTGCACGTAACGCTCCGGGGTGAGTTTCATGAAGTCGGCGGTGAACGGCATCACCAGGAACACGTCGATGCCCAGTTCCTCGGCCAGTTCGGCCCGGCGGGTCAGCGTGGTCAGCTGGGCGGGGTGGTTGCCGGGGAACACGACCTCCATCGGATGCGGATCGAAGGTCATCAGGACGGTCGGCACACCGCGGGCGCGTCCGCTCTTGACGGCGTGCGCGATCAACTCGGCATGTCCACGGTGTACACCGTCGAACACACCGATCGTCAGTACGCATCTGCCCCAGTCCGTGGGGATGTCGTCCTGTCCCCGCCACCGCTGCACGGGGTCAGCCTACGACGCCGACGCCGCCGCGCCACTGCCAGATACCCAGCAAGAGGTGACCGTCGGCTGAAGAGATTGCCTAAACTCCGTCTCGTGAGTCCGCCACCGAGCCCAGACACCGGTCCCGAGAACGGGGCAGGTGACCTGACGACGGTGGCCCAGGACTATCTGAAGACGATCTGGACCGCCCAGGAGTGGTCGCACGAGAAGGTGAGCACCAAGATGCTCGCCGAACGCATCGGGGTGTCGGCCAGCACCGCCTCCGAGTCGATCCGCAAGCTCGCCGACCAGGGCCTGGTGCATCACGAGAAGTACGGCGCGGTGACGCTGACCGACACGGGCAGAGCGGCCGCCCTGGCCATGGTGCGCCGTCATCGCCTGCTCGAGACGTTCCTCGTCAGCGAACTGGGCTACGGCTGGGACGAGGTGCACGACGAGGCCGAGATCCTCGAGCACGCGGTGTCCGACCGGATGTTGGACCGGATGGACGCGAAGCTGGGCTACCCGACGCGGGACCCGCACGGCGACCCGATTCCGGCCGCCGACGGGCAGGTGCCCACTCCCCCGGCCCGCCAGCTGTCCGACTGCACCGACGGCGAAACCGGCACGGTGGCACGCATCTCGGATGCGGACCCGGAGATGTTGCGCTACTTCGACACCGTCGGCATCAACCTGGACTCCCGGGTCCGGGTACTGGCGCGCCGTGATTTCGCCGGCCTGGTCTCCGTGCAGATCGAGAACTCCGGCGAATCGACCACCGTCGAACTGGGAAGTCCGGCCGCCCAAGCGATTTGGGTCGTGCCGGCCTGAGAGCTCAGAGCGTGGGCTCCAGGTCGGCGTCCGAGGCGTACACGCCGAGCAGGTCGCGCGCGGACACGATGCCCACCAGAACCTCGTCGTCCTCCACCAGGATGTGCCGGATGTGCCGGTCGGTCATCTTCATCGCCACCGCGTCGACGGTGTCGCCCGCCTCGCACCACACCAGATCGGTGCTGGCCACCTCCGCCGCCGGCACCTTGGCCGGATCGCGGCCGGCGGCGACGACCAGGGCGACGTCACGTTCGCTCAGCAGCGCGGCCGGGCGCGCGTCGTCGCCGACGATCACGGCGCCGACGCCGGCCTTGATGATCGCCTGCGCGGCCACCGTCACCGTCGCGTCGACGGGGATCCGCACCAGCGGAGCGCCGATCAGGTCGGAGATCTCGATTGACCCGGCTGCGGGCACGTCCATTCCACTCATGCCTACATGCTCTCATCACCGGCGGCGTTGAGTTAGGGACCTCCGTCTCCGGCCGTCGGGCATTGGTCCTTCCCGCGCTCGATCTCGGCACCGACAGGACACCCGCGGATCGGCGTGCCCCTTGATCATACCGTGCGGTATGGTACTGTCTGGACAGCATCGCAGCCGGTCGAAAGGCGCAGACAGATGAAAGTTGTCGTCGACGAGTCGAAGTGCGTGGGCCACGGTCTGTGCGAGGCGGCGGTGCCGAGAGTGTTCGAGATCAACGACGACGGCTTCGTGACGGTGCACCCGGAAGCGGTGCGCGACGCCGATCCCGATCTCGTCCGCCAAGCCGTTCGCGCCTGCCCATCCGGCGCGCTGACCGTCACGGAATAGCCGTCCGCATCCCCCGAGCCAAGGAGAACGAAGTGACCGCCATCGCGACGCCTGCGGCAAGCCGACCCTACGAGGACATCGACATCACCAGCATCGAGTTCTGGGGCAAGCCGCCCGAGGTCCGCGATCAGTCGTTCGCGCGACTGCGGGCGAAGGGCGGCGTGACATGGCATCCCCCGGTGGAAGCCCAGCCGGTCCCCGCGACGTCGCCGGGCTTCTGGGCCGTGACCACGCACGCCGGCGTCGTGGAGGTCAGCCGGGACCCGGAGCGGTTCTCCAGCTTCGGCACGTCGCCCTCGGTCTACGAGGTGGCGCCGGAGGTGGCGGCCGCGACGACGGCCTTCCTGACGTTGGATCCGCCGGAGCACACCCGCTACCGCCGGCTGGTCAGCAAGGCCTTCACGCCCAAACAGCTGCAACGCATCAACCAGTCCATCGCCCAGCGGGCCACGGAGGCCGTCGACGCGCTCGAGGCAGCCGGTTCGTGCGACTTCGTGCACACCGTCGCGAACTACGTGCCCTCACAGGTCATCGCCGACATGGTCGGTGTCGAAGAGCAGAGCATGCGCGAAGAGCTGGTCGACGTGGTGACCCGGGTGCTGGTCTTCGGCGACCCCGGGGTCCGGCGCGGCGCCGACAGCATCGAGTTCTTCGCCCAGATGGTCTTCGACCTGCTCGGCGCCGGGCAGAAAGTGCTCGCCGAAAAACGCGCGAACCCCGGCGACGACCTGATCACCGCCCTGTCCCAGGTCGAAATCGACGGCGAGCGGCTGACGGACCACGAGATCGTCTCGTTCTTCTCCGCGCTGATCATCGCCGGGATCGACACCACGCGGAACACGGCCACGTTCGGGCTGGGGGCGCTGACCGAATTCCCGGACCAGCGGCGACTTCTCCTCGACGACCTGCCCGGCCGCATCGACGCCGCCGTCGTCGAGATGGCCAGGTGGAGCTCCCCGGTCGCGTCATTCGTGCGACGGGCCACCGTCGACACCGAGCTGAACGGCGTGCCCATCGCCGCGGGCGACCGGGTGGCGATGTGGTACCTGTCCGCGAACCGCGACGAAACGGTCTTCGAAAACCCTTGGGAATTCGACATTCTGCGGGACAACACCCACCAGATCGCCTGGGGCGGCGGCGGGCCGCACTACTGCCTGGGCGCCAACCTGGCCAAGGTCGAGTTGCGGGTGATCTTCACCGAACTTCTCACCCGCTTCCCCACCATCCGGGCCGTCGGCGCCCCGACCTACGCCTCCTCGCCGATGGTCAACAGCATCGAACACCAACTGTGCGAATGGAAGTGACCGTGCGTCGGGGCTAGCCGGCCAGTTCCAGCACGGTGTTGGTGAGGACCGGGCCCTCCCGCCCGACCACACCCACACCGAGCACGACCTGCGAGCCCTCCCGCCACATGTCCACCCGCAGGGTGTCGCCCGGGAAGACCGGCTGAGCGAACCGGGTGGAGTACTTGGCCACCGCGGTGACGTCACCGTCGAGGATCTCGTCCACCGCCGCCTTCAGGGCGATGCCGTAGGTGCACAGACCGTGCAGCAGCGGCACGTCGAATCCACCCAGCTTGGCGATGGCGGGGTCGGCGTGCATCGGGTTCTTGTCGCCGCACAGCCGGTAGAGAAGCGCTTGCTGCACCAGTGTCGGGCGCTGCACGGATGCATCGGGTTCGCGGTCCGGGATCACTACCGGTGCGCTGTAACCCTTTTCGCCGCCGAAGCCGCCCTCACCCCTGATGAAGGCGTGATACCGGTTGGTCACCAGCTTGGTCCCGTCCGCCGCCAGGCTGTCGACCTCCATCACGACCAGCGCCGCCTTGCCCTTGTCCCACAGCTCCGCCACCCGACCGCGCTGGGTGACCGTCGCCGCGGCCGGCAGCGGCCGGTGCACGATCATCTCGTGTTCGCCGTGCAGCAGGGCGGTGAGCGGGAAGTCCGCCCCCTCGAGTTGCCGCACCCGGGGCAGCATGCCGATCGGACCGTTGACCGAGAAGCTGGGCAGCACCTTCAGCCGGTCCTCCAGGCAGTACTCCAACTCGCCCGGATCGGTCTGCGGGACACCGGCACCGAGCCCGAGGTGGTAGAGGACGACGTCGTCGGCGTCCCAGGACGTGGTGAACGAGCCGAGGTCGGCGCCGACGATCGACGGGTCGATGGGCATTGGCGTTTCTCCTTCGGACGGTTCCGCGGAACCATACCATACGCTAGGGTATGTCCATGCCTGAGCGACTGTCCGCGCCGCCCCATGATCGCGGCACCCTGCTGGACTTGATCGAGCGCAACGTGGCGGTCCTCGGCGACCAGCCGATGGCCACCGACTTCGGGGGGACCGTCACCTGGCGGCAGTACGGCGAGTCGGCGAGTGCGCTGGCGCTGGCCTACCACGAGCTCGGCGTCCGGCGCGGCGACGTCGTCGGGATACACCAGCGCAACCGCGTGGAACACGTCCTCGCCGACACCGCCGCCATCCTGGTCGGCGCGACTCCGGTGAGCCTCTACAACACGCTCAGTCCCGAGCAACTGGAGTACGTCGCCACGGACACCGGGATGCGCCTGCTGGTGGTCGAGGCGGGATTCCTCGACAGCTGGAAATCGGTGCTGCCCAGGCTGCCCCGGCTGACCCGGGTGATCGTGGTGGACGGATCGGGTTCCGACGACAGCGTGCTCGGCTGGGCCGAGGTCCTCGAATGGGGCCGCCGCCTGATGTCGGAGGGTCATCGCGCGCCGCTGGACGAGGCCCGCGCCGGCATCACCGCGGACGACCTGGCCACGATCGTCTACTCCTCGGGCACCACCGGACCGCCGAAAGGCGTGCTGTTCACCCACGGCGGCATCCGCTTCACCCTCGACATGGTCGACGGCTATTTCCAGCGCCAGGTCGAAGCGGACGCGAAGAACCGGAAGGCGGGATCCCGCGACGATCCGACGCGCAGCGGCGCCCGACTGCTGTCGTATCTGCCGATGGCCCATGCCGCCGAGCGGTCCGCCAGCTATTACCTTGCGCTGCAATGGGGTTCCCATGTGCACTACGTCCGCGACCTCGAGCAGCTCGGGACGCAGCTACCCGCGGTACGGCCCGCCTTCCTGATGGCCGTTCCCCGGGTGTGGGAGAAGTTCGCCGCCGCGATGAAGTCCGCGACGTCCGAGGGCGGGCCGAGGGCCGCGCTGGGCGCGGCGGCACTGGACACGGCCACCCGGATGGGCGAACACCGGATGAACGGGACACCGCCGGGAGCGCTGCTGCGCCTGCGGCACAACGCATTCGAGAAGCTGCTGTACCCCCGGATGCGTCGCGCGATGGGCTTGGACAGATGCGCGCTGGCGCTCTGCGGTGCGGCTCCCATCGACGCCAACCTGCTGTGCCTGTTCACCGGGCTCGGAGTCCCGGTCATCGAGGGTTACGGCATGACGGAATCCGGTGGTATTGCGACGTTTTCGTCACTGGCCGAGCTCAAGCCCGGTTCGGTGGGCAAGACCTTTCACCCGGAGGTCGCCGTCCGGATCGCACCGGACGGCGAAATCCTGGTCCGCGGACCGCACATCACCCCCGGCTACCACAACCGCCCGGAGGCCACCGCCGAGGCGATCGACGCCGACGGCTGGCTGCACACCGGCGACCTGGGACAGCTCGACGCGGACGGCTGTCTGCGGGTGACCGGCCGCAAGAAGGAGCTCATCATCACCTCGGCCGGCAAGAACATGTCCCCCGACGCCATCGAGACCGCCGTCAAACGCGAGTCCCACCTGATTTCGCACGTGGTCGCCATCGGTGACCGGCGCAAGTACCTCACCGCCCTGATCGTTCTCGACCCGGATGCGCTGGCGCAGTGGGCCGAAAGCTCGGGCCTGCCGGCGGGCACGTTTGCGGAGCGGGCACGAAACCCGCTCGTCCGAGACGAGATCGAGAAGGCGGTGGCCGCCGGCAATGCCCGCCTGGCCCGGGTGGAGCAGATCAAGCGGTTCGCCATCGTCGACGAACCGTGGGCCCCCGGCTCACCGGAACTGACGCCGACCATGAAGCTGCGCCGCAGCGTGATCGCCGAGCGTCATCACGACACCATCGAATCGCTGTACACGGGCGCGGGGGCGTCGGCGTGACATCCCTGAGCCGGATCGTCACCGACCTGGCGGCGGAGCAGGCCGCGCTGGATGCCGTCGTCGCGGCACTGGCACCCGACGCGTGGATGTCGGAAACCGACAGTCCGCGTTGGAGGGTCTTCGAACAGATCGCGCACCTGACGTACTTCGACCGCGCGGCCGCCATCGCGATCACCGACCCGGACACGTTCGCGGGCATGGCCGAAGAGCTGCGAGCCCGGTTTCCGCTCGGACCGGAGGCGATCGACGATCTCAGCCTGGCGCCACACCGGTCGATGTCACCGGCGGAGTTGCTGACGGCCTGGCGGGATGCGCGCCGGATGCTCGCGGAGGCGTCTGCCACGCTCGCCGACGGCGACCGGGTGCCGTGGTACGGACCGCCGATGAGTGCCCGGTCCTTCCTGACCGCCCGGCTGATGGAGGTGTGGGCGCACGGGGCCGACGTGGCCAAGGCAGTCGGGGCCACCCGCGAGAGCACGGACCGGGTGAAACACATTGTCACACTGGGTGTTCTGACCCAGGGCTGGAGCTACGCCAACCGCGGCATGCGGCCGCCGCAGGCCGGGGTGCAGGTGGAACTGACGGCCCCGTCGGGCCAGCGGTGGGCCTTCGGGCCCGACGACGCCTCGGACTCGATCACCGGCGCCGCCGAGGACTTCTGCCTGGTGGTCACTCAGCGCGCCCACGTCGACGACACCGGCCTGACGGTGCACGGCGCGGCGGCGCGGGAGTGGATGCTGCTCGCGCAGTGTTTCGCCGGGCCGGCCAGCGACGGGCCGGCTCCGGCCACATCGTGACGGGTCAAGGTCACAGCAGCGACGCCGGAATCGGAACGACCCTGGAGCGCAACCATTCTCCGAGCGCCTTGGCCTGGCGGTCCTGCCGGCTACAGGCCGCCACCCCCTCTTCCAGCAGCGCCTCGATCACGAAGTTGACCGCGTTGAGGTTGGGAAACCGGTAGCGGTGAACCGTGAGCGGTCGCACCTCGGGCAGCAGGTCCTTCAACCTGTCCACGGTGAGGAACTCGTCGAGCCAGCCGAACTGGGCCGCCTCGCGGACGAAGACACCTAGGTTGGCGTTGGCGCCCTTGTCGCCGGATCGGGCTCCGACGACG
>ERZ724503.771-NODE-771-length-14131-cov-8.377877_pt1 | contig 14131 bp, 11 predicted proteins | sample MGYA00376036_ERZ724503 | MGnify/ENA primary metagenome ERZ724503 (study PRJEB28724, sample SAMN07190885) | wastewater metagenome | isolation source: influent of sewage treatment plant in Hong Hong | place: Hong Kong | collected 2016-03-17 ...
AAGTGAAATCAGATAAGATTATTGTAACTATTGAAAAAGTAAATCAAACACAACTAGATATTGTTTATTATGTAAAAGAGACAAATGGAAAACTAAAAAGAGTAAGGATAGAAGAGGGTGGAGCTTCTATAAAAGATAAAGAACTTGATGGTTTTACAAATGCAGAAGTTAGATTTTTTATGAAAGTTTTGGAAGATAAACACCATTTAACTGTAGAAAATATATACCATATTTTAAATAATATATCTTTGATTAAATGAAAGTTTAATCTAAATATATGATATAATCGCACAATTTAAATTTTAAAAGGACTAAAAAACAATGAATTCAACAGACTCCCAAAGGCGTTACTCAAAATTTACTTCAATGGGGTGCATTAAATGACCCTTTTACTCATATACCTTTCTATCGCGTTATTTGTTTCTTTTATGTGTTCTATATTAGAAGCTGTTTTACTTTCAAGTACACCATCATATATAGAATCTATTTCAAAAAAAGATGAAAATTCAAATTCAATTAATATTCTAAAAGATTTAAAAGCAAATATTGATAGACCTATTTCTTCAATATTAACACTTAATACTTTTGCTCATACAATGGGAGCAGCAGGTGTAGGAGCTCAAGCTCAGTTAGTATTTGGTAGTGAATGGCAAACTGTTATAGCATTTGTTTTAACTTTATTGATTCTTTATTTTTCAGAAATAGTACCAAAAACAATAGGTGCATTGTATTGGAAAAGTTTATTAACTCCAACTGCTTACTTAATATCATTTATGATTAAAATTAGTTATCCATTTGTTTTGGTTTCAAGCTTAATTACGAATTATATCTCTAAAGGAAAAAAAGACGAAGTTAATTTTTCAAGAGAAGAGATTATGGCAGCAGTTAGTTTGGGAGAGAAAGAGGGTTCCGTTCACTCTAAAGAGAGTGTATTGATTGAAAATCTTTTCAAACTTAAAAATATTAAAATAAAAGAGATAATGACTCCAAGAAGTGTTGTTTTTGCTTTAAATGCAGATGTTAGTGTTGAAGAAGCAATCGAAGATGATAGGATGTATATTCACTCAAGAATACCAATTTATAATGAATCAATAGATGATATTATAGGAATAGTATTTAATCAAACTATTTTAGAAGAGAGTGTTGAAGAAAGAGATAGTACATTACTTAGAAATATAACATTTCCTGTTCATAAGATTTCAGAAAATGTTCCTGTTTCAGTCTTGATTGATTTGTTTGTAAAAAGAAAAACACACTTATTTGTAGTTCATGATAGTTTTGGGCAAACAAGTGGAGTAGTAAGTTTAGAAGATGCTATTGAAACACTTTTAGGTGTTGAGATTGTGGATGAAATGGATGAAGTTGAAGATATGCAAGCATTTGCAAAAGATAAAAGTAAACAGTTCCAAGATAAACTTCTAGTAGAGAAAAAAAGACTACAAAAACAAGATTTGAATAAACAAATCTAACTAATCAAAAAGCAAAAAGAGTTAGAATAATAACTCTTTTTGAATCTTATCAAAATTATAAATATCCTCTCTAAATTGTAAAACTCCATTTTCATCAACCCAAGAAGTTAAATAAACTATATGAATAGGAATTTTTTTCTCTAAACCAATCGTTTTTTCAGTAATAGCTGGATTTGCTAAAATTTCATGAGCTTTATTAATATCTATATTTTTATCTTCACTTGCTATTGTAGAAAGTAACTCTTCAGGTTTTGAAAGTCTAATACAGCCATGTGAAAATGCTCTTCTAGCTTGTGCAAACAGACTTTTTGTAGGTGTGTCGTGAATATAAACAGAGTGTTTATTTGGGAACATAAATTTCATTTTCCCTAAAGGATTTTCTTTATTTGAAGTTTGAGAAAATCTAAAATTTTGAAGATTATCTACATTTTGTAAAATTGCATTATCCATAACTTCTTTTGAATCTACTTTTTCACTAGTTGAACCATTCCATCCAGCATAAATATCTATTCCTTTTGATTCTAAATATTTTGGATCTTTTAGAAGTTTTGGAATAATTTCATTTTTTGCAATACTCTCAGGAATATTCCAGCTAGGATTTAATACAACATAAGACATTTTATCTGAAAAAATAGGTGTGGGAAATTTTATATCCCCAACTATAACTGCCATATTTAATTTAATATCATTATTTTCATACATTCTTAATCTATATTCAGGAACATTAACAATTAAATATTTTTCACCTAAATTTCTAGGAAGCCATCTCATTCTTTCAAGATTTAATCTAATAATAGATATTTTTTTACTTGCTGGTATATTCATAAATCTTTGTGTTTGAAGTCCTGCTATTCCATCTGCAGTTAGTCCATGTTTTTTTTGAAAAGAGATAACGGCATTTTTTAAATCTTCATCAAAAACATTTTCACAGTTTTTCCCTAAAGCTTCAATTTTTGCTTCTTCCTCAGGAGTATAAGTAGTATTTGTATTGATATTGTTTTTTACTAAATATTGTATATCAATATTATACTCACACTGTTTTGTTAAATCATTACTTTCCATTAATCTTTTTCTAAAAAGAGGAAGAACTTCAGAAACATCTCCAATTCTAAGAGGTTTTATTTCTGGAACTTTTGTATAGCCACCATTTGCTGATATTTTTTCAAGCTCATCTATTGCCGCAACTAACTCTTTTACTTGTGGATAATTAAAATCAATTTGATTCAAAACATTTGTTAAATCATTCTCTTTTATAATTTTTTTTAGTAAAAGTTTTGGATTTTCATTCAAAGAGTATTTATCCCAACTAGCTTTTATCTCTTTTGTTTTACCAATTTCAGCTAATTTTTCTTCAAAAGCATCCCATCTTATAGCACCATTTGCTATGTATGAAACATATTTATCAAAAGATTCAGTCAAAATAAAATCTAATTTAATAAGATTGTCAATATAGTTTGTGCTAGTTGTATTTAATGAATTTAAAATAGTTTTTATCTCTTCTAATCTAAAAATTTTTGAAGCTTGAGGCTTTAGAACAGGGTCATTTTTTAGTTTATCTATTAAAGAAAAACTGATTTCTTTTAGACCATTTTCATCAACCCAAAAAGGTTTATAGTTATTTGAAAAGTAGTAATCTTCAAGACTTTTTTTACTCGTAAGAAATGTTTCGGTTGGTTGTTGTAATTGTACTTTTATACTTTTTTTTGCTTGAAGTTCAAAATTTCCAATATTAGCAAATAAAGAACAGTTAAATAACAATATAAAAATAGCAAATTTTTGTTTCAACATAATGAATAATCTCCAAAGTATTTATCTTATAATAAGAGGTTTAAAATAGCAAAAATTCGATTAAAGAATGGACAAATAATATTTAGTTCAAATAACTATTTTTTTTAAAGGTTTGTTTTTACACTAAATTGTTTTTTTATAAGGAATTTTATAACGAACATCATTTTCATCTAAAGCACATTTTACTTGATAATCAACCATTTTTTCAAAAGGAGATAAAAAGTTTTCTAAAGATTTAGAGTCAATATTTTCTATATTTTGAAGATTTAATAGCTCCAATAGACATAAAGTTGATTCTATTGTTGATAAGCAATATTGATTTGGTTGAGTTTTTATTTTAAATTGTGATGATTTATCATGTTCAAAACTAATTTTTCTTAGATTTTGTAAATTTGTGCTAACTCTTAGCATCTTTTTTGAACAAGGCCATGTTGAATCTATTATAAAAATTAGGGGTATTTTATCACTAGGAAGTTTTTGAGTATTTAATTTTATACTATTTGTATCAGGATATAAAACAAAAGCTTCATATTTTTCATCATTTAGTAGTTCATTTACTCTATTATGATTTGAAAAATCAATTCCTACATATAACTCACAGTTTTCTAAAGAGTTGTTTGTCATATGTCCTGTTCCATTTTTAGTTTTTCTAAACTCTTTTGGGTGCATTAAAATAACAAATTTTGTATTTGTTTTTATAGGATTTATGATATGTTCACAAACGCAAGAAGTTTTTGGTCTATAGCATTTGTAACAGATTTCTCTTTGATTTTCGTTTTGCAAATATTTTACTTTTTAAGGAATTTTAAATTTTAGTGTGGAATTATAAGATTAAATATTTTAAATCTCCCAAATAAATGTTTGGGAGATTAAATTTTATGTCAAATTAGAAATTTTTATCAATAGTATCAACTAACTCTTTAATTGATGAGATAGATTTTGCAAATTGAGCTTTTTGTTCTTCATTTAATTCAAGTTCAACAATTTTTTCAAAACCATCTTTCCCAAGTGTTACAGGAACACCAGCAACAATATTTTCATAGCCATATTCACCATTTAACATAACAGCACAAGGATAAATCTCTTTTGAATCAGTTAAAATTGCTTCAACCATTAAAGCTGTAGAGTGTCCAGGAGCATAATATGCAGAACCAGTTTCAAGTAATTTTACGATTTGAGCTCCACCATTTCTAGTTTTTGTAACAATATCTTCAATCTCTTCATCTGTAAAGAACTCTTTTAAATCTTTTCCATCAACTGAAGAGTAGTTTGTTAAAGGAACCATATCATCACCATGTCCACCCATAACCGCAGCTTTTATCTCATTTGGTGTAAATGATAGTTTCTCTTGTATAAAGTGAGCCATTCTTGAGCTATCTAAAACACCAGCCATTCCAATAACTCTATTTCTAGGTAAAGATGTAGCTTTTAAAGCTGTATAAACCATCGCATCTAGTGGATTTGAAACTATAATATAAATTGCATCTTTATTAAATGGTGCAATTTCATTTATTACTGAAGTCATAATTTTTGCATTTGTAAGTAATAAATCATCTCTACTCATACCAGGTTTTCTAGGAATTCCAGCAGTTATTACAATTACATCACAATTATTAAATTCTTCTGCATTAGATGCAAAAGATACTTTTGTAGATGATTTAGAAGCTCTTGCAGCTTGTGAAATATCTAAAGCCATCGCTTCAACAATATTAGCTCTTAAATCTTTTAATACAATTTCAGCACAAATATCTTTTTTTGCTAAACTAAAAGCTAATGTAGCTCCAACATTTCCTGCACCAATTATTCCAACTTTTTTATTATTTTTCAAAAATTATCCTTTTATTAAATTATTTTCATTATTTTTACTTAAATACTCATGTGCTAGATACGAACTTCTAGCATAAGGAGTACTATGCACAAACTCAAATCCTAACTCTAAAGCCAAGGTTTTATATCTGTCAAATTGCTCTGGTTTCACAAACTCAAGAACCTTTTCATAATCACCTGAGGGTGCTAGATATTGACCAATACTCAAAAATTTACATCCAACGGCAAGTAAATCTTTAAATACTTGAACCATTTCATCTTCTGTTTCACCTAAACCTACCATTAAAGCACTTTTTGTTTTAACAGCATCTCCACCAAGTTCTTTGATTTTTTTTAGAACCTCTAAAGACCTTTGATATGTTGCATTTCTTCTTATATTATATAATCTAGGAACAGTTTCCACATTGTGACCTATAATTATTGCTCCTGAATTTACAACTTTTTGAATTGATTCAACTTTTCCTTTAAAATCAGGAATTAATAGTTCAACTTGAGTATCAGTAGTGTTTTCTAAAATATTTTTTGTAACTTTATAAAATTGTAAAGCTCCACCATCATCTAAATCATCTCTTGCAGGGCTTGTAATAACTACAAATTTAAGACCAAGTTTTTGAACAGCAATAGTTACTTCATCAATCTCTTTTTCATTAACACCATCTGGTTTTCCAGTTTTTACATTACAATATGTACATCTTCTTGTACAAGTATCACCTAAAATAAGAAATGTTGCATTTTTTTTAGAGAAACATTCACTTATATTTGGACATTTTGCTTCTTGACAAATAGTGTGTAAACCACCATCTTTAAGAAGTTTTTCCATATCTTTTTGAGCATTATTAGACAGTTTCTTTCTTAGCCAGATTGGTTTATTGAAATCTATTTTTTGTGGTATAGTCATACTTAATTACCTTCCAAAATTTTTTTTAAATTTTCATTTTCATTTTGTGTTAGTTCTGATAATATTAATTGAGCATTAAAACTTTTCTCAAAAGCCTCAATAAGTCTATTTTGAGCTTCTTCAAAAGTTAAATTTATATTTAAATCCTCAAGAGATATTCCCATTTTATCATCTTTTTTTGTTTTATATAAAGGAATAGAACCATGTTGAAATATTAACTTTTTATCTCTTTTTTGTGCATTTCCACCTATTTTATTACCATTTACAACAATATCATAAGCTTCAAATCCAACTTGACAAAATTCATCTTTTTTTAACTCAATAGATTCTAAATCTTTTACAAAAGATGGATTTAATCCTATTTGTTTATAAAATTCTAATAAAAACTGACATATTTTTTCATAAGATTGCTTAACACTTAAACCTGTAAACTCATCATTTGATAATAATAAACTATAAGATATATCATGACCGTGAAATAAAACTCCACCACCTGTTATTCTTTTTGAATAATTATCATTGTATATTGTTTTTAAACTGCTATAATTTTCAATATTTTGACCTAATCCAATGGTAAAAGAGTTTTCCCATGTGTAAAATCTCAATATTGGCATATCATCTTTTTTATATGAAAGAGTTAATGCCTTATCTATAGCCATATTAGTTTTTGCACTATTGCAATCTGTTAAAATTAATCTAAATTTTTTTTTGTTAATCATCTAATTTATTCCTATGAGTGCAATTTTACACAAATTAAAATAAAATACTTATAAAAGTCTTAAAATTTAAAATTAATATAAGTTTATAATTGTATCATAATAAAAGTTGGTTTTCTAGTGCCTAGAAGATACGAAAATAATAAAATTTAAAGGATAATAATGGAAAATGAACATTTAAATGATATTAATCCAGAAGAAACTAATGAATGGATTGAAGCCTTAGAAAATATTATAGAAGAAGGTGGACCTAAAAGAGCTCACTATATTTTAGAAAAATTAATTGATAAGGCAAGAAGAAAAGGTACATATCTACCGTTTAGAGCTACAACAGCATACTTAAATAGTATTGATGTTGAAGATGAACCTAAGATGCCAGGAGATAGAGATATTGAAAGAAGAATCAGATCTGCAATTAGATGGAATGCAACAATAATGGTATTAAGAGCATCTAAAAAGAATTTAGAGCTTGGTGGACATATTGCATCATTCCAATCTTCTGCAACATTATATGATGTAGGATTTAATCACTTCTTTAGAGCTCCGAATGAAAAAGATGGTGGAGATTTAATTTTTTTCCAAGGGCATATTGCACCTGGTATTTATGCTAGATCTTTCTTAGAAGGAAGAATTACAAAAGAGCAAATGGATAACTTTAGACAGGAAGTTGATGGACAAGGTTTATCATCTTATCCTCACCCAAAATTAATGCCAGATTATTGGCAATTCCCAACAGTATCTATGGGACTTGGACCAATTCAAGCAATTTACCAAGCAAGATTCTTAAAATACTTAACAAATAGAGGTATTAAAGATTGTAGCGAGCAAAAAGTATATTGTTTTATGGGTGATGGTGAGTGTGATGAGCCAGAATCTTTAGGAGCAATTTCTTTAGCAGGTAGAGAAGGTTTAGATAACTTAGTATTTATAATTAATTGTAACTTACAAAGACTTGATGGACCAGTTAGAGGTAATGGAAAAATCATTCAAGAACTAGAAGGAAACTTTAGAGGAAATGGATGGAGAGTAGTTAAAGTAATCTGGGGAAGACACTGGGATGCTTTATTACAAAAAGACAAATCTGGTAAGCTTTTACAATTAATGGAAGAGACAGTTGATGGTGAGTACCAAAACTTTAAACAAAAAGGTGGAGCTTACACAAGAGAACACTTCTTTAATAAATACCCTGAAACTGCAAAATTAGTTGAAAATATGTCTGATCAAGATATTTTTGCTTTAAACAGAGGTGGACATGACCCATTAAAAGTTTATGCAGCATATAAAGCAGCAGAAAAAACAAAAGATAGACCAACAGTTATTTTAGCTAAAACTGTAAAAGGTTACGGAATGGGTGAAGCAGCTGAAGGTAAAAACATTGCTCACGGTGTAAAAAAAGTTGATTCAGATGCATTAAGAAAATTTAGAGATAGATTTAGAATTCCTTTCTCAGATGAAGAGTTAGAAAAATTACCATACTTAACTTTTGATGAAGATTCTGTTGAAATGAAATATATGAAAGCAAGAAGAGCTGAACTTCATGGTTTTGTTCCTCAAAGATTAAAGAAATTTACTAAAAAATTAGAAATTCCTTCTTTAGCTGAATTTGAATCTATTACAAAAGGAAGTGGTGATAGAGAAATCTCTACTACTATGGCTTTTGTAAGAATCTTAAATATATTAGTAAAAGATAAAAATATCGGTAAACAAATTGTTCCTATTGTTCCTGATGAAGCTAGAACTTTTGGTATGGAAGGTATGTTTAGACAAATTGGTATTTATTCAAATGAGGGTCAAAAATATGTTCCTCAAGATAGAGATCAAGTTGCATATTATAAAGAAGATAAAGAAGGTCAAGTACTTCAAGAAGGTATTAATGAACTTGGAGCAATGGGTTCATGGGCAGCAGCAGCTACTTCATACTCTGTAAATGATGTTCCTATGATTCCATTTTACATCTATTACTCAATGTTCGGATTCCAAAGAACAGGTGATATGGCATGGGCAGCAGGTGATTTAAGAGCTAGAGGATTCTTAGTTGGTGGAACTGCAGGTAGAACTACATTAAATGGTGAAGGTTTACAACACGAAGATGGGCATTCTCATATTTTAGCTAATACAATTCCAAGTTGTATCTCTTATGACCCAACTTATGGTTATGAGTTAGCAGTAATTGTTCAAGATGGTATTAATAGAATGTATGGTGAAAAACAAGAAGATGTATTCTATTATTTAACAACTATGAATGAAAACTACAAACAACCTGCAATGCCTGAAGGTGTTGAAGAAGGAATTTTAAAAGGTATTTATAAATTAGATACTGTTGATGCAGCTAATGATTATAAAGTTAAATTATTAGGTTCAGGTACAATTTTAGAGCAAGTTAGACAAGCTGCTGATATTTTAGCATCAGAATATGGTGTAAAATCAGATGTTTATTCTGTTACTTCATATAATGAAATTACAAGAGAAGCACAAGATGTAGAAAGATACAACTTATTACATCCAGATGAAGAGAATAAAACTCCTTATGTAACAACTGTATTAGGTGAAGATGAAGATAATATCATTGTTTCAGCAACTGATTATATGAAAATTTATTCTGAACAAATTAGAGCTTATGTAAAAGGTTCATTTAAAACTTTAGGAACAGATGGTTTTGGTAGATCTGATTCAAGAGCAAATTTAAGAGAACACTTTGAAGTTGATGCTAACTTTATTGTTTATACAACTCTATATTTATTAGTAGAAAATGGTAAATTAGATAAAAAAGTATTAAATGAAGCTATTGCTAAATTTAAAATCAATCCAAATAAAATTAATCCATTATATGCATAAGGTGTGTCTATGAGTATTGAACAAATAAAACTACCAGACGTTGGTGGAGAAGAAGTAGAAATTATTGAAATTAGTGTTAAAGTTGGTGATAGTGTTGGTGAAGACGATACTATCATTGTAGTAGAAACAGAAAAAGCTTCTATGGATATTCCTGCACCATTTGCTGGAACTATTGAATCTTTAGTTGTTAAAGCTGGAGATAAAATTAAAGAGGGTGATTTAATCGCTACTTTAGTTACATCTGCATCAGCTTCTAGTGAAACTGTAAAAGAAGAAGTTGCAACTGCAACACCTGCTAAAATAGTTGAAGAAATTAAAACAGAAGAAAAAACTGTAGAAGTAAGTAGATCTTCACAAGAGATAACTTTAGTAATTGAAGATGTTTTCGTTCCAGATGTAGGTGGAGATGAAGCAGTTGATGTAATTGAGATTATTGCATCAGTTGGGGATTTTTTAAATGAAGAAGATGGAATAATTACTTTAGAAACTGAAAAAGCTACAATGGATGTTCCAACACCAATTTCTGGTAAATTAGTTGAAATTCTTGTAAATGCTGGAGATAAAGTAAAAACTGGTTCTTTAATTGCAAGAATTGAAAAAACTGTAGTTTCTTCAACACCAAAAGAGGTTGTTAAAGAAGAAGTTATTGTAAAAAATGAGACGCCTGCTAAAGTAGAATCAAAAGTAGAAACTGTAAGTGTTGAATCTCATGTTACAAAAATAACTGGTAAAGCTTACGCATCACCAAGTATTAGAAGATTAGCTAGAGAGTATGGTGTAGATTTAACATTAGTAAATGGTACAGGTCCTAAAAATAGAATTTTAAAAGATGATATTAGATTATATATAAAATCTGTATTATCAAATCCAAGTTGTGCAAATTTAACTACTTCAAGTAATACAGCAGGTGGTTTAGGATTTGAGTTAGCACCATTAAAAGAGATTGATTTCTCTAAATTTGGAGAAATTGAAGTTGTAGAATTATCAAAAATTCAAAAAATTTCAGGTCCATCACTTCAAAGAAATGCAATCATTATTCCTCATGTAACGCAATTTGATGAGGCAGATATTACTGATCTTGAAGAGTTTAGAAAAGAACAAAATACTATTTATTCAAAAATGAATTCAGATGTTAAAATATCTCCATTAGTATTTGCTGTTAAAGCTGTTGCAAAAGCATTAAGATTACATCCAAACTTTAATGCGTCATTATCTACAGATGGTCAATCAATGATTTTCAAAAAATATGTAAATGTTGCAGTTGCAGTTGACACACCAAATGGTTTAGTAGTTCCTGTAATTAAAGATGCTGATAAAAAAGGTTTTGAAGAAATTGCACTTGAATTAAAAGAGCTTTCTATCAAAGCAAGAGCTGGAAAATTAACAGCAAATGATATGCAAGGTGCTTGTTTCACAATTTCATCACTAGGTGGAATTGGTGGTACTGCATTTACTCCAATTATTAATGCTCCAGAAGTTGCAATTTTAGGATTATCAAAATCAGAATTTAAACCTAAATACAATGGAAAAGAGTTTGTACCAAGATTAATGTTACCATTATCACTATCTTATGACCACAGAGCAATTGATGGTGCTGATGGTGCAAGATTTGTAACGACATTATCGTCATTATTAGGCGATATTAGAAAAATACTTCTGTAATAAAGGACTTTAAAATGAGTAAAGAAATTAAAGCCCAAGTTTTAGTAATAGGTTCTGGACCAGCTGGTTATTCAGCTGCGTTTAGAAGTGCAGATTTAGGAATGAATGTTGTTTTAGTAGAAAAATTTCCTACTTTAGGTGGGGTTTGTCTAAATGTTGGATGTATTCCATCAAAAGCACTTTTACATGTTGCAAAAGTAAAAGAAGAAGCTGAGCATATCTCAGCTCATGGACTTACATTTGCAGAACCAACTATTGATATAGCAAAAATTGTAGCTTATAAAAATGGTGTTGTAAAAAAACTAACTGATGGTTTAAGTGCTATGAGTAAAATGAGAAATGTTACAGTAGTTCAAGGTACTGCTCTATTTGTAGATAAAAACACAGTTCAAGTAAGTGGAAAAGAAGATGTAACAATCACTTTTGAAAATGCAATTATTGCAGCTGGTTCAAGACCTATTAAATTACCATTTATTCCACATGAAGACCCAAGAATTTGGGATTCAACAGATGCTTTAAATTTAAAAGAGATTCCTAAAAAACTTCTGATTATGGGTGGAGGAATTATCGGTCTTGAAATGGGAACAGTTTATCAAAAATTTGGTTCTTCTATTGATGTTGTTGAGATGCAAGACCAATTAGTTCCTGTTGCTGATAAAGATGTTATCAAAATGTACACAAAAGCAAATAGCAAAAGATTTAACATTATGTTAAATACAAAAGTTGCTAAAGTTGAAGCTAAAGAGGATGGTATTCATGTATCAATGGAAGGTGAGGGGATTCAATCTGAGCCTTTTGTTTATGATGCTGTATTAGTTGCTATTGGAAGAGCTGCAAACGGTAAACTTCTTAACCTTGAAAATGCTGGAGTTAAGGTAAATGATTGGGGAATTATCGAAGTTGATAAACAAATGAGAACAAATGTAGAACACATTTTTGCAGTTGGGGACATCGTAGGACAGCCAATGCTTGCACATAAAGGTGTACATGAAGCTCATGTTGCAGCTGAAGTAATTGCAGGTAAAAAACACTATTTTGAACCAAAAGTTATTCCATCAATCGCATATACTTTCCCTGAAATTGCTTGGGTTGGTATGACTGAAAAAGAAGCAAAGGCTGCTGGGATTGATTATGAAGTTTCAACTTTCCCATGGACAGCATCAGGAAGAGCATTAGCAAGTGATGTTAGCCAAAATGGTATGACTAAACTTATCTTTGATAAAAAAGACCATACTTTAATTGGTGGAGCATTAGTTGGAGATAATGCAGGAGAGTTATTAGGTGAAATCACACTAGCACTTGAAATGGATTGTGATGCAGAAGATATTGCACTTACAATTCATGCTCATCCAACTTTACACGAATCAGTTGGAATGGCTGCTGAGATTTATGAAGGAAGTATCACTGACCTTCCAAATGTGAAAGCGAAAAAGAATAAATAAACAAATAAACAGATAAAAATAAGGCTTTTAAGCCTTGTTTTTTCACTTGTAAAAAACTACTAAACTTATAAACAATTAACCTCAATCAAATCCTTTTTAGATAAAATAATTAAATATTAAATTTAGAATTATATTTTTAATGGCAAAAGTAATAATTGTATATAATATCTTGAGTAAAGTAATACAAAATAAAAAACAAATCCAAACACTTGAAAACTTACGAGATACACTCTTACCAAAGCTTTTGAGTGGAGAAGTAAGGATAAAATAATGTCATCAATTAGTTATAGAACATGGGAATATTGGATAAATAAAGAGTTTTTTGATACTCAAGAAACATATCATGGTTGGTTTGAATGCATTATTGCTCCAACTTTGATGGCTACACAAACTGTAGAATTTGTTATTGAACAATATGAAATCAGAGATTTTCAATTTACTTCACCATCTCAATACAAACAACAACTTATGTATACAAACGAAAATGAGTTATGCTTGAAAATATATACTTCTTTTGATACAACACAAGATATTTCATTAACTATTGATAAGGTAATAGATTTTTTAGCAACAATGTCATTATGTACTGATTTTCCATTAATTTGTCATAAAATTATATTTGTTGATGCTAATAGGAGAAAGCTTTTAGTTGCAAATCGTAAATCTATTGGAAGAGGTGTAGGTTTTGAAATTGAGGAAAGAGGAATGGCAAGTCAAAAAATAAATAGTCAATTTGCAGAATATTCTACTTTAATACAAACTAATGATTATTTCAAAGTAGGTTTGAGACACTATTTGACAGGTATGCAACTTCTATCTTTGGAAGACCAAGTTACAGGATTGATAGATGCTGCATTTATGCAGTTTTATCAAGGATGTGAAACATTATGTCAAGACCCCCAAGGCAATTTAGAATCTTCAAAGAAATTTATTGCACAAAAGGCAAATTCAAATGCAAGAGAACTACAAATTATTGCTCATCAAGTTTGGAAAGTTAGGCATAAATATTTTGGACATGGAGATAAAGATAAGAACATACAAGCTAATTCAAGTTTATCACAAATGCAGCAAGTAGCAAAACAAGTTCTAGTAGTAAGATATTTATGTAGGGCATTACTTGAACTCTATACACCCTCTCAGCAGATATTAACTCGTGAAATGGGATTGTATTTTGGAGAAAATTCAAATAGTTTTAATGGCGACATTGGGAGTTTTGCATCAGGACAGCCATTTTTTGTTGATTATAATGCAAAGAATTGTAATATTTTTGATTCTAAGGGTCAGTCTACTTTAGAATCTCCATATACAATATGATTAATTCATAAAACTATAAAAGATGTAAATAATGAATAACTACACCCCACCATACAAAATAACCTCAAAAATACTAAAACTATCAATACAAATAAATGAAGAGCTCACAAAACTTCAATTTACAAGTGTTGAAAAAGTAAACCCAATGCTAAGAAAAAAGAATCGTATCAAAACATTAGC
>ERZ724503.779-NODE-779-length-14052-cov-8.826463_pt1 | contig 14052 bp, 11 predicted proteins | sample MGYA00376036_ERZ724503 | MGnify/ENA primary metagenome ERZ724503 (study PRJEB28724, sample SAMN07190885) | wastewater metagenome | isolation source: influent of sewage treatment plant in Hong Hong | place: Hong Kong | collected 2016-03-17 ...
AAAACAAATTCAAAATTCGCCAGAAATTGGATTTCCTCTTGGAAATAAAAATAATATGAATCTTAGTGGATTTAGAAAAGTTTATGTATCAAAAAAAAGAGTTAGAATTGTTTATGAAGTTCAAAATGATGTATTATCTATTTATACAATTGCAATTGGGAAAAGAGATGATATGGAAGTCTATAAAAAAGCTAATGAGAGATTGTAAAATTTCTTATTTTTAGTCAAACTTACATAATAAATTTAAATGAAATTTTTGATGAAAATTCAGAAAAATATTTTTAGAAAGATGAATCTATGTATGAATTAGAAATTAAAATATTAAAAATTGCATCAAAAGCTGTAAAAGATGCACAAAAAGATAGCCTAAAAAGAGGTATTGCAAATGTTTATAGTAAGAATAAAAAGCTCTACTTCCAGCTTCCAGATGGAACAATAACACAAGAAAAACCTAAGCAATATAATTTTGCCAAATAGATTTCAAAAATCATAAATTAATATACAAGAATATGGTGTTGAAAAAGTTAGAAAAAGAACTTAAAGAAGAAAATAAAAACTGTCAATTTAAAAACATTGGCGAAAAATATTTTGAAACAATCAGAAGAAAAACATCATTATGGCAAGAATATACATATGATGGAAAACAAGAAGCGATTAAAAAAACACCACAATTTTCTAAAAATGTAGTAAAACCTTGTAGTAAAATTTAAAACTCTCAGTTAGTATATCCCTTAAATAAGGGCTATACTATCAAAGTTGAAACCAATCCAATCAGTCCACCAAAAACAGCTCCCCAAATAACAAGCCATCCTAAATGTTCTTTAATCATCTCTTGAACAATCTCTTTAACCATTTTGGGTGTTAATTCTTCAAGTCTTGAATTTACAATCTTGCTTAATTTTTCATGTACATCAGCAGATAAATCTTCTGATTTTAAAGCTTCGCCTAAAATTTCTTGGAAAGAATCGCTTGTAGTAATAGTAATAATTGAAGCTTGTAATTTTTTTACAAATGGCTCTTTTAGTGGCTCAAGAGCAGCTTCTCCACCAAACATTCCTAACATTCCTCCAAAGCTTGATTGCATAACAGCCTCTTTTAAAGAATCATAAGCAGGAGTAAAATCTGTTTTATTTAAAACTTTTTCAAAATCAATAGTATTTTTTACACTATTAACTTCTGTTTCAAAAAACTTTGTTAAATGCTCTTTCGTAAAAAATTGAGTCATCATCATGTTATGAATTGAATTTTTAAATTGTGTAAACTTACTTTCAATCACGCCACTTCCATACAAATATGGTACTTTTTCAAAAAGCATATGAATCGCTAAAACATTTGTAATAGCACCACTAAATGCAAAAAGTCCTACCATAAATAGAGTATCATTTTCATTTGAATAACCTAATGCCATTATTAAAATAGTGACAATATTTGTAATATCTGATTTATTCATTTTTACTCTCTCCTTTAAAAAATAATATGGATTTTACCACATGTTACCTTTTTGTAATCAAGGAAATTTATAATTTTACAAATTAGGAGTATAAATGATTGACATACAAAAAGAGATAGAAAAAAAATTCCCAAAGATTAGAGAAAAAGAGAATTTCTTAAAAAAATCCCTATTTAAAATTGCAAAAAAAATTGTTCATGAAGATTCTATAAATCAATTTTTGTCACAAAATTCACACTTAAAAGGTATTGAGTTTGTAGATGCAGTTTTAGATTATTTTGATTTTGATTACACTGTTTCAAGTAGTGATTTACAAAATATCCCAACAAGTGGAAAAGTTGTAATCATCGCAAATCATCCATTAGGTGGGCTTGATGCATTATGTTTATTAAGACTTATTAGTCAAGTAAGACAAGATGTGAAAATTGTAGCAAATGATTTTTTAGCAGGATTTGAAGCTTTAAACTCTTTATTAATTCCAATTGATAACTACAAACTTAGACAATCTAAAAATGATATAAAAAAGATTTATGAAGCTTTAAACAATGAAGAAGCAGTGATAATTTTCCCAGCAGGTGAAGTAAGCCGAGCAAGTACAAAAGGAATAAAAGACCCAAGTTGGAATAAAGGATTTTTAAATTTTGCACAAAATACAAATGCACCAATTTTACCAATATTTTTAGATGCAAAAAACTCTAAAACTTTTTATACAATTTCACTTTTAAATAAAACATTCTCAACACTACTACTTTCACATGAGATGTTTAAGAAAAAATCAAAAAGAATAAATATCAAAATTGGTCAAATTATTCCAAATGAAAATATTGTTCCAAAAGGAATTGATAAAAAATTCTTAGTAAATTTATACAGAAAACATCTTTACTCTTTAAAAAAAGGGAAAAAATCTTTTTTTCAAACTCAAAGTGCAATAGCACATCCAGTTAACAGAATTGATTTATTAAATGAATTAAGAAAATCAAAATTAATTGGTCAAACAAATGATGGAAAAAAAATCTATTTATATGACTACACAGAAGACTCTATTGTTTTAAAAGAGTTAGGAAGATTAAGGGAAATCTCTTTTAGAAAAGTTGGAGAGGGTGTAAATAAAAAAAGAGATACTGATAAGTATGATATTTACTACCAACACATTATTTTATGGGATGAAAATGAACTTGAAATTGTAGGTTCATATAGAATTGGAAACTCAAACTTTATCTTCAAAGAGATTGGAGTAAAAGGTTTTTATTCAAATACTCTGTTTAAATATGAAGAAGAATTCTCTCCATATTTAAGAAACTCTATTGAACTTGGAAGAAGTTTTGTTCAACCAAAATATTGGGGAACAAGAGCGTTAGATTATCTTTGGTTTGGAATTGGAGCTTATTTAAAAAACAATCCAAATATTGAATATATGTTTGGGCCAGTTAGTCTTAGTGCATCATTTCCAACTATTGCAAAAGATATGATTATCTTCTATTATAGTCACTATTATGGGAATAAAGAAATTTTAATTGAAGCAAAAACGCCATATCAATACTCAAATAATATTAATGACATTAAAGAACTTTTTGATTTAAATGACAAGAAAAAAGATTTTAAATTTTTGAAATCAACATTAGCAAATATTGGAATTAGTATTCCAACTTTATATAAACAATATAGTGAAATTGCAGAAGATGGAGGAGTAAAATTCTTAGATTTTAATGTTGACCATAGTTTTGGAGATTGTATTGATGGATTTATTTTAGTTGAAGTTGAAAAAATTAAAGAGAGTGCAAGACAAAGATATATTGATAAAGAGTAGAAAACTCCAGCTGACTTCATCACTTTTGTATAAAGAACATAAAATAAAATTCTATGAACCTTATTGTTAAGACATTTTAAATTGTCAGCTGTATTTACATAATAACTGAGATTGTTTTACATTTTCAAACAAACCACAGCAATGAAATAAATTTAACTAAAAATTTAAAATATTATTAATATTAAACTTTGGTGCCTCGAATGTTCAAGTAACTAAATTACGATAAACAAACTGATATGTTACACACATTTATTTAGAAGATTTAATATGAAAATCTTTTAGATTTTCATATTAATATTTATTTATTTCGAAGATTCTATCTAGTGTAGAGATTGCTAAATATTTATCAAAATAGGCTCTGTTGTAACCCTGTTTTGCTTGTGTTAATAAATAGTTTGCATCAGTTAAATCTGTAGTTGTAGAGATTCCTTCATTAAATCTATTTTTTACTATTTCATAATTTTCTTGTGCTTGTAAAAGTGCTAATCTTGAAGTCTCTAAATTATCCGTTGCAACTTCAAGATTTGATTTTGCATTTTCAAATTGAAGATTTATTTCATGAATAGTTTTATTTAAAAGTGAATTTACACTTAGATATCTTTTTTTATACATTTCACTTTGAGCCATATCAGCCCCACCATTATATAAATTCCAAGTTGCATTTACTTTTGCAATATTTTGATTATCTTCTTTATTTTGTGGTCTATCATTTGTAAGCCCATCATAATATTCATTATGAGAAACAGATGCGTTTATTTTTGGATAGTAACCTGCATTTGCTGATTTTTCTAACTCTCTTATAGATTTTAGATTCATACTCAATGCTTGAATTTCACTTCTATTTTCAAGTTGTTTTCCATCATAATTTGAAGCAACTAAACTTTTCTCATCAAGGTTTTCAATCTTTTCGTTTGATAAGTCAATTCCACCTAAAATATTTGATAATTTATGTTTTGCAACTTTTAAATCACCTTGAGCTTTTACTACATTTTGTTTTGCATTTGACATATTTACTTGAACTTGAAGTAAATCATTTTTTGCAATTAATCCTTGCTCAAATCTATTTTTAGAGTTTTCATATTGCTCTTGAAATAGTGAATATGCACTTTTGTATGTTTCAAGTGCATTTAACTTATCAAGATAGTTTATATATGTCGTTTTTGTACCTAAAACAATATCTTGTTTTGTTGCATCTAAAGAGTATTGTGAAGATTCTGATAAATAGTTTGCAGAATCTTTTAAAGCCATATCTTTAAATCCATTAAATAGATTATAAGATAGTGTCACACTTGCAACCCCATCATCTGATTCAAATCCACTATTTGGCTCATCTGTATTTGTGTATGTGTAACCAGTATCTAGTTTTGGTAAAAAACCTGCTTGATTTATTTTTGCATTTTCTAAACTTTCAAGGTAATCATAGTTTTTACCTTGAATATCAAAATTATTTTTTAAAGCTATATTTACTGCTTCATCTAAATTTAAAGCATTTGCATTAACAGCTAAAAAAGCTGTTAATGATAGAGCTATCAATTTTATTTTTCTCATAAATTCTCCTTTTATGCTTTACTTAAATCAATAGTTTCAACACTTTTTCCCCTTGAAACTCTTTGCTCAAGTTTGATAAAGAACATTAGAAGTGCTGGTGTAACAAAAATTGTAAATACAGTTGAAAGTGCAAGACCACCAGTAATAACAGAACCTAAACCTCGATAAAATTCACTTCCAGGCCCTGGAACTAATACTAGTGGTAACATACCAAACACTGAAGTTAATGAACTCATATAAATTGGTCTAATTCTTGTTTTTGTAGCTTCAACTACTGCTCGTTTATGTTCATATCCCTCTTCTCTAATTAAATTTAAAGCTTGATGAACAATTAAAATTGCATTATTTACAACAATACCTACAAGAATAATAAATCCAAGCATTGTTAAAACATCAAGTGGTTGAGGCTCGATAAACTTATCAGTTAATGCAAGTCCTATAAATCCACCAGCAGTTGCCAAAGGAACTGTAAACATAATAACAATTGGATATAAGAAATTACCAAATAGTGCTGCCATTAAAAGATAAACAATAACTAAAGCTAAAACAAAGTTCATACTTAAAAGAGCAATTGTTTCAGTTAATTTATCAGCCGTTCCACTAATTCCAATTTCTACACTATTAGAAATTTTTCCACCTTTTTCCATACCATCAATTGTTTTTCCTAAAATATCCATTGTCTCTTGAATAGTCATATTAGGTGGAGGTGTAACTTGTAGTGTAATTGTTCTTTTTCCATTTAAGTGTCTAATCTCACTAATACCTGTTGTTGGCTGACTATTTGCAAGTGATGAAACAGGAACTAAAGCACCATTTGGAACAACTACTTGTGAAGCTAAAATATCTTCAGGAGTTTTAATTTGTTCATCATTTGCTTTTAAAACTAAATCAATTTTCTTTTTACCATCTTGTTCAAAATCAGAGATTTTTCTTCCACTCATTAAAACATCAACCATAACACCTAAATCACTAGAACTTAGACTTAAAGCCTTTAGTGCATCTTGATTTGGTTTAATTCTAACTTCTGGATATAAAAGTTCTATTGATGGTACTGGTCTTACTTGTGAACCTGCGATTGCTCCCCTACTTGCCATAAATAACTGCATACCAACATTTGCAATATCTTCTATTTTTTCACCACTAATATCAATATTTACAGTTTTACCCTCACCAATTCCTTTTTCAAAAACTCCTGATTGTAAAGATACTCCAAACACAGAAGGAAGTGAGTTTACAATTGGTCTAAAAAATGGAATTAACTCTCTTGCACGACTCTCATGAATTGAAGTTCCACCAAAAAGGTTAAAATCTCCAAAAGATACGAAAAATGCTCTTCCTATTCCTGGAACTCCATCCACATCTTTATTTATATTTGGCTCAATTCTTTTCATCAAATACGCACCCATATTGTATCTTTCCTCATAAGAAAGCCCAGGAGGTGTAACCAAAATATTAAAAACTAAGTTTTTATTACCTTGTGGTAAATAGTCCATCTTTGGGAACAGTGCCCAAATAGTCAATACTGAAAATAGTGCTAAACTACCTATTGTAATAACTTTTGTAGCAATTGATTTTAAAGACCAATTTACTATTCCCATAAATAAATTTACAAATTTATTTCCAAATCTAGTAAGTCCAGTTTCACCCCTTGGCTCTTTTCCAGAAAGTCCAGCAAACTTTTTCCATAACATTGGAATTACTGAAATAGAAACAAATAAAGAGAAAGTAACCGATGCAACAACAGCAATAGCTATATCTTTAAATAGTTGTCCAGCTTCATCTTCAAGGAAAATTATTGGTAAAAATACTGCCATTGTTGTAGATGAACTGGCAATTAATGCTCCCCAAACTTCACTTGTCCCTTTATATGCAGCATCTGCAATACTCATTCCCTCTTTTCTGTGTCTATCTATATTTTCAAGTACAACAATTGCACTATCTACTAACATACCAACAGCAAAAGAGATTCCAGCAAGTGAAATAGTATTTAAACTTCTTCCCATTGCTGAAAGAATTATAAATGTTCCAATTACAGATATTGGAATTGCTATACTAACAACAGCAGTTGGAGAAATTGCCCTTAAAAATAGAATTAAGACAATAACAGCTAAAGCCCCACCAGCAATAATATTTTGTTTAACTAAATCAACAGAACCTACGATATATGGTCTTTGGTCATATAACCATTTCATAGTTAAGCCCTCTTTTTTAAGGACTGTTTCATTTAATTTTTTTACTACTGCTTCAACTTCATTTGTAAGTTGTACAATATTTGCATCGCTACTTGGTTGTACCCCTAAAAATATTCCATCTTTTCCTAAGAACATTGCAACAGTACTAGGCGTTGCATATCCAAAATCAACATCAGCAACATCACCAACAGTAACTCTTTGTTCTCTATTTGAAACAAGAATAATATCTTTTATCTCTTGTGGAGTTGAGAATTTATGAACAGTTCTAATTCTGTAAGCACGTCTTCCCATATTTTGAGTACCTGCTGATACGTCAACATTCTCTTTTTGTAAAATATTTATTACTTGAGGAATTGTAAGATTATAAGAGGCAAGTTTATTGATGTCAAGATTGATTTGCATCTCTTGCTCACGTCCGCCTCCTCCCATTGTTCCAGCAACTCCATCAACTCTTCTAATAACTGGTTTTATCTCATCATCAAAAAATGTTTTGTACTCATCAATATGTCTTTTGTTATCTTCTAAAGTTTGTAACATCATCCAAATAACTGGACTTGCAGTTGCTGTTTCAATCACTGGTTCATCAACATTATCAGGGTAAGAACTAACTTCATTTAATTTATTAGATACATCTTGAAGTGCTGCTCTTAAATCAGTTCCTAATTTAAAAGTAAGTTTAACTTCCCCAACATTATCTTTTGAAGATGATTCATATTCAACTAAGTTATTTAAACTTTTAAGTGCATCTTCTTGCTCTTCAATAATTTCTCTCTCAATTTCATAAGGAGTTGCACCATTCCATCTAGTTGTTACTTTAATCTCTGGTTTTGTTACATTTGGAGTTAATTGATAGGGTAAATTACCCAAAGAAATAAATCCAAATAAAACCACGATTAATACTGAAACGATAATAGTTACAGGATTTTTAATCGAAAATTTTATTAAATCCATAATTTTTCCTATTTATTTATAATTTTTACAGGCATATCAGGGAAAACTCTTTCATTTCCTTTTGTAACTAACTGCATACCTTCAACTAAACCTTGTCCACTAATAGCAGCTTCCATACCAAAATAAGTAATAACTTTTACTGGAATCATCACAGCTTTTTCTTCCACAACTGCAAAAACAACATCCATATTAAATCTTTTAATTACTGCATCTCTATTTATAATTAGTGCTTCACTTTTTGTCTCTTTTGCAAAACTAATTTTTGCACTTGCACCATCAAAAACAAAAGTATCAATTGAAGCTGCTTTAAATCTTACAGGAAAAGTTCGTGTAAGTTTATCTCCACTTGGAATTGCTGCAAAAAGTTTTGCTTTTATAGTTTTTTCTGCAACTTCTACATCATACTCTTCTCCAATTTTAAGACCATTTATAAATGAAATTGGAAGGTTAAAAGTGATTTCTAAATCTTCCGTATTTACAATAGTTGCAACTGGATTTCCAGTATTCAACCACTCATTTAAATTTACATTTTTCTCTACAATTACACCTGAATATGGAGCTTTGATAACTTTTTTTGATTTTTGAATAGTAAATTCATTTAATTTAGCTTTTGCAGATATTAAATTCTCATTTGCCACATCATATTCAACTTTTGCATCATCAAATACTTTTTGAGCAATTGATTTTTTCTCTAATAAAGCACTATATCTTTCAAAATTTTTCTTTGCATTTTTTAGTTGCACTTCATACATATTAACAGCAGATTGTGAAGCTTTTATTTGTGCATCTAAAATATCAGAATCAATTTGAACTAAAATCTCATCTTTTTTTACTTTTTGTCCAACTTCAAAATTTATATTTTTTGCAACACCCGAACTCTCACTTGCAATTTTTGATTTTTTATCAAAATTTACAGTTCCAACAAACTCTTGTAAATCATTTATTTCTTGTTTTTTTAATGTCTGAACTTCAACAAGTGACGCTTGTGGTGCTTGTGATGCTTCAATTAAATTTGCCATTGTAAAAAATACAAAAAATATAACTAGACCATACTTTTTTAACATCTTTTTTCCTTATTAGTTTTTTACTTCAATCAAATCAAAAATAGAATTTATAAACAAATTACACGCTGCTACTGAATCAAATCCATCTTGTGTCATTTTAATAAGAGCTACACCTTTTTCAAAAATCATTAAACCATCAATTAAATTCATTGCTTGAGGAATTAGTTCATTTTTTTCAATTCCCTCTTTAATGATTTTTCTTAATTGTTCATTGAAAAATGTATGACAACTGCTATTAAACTTTCTCATTTCACTATTTTCATCACTTAATACAATAGAAAGATACTCTTTATAACCGTTAAAATGTTTTAGATTTTCTATACTGTCATCAATTACAAATTTAAAAAAATGAAATACTTTTTCTTTAGTAGTTTTTGCGTCTTTGATAGTCTCTAAAAATTCATTATGATATTGTTCAATATGAATATTTATAATTTCAAAAACAATATCATCTTTATTTTCGAAATATTCATAAATAGTACCTTTTCCAATACCAGCAGTAATTGCAACTTGTGCAACTGTAAGTTTTCTTATACCTATTTCATGGATTAAGTTACTACAAGATAGAGCTATTTCTCTTCTTTTTTGTTCTTTATCTACAATTTTTGGCAAGATTTTCCTTTGATTAAATATTTTTGACTGACCGTCGGTCAAGAATAAGATATTATAAGAATTTGACTTAAAACTATTTTAAAATGACCAATGGTCAATTTAAAATAATAATATTTTCATGAAGAACAACTAAGTTTTATATTTGCATATTTCATTGGAGTCGGCTTGGCATATTCTTCAAATTTTGGATGTTCATCAAATGGATTTTGTGCTATTTCTAAAAGTTCATTTACCAAAGTATAATCGCCTTCATCTGCTTTTTGGATAGCATCTTGAAGCATATAGTTTTTTAATATATATTTTGGATTTACTTTTTTCATAATTTCAAGTCTACTTTCAAATCCATCACTTTGTTCTTCACACACTTTTTTATAAGATTCAAACCATTGTTTTAATGGCTCTTGAAACACTGCAATATCAAGAATAGAAGATAAATCATCAAAAGATTGTAGATTTGTTAATCTGTAAAAAAATACATTATAATCCATTTTTGAAGATTCTAAACTACCTAATAATTCAAGTATTAAGTTAAAATTTGAATCTCCACTTTTACTAGCATCAAGTCCTAATCTTTTGTTTATAAGTTCTAAATAGATTTTTTGATGTTGTGTTAAAAATGTTTTCATATACTCTTTTAGCTTGTTTTCATCACATATCTGATTTAAAGCATTTGCTAAAACTAAAAGATTCCATCTAGCAACAAAAGGCTGATTATTGTATGAGTATCTTCCTTCTACATCTGTATGATTACAAATAGAGTTTTTCTCAAAATAATCCATAAATGCATAAGGCCCATAATCAATAGTAAGACCTGCAATTGAGAAATTATCAGTATTCATAACACCGTGTTGAAAACCATAAACTTGCCAAAGAGCAAGTAAATTTGCTGTTTTATCAACTAAACTATAAAACATCTTTTCATATCTATTTTCAACACCTATTAATTCAGGATAGTTCTCTTTTATCACATATTCACAAAGTTGAGTCAGATTTTCTTTTGCATTTTTTGTTCTAGCAAAAAACTCAAAAGTCCCTACTCTAATCCATGATGGCGACATTCGAAGAACTACTGCACATGATTCTTCATTCCATTCTCTATGAGCAAATGTATCTGAATCAATAATAGCCAAAGCCCTTGTGGTTGGAATTCCTAAAAAATGCATCGCTTCACTCATAAGGTACTCTCTAATACTAGAACGTAAAACTGCTTTTCCATCCCCACTTCTTGAATATCTTGTAAGTCCTGAGCCTTTTGTTTGAAGATGCCAACCATTTATGCTTCCAAGATTTATTGCTCTTCCATCTCCTAATTGTGGTACAAAATAGCCAAACTGATGACCTGCATAAACCATACTATATGGAACACTTCCATTTAATACTTTTTCTCCATTCATAAACTCTAAGAACTCTTCTGTTTCACAACTTTGGTAATCTAAACCTATCAAGTCACAGGCTTTTTTGTTGAAAGATACTAATTTTGGATTTTTTAGTGGTGTAGCTTTTAGTTTTTGGTATAAGTTTTCATCAAACAAGAAGTAATCAACTTCAAGTTTTAATTCATCTAATTTCATAGTTTATTCTCTTTTTTTAATAATATATTCAAATCTAATTGAACTATATCAAAAGAAAATATAAAATAGGATAAATTTTATCCTATTTAAACATCTTTACAAAATCTTCCTTTTTTGTTATATGGAAGTTTCTTTTCTTGCTTTATATTATGCTCGATGTCTTTTATAAATTTTTTTGCACTAGCTAATTCTTTACTATAATACTCATACTCTTTCCAAATATCTATAGCTTTTTGCATATACTCTTTGGCATTTATACATTCTTTTAAATTAATATAAATTATTGAAATATTACTATAACTTGTTGCTAAATCAGGATGTTTATCTCCAAATATTTCTTCTTGTATTTTAATAGCTTTTTTTACGTATTCTAACGCTTTTGGAATTTCACCAATATCTTGATACAGCACAGAAATATTATTATAACTTGTAGCTAAATCAGGATGTTTATCTCCAAATATTTCTTCTTGTATTTTAATAGCTTTTTTTGCATATTCTAATGATTTTTGAAAACTATTAATTCTTCTGTAAAGTATAGAAATATTATTATAACCCATAGCCAAATCATAATTACTATTTTGAATATTTTCCAATATTTTTATAGCCATTTTTGAATATTCTAAAGCTTTTTGATAATTATATATATCCATATACATTGTTGCTAAATTATTATAACTAGAAGCTAATTCTGAATCATTTTTATCTAAAAATTTTTCTTTTATTTCAATCGATTTCTTTTGATATTCTAACGCTTTTTGGAAATCTTTTATATTTTGATAAATAATAGAAATATTATTATATGTAACAGCAAGAGATAAATCATCTTCCTCAATTTTTAGAGTTTTTTCTAAGTATTCTAATGCTTTTTCATATTTTCCAATATCTTTAAAAATTGTTGAAATTTGATCATATAAGTTCAATTTCTCATCATCAGAACTAGCATTTTCAAGTTTTGAAAGTAATCTTTCTAATTCTTCTTTTTTACTTTCACTAGTTAACCCACCTAAAGAACTATATGAACTACTTGAAATTTCTTTTAATTGTAAATTATTATCATTAGATACTGATTCTATTTCAAAAATTGCATTTTTAAATTCAAATAAATCAGGAATATATTCTATTGAATTTTGAAAAAACTTGTCTTTAAAATTTGAATTTACAAAACATATAAGATTTATATTTTTTGAAGCAATTTTATCTCTTCTTTGATTGAATCCATTATACAAATCTGCATTTTCTAAAACTTCAAAAAAATCATCTATAAAAATAAAACTTTTATCATTTTCATAAAGTATAGAAGCAATATCTTGGTAACTATTATTTTTCAATTCAAGAGTTATTTTATCTGAATAAGTAAATTTTTCACAAATATAATTTTTTATTTCTTCTCTAAGATTTTCATTTGGATAAAAAATAAAAATAAATCTAAATCTTTCAGTATTTAAGACTTTTTTTAGTTTTTTTTGTAACTCTTCAAATTTTAACTCTTCACTCAAAATTAATCCTTAAATTAGATTAGTAAAGTTTTCATTATCTAATAAAATAGGATTTATCTGTTTTTCAAGTCCATCATCATACTCTAAAACTATTTTCTTAACTAAAAGAGTAGCTAACTCAGGACTAAATGGTATTGGTTTATTTTCTTTAATTTCTTTTAGCAATAAAATCTCTTTTTCATTAAGATACTTAATCATCTCTTCACTAATTGATTTTTGTGTATCCTTAACACTCTTTAAATCTATAATTTCTTCATTTGCTTCAATATAAGCATTTGATATTATCTTTAAAGTTTCTCTTGGAGAACCTGCACCATAAGAAATGATTTTTTCAACTGTCTGTTCATTATCAAAAAGATTTTTATCTATTCTTTTATATATGAAATCCTTAAATCTTTCTTTTGATTCATCATCTAAAGTAATTAAAGGAAATGATATGTGTTTTGCAAACTCTTTTAATCTCCCAACTTCTGAAAAAAGTTCTATTGGTAAGGTAATAATCATATTTGCTTTAATCTCAACAAATTTGTTTGAATTATCAATAAGTATTTTTTTTCTATCTTCTAAACTACCTATTTTTTCAAAACCATCTATTATAAAAAGTAAATCTTTTGATATATGATTATCTAGTAAATATTTTTTAATATCTAAAATAAATTCATTAAATTTTAAACTAAAATCAGAAAATTTATTTTTAAATACTGTTCTAATAGTCTCTTTTGTACTATTTGAACCAGATAATTTACCTTTTGTTTTAGTTACTAATGAAAACAAAGAAAATAAATCTATTCCTGTTTTACCTTCAACTTCAATAGATGCTGATTCATCAGTTTGACTATTTATTTCACTAATTCTTTGCTTGTACCAATCATAAAAAGGTTCAATATTAGCTTTTGGAATATCAATTTCTCTCTCTTTTAAAGTTTCAGTTAATTTTTCTAGAATTAAAATAACTATATCAATAAAATCAATATTATTTACATCTAATTCTTCATCACTTAAATCGCAAAAAACAGTAAAAAAGCATGTGGTTTCATCTATCTCATTTTTTAATTTTAATAATTCTGTAGTTTTTCCAGTACCTCTATGTCCACTTAAAAAAAGTTTTAAAGGCTGAGATATACTATTGCATTCTTTAGTTGTAGGATTAATGTTTAAATACTTAAAAACTTTTTTTTCACTGAAGCCTTTTCTAAATCCAGAAAAATCTGTATAAAACTCATTTTTTTCATCTATGGGATTATTAAATGCTACGGCATCTTGTATTTCATAAAAAGTATTTGCTTTATTCATTAATTGAGTTCCTGTTAAGATTTCAGATATTCTATCAAAAATTAATCAATATGATTATTAAGTAATTA
>ERZ724503.780-NODE-780-length-14052-cov-5.574194_pt1 | contig 14052 bp, 10 predicted proteins | sample MGYA00376036_ERZ724503 | MGnify/ENA primary metagenome ERZ724503 (study PRJEB28724, sample SAMN07190885) | wastewater metagenome | isolation source: influent of sewage treatment plant in Hong Hong | place: Hong Kong | collected 2016-03-17 ...
ACATGCCCTCGGGCGTCCAGGTCGGCAGGATCGCGATCGGGATGAACCGGTCCGGATACGACCCGGCCCACTCGTCGATGTGCCAGTCGTTGTAGGCCGACACCATCACCAGGGTGACGTCTTCGCGGGTCATGTTGAGGTGCCGGGCCGAGAACCCGGTGAACGTCGGGAAACACATCGAGGCCAGGATGCCGTTGCGGTTCATGTCGCGGACCCGCTCGTGCACGTCGTAAACGCCCGGGCGCATCTCGGCGAACCCGGCCGGGTCGCGGCCCCACTCCTCGGCCGGCCACGACACCACGGCGTTCAGGCCGCTCACGCCCTGCGGACGGCCCTGGTACATCCACTGGTCGACGCCCTTGTCGTCGGTGACGACGACCGGTGCCTCCGGCTTGTACTTGGCCGGCACGTGGTTGAGGAACATGTCGGGCGGTTCGACGACATGGTCATCGATGCTCACCAGAATCAGGTCGTCGACATTCATGCGCTCAGTTGTACCCTGGATCTCCGTGACCGTCTCTGCACTTTCGGACAAGGACTTGACCGAATCGGCCAAACTGCCCGCCCGGAAGGTCGTCGAACTGCGCAAGGGCGGCCGCGCCCTCGGCGGCAGCTACCTCTACGAGGGCGATGCCCTGATCACCGGCTGGCATTTCCACGAGGTGCACCAGATCGAGTACGCCCTGCACGGCGTCGTCGAGGTCGAGACCGACGCCGCGCATTACCTGCTGCCGCCCCAGCAGGCCGCCTGGATCCCCGCCGGCCTGGAACACCAGGCGGTGATGAACCCCGACGTCAAGACGGTCGCGGTGATGTTCGACCGGGCGGTGATCGCCAACCCCGGCGACCGGGCCCGCATCCTCGCGGTGTCGCCCCTGATCCGGGAGATGATGATCTACGCGCTGCGCTGGCCCATCGACAGAGCCGCCGGGGATGACGTCTCCGATGCGTTCTTCCGAACCCTGGGCAACCTGGTCTCCGAGGCGCTCGACCACGAGGCCCCGCTGAGCCTGCCGACGTCCGATGACCCGATCGTGGCCGCCGCGATGGCCTACACCAAGGAACACCTCGACACGGCGACCGTGCAGACCGTCAGCCGCGCCGTCGCCGTCTCCGAGCGCACACTGCGCCGCCAGTTCCAGACCTCCATCGGGCTGCCGTGGCGGACCTACCTGCTGCACGCGCGCATGCTGCGCGCGATGGCGCTGCTGGCCGCCCCCGGCCAATCGGTGGCCGACACCGCGATCGCGGTCGGCTTCGACAGCCTGAGCGCTTTCACCCGGGCGTTCACCCAGTTCTGCGGCGAGACGCCGTCAACGTACCGCAAACGTGTCGGCGAGTCGGCAGCCTGACGCGATGCCGGGCGCAAGAATACGACGGTGCAATCTGATTCGCCCACAGGGCTGCGGTCGGCCGTCATCGTCGGAGCCCTCGGCGTGGTGTTCGGCGACATCGGCACCAGCCCGATCTACACCGTCCAAACGGTGTTCAACCCCGGTGACCCCCATCCGGTGCCCATCTCCCGGGACCACATCTTCGGCATCGTCTCGCTGATCTTCTGGTCGGTGATGGTGATCGTGACCTTCACCTACGTCAGCCTGGTCATGCGGGCCGACAACAACGGCGAGGGCGGCATCATGGCGCTCATCACCATGCTGCGCCGGTGGACCGTCGCCCGCGGCCGTCGTACCGCGGCTTTCCTGGCCGCACTCGGAATCTTCGGTGCCGCACTGTTTTTCGGCGACAGCATGATCACGCCCGCGATCTCGGTGTTGTCGGCGGTGGAGGGTCTCAAGGTCGTCGAGCCCGGGCTCGACAAGTGGATCGTGCCGGTCACCGCGGTGATCATCGTCGCGCTGTTCTCGGTGCAACGGCATGGCACCGCGGCCGTGGGACGGTACTTCGGGCCGGTGATGATCGTGTGGTTCGTGGCGATCGGTGCCTTCGGCGTCGGGGGCATCGTGCACCACCCGCAGATCCTGGCCGCGTTGTCCCCCACCTACGCGCTGGCCTTCGCCGCGGGCAACTTCCACATCGCGTTCTTCGCCCTCGCCGCAGTGGTGCTCTCGGTCACCGGCGCCGAGGCGCTGTATGCCGACATGGGACATTTCGGGCGAAAGGCCATCACGTGGGGCTGGCTTGGGCTGGTGTTGCCGGCCCTGACACTGAGTTACCTGGGTCAGGGCGCGCTCCTGATTGGCGACGAAAACCTCGCAACGGCACCGTTTTTCCTGCTTGCGCCACCGTGGGCGCGCATCCCGATCGTGCTGCTGGCAACCCTGGCCACGGTGATCGCCTCCCAGGCGGTGATCACCGGTGCGTTCTCGGTGGCCTCGCAGGCCGCCCAACTCGGATACCTGCCGCGGCTGCGGATCGCACACACCTCGGCGTCGACCATCGGGCAGATCTACGTGCCGTGGATCAACGGCGTACTGCTGGTGTGCGTGCTGACGCTGGTGTTCGCGTTCCGATCGTCGGCCGCACTGGCCTATGCCTACGGTATGGCCGTCACCGGCACCATCACCATCACCACGCTGCTGTTCTTCTATCTGGCCCACACCCGCTGGCGCACCCCACTGTGGCAGGTGCTGGTCGGAGGGGGCGTGCTGCTGACCGTGGACCTGCTGTTCTTCGCGGCCAATATGACCAAGCTGATTCACGGCGCCTGGCTGCCGTTGCTCATCGCGGTCGTCGCGTTCACGGTGATGACCACCTGGCAGAAGGGCCGGCGCATCGTCACGGTGGAACGGGAGCGGATCGAGGGTGCGCTGCCGGCGTTCATAGACCAGATCACCGAAGCCGACCCGCCCCTGGCCCGTATCCCCGGCACCGCGGTGTTCCTCAACCGCGGCAAGGACACCGCGCCGCTGTCCATTCGCACCAGCGTGGATCACATGCGCGCGTTGCAGGAGCATGTGGTGATCCTGTCGCTGGAGACCGAACCGATCCCGAGAGTTCCTGACGCCGAACGGATTTCGGTGGACGACCTGGGTCGCAGCGATGACGGGATCTTCCACGTGCAGGCCCGGTTCGGCTACATGGAGCGACCGGATGTGCCGCGTGCGCTGCGACTGGTCGACCCACTCAGCGGTGAGGGCCCGATCGACCTCGACCGCGCGTCGTACTTCCTGTCCAAGCTGGATCTTGTCGCGGGCGATCAGCCGACCATGGCCCCGTGGCGAAAGCGGCTGTTCATCGCGACCTCCTACATCACCGGCGATGCCGCGGCCTATTTCGGGCTGCCGCTGGAGCGCACCGTGATCATCGGGGCGAGGCTGCAGGTGTAGGACGCATCCGCCCCGGCTTGCGCGACATCCGGACCCCCGGGTCTGGTCATTCGTCCCGTCCGGTGGAAAACTCGGCAGCATGACCGCAGTCGATTCAGCCAACGCCACCACCGAGATCACCGTCCACAACCCGGCCAACGGGTCCGTCTCGGGATCGGTACCCATCGACGACGCCGGCACCGTCGCCGCCAAGGCTGCGAAACTGCGTGCCGCCCAACCGGAATGGGAGGCGATGGGCCCGCGCGGCCGCAAACGCTGGATGCTGGACTTCCAGGGCTGGCTGCTGGACAACGCCGACCATCTGACCGAGGTGCTGATCTCCGAAACCGGTAAGTCCCGCGGTGATGCCAGCCTGGAACCCGTCGCCACCGGCGACAACGTCAGCTACTGGGCGACCAACGCCGAGGCGTTCCTGGCCGACCGGCACCCCAAGGCGCACAGCCCGATCTACCGGGTCAAGCGTTTCACCACCACCTTCCGGCCGTACCCGCTGGTCGGCGTGATCACGCCGTGGAACTTCCCGTTGGCCATGCCGGGTCTCGACGTGCCGCCCGCGTTGGCCGCCGGTGCGGCGGTGCTGCTCAAGCCGTCCGAGGTGACGCCGCTGTCGGCGGTCGAATTCGTCCGCGGCTGGGCCGAGATCGGCGCCCCGCCGGTGCTCGACATCGCCACCGGCTACGGAGAAACCGGCGCGGCGCTCATCGAGCAGGCCGACTTCATCCAGTTCACCGGGTCGACGGCCACCGGCCGCAAGGTCGCGGTGGCCTGCGCGCAGCGGCTCATCCCCTACGGTCTCGAACTCGGCGGCAAGGACCCGGCGATCGTGTTGGCCGACGCCGACCTCGAGCGTGCCGCCAACGGCATCGCCTGGGGCGGACTGTTCAACTCCGGGCAGGTCTGTGTGTCGGTCGAGCGGGTGTACGTCGAGGCGCCGGTTTACGACGAGTTCGTGGCCAAGCTGGCCGACCGGGTCCGCTCGGTGAGTCAGGGTGTCAACGGCGACACCGGCGCCATGGCCACCGAAGGTCAGCGCGACATCGTGTCCCGGCACGTCGACGCCGCCACCGCGGCGGGTGCCCGAGTCCTCACCGGCGGTCAACCCACCGGCGTCGGGACCTTCTTCGCCCCGACGGTGCTCGCCGACGTCGACCAGTCGATGGCGTGCATGGCCGAGGAGACGTTCGGGCCGACGCTGCCGGTCGTCAAGGTCGCCGACGAGAACGAGGCGATCCGGCTGGCCAACGACTCCAACTACGGGCTTTCGGCCACCGTCTGGACCGCCGACCCGCATCGCGGCGAACGGATCGCGCGCCGCCTCGAGGTCGGCGCGGTCAACATCAACGACGCGTTGGTCAACGTGTTCTCACCCGGTCTGCCGATGGGTGGCTGGAAGGAATCCGGTGTCGGCTACCGCGCGGGCGGTGCCGCCGGGATCATCAAATACTGTCGGCAGCAGGCGATCACGGCACCGCGGATCCCGACGCAGAAGTCCGAACTGATGTGGTATCCGTCGTCGAAGCGGCGCCTGGCGATCGCGCTGGGGGCGATGCGCGCCTTCTCGGCGCACGGCGTCCGTCGCCTCGGCCTCAAACCCCGGTAGCCAGCGCCGCTTTCAGCGCGCCCACGGTGTCGAGGTCCTCGAGCGCGGCAACCGCGCGGCGCAGGCCCTCCAGTGCGACGTCGTCGTCCTGCATGCCGCCGAGCCCTGCGGTGCTCAACCCCGAGATGTAGGGGTGCACGACGGCCTGCCGGTACCGGGTGAACAGGTCCTCGCGGTCCAGTTCGGGGCCGCCTGCCGCGGCCAACGCCTTGCGGTAGGTGTCCAGCAGATCGTGCTGGGCGGCGCGGCGCTGCTCGGGCGGCATCCCGAGCACCATGGTGTAGGCCAGGTCGCGGGCCGGGTGCCCGCGGCGCACCACCTGCCAGTCCAGCAGGCCGGCGCGGCCGTTGCGGAAAAAGGTGTTGCCGGGATGGGCGTCCCCGTGCAGCACGGTGTGCGGTCCGGCGTCGTTCACCTCGGTGATCGCGCGCAGGTTCTGCCAGAGGAACTCGCCGTCGCCCACATCGGTTCGCCCGGCCAGCTTGCGCGCCGACATCTTCATCACCGACGGGGTGATCGGGTTCGACGGATCCCACGACGGCGCCATCAGCCAACCGAATCGCCCTGTACCCGTGTGACTTTCGGGCAGCCGACCCCAGAACGTGCCGTGCAGCTGCGCGAAACACTCGACCAGTTGCGACATCTGGTCGGGCTCCAGCGGGTGCAGGGTGTCCGGGAACTGGCACGGCGAGAGTGTCATGTCCTCGAGGACGACGACGTAGCGCCCGGTCAGCGGGTCGAAGTCGGCGCCGTAGGAGACCGGAGTCACGCCGTCGAGTTCACCGGCCAGGTGCCGGTAGAACTGAGCCTCGGTCTCCCCCAGCCCGGCCAGTTCGCCGAGCATCCGGATACCGGCGTCGGCGGCCGGCATCTTGACGAACACCGATTCCGGCACGCCGGTCCCGGTCAGCGCCAGCCGGGCCCGGCTGGAAGTCCCCGCGGCGCCGTCCAGCACCGACACCCCGGTCACGTCGAGTCCGGTGATCGCCGAGAGCCGCGCCGGGGTCAGGTCGCCGACGGTGCGCGGGAAGTCGCGCCGGCCGCGCAGCGCGGCGTCGACCACCAGCCGGCGTACTCCCCGGCCGGCGTGCGCACCGAAGCGCAGTGCTCGGGATGCCGTCATCCGATCAGGATTACAAATTTGACGCGGAGTGTAAAGCGGCTTACGGAGCCGGGACGAGTTTGAACGGCATCTGGATGAACAGCGGCTTGCTGATCCCACACGCTCCGCTGACCCCGGTCGTCTGGTCTTCGCCGACGAGTATCGGCGAGGCCGGATCGCCCATGTCGCCGGATGGCGTGGTGCGGGAGAACCGGTATACCTGCATCCCGGGGGATGACGTGCCGTTCGGGCAGGGCTCCCAGTTCTCCACGGTCCGCTTGACGTACCAGACGCCGCTCTTCTGGTAGATGGGCGCCGTCCAGCCCCAGTCGCTGGACACCGTGCCCGTGCATTCGGTGGGATAGCTGCACTCGGTCGAGATGGTCCACACGCTTCGGACGCTTTGCTCGTCCTGGTAACGGTCGTTGGTCCTGGCCCACTCACCGTTCGACGTCGCGGTGTACCTGCCGTTGAGTCCCCACTCGGCCGGTTCGGCGTTGGCGCGCAAGGGAATTGACGCGATGGCGAGCGCCACCACGGCGGCACTCAGCCGGATGGCCGTCATGTCGGCATCAGATCGGTCCACGACCCAGCTCCTCCGGTGGCGAGGTTCGACTGCCGAAGCACCTGCCCGCCCGGGGCCGCGAACTTGCCGGTCTTCGGGTCGTAGGTGGCGATCGCCACGGACGGGCCGGACGCACCGTCGAACGCGCTGGGCGCGACGGCGGCGCCGGGGGCCGCGGGGGTCGGCGGGGTCGGCGGCTGCAACGGGGTTCCGTCGACGGGGCCGTACAGCCCGGCGCTCGGGTCGATGCGGGGGTCGGGGCCAATGCCTTGTGCGACCAGGTTCGGGTCCATCGGGTAGGCGCCGAGCGCGTGCTGGCGCATGGCCAGCGGCGTGTACGGCTCCGGGCTCTCGCAGATCTCGACGGTGGGAGCGCGCTTTCCGGGCTGGCCCATGCACGGTGTGTTCCGGGAGCCACGCACACCGATCGGCGAATCCTGCGGCAGCTTGCAGTAAAGACCGTCGGGGGTGTCGACGTCGGTGAGGTCGTCCGGGGATCGCCAGGCCGACGGCGGCAGGAAGCCGACCGTGCAGGCCGGTGCGTCGTTGAGGGTCAGCGTGAAGTCGCCCAGGGCCATGCCGGTCGGATTGTTCCTCGCCAGTCCGTAGGCCTGGGTGGAGGCCACCACGGGCGGCAGCAGGACGAGCAGTTGCTCGATGCCGGGCCGGTAGGTCACGGCAATCTGGCCGATCGTGGTCAGGCTCGCGAGCAGAATCGGCAGGGTCGGCTTCACCTGGTTGAACAGTCGCGACGCCTCATCAGCGGCTCCGGGTCCCGCGGCGAGCACTCTGCGCCACTGTGGGTCGTTGGTGACGAGTTGCCCGGTGAGGCCGGCGAGGCTGCGCGACCACGTGCGAATGGCGTCCGCCGACTGCGCTTGGCCGTCGAGAAGCGGCCGGCTGTCGTCGACCAGGGTGCGCATCTGCTCGGCCACGCCCTTGGCGTCGTGCGTCAGGGTGGACGACGAGTCGAACAGTGAGCCGAGGTCGTAACCGGCTCCGCCCAGCGCCTTGTGCGACTCGTCGAGCAACGGCGCGATCTTGTCCGTCGGGATGCTGTCGACCAGCGCGCTGACCTGATCGAGCATCGGTCCCACGGCCTGCGGGACGGACGTGTTGTCCTTCGTGATGACCGAGCCGTCCTGTAGGTAGGGGCCGGCCTTGGTCCGCGGCGCCAGATCGACATACTGCTCGCCGACCGCCGAGACGCTCAGGACGTTCGCCTCCAGGTCCGCCGGAATCTTCGGCGAAGACTGCAGCGACAGCGTCGCGACGGCTCCGCCACGCGTCGGCCGCACGTCGGTGACCTTGCCGACCTGCACGCCGCGGTAGGTCACGTTTGCGAAGCGGTAAAGCCCGCCGGTCCCAGGGAGTTCCAGCTTCACCGTCATCCGGCCGATCCCGAGCAGGGTCGGTGCCTGCATGTACGCGAACACCATCACGGCGACGCCCAGGACCGACGCGACCGTGAAAATGATCAACTGGGTTCGGACCAGACGCGTCAGCATCAGTTGCCTCCCTGCTCGGGCATACCGACGGGGCCGGGCGGTGGCCCGACCGGCTCCGCGGAGGCGGCGGCCGGCGGATTCACCAGGGCGGGGATCGGCGCGACCGCCGGCGGCGCCGTGACCGGCGCGTTCAACGGATCCTTGGTGTAGGTGGACCACATCGGGTCGCCGGGTGCGGGCACCAGCGGCGCACCCTCCTGGCCCCACCGGGTGCCGAGGAACAGGCCGCGCTTGAGGCGCGGAATCGTGAAATCGAAGGTGATGAACTGGTTGACGTAGTCCCCGCGGATGGCCCGGTCGATGTAACTCTGCGTGTACGGGAACGTCGGCACGTAGGCCAGTACGGTGGGCAGGTTCGGTCCGATGTCGGCCAGTGCCTTGATCGTCGGCTCCAGGTTCTGCAGGTTGCGCACCAGGTCGGCTTGCGTGTCGTTGACCAGACCCGTTGCGGTGTCGCTGAATACGCGGAATTTCTCCAGCGCCGTGGTGATCCGCGGCCGCTCCCTGTTCAGCACCTCGAGGGCCGGCGGGATGCGGTTCAGGGCTTGGGTGATCACCTCGTGCTGACCGGCGAACTGACCCGACAGCCGGTTCAACGCGGCGATCGAAGCGTTGATGTCGTCGCTCTGATCCGCCAGCATGCCCACGAAGTCGTTCAGCCGCAACAACAGATCGCGGATCTGGTCCTGACGGCCGTCCAGCGCGGCATTGAACTCGTGGACGATATCTCCAATCTGACCGAGTCCGCCACCGTTGACGACCACCGCCAACGACGAGAGCGTCTGTTCGGTCGACGGATACGTCGATGACCGGTCCACCCCGATGGTGGCACCGGGGGCCAGCCGGCCGGTCGGCGCCTGCCCCGGTGGCGGGTTGAGGGCCAGGTGCATCGAACCCAGCAGGCTGGTCTGGCCGACCGTGGCCACCGCGTTGGCCGGAATGACGGTATCCGGTTCCACGGACACGTCGACATCGGCACGGAAGTCCCGGGCCTTCATCTTCGAGACGCTGCCGACGACGACGTCGCCGACCAGCACGGGCGAATTCGCTTCGAGGGTACCGACATTGGCCAGCTCGACGTGATAGGTGATGGCGTCCGAGCCGCGACCGGCAGTTCCCGGCAGCGGCATCGAGTTGAGTCCGCCGAATGCGCAGCCACTGGTGCTCACGACGATGCCGCAGGCGATCGCTCCCAAAGTGCGTCGGGCGGTCATGGCTGGCTCCGTTCCGCCGGCAACAGCATGTCGGTCAGGCTCCCCGGACCCGGTGCCCGGGGCACGCCGGGAGGTATCGGTGCACCGGGATACAGCGCAGGTTGTGGATCGGCGGGCAGTCCGTCGGGGGTGTACGCGCCCGGTGGATGCGCCGGGTCGGTCCAGCCCGGTGGAGGCGGCACGTCACCCACACCGGTATAGGCCGAGACCGAGGGCGGCAGGCCGGGCGACTCGGGCGTGGGACCCCCGCCACCCGGTGCCAGCTTGGGATCGGAGTACACAATGTTGCTCGGCGACTTGGCCAGATATGCGTTGAACGGAAACGGCAGGTAGTTGAAGTTCAGCAGCTGTAACGCCGGGCCGAGGTACTGCGCGCACAGTTTCGCGGTTTCTCCGGCGGTGGTGTTCTTGACCGCCGCGATCGCCGAGCACACGAGCTGAACGGGATTCGCGAAGTTGGCCATCGCGAATCCACCCATGGCCGTTCCGCTGTCCGGGTTGTAGATCTGGTAACCGTTGCCGAAGGCCGTCGGCGCGATGTGCAGCACGTTCTTCAGCACCATCTGGTGGTCGGCGACGTTCTTCGTCACCGCACCGAGTCGCTGGATCTGTTCGGCCGTCTGGTCGCGGGTCCCCGCGATGAACCGCTGAACTTCGCCGACGGCCTCGGACAGATTGGTCAGCGCCGCGTCGATGTCCGAGCGGCTGCCGTTCACAACGCTTGTCAAGGTGGCGAGCCGGTCCTGGAATTGCACTATCTGGGTGTTGCTGTCGCGCAGGGCGGTGACGAATATCTGCAGGTTCTTGATGACGTCGACGATGTTGCCGCTGCCTTCGGACAGCACGCGTCCGACGCCGGACAATTGCCTTATCGTCTCCCGGAGTTTGTCTCCGTTGCCCGCCATGGCGTTCGCCGCGCTGTCGATGAACTTGCCGGCCGAGCTCATGTCGGCCCCACCGGCCGGGCCGAGATCCCTTGCCAGTCGGGTCAATTGCTTCTTGACCTCGTCCCACTCGACGGGCACCGCGGTGCGCTCGAGTGGAATCACGGCGCCGTCGGCCATGGTGGGCCCACCGGGCGCCTCGTCGGTTCCGTAGGCCGGTGTCAGTTGGACGTACCGGGCCGAGATCAGATTCTGCGCGACGAGCACGGCCTTGGCGTCGGCCGGGACGGGCACGGAGTGATCGATCGCGAGGGTCATCCTGATATCGGTGCCGTCCGGGTCGATGGATCTGATGGTGCCGACCTTGACGCCGGATACCCGGACGTCGTCACCGGGATAGACCGCCTGTGCCGACGGGAACACCGCGGTGACGGTCATCGGTCCGAACGCCTTCTGGCGCAGCACGAAAGCGGTGCCGGCGACCAGCAGAGCGGTCAGTGCGACGGCTAGCAAAACCGTGATGCGCCTTCTGCCGGTCATCGCGATCCTCCCGGAATTCCGTTGTAGGGCAACGGGAACTCTGCGCGCGGACCCGCGTTATCCGGCGGCTGGCCGGCGTTGTCGCCGCGGCGGAAGCCGAAGATGTAGTCCAGGAACGGCTGCGTCGCCTGCGCCGGGATCAGGTTGGCGACGTAGGCGTTGTAGAAGAACCCGTTGTTCACCGACTCACCCTGGGTCACCTGGTATTTGGCCAGACCGGTGAGCGCCTTGGTGATGTTGTCGTTGTTCTTCTCGAGCACCGCGGTCACCGCGTTGAGTTTCTGCAACGTGGGTGCCAGCTTCGCTTCGTTGTCGTGTACGAGTCCGGTCAGTTGCTGCGAGAGTGCCGAGGTGTTGGCCAGGAGGTTCACGATCGCCGCGCGGCGGTCGTTGAGCACCCCGGTCAGGTCATTTGCGTTGAGCAACAAGGTGTTGACCTGTTGGCTTTGCGACGACAGAACGCCGGTGACGTCGGCGGCGCTTTTGAGCAGTGCACCGAGCCGCTCGTTCCGTTCGTTGAGCGCCCGGGACAACCTGGTGACCCCGGTGAACGTCGGTCCCAGCTGCGGAGCAATCCGATCGATGGTGTCGGACAGCGTATCGAGGGACTGGCTCAATGCGGCGGTGTCGGTTCCGGCGGTGTTCGCGGTGAAGTCGCTGACGGCTTGGGTCAGTGAGTAGGGCGAGGATGTCCGGGTCAGCGGGATCACGTCCAGGGCACGCATGGTGCCGTTGCCCGCCGGTTCGATCGTGAGGATGCGCTCGCCCAGCAGGGTTCCGGTCCGGATGTGCGCGGTGCTCTGCCCGCCGAGGTGAACCCGCCCGTTGAGCGCGAAAGTCACCAGGGCCCTGCCTTTTTGGAGCCTGACGTCGGACACCGCGCCGACCTTGACGCCGGAAATCTTGACGTCGTTGCCGGCGGTCAGTCCGCCGGCCTCGGCGAACAGTGCCTGGTAGCGAGTCGACGTCGCCCATGACGTGATCCGTTCGGGCTGCAGTCCGACGGCGATGACGAGACCGATGAGGACCACTCCGATGAAGCCGGCCCGGATGAGTGCGGAGCCGCGGTATTTGAGCATCAGGGTTCCCCGCACCTTCCGACATCCTGCTTGATCCATGGGAAGTAGGCGGTGCGGCCGTGAAGGTCGGTGACCCGGACCGACATGCCGCATAGGTACTGGTTGATCCAGCTCCCGTAGGAGCCTATGCGGAGGAGTTTGCGGTAATTGGCCGGCGCCTTCTGCAGACCGAGATCCAGTGTCGGCTTGCCGTCATCCAGCAGCGGCGCAAGACGATTCAGCTGTTCGACGGTGCCGGCCAGCGGCGGGCGGGCCTGGGACATCAGGTCGGTGAGCGATGCCGTGCCCCGGTCCAGTGCGTCGATGGCCGCACCGATCGGCTCCCGCTCCTGCGACAGCCCGGTGATCAACCGCTCCAGGCCGTCGACCGCCCCGGAGAACTTCTCACCGTCCTTGGCGACGGCGGCCACGACGGTGTCGAGGTTGTCGATCAACTGTTTGACGACATCGCCGTTGTCGGCGATCACGTTGGTGAACGCCGAGGTCTTCGCCAACAGGGATTCGACGTTGCCGCTCTGCCCCTGGAGGATCTGGATCAGTGAATTGCTCAGTGCGTTCACGGCTTCGGGGTTGAGTCCCTGGATGACCGGCTTCAGGCCGCCCAGGAGCAGGTCGAGATCCAGCGCCGGTTCGGTGCGCTCGACGGGTATCTGCGACCCGGGCGACTGGATACGGGTCGGGCCCGGTCCGTCGATCAGGTCCAGGTATCGGTCGCCGACCAGATTCAGGTAGCGCACCGCGATCTTCGTGCCCGCCGTGAGGGTCACGTCACGGTCGGCGTCGAAATTCACCAGGACCGAGTTGTCCGAGCGCAGCGTGACGTCGTGGACGGTGCCGACTCGGATACCGGCCACGCGGACCGAGTCGCCGGGCCGCAGGCTCGACGCGTCGGCGAACACCGCTGAGTAGGCGTTGGTCGACCCGGTTCGGTACTGACCGAAGATCACGAACAACGCGGCGGTCAGGAGGAACATGATCACCCCGAACACGCCGAACTTGACGGCGGTGCCGCGGGTGCCCGTCATCCCGGCTGGCCGATCTGTGCGCCGTTGCGTGGGGGTCCGTCGATCGGCCCGAACAGGGCCTGCTTGAGCGCATCCGAGTTCAGCAGGATGCCCTGGTTCCCGTACTGCGACTGGTTGGCGTTGATGTCGGCGACCAGATAAGGCGGCCGCGTCCCCGGTCCGACATCGGGCAGGCCCATGCATTGTGGTCCGCCGGTCGCCGCGACCTTCGGCAGGTCCTGCGGATAGCGATAGCGTTCGCGGCCCAACTGGAAGGAGTCCAGCAGCAGGGTCCCGGGCACCGGTGAAGGCGGCCCCATCGCGAGTGGGGCCATGCCGGCCAGCCCGCAGTTGATGGCCTCGTGGTACTGGTTGGTCAGGTCGGTGGTGGAGACCAGCAGGCGCAGGACGTCGGTCAGCGGTTGCCGGTTGGTCGAGACGACTTCGTTGCCGATGTCCGCCAGGCCGATCGCGCTGACGAGCAACGCGTCGAGGTCGCCCTGCCGGTCGACAATGGTGTCGCTGATCCGGGTCGCGTTGTCGACGGTCGCGACAAGGTCCGGGGCGGCGTCCCCATAAGCATTGAGAACCGTTGGCGCCGTGTTGATTTCGTGCTCCAAGTTCGGCCGACTCGGGTCGAGGGTGGCCAGCAGGCTGTCGAAGTCGGACAGACTCTGACCCACCTTGGCGCCGCGTCCGCTAAGCGCGTTGGAGAACGCGCCGAGGGTTTCGTTGAGTTTGGCGGGTTCGATCTTCGACAGCACCGACACCAGTTGTTGGAATACGGTGTTGATCTCAACGGTCACATGCCGGCCGTCGAGGACCTGTCCGGGCTGCAACGACTCCGGCGCCGGATTGGCAGGTGTGGTCAGTTGCACGAATTTCGCACCGAACACCGTGGATGACGTGATGTCGGCGGTGACATTGGCGGGGATCAACTCGATGGCGGTCGGGTCGATCGCGAGGTGCAGCGCCGCCCGACCGTCGGAGAGAAGTTCGATGGATTCCACCTTGCCGATCTGCGCGCCGTTGAGCTTCACCCGTGCGTCGGGATTCATCACCAGGCCGGCCCGGTCCGAGATCAGCGTCAGCGGAACCGTTTTTGTGAAGCTGCCGCGGAACAACCCGACGGACAGGGCGATGACGGCCGCGATGGCCAACACGGTGAGCAAGCCGGCGACTACCCGCTTGTCTTTCAATGCCGTCCCTCCTATCCGCTGAGGTTGAAGTTGCCGTTGGCGCCGTAGATGGACAGGGAGACCAGCAGGG
>ERZ724503.781-NODE-781-length-14046-cov-4.524551_pt1 | contig 14046 bp, 10 predicted proteins | sample MGYA00376036_ERZ724503 | MGnify/ENA primary metagenome ERZ724503 (study PRJEB28724, sample SAMN07190885) | wastewater metagenome | isolation source: influent of sewage treatment plant in Hong Hong | place: Hong Kong | collected 2016-03-17 ...
GGATTTTAAAGCTTCTTCTTTAACAGCTTCTTGAGCTTGTTTTTTAGTACCTACGAAAAGAATGCTTTTGCCTTCTTCAGCAACGCTACGTAAGAAATCATAAGCTTCGTCAACTTTTTTTACAGTTTTCTGTAAATCGATAATGTAAATACCATTGCGTTCTGTGAAAATGTATGGAGCCATTTTAGGGTTCCAACGTCTAGTCTGATGACCGAAATGAACGCCTGCTTCTAATAATTGTTTCATGGAAATAACTGCCATGATGGTGCACCTCCTGTTATTTTTTCCTCCACATTCTTTAGCTTTGTTTTAACCCTTTTAGATATTCTTATCAGCGTACCAATAAGGTATATCTAACTAGGACACAGTACAAAATCGGAATGTGTGCGTTTTTTTACACCGTTAAGCATTATATCATAATTTTTTTGTAAACACAATAATAAATTATCATGCTTTCATATAAAAAGAACGATGTTTTTATCAACATCGTTCTTGAAGATTATTATCTTTTTAATTTTTGAATTTCATCTAATAAGTGTTCGTTTAATACTCTGATATAAGTACCTTTCATACCAAGAGATTTAGATTCAATTACACCAGCGGACTCAAATTTACGAAGTGCATTAACAATTACAGAACGAGTAATACCTACACGGTCAGCAATTTTAGATGCAACGAGTAAACCTTCAGTACCATTTAATTCACTTAAAATATTTACAGCTGCTTCAATTTCAGAATAAGAAAGTGTTGCTAAAGCAATCTGTACAGTAGCTTTTTTACGTGCTTCAACTTCAATTTTTTGAGAATTATCACGTAAAATTTCCATACCTACAACAGTGGCACCATATTCAGCTAATAATAAATCATCGTCTGTGAATTCTTCATTAAATTTAGCTAATACTAATGTACCAATACGTTCACCAACGCCATAAATAGGTACAATAGTTGTAATTTTGCCTTCTACTAAACATTCGCTATTATCATCAAAAGCACAAATTTCTTTTTGTGGAATATTAGAAGATGTGCTATCCATTTTTAAGAGCCAATTAACATAGTGTTTTGGAAATTCTCCTTGGCTTACGATTTTGTCAATCATTGTATCACATTCAAAATCATCAAGGAAGGCATATCCATAGATTTTCCCTGTTTTGCTAACAATATATACATTTGCTTCTATAACATTGCTAAGCACACGGGAAATGCTATCGTATTCTACCACTTCTGCTTTTTGTAAAAGTTTATTTATTTTTCTTGTTTTTTCAAGTAATGTTGCCATCTGTTATCCCCTTCCTGCACAGAAAAACTTTTGATTTTCTGTTAAACCTTTCCTTTTTTTATTCTATCATATCTATAAGTCAATTTAAAGGAAAATTTTTATATTTTTTTGAATTTTGTACAATATTTATCAAATTACAAAATGAACTGGCTTAAGTCGCGATTTTTAACGATTCCACCAAGTTTTTCATTTACATAATCAGCATTAATTACTACATTTTTTTCTTCTAATTCTGGTGCATCAAAAGATAAATCTTCTAATAATTTTTCCATAATTGTATGAAGTCTTCTTGCTCCAATATTTTCCATTTGTTCATTTACTTCACAAGCTACTTGAGCTAATCTTTCGATAGCATCATCAGTAAATTCAATGGAAACACCTTCTGTAGCAAGTAATGCTTTATATTGTTTTAATAATGCATTTGTTGGTTCTGTTAAAATACGTTTAAAATCTTCTTCAGTTAAAGAAGTCAATTCCACACGAATTGGGAAACGACCCTGAAGTTCTGGTATTAAATCAGAAGGCTTAGCCATATGGAAAGCACCTGCTGCAATAAATAAAATATGGTCTGTTTTCATTTGTCCATATTTTGTGGATACTGTGGAACCTTCAACTATTGGTAAGATATCACGCTGTACACCTTCACGAGATACATCAGGACCAGAAGAAGAACCTTTTACTGCAACCTTATCAATTTCATCTAAGAAAATGATACCATTGCGTTCTGCAAGTTCAATAGCTTCTTGAGCAATAGACTCCATATCCAATAATTTTTGAGCTTCTTCTTGAGTGAAGATTTCTCTTGCTTGAGCAACTGTAACTTTGCGTTTTTTGCGTTTTTTAGGCATTAAATTGCCAATCATATCCTGAATATTATTGCTCATGTCTTCCATGCCAGAACCTGCAAACATACCAATTACAGGAGCTGCTTTTGGCTCAACATCAATTTCAATAATATCATTTTCTAATTCACCTTTTAAAAGGCGTTTTCTGCACCATTCTCTGCCAGCAGAATATTTTGGTTCTTCCACTTTTTCTGTGCTTTCTTCTTCTTTGTTTGCACCACCAAAGATAGCACTGAGTGGATTAGATACAGCACTGGATTTTGGTTCTGGAACATAAATATCTAAAATACGTTCTTGAGCCATTTCTTTAGCTTTATCTTGCACTTGTTCTAATTTTTCTTGTTTTAACATACGTACAGCAGATTCAGCTAAATCTCTAACCATGGATTCTACATCTCTACCTACATAACCTACTTCAGTAAATTTAGTAGCTTCAACTTTTACAAAAGGTGCTTTTACAAGTTTTGCTAAACGTCTTGCAATTTCTGTTTTACCAACACCAGTAGAACCAATCATCAAGATATTTTTAGGAATAATTTCATCTCTCATATCTTCTGGAAGATGACGGCTACGCCATCTATTGCGAAGTGCAATAGCTACAGAACGTTTTGCTTGTGATTGTCCTACAATATATTTATCTAATTCTTCAACAACTTGACGAGGAATTTGTTCATTCAATTTCATGAATTTATTCTCCTTTATTTATCTAATTCTTCCACTATAATATTGTGATTTGTATATACACAAATATCAGCAGCAATAGTAAGTGCTTCTTTAGCAATTTCAGCTGCAGTCAAATTAGAATGTTTAGCTAATGCACGACCTGCTGAAAGTGCATAAAATCCGCCAGAACCAATAGCTGCAACATTACCATCTGGTTCAATTACTTCACCATTACCAGAAAGTAGTAACATTGTATTTTCATCAGCAACGAGTAATAATGCTTCTAATTTGCGAAGAACTCTATCTGTACGCCAATCTTTAGCAAGTTCTACCGCTGCACGAGTTAAATTACCATGATATTCAATTAATTTAGATTCAAATTTTTCAAATAAAGTAAAAGCATCGGCAACAGAACCTGCAAAACCAGCTAAAACTTTACCATTATATAAACGACGTACTTTACGGGCATTTGCTTTCATAATAGCAGCTTGTCCAAAAGTAACTTGTCCATCACCAGCTATAGCAGTTTTTCCATCTTTTTTTACTGCTATGATAGTGGTTGCTTTAAAATTTTCCATAAAATCATCTCCATTTATAGGCTATATTCATATTATCAGTTTTACTTAGATAATTTCAATACATCTATTTTAAATTTTGCTAAAAATTCTAAGGCACGTTCTGCAATTTTTTGTTTTTTCAACTTTTTATCACGAATGCGTTCTTCTAAAGGTGGCATCAAACCAAAATTAGCATTCATAGGCTGAAAATGTTTTGCTACAGCAGAAGTAATATATTTGCACATAGAGCCATGAGCTGTTTGTTCTGGGAAAATCACTGGATTTTCTCCTTTAGCTAAATATGCTGCATTAACACCTGCCACAAGACCAGAAGCTGCAGATTCTATATATCCTTCAACGCCTGTCATCTGACCTGCAAATAATAAATCATCTCTATCTTTGTATTGCAAAGTTGGTCGCAATAATTCAGGAGAATTAATAAATGTGTTTCTATGCATTACGCCATAACGCACAAATTCAGCATTTTCAAGTCCTGGTATTAGACCAAATACGCGTTTTTGTTCTGGCCATTTCAAATGAGTTTGAAAACCTACTATATTATATAGGCTATCTGCTGCATTATCTTGACGAAGTTGCACTACAGCATAAGGTCTTTTTCCTGTTTTAGGATCTTCTAAACCTACAGGTTTTAATGGTCCATATAGTAAAGTATCTATGCCACGACGAGCCATTTCTTCAACAGGCATACAACCTTCAAAAAACTTAGCTTTTTCAAATTCCTTAATTGGTGCAAGTTCTGCTGTTGTCAACTCTTGCCAAAATTTTTCATATTCTTCTTTATCCATAGGACAATTAATATAATCAGCTGTTCCTTTACCATAGCGAGAAGCGCGATATGCTTTACTCATATCAATAGACTCTTTGCTGATTAATGGTGCCGCAGCATCATAAAAGTAAAAATAATCCTGACCTGTCAATTCACCAATGGATTTTGCTAATACTTCTGAAGTCAATGGACCACTGGCAATAATTGTAATAGCATCATCTTCTTGAGGTATTGTTTCTATCTCTTTATTTATCACAGTAACATTAGGATGATTTTTTACTTTATCTGTAATATATTGACTAAATCCTTCTCTATCTACAGCTAAAGCTCCACCAGCTGGTACACGATTTATATCGGCAGACTCCATGATGATAGAATTTAGCTGTCGCATTTCTTCTTTTAATAAGCCTACAGCATTTTCAAGTCCTGCACCACGCAAAGAATTACTACATACTAATTCAGCGAATTTTTCTGTCTTATGTGCAGGAGTAGATTTTTCTGGTCGCATTTCATATAAATCTACTTTTATACCTCTTTGAGCCACTTGCCATGCAGCTTCACTGCCAGCCATACCAGCTCCTACGATAATAACTTTTTTCACGCAAAATCTCCTTTCCTATTTCTCTTTATGCTTCGTTTTCTTCTTTATGCTCTTTATTTTCATTTTCTTCTTTTGCTTGTGCTTCTTTTTGTGCTAATTCCGCTAATTTCTTAGCAGTCTGCTGTTGAATTTTTTCTTTTAATTTATTAATTTCCTTATTTATAGGAGTATCTTCTTTTCTTGTAGCACAATCATCATTACTGCAATATAAAATAGTTCTTCCATTTTTGAAACGATGTCTAAATAAGAATGAACCACAAGTCTTGCAATTGCTTGTAAGTGGCATATCCCATGATACATAATCGCACTGTGGATAATTTTCACAACCATAAAATACTACGCCACGACGTGTACGGCGTTCAATGATTTTGCCACCACATTTAGGGCATTTAACACCTGTATCCTTCAAAATAGGTTTTGTATTTCTACATTCTGGAAAACCTGGACATGCTAAGAATTTACCATAGCGACCTTGTTTTATGACCATCATACGACCACATAATTCGCATTGTACATCAGAAACTTCATCTGGCACTTCTACTTCACCAATTTCTTCTTCTGCATGTTCTAAAGTTTTTTCAAATGGCCCATAGAATTCTTCAAGCAAAGTATTTTTTTGAATTTTACCTACTGCTATTTCATCTAATTTATTTTCTAAATCAGCAGTAAATTTCTCATCAACAATATCTTTAAAATATTTTTCCAATAAATCTACTACTACAAAACCTAAATCAGTTGGTTCAAATTTTTTATCACTGCGAACTACATAACCTCTAGCTAAAATAGTTTCAATAATTGGTGCATACGTGCTTGGACGACCAATACCTCTTTCTTCTAAAGTTTTAACTAAAGAAGCATCATTATATCTAGCTGGTGGTTCTGTAAAATGTTGCATTGCTTCTAATTTTTGAATAGATAATTCATCGCCTTCTTGCAAATCTGGCAAGATGACATCTTTTTCTTTTTTATTATCGCTATCATTATATACAGCAGTAAAGCCTGCAAATTTTAATTGCGAACCAGTAGCTTTAGCTAAATACTTATCGCCTTTAATAGTTACACTCATAACATCATAGCTAGCAGGTAACATCTGACAACCTAAGAAGCGTTGCCAAATTAATTTATAGAGTTTTAACTGTTCTTTGCTCAAATATTCTTCAACAGTAGCAGGGCTTAAAGCGATATTTGTTGGACGCACTGCTTCATGAGCATCTTGAGAAGATTTTCCAGCTGCATAAATATATGGTTTTTCTGGCAAATATTCTTTGCCGAAATTCTCTTCAATATAATTTCTAGCTTCATTTAAAGCTATTTCTGAAATACGTGTAGAGTCTGTACGCATATATGTTATCAGACCAGTTGGCCCTTTTTTACCTAAGCTAATACCTTCATAAAGCTGTTGAGCTATCATCATTGTTTTACGTGAAGTAAAACCTAATTTTCTAGCAGCATCTTGTTGTAAACTACTTGTTGTAAATGGTGCTGGAGCTTTGCGATGACGTTGACGTTTCTTTATTTCTGTTACTTTAAAAGTAACTTTTTCAATATCGCTACATAATTCATCAGCTTGAGCTTTAGATGCAATTTTTACATCTTCTTTTTTCGCTGAAACCATCAATTTTTTATCATCAATAGCTACTAGCTCTGCTCCAAACATACTAGAACGAGGTTTTTTCTTAAATTTAAAATCAACTGTCCAATATTCTTCTGATTCAAATTTTTGAATTTCTTTTTCACGGTCACAAATTAATTTCACTGTTACCGATTGTACACGCCCTGCACTCAAACCTTTGCGAATTTTCTTCCAAAGAAGTGGACTTAATTTATATCCTACAATACGGTCAAGCATACGACGTGCTTGTTGAGCATCTACTCTATCAATATTTATTTCTTTAGGATTTTTTACTGCTTCTTGAATAGCAGGTTTTGTTATTTCATTGAATACAATTCTACATTTTTCATGTTCATCAATCCCTAAGATATGAGATAGATGCCAAGCAATAGCTTCGCCTTCACGGTCAGGGTCAGAGGCTAAATAAACTTTTTCAGATTTTTTAGCTTCTTTCTTTAAAGATTTAATTAAATCTCCCTTGCCACGAATATTGATATATTTAGGTGCAAAATCATTTTCTACATCTATACCAAACTGACTTTTAGGTAAATCGCGAAGATGTCCCATAGAAGCCATTACTGTATATTTTTTATTGCCTAAATATTTTTCAATAGTCTTTGCTTTAGTTGGCGATTCTACTACTACAAGCGTTTTTTTCTTCATTCAAAGCACTCCCTGATTGCTCTTATATAAAAATTTGGACTTGTCTCTTTAACTAGTCCCTTCAATTTCATTTGTAATAAAATAAACGATATATTCGAAACATTTATTCTCAATTTATATATGATTTCATCAATACATTTAGGCTCTGTAAAAGATAAACTATCATATATAAGTTGTTCTTCCGCTGTCATGGAAAAACCTAATTCTATTTGTGTTTCTTTGGATATACTTTGCTGATTAGTTACAAAATTATATTCTTCTACAATATCATTTGCCCTTGTAACTAATTTAGCACCTTGTTTTATTAAACTATGGCAGCCTTCGCTTTTTTGCGAATAAATATTTCCTGGTATGGCAAATACATCTCGCCCTTCACTTAAAGCAAATTCTGCTGTTATCAATGAACCACTCTTTTTCGCAGCTTCAACTACTAATATTCCTTTGGACAATCCTGTGATAATTCTATTTCTAGCTGGAAAATTCCCTGGTTTTGGCAATGTATTTAGTGGATATTCTGATATTACAGCACCATTTTGAGCTATAGCTTCTAAAAGTTGCTTATTTTCTTTTGGATATATAATATCTAATCCACAACCTAAAACAGCAATAGTCTTACCTTTTTTCAAAGCTCCTGTATGAGCTTTAGTGTCTATACCTTTAGCAGCACCACTAACTATTACAAAATTAAATTTAGCTAATTCCTCAGCCATATTTTCTGCTATCTGTTTTCCATAAGTCGTTGGAGTTCTTGAACCTACTATACCTATACAAATTTCATCTTTAGGCAATTGACCTTGATAATATAAAATAAATGGAGGATCATAGATTTCTTTCAATAACTTTGGATATTCTTCATCTATTTCTATGCAGACTTTAATTTTATAATGTTTTAATTGCTCTGTTAATTTATCTATAGATATTTTCTGTCTAAATTCTATTAATTCAGACAATGTTTTACTGCCTAAACAATTACTTTGTTCTAACATTTCTCTTGTCGCTGTCCATATTTTTTCGCCGTCATGAAAATATCCATAAAGTTGACGAAGCGTTTTACTACCTATGCCTGGCACAGAATTTATGGCAGCCCAATATATATTTTTCATTGTTTATTACATTCCCATACAAATAAATCTTTAGATAAACCGTATATATTTTACTATTATCACTATTAACTGACAATTTGTCAAATTTTTTATCAAAAGAATATAGATATCGCCATCTAAAACAAAAAGCTATTGTATTAAAAAATTTAACACAATAGCTTTTTATTATTCTTAGACCATAAATCAGCCTAATTTTTCTTTTATCATTTTATTTACAAGACCAGGATTTGCTTTACCTTTACTTGCTTTCATTACTTGACCGATTAAAAAGCCCATAGATTTTGGATAATCTGCAACAGCTTTTGGATTATCTGCAATTGCTTTATCTACAATTTCTTCTATTGCTTTTGTATCAGTAATCTGTACTAAACCTTTATCTTTTACGATTTTTTCTGGAGTATCTCCACTTGTCCACATTTCTTCAAATACAGTTTTTGCTATTTTAGAAGAAATTGTACCTTTACCAATTAAGCCAATTAAGCTTGCTAAATTTTGAGCAGATACTGGAGAATTTTCAATAGTCATTTCATTAGCATTTAAATGCTTGGACAATTCACCCATAATCCAGTTAGAAGCAAGTTTTGCATCAGCACCAGCATCTACAACAGCATCAAAGTATTCAGCCATAGCACGAGTAGAAGTGATGATTTCCGCATCATAAGTAGGAAGACCATATTCATTTACTAAACGAGCTTTTCTTGCATCTGGTAATTCAGGAAGTTCTTTTTTATATGCTTCAATCTGTTCATCAGTTGTAACAATTGGCACAAGGTCAGGTTCTGGCATATAACGATAATCTTGAGCTTTTTCTTTGCTACGCATAGAAAGTGTAATTCCACGACCATCGTCCCAAGTACGAGTTTCCTGTACTAAGATACCGCCATCTTCTAACACTTCATTTTGACGTTCAATTTCATATTCTAAAGCGTCTTCGATTACTTTGAAGGAATTCAAGTTTTTCATTTCAACTTTTGTACCAAGTTTTTCGCTACCTTCTGGACGAAGAGATACGTTTACATCGGCACGTAAATTACCTTCTTCCATTTTACAATTGGATACATCAATGTATTGTAAAATAGATTTTATTTTTTCCATATATGCACGAGCTTCTGCTGGAGAATACATATCTGGTTCAGATACGATTTCGATAAGTGGTACACCAGTACGATTATAGTCAACATTAGAGCTACTAGAATCTTTGATTGTAGTACCAGAGTGAACGAGTTTACCAGCATCTTCTTCCATATGAATACGAGTGATGCGAATGCGTTTTGTTTTGCCTTCTACTTCGATATCCACATAACCATGTTCAGCGATTGGTAAATCAAACTGAGAAGTCTGGAAATTTTTTGGTAAATCTGGATAGTAATAATTTTTTCTATCAAATTTACTGAATTTATTAATTGTACAATTGAGTGCAAGACCTGCTTTGATAGCAAATTCTACTACACGTTTATTGACAACAGGTAATACACCTGGAAGACCAAGACAAACAGGGCAAACATGTGTATTTTGGTCTGCACCAAAGGAAGTAGCACAGCTACAGAAAATTTTTGTATTAGTTTTTAATTCGCTATGAATTTCCAAACCAATGACTGCTTCGTATTTCATTAGTCTACCCCCTGACCAGTTTTATTAGCATAATCATGATTTACTTCATAAGTATATGCTGCACGAATAATAGTTTCTTCATCAAGTGGGCGACCAATAAACTGCATACCGATAGGCATATTATCTTTGCTTCTGCCACAAGGAATAGAAATACCAGGAAGACCTGCTAAGTTAAGTGGAACAGTGAAAATATCCATCAAATACATTTTTAATGGATCATTTGCCATTGAACCTAATTTATATGCAGGTGTTGGTGCTACTGGAGCCAAAATAACATCTACATCTTTAAAAGCATTATCAAAGTCTTGTTTTACAAGTGTTCTAACTTTTAATGCTTTTAAATAATAAGCATCATAATAACCAGCACTTAAAGCATAGTTACCAATCATAATACGACGTTTTACTTCTGGACCGAATTTTGCAGTTCTTGTATTTGTCATCATGGAAACAATGTCTTCACCATCTACACGAGAACCATAGCTTACACCATCATAACGAGATAAGTTTGTAGAAGCTTCTGCTGGAGCTATTAAATAATATGTGGAAATAGCATAATCTGTATGTGGTAAAGAAATATCTACGATTTCAGCACCGAGTTTTTTCAAATCTTCGATAGCTGTATTCATAGCTTTTTTTACATCTTCGTCCATACCATCGATAAAATATTCTTTTGGTAAACCGATTTTTAATCCTTTTATATCATTTACTAAGGATTTTGTATAATCAGGAACATCACTATTGATAGATGTAGAATCTTTTTCATCATGACCTGCAATCACATTCATTACATGAGCACAGTCTGTTACATCGCGAGTCAATGGACCAATCTGGTCAAGTGAAGAAGCGAATGCTACTAAACCATAACGAGATACACGACCATAAGTAGGTTTTAAACCAACAACACCGCAAAAAGATGCTGGCTGACGAATAGATCCACCAGTATCAGAACCTAATGCCCAAATAGCACTACCAGCACTAACTGCTGCAGCACTACCACCAGAGCTACCACCTGGTACACAGTCTAAATTCCATGGATTATGTGTAGCAAAAAATGCAGAGTTTTCTGTGGAACCACCCATAGCGAACTCGTCCATATTCAATTTACCAACTAATGCAGGTTTTTGAGCTAAAACTTTATCCATTACTGTAGCATTATATGGTGGTACAAAATTTTCGAGCATATAAGATGCACAAGTTGTTTTTAAACCTTTTGTACAAATATTGTCTTTTATAGCTGCTGGTATACCTGCTAAAACAGAGATTTTTGCTCCGCCAGCGATATCAGCATCAACATTTTCTGCTTGTTGTAAAGCATAATCAGCTGTTTTTGTGATATATGCTTTTACTTTATCATCAGTAACTTCCATACGAGAAAGTACATCTTTTGTAATTTCTACAGCAGAAATTTCTTTATTTACAAGCATATCATGTAATTCATGTGCTGTTTTTTCAAATAAATTCACGTAAAAGCCTCCTCAATTTAATCAAAGTAATTAAAATAAATTATTCTTCTAAAATTTTAGGTACACGGAAATAACCATCTTCTTGTTGTGGAGCATTAGATAATGCCAATTCACGATCAAGGGAAGGTTTTACTACATCTTCACGAAATACATTTTGTACAGGCAATACGTGTGCAGTAGGAGCTACATTTTCAGTATCTACTTGTTGTAATCTATCTACATATTCAAGAAAATCATTAAGCTCGCTTATATTTTTATCCATATCTTCATCTTTAATGCTAAGACGAGACAGAAGAGCTACATTTTCTACATCTTCTCTAGTAACTTTCATATCTTCACCCCATTTTCAAAATAAACTGTTTACATTTTATCATATTTTAGACAATGATTGAATAGTATTGTTACTTTTCCCCACAAAATATAGCTGACTTATTTTAGCTTCTATGTTAAAATGTCTTAAAAATTAATAATAAAATAGGTGATTTCTTACATATGGACAAAACTAAACAAAAAATTGCATTTTCCTTTCTCATTGCAATATTTCTAGCTGCATTTGAAGGTGTTGTTGTCTCTACTGCTGCACCTGTGATTGTGAAAAGTTTGCATAATTTCAAAATGATTAGCTGGATTTTTTCTATTTTTCTTTTGACCTCAGCAATTTCTACTCCTATTTACGGTAAATTGGCTGACCTTTATGGGCGAAAACGAATTTTTATGATTGGCATTTCCATTTTTCTTTTCGGTAGCTTATTAGCTGGATTATCTCAAACCATGCACCAATTAATTATCTTCCGTGGCATTCAAGGCATTGGTGCTGGTGCTATTTTTACCATTGGTTTTACGATGATTGGTGATATTTTTACCCTAGAAGAACGCTCTATTATTCAAGGAGCTATCAGTACTATTTGGGGAATAGCTGGTCTTGTAGGTCCATTACTTGGTGGATTTCTCATAGATTATCTTTCATGGCAATGGATATTTTTTATAAACATTCCCTTTGGTCTTTTATCAGTCTATATACTCGCTAAATTTGTACATGAACAAAAGCCTGCTACTAATCCTAAAATAGACTACCTTGGAGCTATTTTGCTTTCCATTGCTATTGGCAGTCTTTTATATGGTGTAATGAGTTTAGATGAAGATTTTTATTTAGGTGTAATTTTATTAGTTATCACTTTGATTTCTTCTATCCTCTTTTATATCCAAGAAGCCAGAACTTCTGAGCCTATTGTTCCTTTATTTATCCTCAATAAATCTTCTATCATTGTAAATATCATAACTTTTATCAGTTCTTTTATATTGATTGCTTGTTCTGTTTATTTACCATTACATATTCAATCAATTATGGGTTACAGTGCTACTATCGCTGGTATTTCTTTGATAGGAACTTCTATTGCTTGGTTTATGAGTTCGATTTCCATTGCTAAATTAATGAAAAAATATCCTACAAATATAATTGTTATGTTTTCTTCATTAATTTTAATTTTCAGTTCTTGGTTATTAACACAATTAACTATAGACACACCACTTTGGCACTTATCTATTTATGTATTTTTCTTTGGCTTTGGTTTTTCAGGCACTTTAAATACACTAACTTTCATAGTCCAAGACTCTGTAAAATACAATCTACGTGGTGCCGCTGTTGGTTTGAATATGCTCGCTCGTACTCTTGCTCAAACAATTGGTGTTACCGTTCTCGGTGCTGTATTAAATGTTTCTACAGCAGATTTTATCCAAGCTCATAATTTAATAAATATCACTATGCAAGATTTTTATGATAATACTGCTCCTCAATATCATGAACTTTTACGCCAGGCTTTATTTTATAGTCTAAATAATATTTACTATATTTTAGTTGGCAGTAGTGTACTTTGTTTAATCTTGTCTTATTTTGTACCTAAACATCAATCACAAAAATAATCCAAAATATTAGACTCATATCTTTATATAATTATAAAAACTATGCTATACTATTATTTATTTTATATCTAAAATTTAAATTTATTTACTATTTCGGAGGAATATAATGAAAGATCATTTAGTAAAAGCTGTCGCTGATGGTGTTCGTGTTCATGCTGCTATTACAACTAACCTTGTAAATGAAGCTGTATCTCGTCATGAATGTTATCCTGTAGCTGCTGCTGCTCTTGGTCGTACTATGACAGGTGCTTTACTAATGGCAGCAAACCTTAAAAATAAAGAATGTATCACTATAAAATTTAATGGCAACGGTCCATTAGGCTCTGTTGTTGCTGATGCTAATCCTGAAGGATTTGTACGTGGTTATATCGCCAATCCTCATGTTAATTTACCACTCAATGAAAAAGGTAAATTAGATGTAGGCGGTGGTGTCGGTCAAGGTATTTTATCCGTAACTCGTTTCACTGGTCTTAAAGACCCTATTACTGGTAGCTGTGAAATCGTTTCTGGGGAAATTGCTGAAGACCTCACAAATTATCTCTATACTTCTGAACAAACTCCTTCTAGTGTAGGCTTAGGTGTTCTTGTAAATCCTGATTTAAAAGTAGCTGCAGCTGGTGGTTTTATCCTTCAATTATTACCAGATGCTACAGAAGAAACACTTACAAAATTAGAAAATAACCTCGCTAAAATTCGCCCAGTTTCTACCATGGTAAAAGATGGTTTAGATGCTCGTGGTATCATTGCTGAACTATTGCAAGGTTTTGATAAAGTTGATTATTTAACTACTACAGATTTAGCATTTAAATGTCAATGCTCCAAAGAACGCATTGAAGATGTACTCATCAGCTTAAATGAACATGATTTAAAATCTCTAGTTGATGATGGTCATGCTGAAGTTTGCTGTCATTTCTGTGGTGAAAAATATCAATTCAATAAAGATGA
>ERZ724503.784-NODE-784-length-14029-cov-5.001503_pt1 | contig 14029 bp, 8 predicted proteins | sample MGYA00376036_ERZ724503 | MGnify/ENA primary metagenome ERZ724503 (study PRJEB28724, sample SAMN07190885) | wastewater metagenome | isolation source: influent of sewage treatment plant in Hong Hong | place: Hong Kong | collected 2016-03-17 ...
TAATTTGCAATGCGCAGTTCTTCCCTGCCGGCCTGCGGCGGCGGGAGGCGCTTCCCTGCGTCATCCAGGAGCTGCGCCGCGCCGATGCCGCGCACGACAACGACGCTGATGCCGGCCGCTTTGCAGGCGGCGATTTCTTCCGCGGCGCCGCCATTGATCAGCGGGTCGCCGCCGGTCAGCCGCACCACGCGTTCGCCCTGTTTGGCAAGACCGACAATCAACGCGCCGACATCCGCCAGCCGTTGAGCCGATCCGAATCCCGCTTCGCCAACCGGTATCCTCCGCGCCTCCCGGCGGGCGAAATCCAGCACCGCATGCGATACGCGATCGTCGAACAGGATCACGTCGGCTGCCTGCAACGCGCGCACCGCGCGGAGGGTCAGCAGCTCCGGATCGCCGGGTCCGGCGCCAACCAGCGCCACGGATCCCTTTTCGACCGCGCTCCCTTTCTCTTTCACGCCGGCGATGAGGCGTTCGAATTCGGCCCAGGTCGGATCACGGTCGGGATTGGCCAGCGCGTGCGCAGCGAACAGTTGCCAGAACCGGCGCCGGCCGGCCAACGAGAGCCCGGCCGCCTTGACGACGGACCGCCACCGAGCGGCGACCTGCGCCCAGCGCGCGAAGCCTTTCGGCAGCAACGCCTCGAGCCTGGCGCGGATTGCCTGCGCGAACACCGGCGCTGCGCCGTCGGTCGAGATGCCTATGACCAGGGGCGAGCGATTGACGATCGCGCCGAAGGCGAAGTCGCAGTGGGCAGGCTTGTCGATGACGTTGACCGGCACGCCGTGAATGCGGGCCGCGCCGGCAAATGCGGCTGCGCTCCGTTCGTCGTCAAACGCCCCCACCGCTATGGCAGCTCCCGCAAGATCGTCGGACCGCCAGTCGCGCCGATGCCAAACGATCTTCTTGCGCGGCGAGTCGGCGAGGAGATGCACCAGCTCGTCGGAAATCCGTGGCGAAAAAACTTCGACGTGCGCGCCCGCCGCCGCAAGCAGTTCCGCCTTCCATGCCGCTGGCGCACTGCCGCCGGCCACCAGCGCACGCTTGCCGTCGAGCGCGAGGAATACCGGCAGTCGCGCCAGCCGGCCGACGCGTGCGGGCTTCATGTCAGACGGTCTGCGCGACGCGGCCATCATTCACGATCTTCTTGAGTTCGGGCAGGCACGATCCGCAATTCGTTCCGGCGCGCAGCGCCGTCCCGATGTCGGCAACGCTGGAAGCCCCGCCCTCGAGCGCCGTCCGAATGAGATTGAGGCCGACGCCGAAGCAAGCACACACCAAAGGACCGGTGGCGGGGAGGAAATCGGTCGATCTGCCCGAGAGCACGGCGCGGCGCTGCGCTTCGCTCAGGGCATCGGCTTCGAACAGTTTTTTCACAGCGTCCCATTGCGGCTCACCGTCCGCAGGGCCGAGAAACAGGCAACCGTCGAGCCGATCCTGATCGAAAACGGCCATGCGATAGATGCCGCGCGGCTCGTCGGTGAATTCCGCAAACTCGGTGCAGCCGAACATGCCGGCGGCGCGTTCGCGCCACGTTGGGAGAAGGGCGTCGCTCGCCAGCAGATATCCCACGCCGTCCGCGAATTTGACGCGGGCCCACCAGGTCTCCTCCGGCAGCATGACGGGGTTGCGCGCCAGCAGGAAGCCGCGGTGCTGGAACGCGACGGGCGCGATGCTCGCCGGCGTCCCTTTCGCCTCGGGCTGGCCGGACCATCGATCCGTCGCCGGCGCCACGAGCGCGCCGATGCGGGCGGACGACGCGGTTTCATCGCTCCAGTGAATCGGCGCGAACAACGAACCGCGGCGCTGAAACTCGCTGCGCACGACTTTGAGAACGCAGGCGCCATGGGCCGTTCGCAGGCTTGCGAAACCGCCGTCGATGAGCCCAAGCTCTGCTGCGTCCTCGGGATGAATTTCGACGAACGGTTCGCGGATGTGGTTGGCGAGCCGCGGGCTCAGGCCCGAGCGCGTCATCGTGTGCCATTGGTCGCGCACGCGGCCGGTATTGAGCACGAAAGGAAATTGCACCGACGGGGGCGCCCGCAAGGCCGGAGACTCCGGCGCAACCAGGCGCGCCCTGCCGTCGCCGGTGTAAAAGTCCCCCTGGGCGAAGAAACGGCTGTCGCTGCGCGCGGCGCCGTCGCGGGCCGGCCACTGCACCGGCTCGAGCGCGTCGAACGCCTCGTCGCTCAGCCCTGCCAGCGCGCCGATGTCGAAATCGCGTGCGCCGTCGTTCTCGAAAGCCGACAGCGCGGCATGCTCACGGAAGATGTCGGCGGGCGAGCGGTACCGGAAGCTTTCGCCGAACCCGAAGCGATGCGCGACCTGCGTGACGATCCACCAGTCCGGCCTCGCTTCGCCCGGCAGCGGCATAAAGGAACGCTGCCGGGAAATGCGGCGCTCGGAATTGGTGACCGTCCCGTCCTTTTCGCCCCAGGCCGCCGCCGGCAACAGGATATGAGCGCCGGCATTGATCGTGTCATTCGACCAGACATTGTCGGAGACGACGAAGTGATCGAGGCGGCTCAGTGCATCGCGCACCGCCTGCGCCCGCGGCAGCGATACCGCCGGATTGGTCGCCATGACCCACAGCGCCCTGATCTCGCCGCGCTCGATGGCTGCGAACATGTCCACGGCCTTCAGGCCTTCCCGCTGCGCCATCGCCGGCGCGCGCCAGAAGCGTCCGACCCGGTCGATATCGCCGGGCGTGAAATTCATATGGGCGGCAAGTTGGTTGGCGAGCCCGCCCACCTCGCGTCCGCCCATCGCATTGGGCTGGCCGGTGAGCGAAAACGGTCCCATGCCCGGTTTGCCGATGCGGCCGGTGGCGAGGTGGCAATTGATGATGGCGGCGACCTTGTCGGTCCCCTGCGCCGACTGGTTCACGCCCTGGGAAAACCCGGTAACCACCTTGGGCGTGGTGCGGAAGAGCGCGAAAAAGCGCGTGACGTCATCGCGGTCGAGCCCGCAGACGGCGCTGGTCGCCGCAGCGTCCGGCGCAATCGCGCGGGCGCGGTCGAGGGCCTCGGAAAATCCCGTGGTGTGCCGATCGATATAGGCGCGGTCGAGGGCGGAATGGTCGGCGAGGTGAACGAGCAGCCCGCAGAACAGTGCGGCGTCCGTTCCCGGCGCGATCGGCAGGAAGAGATCCGCGTCTTCGGCGGTCGCCGTCCGCCGCGGATCGATCACCACCAGCTTCGCGCCACGCTGATGCTTGTTGGCGATCATGCGTTGATAGAGAACCGGGTGACACCAGGCCGCATTCGACCCGACGAGCACGATCACGTCGGCAAGATCGAGGTCCGCGTAGCAGCCGGGAACGGTGTCGCTGCCGAAGGCGCGCCGATGGCCCGCCACCGACGAGGCCATGCACAGCCGCGAATTGGTGTCGACATTGGCCGAGCCGAGAAAGCCTTTCATCAGCTTGTTGGCGACGTAGTAGTCCTCGGTCAGCAACTGGCCGGACAGATAGAACGCGACGGCCCCCGGCCCGTATTGCCTGATCGTGTGCGCAAAGCCATCCGCCACCCGCTCGATCGCGTCGTCCCACGCGGCGCGCGCCAGCGTCCCATCAGGCTGCCGCACCATCGGATGAAGCAGGCGCGTCTCGAGCCCGAGCGTCTCGCCCAGCGCCGCTCCCTTGGAGCACAGCCGTCCGAAATTGGCGGGATGCTCGCGGTCGCCGGCGATCGCCGCGCCGCCGCATCCGTCAGGCTTGGCGAGAACGCCGCACCCGACCCCGCAATAGGGGCAGGTGGTGCGTACAGCCGGCGCGTGATGCACGGGGGCATTCATCAATAAACGTCCTGCTGGTAGCGGCCGGCCTTCTTCAGGTTGGCGACGAAGGTCGTCGCCTCCTCGGCCGAGCGGGCGCCGTGCTGGGCAACGATGTCGACCAGCGCAAGCTCCACATCCTTGGCCATGCGCTTGGCGTCGCCGCAGACATAAAGGTGCGCGCCCTCGGTGAGCCACATCCACAGATCGCGGCCGACCTCGCGCATGCGGTCCTGCACGTAAAATTTTTCGCTGCCGTCGCGCGACCAGGCGAGCGACAGCCGCGAGAGAACGCCGGCTGCTTTCATCTCCTGCAGTTCTTCCTTGTAGAAGAAGTCATGCTCCGAGCGCTGGTGGCCGAAAAAGAGCCAGTTGCGGCCGGGCGCCGACACGGCCCTGCGCTCCTGCAGAAAGGCGCGGAACGGCGCGATGCCGGTGCCGGGCCCGATCATGATGATCGGGACGGAGGGATCGGCGGGGAGCGCGAAAGCGTGCGCCTTTTGCACGTACACTTTCAGCGCCGCACCCGGCGCGATCCGGTCGGCGAGGAAGGTCGAGGCCACGCCGAGGCGCCGCCGGCCGGCGAGAGCATACCGCACGGTGTCGACGGAGAGCGCGACGCGGCCGGGATTGAACTTCGGCGAGGAAGCGATCGAATAGAGCCGCGGCTGCAGCGGATCGAGCGCTTCGATAAAAGCTTCCGGATCGGGCCGGACGCCGGGGAATTTTTCGATCGCTGCCAATACGTCGAGCGTCTGCGCGTCGCCGTCCGGATCTTCGCCGGTCGCGAGCGCGCGCGCCTTTTTGCGGCGCTCGCCTCCCGTGACGTAGGAATAAAGTTGAAACAGCATGTCGGGCGCGGGCGACAACGAGACCGCGTCGAACAGGACCTCGCGAAGCGCACGGCCGCCGATCGGAAAATCAGGCGGCGCACCGAGCGCCTTGATGATTGCTTCGACCAGCGCCGGGTCGTTCGTCGGATAGACGCCGAGCGCGTCGCCCACCGTGTAGTCGAGCCCGGAGGCGCTGAGGTCGAATTCGATATGCCAGGTTTCTTTTTCCGAGCCTTTTTTGTTGAGGCGCGTGCGCGACAGGAAACTGGCGAGAACCGGATGATCGCGCGAGCTTCCGGGCGGCGCGGCTTCCACGGGGGCGGCGGCCGCAGGCGCGCCGGCGGCGGCGATCGTCGCGCGCGGCCCCTGTTTGATCTCGTCATGCAGGGTCTTGACCATCCGGGTGGTCTCCTTGCCACCCGGGACGCATAAATTGAGGCGTTCCTCTTTGCCGCTGAAGATTGCGCCGGAATAATTTCTGCAGTCATAACCGCACTGCCCGCAGTCCTGCTGGGCCATCGCGGCCATCAGCCGCCAGCGCAGCGGCTTGCCGTCGGCGAGCTTCATGCGGTCGGTGAGCGGGATCGTCTGATCGTGCCACGGCGCGCCGCCATCGTCGTCGCCGGCCGCGCCGCCGTTGTTCAGCAGCGCCGCCGCCTGATCGCCGCTCAGCGGCGTGACGCCGAAACCGTCCAGCGACACGAAGCCGGCGAAAAAGCCATTGAGCCACGCGCGCTGCTCATCGGAGAACGGCGCCGTTTCCGGCACAAGCGAAGGGATCGGCGATGGCATATTTTTCGTCATTTGCCCGTTTCCATCGCGAACATCGTCTTCAGCGCGTCGACGTCATGCCGGTGCGCGAACGCAAGGAATGTCTCCTCGCGCGAGGCGCGATGCCGGAGATAGCCGTTGAGCATGCGTTCGATGGCCGCCGGCGCGTCCTCCGCCTTCACATCGCGATAGACCTCGCGGCCGATCGCGGCGTTCGGCCCGAAGCCGCCGCCGATGTAGACGTGATAGCCCTCGACTTGATCGCCATCGTCCGTCACCTGGATTTTGCAGGCGAGAAGGCCGATCTCGCTGATGTAGTGCTGCGCGCAGGAATGATGGCAACCGGTGAGGTGGATGTTGATCGGGCCATCCAGCGCAACGCGCGTCTCGCACCATTGGGCGATCGCCTCGGCGTGACCCTTGGTGTCGGAGGCGGCGAACTTGCAGCCGACATTGCCGGTGCAGGCGATGAGGCCGGCGCGGATCGGCGTCGCCTCGCTCGACAGCCCGAGCGCGGCGATGGCGGCTTCGGCAGCGGCCACCTTTTCGTCGGGAATGCCGGAGATCAGCAAATTCTGCCAGACGGTGAGCCGGATATCGCCGTCGCCGAACTCGCGGGCGATCTCGGAAAGGCCGCGCATCTGCGCCGCAGTCACGCGCGCCACCGGCAGCACGACGCCGATCCAATTGAGGCCCGCCTGTTTCTGGCTGCGCCTTCCGATGTGAGCGGTGCGATCCTGCGGCGGACGCGGCGCTATCGCCTCTTCCGGCGCCCTGTCCAGCTTGCGGCCCAGCCGTTCTTCCACAGCGGCGACGAATTTCTCCAGCCCCCAGTCGTCCAGCACATATTTCAGCCGCGCCTTGGCGCGATCGGTCCTGTTCCCGTGGTCGATATAGACGCGGATAACGGCGTCGGCGACCGCCGTTGCCTCTTCCGGCCTCACGATTATTCCGGTGTCGCGCGCGAAATCCTTGTGCCCGGTGATGCCGCCGAGGGTGAACCGGAACCACACTCCCGCTTCCGGCCCGAAGCCGTCTTTCACCTCCACCGCCTGGAAGCCGATATCGTTGGTGTCTTCCAGGACCGGGATGCAGCCCCCGCCGTCGAACCCGACATTGAACTTGCGCGGCAGCCCATAGAGCGAGCGGTCGTTGAGAATGTGGAAATGCCATTCGCGGGCGAACGGACGCGTATCGATCAGTTCCTGCGGATCGATGCCGGCGGTCGGCGTGCCGGTGACGTTGCGGATGTTGTCGGCGCCCGAACCGCGCGAGCACAGGCCGAGATCCTGGATCGCCTCGACCATGGCGACCGCATCTTTCGGTGCGATCTCGCGCATCTGCAGGTTCGCGCGGGTCGTTACGTGCGAATAGCCGCCGGCGTAGCGTTCGGCGAGGTCGGCGAGCCCCGCGAACTGCCAGTGCTTGAGAATGCCGTTCGGGATGCGCAGCCGGCACATGTAGGAATTCTGGGCCGGCGCGACGTAGAACAGTCCATAATAGCGCCAGCGGAAATTGTCCGCCGGCTTGGGCGCTTCGTTCTTGCGCGCCTGCTCTTTCAGCCGCTCATAGCCGTCGAACGGATGCAGCTCGCGCTTGAACTTTTCCTGATCGGCGAGTTTGCCGCCCCCAAGCTCCGTCCGTTCCTGCGCTTTGGCGTGTGCGGCGTCCGGTCCCGATGCATCGCCGGCGCCCGGCGTCAGCGTGCCGCGCGCCGCGCGCGCCGCAGTGAGGCCGGAGGCGAAGCCTTCGAGATATCGTTTCTGGTCGGGAGTGAAATCGCTCGACATGGCAGTCTCACGCTGCTTGCTGCTCGGCCAGCGCACGGCCGAAAATGATGTCGTTGCGGAAGGGCTCGATCACGGCGCCCGAGCGGATGAGATCGAGATACCAAGGACCGTCGGCGGTATCGCCGAACAGGACGACGCCGACGAGGCGGCCGTCGGCGATCACCAGCTTCTTGTAGGCGCCGCGGCCCGGGTCGGAATATTTGATCTGCTCGGTTCCGGCCGCACCGACGAAGTCGCCGGCCGAGAACACGTTGACGCCGGTGACCTTGAGATTGGTCCCGAACTGGACCGGGCGAAAACTGCCCGCCTGTCCGAGCATGACCGCCGCCGCGACCGCGGCCATGTCATAGAGCGGTTCGACGAAGCCGTAGCAGACGCCATCGTGCTCGGCGCATTCGCCGACCGCATGAATATCGGGATCGGACGTCCGCGTTTGATCGTCGACGACGATGCCGCGCGCGATGGTAAGTCCGGCATCGGTGGCGATCCGCGTCTCCGGCCTGATGCCCGTCGCCATGACCACGAGATCGGCGGGAAAAATCCGGCCGTCATCGAGCAGGACGGCTTCGGCGCGCTTGTGCCCGAGGATCGCCGTGGTCTGGGCACGACAATGGACTTCGACGCCGCGCGCCTCCAGCCAGCGCTGCAGCATCTGCGCCGCAGTTGGATCGAGCTGGCGTTCCATGAGGTGGCCCATGAGATGCAGCACGGCAACCTGCATGCCGCGCGCCCGCAGCGCCGCCGCTGCTTCGAGCCCAAGCAGGCCGCCGCCGAGCACCACGACATTCATGCCGGGCCTTGCGGCGACCGCCAGCATGGCGTTGACGTCGTCGAGATCGCGGAACGAATAAACGTTCTGCAATTCCTTGCCCGCCACCGGAATGATGAAGGGCGTCGATCCCGTCGCGATCACGAGCTTGTCGTAGGGTGTCTCGCCGTTGCGCGAATGCACGGTCTTGGCCGCGCGATCGATTCTGGTGACCGTCTCGCCGAACCGGCAGGCGACGCCGTGCTCGGCGTACCAGGCGGCGTCGTGGGTCACGATGTCGTCGAACGCCGCCTCGCCGGCGAGCACCGGAGAGAGCATGATGCGGTTGTAGTTCACCCGCGGCTCCGCCCCGAACAACGTGACGTGGTAGGCGTCGGGCGCCATCCTGAACAAATGGTCGAGCATGCGGCCCGAGGCCATGCCGGCGCCTATGACGACGAGCTTGCGCCGTCGTCCTGTCCACCTGTCGCGCAAATGTCGCGTGCTCATGCTGGCGCTCCAACCGGCGCTTTATGTCGCTGCTCACCTGACGTCGGATTGTCGACGGAGGCCCCGTAGCGGCCGGGCCCGGCCGGCCTCCGTCGACTGCTTGCGTATGGACAAGCCACCGCCGTGATTGCCTTCGCGCCGTTCACACGCGCGCTTCGGCAAGACTCGTCGATTGCGGCGAGTAGCTGCGGCGGAGGTAGTACCACCACGTGAGCGCCAGGCATGATGCGTAGAACGCGAGGTAGATCGCGAGCGCCAGATGCGGGCCGCCGGTGGCCTGAATCGACGCGCCGAAGCCGCGCGGGATCAGATAGCCGCCACAGGCGCCGACCGCACCGATGAATCCGAGCGCGGCGCCGCTCTCGATCTTGGCGACGCTCAACGCGAGCGCCCGCCCGGCTTCGCCCGAACCTTTTGCTTTCCGCAGATTTTCCTCGCGGAAGATCGACGGGATCATCCGGTAGGTCGAACCGTTGCCGACCCCGGTCGTGATGAAGAGAACAAGGAACATCGCGAGGAAGCCGCCGAATTCCTTGATGTCGATGAAGTACATGACGCCGACCGTCGCGCCGAGCATGACGATGAAGTTCCAGAACGTCACGATGGCGCCGCCGACTTTATCGGCCAGCAAGCCCCCAAGCGGACGCGACAGAGAGCCGACAAGCGGACCGAGGAAGGCGATGGCGACCGAGACCGTGGGGAACTGGGTCTTGATCAACAGCGGGAACGCCGCCGAGTAGCCGATGAAGGATCCGAACGTGCCAATGTAGATGTAGGACATGATCCAGGTGTGCTTGCGCCGAACGATGGCGAACTGGTCCTTCAGCGATGCGCGGGCATTGGTGAGATTGTTCATGAAGAACACCGCCCCGAGCACCGCGATGACCAGCGGCAGCAGCCACATCAGCCCGGCGTTCTGCAGATAGAGTCCGCCCGCGCTTGGCGTTGCCTGGTACAGATTGATCAGGCCGACCCCCATCAGGATCGGCGTCAGCAATTGCACGCTGCTGACCCCGATATTCCCGCCGGCCGCGTTCAACCCGAGCGCCCATCCCTTCATGCGGTCAGGGTAGAAGAAGGAAATATTGGTCATGCTCGAGGCGAAGTTGCCGCCGCCGAGACCCGCAGTCGCGGCCACCAGCAGCATCACCCAGAACGGCGTGTCCGGTTGGGTCACGAAATACGAAAGCGCGATCGTCGGGATGAACAGCACCGTCGCGCTGATGATGGTCCAGTTGCGGCCGCCGAAGGTCGTCACCGCGAACGTATAGGGAAAGCGGATGAGCGAGCCGATCAGTCCGGGCAGCGCCACGAGCTGGAACAGCTGGTCGGTCGAATAAGGAAAACCCGCCTGCGGCAGCTTCGTCGCGACGATGCTCCAGATCAGCCAGATCGAAAAGCCGAGATGCTCGGCGATAATCGACCAGATGAGATTGCGCCGGGCGATGAATTTACCTTCAGACTCCCAGAACTTCTCGTTTTCTGGATCCCAGTCTGAAATCCAAGTGGAGTTCGGCTTGTCGATCGAATTTGGCGTGCTCGACATTTGTCGTCCATCCCTGAATGCGGAGTGATCGCGGTCCGGCGCACCGTCGATCGTTTCGGTTCCGCCGCGGGATCACTGGTCCGCGACGGGCAACAAAAAACCGCAGCCCAAAGGATCGCGTCGTGCGTTCCCTGGGACAGCGGCTTTGCTGATTGGCCCGTCGTTGGACCGATGGACGCCAAGCTCCTGGCATCCGGTTTCGCGTTGTTTCAAGGATCGTGCCAAGGCGCGATCACGCGAATAATCATCGTTGAAACAAGCGGCTTGTTTGTTTGAAGGCGATCACTCGCGCATAACGGAAAGGGGACTGTGCCTATGGTCGGCGCAAAATGCCGACTTCCTGTGCGTTGCACATAAAATCAGCGCACCACCCGCATGGGAAGCGCGGGCTCGTGCTTGCCGCGCCAGCTCGCGACATAGCCGGCGACATCGTCGGCGTCGAACTGCGGGCCAACGAAGGCGCCGACGCCGTCGAACGGTTCGGGCTTACTGGGCGCAGCGCCGATCGCGGCGTCGTAGATATCCGAGCGGAAAACGGCTTGCGCCGCGATGCGCATCTCGTCCGACAGCGGCGCCTGCTGCCAGCGCGCGATCTGCGCATAGAGCCAGGCCGCCTGAACCGGATCGGGCCGGTTCGCGTCGGGGCCGCTGATCATCAGGTAGCGCCGGTCGCTCCGTTCGGCGCCGTCGGTCGCAAGCTTGAGGTTGCCGGCAAGGGTTCGGGCAATGACCTCGGCGTCGACATCGAAGCGGCGCGACAGGGACACAGCCACCGCATGTTGATTGGCGCTGTCACTGATGAAGTTGCCGGCGTCGGTGAGCGCCTGGAGGAGCGCGGCAAGCGTTTCCGGATTGGCGTTCGCCCATGGCTCGCGGACGGCGAGAACCTTTTCGGATGTGCGCGCCATGATCGCGCAGCTGAAATGCAGGATGCGGCCGAAGCCGGACTCGACGGCGACCGAGTTCCAGGGCGCACCGACGCAAAAGCCGTCGACCTGACCGTTTGCGAGGCTGTCGACCATGTAGGGCGGCGGCAGCACCACGAGCCGCACGTCTTCGTCGGGATCGATGCCACCGGCCGCCATCCAAAAGCGCAACTGGTAATTATGGTTGGAGAAGGGGAACGTCATCCCGAAATTCAGGGGCTCGGCGCCCCGCGCCTTGCGCTGCGCGATGATTTTCGCCAAGGCGCGGGCGGAGACGAGCGGGTGGGCGATATCGCCGTCGGCGACGTTGGCGAGCGCCGCGAACAGCCCCGGGGACAACGTGATTGCGTTGCCGTTCAGCGCCAGGTTGAAGGGCGAGATGATCGGCACGCGCACGTGACCGATCCCAAGGCTGGAGGCGATCGCCACGGGCGACAGCAGGTGCGCCGCGTCGAACAGCCCGATATTGAGCTTGTCGCGCACATTCGACCACGACACTTCGCGGAGCAGCTCGATCGAAAGGCCGCGGTCGGCGGCGAAGCCATGATCTGCGGCGACGATGATCGATGCCGCGTCGACGAGCGGTATGAAACCGATCCGCAGTCTGGTCGCGCTCATTTGAACATCTCCGCGACGGTCAGCACGGATTGCGCAATCTCGATGATCCGTTTGTTTTCATTCATCGCGGTCTTGCGTAGCAGATTGTAGGCTTCCTCCTCATTGATATTTCTCGATTTCATGAGCGCGCCCTTGGCGCGGTCGATGATCTTGCGCTCCTCCAGGGCGTCCTTCGCCCGCTCCAGCTCGTTCTGGAGTCGGGAGAAGGCGTTGAAGCGCGATATGCACAAGTCGAGGATGCTGGTGATCCGCTCCTTCTTGAGGCCATCGACGATGTAGGCCGACACGCCCGCGTCGACCGCGGCCTGAATCGCCGCGCTGTCGCTTTGATCGACGAACATGGCGATGGGGCGCTTGACCGTGCGGCTCACCTGGAACATCTGCTCGAGCACGTCGCGGCTCGGGTTCTCCAACCCGATCAGGATGACATCCGGGTCGATCTCGTAAATGCGTCCGAGGAGCCGGTCCGTTCCTGCGATGCGCTCCACCTGCACGTAGCCGGCATCGTGCAGTCCCGCTTCCAGGATTGCGGCGCGGACAGGACTCTCGTCGACGATGACGATCTTGAGCGATGAACTGCGAAGCTCGGAGGGCTTGCCGGAGTTCGCCGCAGGATTTCGTCGCATTTCAGACAAATCCAGTATCCTGTCGAGTTGTGGAAAGACATCTAAGCAAGAATTGTTCCATTCAGGGCGCCAATCTGCCCGTTTTACTGTGCCGCCGGCGAACCGCGATTGCTGTCTCGCCCGAATGTCTTTGCCACGGGTCGTATCGACGCCGTATCGACGCGGCTGCCGTTTATTGGCTATGAGTTCGGGCTCCCGTCCGGCGGCGGCCGGTTGGGGGGCTGCCAGAGTTCGTGCATTCTTTTTCGCCGCTCGCATGCAACCGGATTGATCTCCGATGATCCGAAATGCGCACGTTTGGAATGAAATCCCGGTGGAATCATCGGACCGCGCCGCAGCGCGACCGCGATTGCAGTGAGAGGTGTGCCCATGAGTTTGCACAGGATGCGCGCACTGGGAATCGCCGGTCTGGCCGCCGTGCTTGGGAATGCCGTCAGCGCACCCGCGGTCTATGCCGAGCAGAAGCCGACGATCGAGGAAGGTCTGGCCGCCGCGGCTGCCCGCAAATACAAGGCCGAGCTGCCGAAGATTCAGGCGCTTGCCCGGCGCGGAGACGCTGACGGGCTTTTTCATCTTGGCCTGATGCATTTCCAAGGTTGGGGCGTTTCGCAGGATTATGCCGAAGCCTTGCGGCTGTTCAGCGCGGCGGCAGAAAAGGGCCACGCCCAAGCATTGATTTGGCTCGGAGACGCCTATGCCGAAGGCAAGGGCGCGCCGAAGGACAATGTCGAGGCGCACAAATTCTATGACCTTGCCACCACGCAAGCCAAGCGCGGCGACCTGGAGCTTTCGGAAATCTATCGCGAGATGGCCGACAAAAAGAAAAAGGACGTCGCGGCGAAGATGACCAAGGCGGAGATCGTCGACGCGCAGAAGCGCGCGAGCGAATGGAGGTCAAAGCTGTCGGGGCAGGAGTGATCGCGCCATGAAAAGAATAACGCGGCTGGCAATCGCAACCGCATCGCTCGCGGCCCTGTCCGGAGTTGTCGCGGCCTATACCTCCGATCTCGCTTTCATCTCCGCCGCGCAAGGGCAATCGGCGGCGCTGACGAGAACACAGTCGGATGCGCTCGCCGCATACGACAAGGCCCTGAGTGATTTCCGGTCGATCCTGGGAGAGCGTCGCGCGCAGATCAATTCCAATCAGCCGCTGCCGAACCTGCCGGGTCAGGCGCTGTATCTCGCTCGAAACGCGATGATAAGCACGTACAAGGATCTCACCGACGCGATGCCGTCCAAAATCGGCCGGCCCAACAAATTCCGAATTCCCCCCGCGTATTTCGATGCCGACAACGAGCCGCTGCTGGACGAGTACGCGAGCCTCTTCAAAATCATGCAGGCGCCGCCTGCCAATGCGCAAAACTCGGATACCCCTTTCAAGGACGTTGTCGACCTGGGGACCGCCATCGGACGAGCGAAGGGACTCGATGCAGCCGCCGCCGAAATGGCGGGTCGCATCGGCCTCGGCATTTTCTTCGCCGAGACCAATGGCAACCAGAACATCGGCAATGCGCGTTCGAACAAATACAAGGGAAGTTTCCAAACGGGACTGTCCGAGGAGCAAAACGGGCGGAAGAAGTGGTCGGCGATCAAACAACGGATTGCCGGCTTTGATCCCGCGCTGATCGCCCGCGACGACAAGGAAGAAGCGCGGGTCGGCAAGCTGGACCGCCGGTTCAATCACTGGATCGCGGTGCGCGACGGCCTTGTGAACGCCCATGCCGACCTTTTCCCGCAACTTCCGGCGATCGCGAGAGCGTTGCCCGATCCGATCGATCAAATGAAGCTCTTTGAGCTCATCCAGATCATTCCCAGCCCGACCAAGTCGGCTCTGAAATACCCGAACCTACTCGAATACCAAATCTCCAATGCGACGATCATGGGATA
>ERZ724503.786-NODE-786-length-14026-cov-11.407057_pt1 | contig 14026 bp, 11 predicted proteins | sample MGYA00376036_ERZ724503 | MGnify/ENA primary metagenome ERZ724503 (study PRJEB28724, sample SAMN07190885) | wastewater metagenome | isolation source: influent of sewage treatment plant in Hong Hong | place: Hong Kong | collected 2016-03-17 ...
GACGGCCAATGCCATCAGTGCAAACGCAGCAGATAATAAATTTCTTTTCATCATATAAAAAAATAAAATTATCAAAGGAATCAGAAAAGCCAATATTACAAACTCTTTTTTAATATAATAATTCCTTTCAGCTTTTTGTATATCTTCTAAAATTTGATTTTTATTTAAATTTAAAAATAAAGAAAAATCTTTTATAAGGTTATGATTTTTAAATTTGTTTTCTAGTTCTTCTTTTTCTTTTTTAATTTTTTCTAAATCAAGCAATAACAAATCATATTTTTCTTTTATATTTTCAGACGATATGTTATCTTTTATTATTGATTTATCACTTTTTTGTTCACTTATTTTTTCAAATAAAACCGTATTATAATTTTGTTTTATATAATAAATCTTATCATTTATATTATTCTCATTATTATAAAGTTCATTATTTTTTGTTTTAAAGATATCTATGTCAATTTCATTCTTAATTAGTTGAATTTTCTGAGTAACTTGATTACATCGTTCATCTACTTCTAAATCTTTTATATCTTGGTATTTAGTCTCATAATTATAGTTATTATAAATATAGTTATTAAAATGTTCAATACTTGAAGTTGAGTAAAAAATATCTCTACAATCATAAGGGTATTTTGTGGAGGGACTATTTATTATTCTTGTTTGAAAATCTATTCCTTGATAAATTGTACTTATTACAAATATATCTAAAAATATGATTGCCAAAATTGTGAGTTTTGAAAGTTTTTCTTTTGCTTTAAAAACAAAATTGCTGGTGTAAAAATTTTTAATAAAATTTTTCAAAATAACTCCTAAATGATTTTTAAAGTTATTTTACTATTTATTCTTATTTTTAAAATTAAATTTTAGATAATGTTCTATATAAAATATTTAGAAGCATTCATTTTTAACTTGTTAAAAATATCCTCAAAAGAAGCTGGATAAACTCTTGTTCCACCTAAAGTACTTATAAAATTTGTATCTCCTGACCATCTTGGAAGCATATGATAATGAACATGTTGTTCTATTCCTGCTCCTGCTGCACGCCCAAGATTCATTCCAATATTTACACCTTCACAAGGCATTACTTCTTTTAAAAGTTTAACTCCTTGACGAACTCTTTTACTCATTCGTATCCAAACAATCTCTTCTAAATCTTCTATATTTGATGTATGAAAATATGGAATTACCATCATATGACCTGGACTATAAGGAAACTTATTCATAACAACATAACAATATTCATCTTTAAATAAAACTTGCATTTTTTCATCATCTATATTTTCAGAAATATGGCAAAAAACACAACCTTCAATTTTTTCATCACTAACATAATCATATCGCCATGGTGCATATAAGTGTTCCATTTTCAATCCTAAATAAAATTTGGTGCATCATTTGCGAAGAGAATCAAATCTCCAACTTTTGTAGTTTTTGCCAAAGTTGCTTCCATCAATGATTTATCTTTTAAAATATAAACTTTATCTTTATCTATATTTGAACTAAACAGGTGTGTATTTAAACTTCCTGTTAAAATTACAAAATCAAAATTCTCATTTATTGTTTTTGCTAAAAGAATATTTGCCTCATCTGTTGATTCTACAAGTCCTGGAGTTATGATAACTTTTCTTCCTTGATAATTTGAACAAATATTTATAGCTTCAAGCATACCTTCTAAATTTCCATTAAAAGAGTCATCAATTATAATTTTTCCACCAGCTTCTATTTTTTGAAGTCTATGCTCAACTTGTGGAAGCGTACAAAGTGCCATTTTTATCTCATGTACACTCATTCCTAAATAGTGAGCTACTAAGATGACAGCTGTTAAATTAATAGCATTAAAACTTCCTAAAATTGGTGCATGAAAATGCTCTATCTGACCAGCTACCTCTACATCAAACCAAATTCCTTCTAAATTACTTTTTGTAATATGTAAATTATTTGGAAATTTTTTAATATTTGGATAATCTTTTAAAGGAACAGATTCATGAACAAATCCCATTTTCATCTTTGGAGATTTTAGAAGTTCCATTTTTGTATAAATAATATTATCTAAAGTTTTAAAATATTCGATATGTTGTTCACCAACACTTCCTATAACACAAATTTCAGGCTCTAAAAACATTGCTATTTCTTCAATATCACCACTTACTCTAGCTCCTGCTTCAGCAATATAAACCTGCGTATCTAAAGGAATATCTCTATTTACATCCAACACAATTCCAGCAATTGTATTGACACTTCTTGGGGTTTTATAGGTTTTATATTTATTTTTTAAGACATGATATAAATAATTCTTTATCGATGTTTTTCCAAAAGATGCAGTTATTGCCACTATTTTTAAACCAGGTATAGTTTGAATTCTTTGTTTACCTTTATGTTTAAAAGATATAAAAAAGATTTTTTCCATTATCGTAGATATTACATAAGTCAAAATAAGAGGTGTGAAAATAAATATACTTGTACAACTAGGGTTAGATAGACAAAGTGCTGTTATTGAAAAAGTTGTAAATAGTAAAATTCCTAAAAACCTTTTTACTCTAGCAGTTAAAACTAAGGGTTTATCCAATTTTTTATTCCAAAAAAGAAAACTGCTCATGTATATTAAATAAAAATATATTGAATAATAAGGTGTAGGGATGATATAAAAAAGAAGAATAGGAGCTAAAAAATATGTAATATGCCATTGCCATTTATGATGTTTTAAAACAACTCTTTCAAGCTTATAATTGTACCACTGAAGATTGGTAATTAAGTACCAACCTAAACTCATAATTAAAACAATATGTGTAACTATATTAAAGTATTCCATTTTCTATTCTCTCACTAATATTTTTTGCATTATTGGCAAAAAAGTAATGGTCACCATCATAAGATATAAATGATGATTTTTTTATTAAAGCTGCAATTTTTTTACCAGATTCCAATGAAGTTGCAGTATCTCTTTCTCCCCAAAAAATAAGTGCATTATTTTCATATTTTGAAAAAAATGCAGAAAAATCTTCATTTACCACATTCTTAAAAGTACTATACATATTTTCAGACATCATATTTACATCTTTACTTCTAAATTTTTTAGTAAAAAAACCCAAACCAAAAAAATTAAACAATTTAGCAAAAAAGATTTTTAGTTTTACATTAAAAGATTTTTTTTCTAAAATTCCAGCACTACTTAAAAGTACAAGATTTTTTGGATTAAGTAAAGTAGCAACTTTCCCACCATAAGAATGTCCTACGATAATATCTCTTGAAGAATTTAAAAGTTTTAAAAAATCATCCACTACTTTTACATAATCATATGTAGTTAATTCATAATCATTTTTAGATTTACCAAAACCTGGTAAATCAATGTATATATGTCTAAAATTTTTTAGATAAGGAGAAAAAATATTTTTCATAATATCTTTATTCGAACCCCAACCATGTAAAAATATCACATCTTTTGTACAGCTTGGATTTACTATTTCATAAGATATATCAAAAGTTTTATTATTTACAACTAAATTTTTACTTGCCAAAGCTTATTTTCCCTTACTAGCTTGTATTTTATTGACATATTCATATGTTATTGGAATATGTTTTTTAACTGGTAAATTATTTGCTAAATTATTAAATAGTGTATTAAAATCTTCAAATAAATAGTTTGCCATAGACCCAGGAATTGAATTTATCTCATTTAAATAAACCGTATCATTTAAAACAAAAAAATCACATCTAATAATAGATCCTTCAAATAAAGTGTTGTAAAGCCTTTTAAATGACTCTTTTATTTCATTATTCAACTTTTCTCCTAAATCAACTGCAATAGCTTTTGAAGTTCTTGAAAAATCTAAATATTTTTTATCAAAATCTAAAAATTCAGCTTTTTGTGGTTCTTCAATAATAGAAAATTTAAACTCTCCATTAATTTTCGTTCCAGCTAAATTGTACTCTTTAACTCCACTTATAAATGGCTCAATAATAACTGCATTATCAAATTCAAAAGCTACATCTAAAGCATATTCTAATTCTTCTTGAGATTTAACAATACTAACTCCTATTGAACTTCCAAGTTTTACAGGTTTTAAAATAATAGGAAAAGTATCAACTAGTATTTTATCTTCTTTAGTATAATATCTATAATCTAAAGTATTAACTCCAACACTAAAAGCATAACCTTTTGTTAAAAACTTATTTGAACTAACAACACAAGCTTCAGTTCTTGGAGCAATAAAAGGAATATTATAAAAATCTAAAACTGAAGATAAAATACCATCTTCACCATCTCCACCATGAGAAAGATTTAAAACAACATCAAAATCAATATCTTTATCCTTAGAAAAAAGTCCACCTTTTTTATAAAAACCATTTTTTTGGAAATAAACTTTATCAAATTTTTTATAATCACCTGAACTAAACAGTTTTGATTTTATAATATCAGTTGGGATATGATATAAATCCCTTGAAGCATCTAAAAATAAGTATATTAAATCATTTTTCAATACTTCTTTCATAGCAATTGAACTTACAATTGAGATTTCATGTTCAAAGCTCACACCACCAAAAACTATAGCTACTTTCATCAAATTCCTTTTCTATAAAAATATATTTTTTTATTTTTGTAATTTTTTTAACGCTTCTTTTACTAAATCACTAGTATTTCCATTTATACAAGTTTTTAAAACTTTTGCTACTACATCTTTTTTAAATCCTAAAGATTCTAAAGCAAGAGCTGCTTCAAAAGAAGAAGATAGCATGGAATCTTCGTTTCCATCAGTCGAATCTACAATAAATCCTGACAATTCTACTAAAATTCTACTTGCACCTTTTGGTCCAATTCCAGGAACTCTTTTTAACATAGAAATATCATTTTCATTTACTATTTGAGCAAATGAAGTTGGCGTAAAAGTAGAGCAAATTGCAAGTGCAACTTTAGGACCTACACCATTTATTTTAATAACTGTATCAAAAAGTTTTTTTTCATTTATATCTAAGAAACCATATAATGACTGAGAATCTTCTCTAATTATATGGGTTATTTCTAATTTAACCTCATCAGAAATAATTTTTGAACTACAATTAAAAGAAACAAAAACTTCATAAATAATCCCACTTACATTAACGTTTAATAATGTGGGTTCTTTCTTTGTTATTTTTCCTACAAGTCCTACAATCATTGTTTTTACTCTTTGTTCAATAAAATCTTTATTTTAATATTTAATAAATAAACTTCATTATATAATAATTACACTTAAACAAAAAGGCTGGTATTATGTTTGAAATAATAACTAAAAAAATAAGCAATAAAATTATTATTGCCTTATTTGTATTAATGTCATTAAGTAGTTTAACTGTAGTATTTGTTACAACATCTAAAGTAACAGAAGATTCTATTGTAAAAACTAAAGAAAATTTAGAAATGCTAAATGCAGCAATGTTTCAAAGTCTAAGAAATGCTATGAATACAGGAGACCCTATTCAAATAACAAAAGCAGAAGATGATGCAAGACAAATAAAAGGTGTTAAAAATTTAACTGTTGCAAAAAGTCAAGCATTAATGGAGCTTTATCCATCAAATATTCCTTATACTAAAGATAAAAATATACTTAATACATTTGATTCTAAAGAGCCTTTATTATTACAAACAAAAGATGAAAATGGTCATAATCTAAGAATGATAAAGCCAATGATTGCAACTGCTGAGTGTTTGATGTGTCATGCAAATCAAAATGAAGGGGATGTAATAGGCATTATGGATTTGACTTTTTCACTTGATGAATCAGATGAACAAATCAATAGTTTAGTTACTGAAATATCTATAATATCAATTTTATTGGCAATATTAACAATTACTTTGATTTTCTTCATTGTAAAGAAAGCTACAAATCCTATTGAAAAATTAAAAGATGGATTTGAAAATTTATTAAATTCAAATGATACAAATATATCTTTATGCGTACAATCAAAGGATGAAATAGGAGAAGTTGCAAATTTATTTAATACTTATATGGATAAAGTAAGAGCTGGTTTGAAACAAGATGAAAAAGTCATCGAAGAAGCAAGTGATGTTTTAGAAAAAACAGCAAATGGATTTTTTGTTTACAAAGTAAATGAAAAAGCTTCAAATCCACATGTTGAAGATTTAAAGAATAAATTAAATTCTATGATTTTAACTACAAAAGAGACTTTGGATAAAATCAATGAAACACTAAGAAACTATTCTGAATCAAAGTTTGATTATAAGATTAATGATGACGGAATTTATGGAAACTTAGGTTCATTAACTGCTGGTATTAAATTGGTTGGGAATAATACATCTGAAACTTTAGCAATGGTTATGAATACGGGAAATGCATTAAATGAAAGTACTCAAACTCTTTGGGGTGCTTCTAATAATTTATCTATTTCTTCAAATCAACAAGCTGCATCACTTGAAGAAACAGCTGCAGCATTAGAAGAGATAACTTCAACTATACAAGCAAATACACTTGCAACTGTAAGAATGGCTCAATTAGCTTCTAATGTTACCTCTTCTGCAAAAAATGGTCAACAATTAGCAAATTTAACTGCTGAATCTATGGATGAAATTAATAAAGAAGTTAGTTCAATAAATGAAGCGATAGAAGTAATTGACCAAATTGCTTTTCAAACAAATATCTTATCACTAAATGCAGCTGTTGAAGCAGCAACAGCTGGAGAAGCTGGGCGTGGATTTGCAGTTGTAGCACAAGAAGTACGAAACCTTGCAAACAGAAGTGCCCAAGCAGCTCGGGAAATAAAACATATTGTAGAACTAGCTAGTAAAAAAGCAAAAGAAGGAAAAAGTATTTCTGATAATATGATTGAAGGATATAATGAGTTAAATGAAAATATATCTAATACTATTATTACTATTGATGAAGTCGCTAATGCTTCAAAAGAACAAGAAAAAGGTATTGTTCAAATTAATGATGCAATAAATATGTTAGACCAAGCTACTCAAAAAAATGCACAAGTAGCCGAACAAATTTCAACAATGGCACAAAATATAGCTTCAATGTCAAATTCACTAGTAACAGCAGCAGCCAGAGCTTCATTTTTAAAAGATGCCATGGATAAAGTTGATGATGTTGATTTAGTTTACGATACAGCTCTATTAAAAGTAGATTTATTAAACACAAAAGATAGGGTATATGCAAAATTAGGGGATTATAAATCATTTAAAATTGAAGAAAATAAAACTTTAAAACAATGGTGTTCAAAACATATAACTTCAGGAAAAAAAGTTGACATAGAAATTATGAAAAATATTGATACTTTAAATGAAGCTTTCCACAAAAATCTTCAGGATTTAGTTGATTCAAATTCAAATAGAGAAAAAAATGAAGAATTAAATAAAAAAGCAAAAGAAGTTGAAATGAATGCTTTAAGAATTTTTGGAAATTTAAATAACGTAAAAAGAGAAGCATGTAAAAAGAAATAAAAGAAGTGTTCTTCTTTTATTTTAAGACTGCATTTGTTTAATAAGTGCTTCTAATTCATCTTCAGATAGTGTATCTTCGCAAGAATCAATATTTTTAGCACTTGGAGCTAAATTGTATTGGCTTTTATCTATATCATTTTTTTCACACACAAAATTAACAACTCGTTCTATTTTTTGTCTATGTAAATCCTGATTTTGAAGTAATCCATAAATTTCAGAAAGCAGATTTCCAATTTTTTCTTTTTTATATAAAGGAATATCCAAATCACTAATTACTTGATTAATTATTTCTGCATTATCATAGATTAACTGAGCATTATTTTCTGATTCTTTTATCACTTCACATAGTTGAGCTATCAACTCTTCATATTTCATAGAAATCCTTTTTTTCTGATGTTTTATCTAAGGAGTTTAACTTATTTTAACTTAATATATTTTATATTTATTTAGTTATTAATGAATTATTTCAGCGATTACTTCAGTGGCATAAGAGCCTTTTGGAAGATAAAATTGTATCTCCATCCAGTTTTTTTCTTCTTTATAATTACTTGAAATATCTTCAGGAAAAACCCATGCAAATCTTCTTGCTCCATCTTCACCTGTATTTTCTTCATACTCTTTTTCTATTTCATAAGCCAAGCCTTCAGAGTTTTTAACTCTTTTCCCACTTAAAAGTCCTGTTGGAACTCTATCTCTTTCATTAAATTTTTCAGACTCTTCCTCTAAATCTTCAATTGTAAAAATTTTTCCAAAAGGATAATGAGATAATAAATCCCCAGTTATAAGTTTAAAAGGATGTTTTTGTTTTTTCATCTGTTTTACAACTTCAAGTGGAAGATTTAATTTTTGATAAATCTCTTTTGGTTCAAAGGCATCAACTAATTTTGATATTTCAATTCTTTTTGAAAGCCAAGAATTAAAAAGATAACTTTGATAAGCATTTATATACATCTGTTTTAAGTTTCTTCTTTTTTCTTTTAACTTTCCATCAATAATATCTTTACCTTTTTTATAGTTATCACCCTCAATTCCAAATCTTTGAAAACCAAAATAATTCGGAATTCCATTAGTTACGATTGAACCTAAAGCTTCTTCAATTTTTCTCTTTTCAATTGCACCTACTCTTTTTAGTCTAATAAAAAATTTATTACCTTTTAAGTGACCAACTTTTATTTTGTTATTATGATATGTTGTTTCAAGTATTTTTAGGTTTTCATTTTGAAAAGATTTTAATTGTTCTTCATATTTTCTATGAACCGAAATTGATTGAACAGTCATTGCATTTTTATCTTTAAGTCCCGCATATCCAAACTCTCTTGTACTACAATTTAAATATTTTGCAAGTATTTCTATTGCATCCCAAGTTGCTAAATCTTTTTTTCTGATTTTTAAAACTAAATGTTCACCCTCACCTGAAAAGTCATAAAGTGGTAGTTCTGTAACTACGAAATCATCTTTGTTTTGTTTGAATACCACATCAATTTTTGAGTGATTTAAATATCTTTGTAATTGTTCCAATATTTTTCCTTATTTTATTTATATTTTAAAAATGATGATTTTTAGCATCAGTTCTATATTTACCTTTAACTGCCTTTGCAAATATAGTGAGCTTTATTTTATGTTTTAAAGCTATTTTTTCTATTTCCTCTAAGTTTTTTTTATCAAAAGAAAAAAGAATTTCATACTCTTCTCCTGATATTCCGATATCTTCACTAATTTCATCAAAAAATTCAAAGCCTACATTACTTGCTTTTGATAATCTTTCTAATTCAAAAAATAACCCATCTGAGATATCCATTGAAGCTGTAATAAAAGGAGCTACTTCATAAAAAAATTTAGGCTTTAACTTTGGTTTTATAAATTTTGATTTATTTGAAATCTCTTTATTTTCAAATAATGCTTCTAAATCTTTTTTACAAGAACCAAGACTTCCTGTATAACAAAGTAAATCATCTTTTTTTACACCATTTCTAAAAATTGGATTTAATGTTTTTGAGATAATTGTAACTGAAATATCAAGCTTTTGATTTGCAATTGTATCTCCACCAATAATTTTTATTCCAAATTTATTAGCTGCTTTTTTAAAACCACAAGCCAACTCTTCTAGCTCTTTTTTTGTATAGTTTTTTGGGATAGCAACACTTAAAAGTGCATATAAAGGCTTTGCATTCATCACAATTGCATCTGAAATATTCACAATCATTGACTTATATGCAATTTGTTTTAAACTCATCCACTCTTTTTTAAAATGAACATTTTCAAAAAATGCATCCATTGAGTAAACAAAACCATCAATAAAAGCACCATCATCACCTATAATTTTATTCTTTGAAAATTGTTTTATAAAATATTCTTCTTTATTCATTTTTTATTATATCAAAGATGAGCAAAAAAAATATATATAGTATTTTATATTTTTGGATAAATTTATAAAGGGGATAAAAAATATCCTCTTTAATTTTAGAGAAATTATTGTATAATCCACTTTTAAAAATTTAATTAGGAGATTACTATGCCAAAAATTAACAAATATGTTGATATTGATACTGTTGAAAGAGAAGCAAAAAAAGATTTAATTGATAGACACAGTCCATTTATTCACTGTGCATCAACTGCAAAAAAAGGTGAACCATTTGAAGTAACTGTAAAAATGGGAAATGAATATACTCATCCAGATGATTTTGATCACTATATTGAGTCTGTTTCATTATTTAATGGAGATGTATTATTAGCAAAAGCTACTTATGTTCCAGGAACATTAGGAAATGTAAAAGCTCACAATACAACTACATTTACAATTATTCCAACTGGTTCAAAATTAAACTTAGTTGCTCATGGTTACTGTACAAAACATGGAATCTGGGAAGGTACACCTGTAGAAGTATCAGTAGCTGAATAAGCTCTAAGCCCTACTGTATCGGAAAGGCAAGAGGTTTTTATCTCTTGCTTTTTTTATAAAAGGTAAGCTATAGGTAAGGGAAACTTATATCTTATTAACTTTTTAATACCTTTTCATATCTCTTTAATTAAAAATTATTCTTTTAAATTCCTACCCTCTTTAAATATTTTAATCTAATAAAGTATTTATTTTAAATAAAATATCTCTTTTATATTAATAATGAGGAATACAATGTACGGATTTAATACTCCACTACCAGCAATGCAAATAAATTATCAACAACCTTTTCAACAATTTGTTAATAGTGCTGCAAAATCATTTGCAGATTATGAAATAGAAAAAAATATAAGACAATCTATTCATAGAGATATGATCCAAGAATATGATTATATAATTCAAGAGTCAAACCTATTAATAAGTGAAATTTACAAATTTCAAGGTAATTCTTTAACAAGAGATAGCAAAAACATATATTTATGTTATAACTCAAAAAACTTTACAAATCAAATTGACACATTAAAAGAAATAGAAACTGAGTTAAGTACTATTATGTCAAGACCAGTAAAAATAGTTATAGATACAAAAACAATAGTTGATGATAAAAGAGCTAATCCACAAAAAATATATTTACCTATATATTTAATACATTCAAAAATAGAACCTGTAATAATTTTTGATATATATGATAACTCAAAAGATAAGGGCTATTCTTTTAACTTATTTACATATACACACTATTTAAGCCAAAGATTTATTTATCCATCAAATACTAATGAAGAAGAGCTAGAAAAATTACACAACTATTATTTAAAAGGAATTGAATTTATAAATAAAAAACATTATCTAAAACTTGTTAATAAATATTTTATTAATTCATTTTTAAACGCATTTACTATAAATAATAACTCAAAGTATATTGAAGATTGGATTACTTACTTTTTTAAAACACTTATAAGAGTGCAAAATAATCTAGTATTAATTGGTAATAATGATGTTTCAGAAGAGATTTTCTACAATGCAATAATTAAACAAATTTTTGGATTTGATTATTGTATTACAATAACTGATAAAATTCTTGAGAATCAATCTATTGACTTTATTGTACAAAATAAACTATTCATTCATATCAATCATATTCCAGAAAGTTTAGAAAATCAAAAAAAGTTAAAAAACTTATTAGAAAGTTTGATAGTTTATGAAAGAAGGTCTAATATAGATAATACTTTCAATACTCCATTTTTATGTCAAATTATTTTTACATTAGAACAGCCTCATCCATTTTTAAATGATTTTCTAAGCCACTCAAAAGTATTTTTTATAGATTCAATAGATAATGTTAACAAAAAAATGAATCAACCAGATAGAATTTCACTTTTTAATAATCTAGCAAAAAACTTAGAAGAATTTTCAAAACAACTTAATTCATTAGATTATTCACAAATAAAAAACCCTTATGGACAAAATCCTTATGTTGATTTAAACCAACAAGAAGTTATAAATCAAAGAGCAATTCATTATTCAAACAAAATTATTATAAATGATACAGTTTCATTTAAAGAAAAAGATTATGAAACAGATAATGAACTATTCAAAAATTGGTTAAAAGATCCAGAGTTGATGAAAATTGCTTTATCTTATAATAGTAAAAATCCAATACTTGACCCTTTTGATAATAGCTTTGAAAAAATACTTCCTAAAGAAGAAAGATACAAACATACTTATGTAACAGGTAAAACGGGAAGTGGTAAATCAGAGTTATTGAAAACACTAATCTACAGAGATATTTTAAGAAATGATTGCAGTGTTATACTTTTGGACATTCATGGTGATTTGGCTCATAGTGTAACAAGACTTGTAAAAGATAAAGAACGACTTGTATTAATAGATCCTATTTTAGAAAAAGATTTTTCTCCTACAATAAATATGTTTCATACAGATGATAAATCAGAAGAAAACATAGAACAGATTTCTCAAATGATTGCAAAAATAATTAATGAAATCAACACAGGGGATAGCCCTTCAGGAACAATGATAGATATTCTTGAAAATTGCATCCCTTTATTGGTAAGAAGTAATGATAAAGATTTTTATGATTTAAAAAGATTAATGGTAGATATTCCTAAAATAGCTGGGACAAAAAATGAAAAAGAAAGAATTGAAGTAGAACGTGAGGATATTAGAAGAGCAATTAATAAATTTAAGAAAAATGAGTTTGAAGAAGAGTACTTTGAATATGATTTCATGGAAGTTAATAACACTACAAGACAAGCAGTAAGAAGAAGATTAAATAAAATGCTCAAAGATTCGATATTCTCAAATTTAACAAATGGAGAGAACACAGTTAACCTAGAAAAGGAAATGAATTCATCAAAGAATAAAGTTATTATTTTTAATATCCCTAAAGCTAAAATGTTAAATACATACGCTCACTATATTAAATTTATAATTGGTTTAATTCAAATTATCGCATTAAAAAGAGCTAATATAAAAAATCCTGAAAAAAGACCTCATACTCACCTATACATTGATGAATTTCATAACTTCATCACGCCAACAATTGAAGAGATTTTGACAGAGAGTAGAAAATATAAATTATTTCTAACTTTTGCACATCAATCTATATCGCAAATAAAAGATTCGAATTTACGAGATATTATCTTAGATAATACTAATGTAAAAATTGTTGGGAAAAATAGTAATAAAACTTTAGAAATGATGAATAAAACACTTAACACAAAACTTGAGGATGTTCAAAAGTTAACTGCTGGTGAATTTAATCTTCAATCAGGTACGAATGATGTAATTAAAATTAGAAATACTGATAAATTATTGGGGAATAAAGAGTGGATAAGTGAAGAACAGTGGGAAGCACATAAACAATATCAATTTGAAATGAACTATTATAGAAGTACAAAAAAAGAAGATGATGAAAAGGATGAAGCAAAAAATGAAACTGATTTTAATGAAATGATTGATGAATTTATTCAAGCCATTAAAACACAAAATTTATCTGATGAATCTTGTTTAAAAAGATTAGAATCAAAAAGATTTGAAGAAATTGAAGCGGATTTTAATTTTGAAAAAGATGGCATTAAACAACCAAGAATAAGACAACAAGAAATTAATATAGTTTTTCAATTAGCATTTAATCAAGATGATATTATTGAAAAAACTGAATTTTTTAAAAAATTAAAAGAAAAAGATTCTATGTTTGATGAAGCTAAAATGATGACTAGAGATAAAAAATATAGAGGTGAAAATCCTCAAGAAAAGTACTATTTAGTACCATAAAGTTTAATAATTTATCTATTCTCAATCATATTCTAATAGTATTCTAGGCTTTCTTTTAATAAGTCTAGAATATTTACTGGAATAGTTCAGAATATCCATAATGGTGGGATTTATGACTCTTTTTTTATTTAATATTCTGAGAGAATACGAACTAAAAAAGTATTAAAAAACAGCTGTTTTTACAAAATTAAAATTCTAAAATAAGAGATAGATAAAAAATCTATCTCTTATAAATTATCATATTGAACTACTACTAAAAACTCTCTCAAAACTATCAAGCATCCCTGTTCTAAATGCATCATCTCCAGCAAACAGTTTATAAAGTTCAAGTTCTTTTCTTCTTTCTTTATTCATAACTTCTGCAACTATTTTTTCTAAGGCTAATCTTCTTGTATGGC
>ERZ724503.792-NODE-792-length-13999-cov-17.185815_pt1 | contig 13999 bp, 14 predicted proteins | sample MGYA00376036_ERZ724503 | MGnify/ENA primary metagenome ERZ724503 (study PRJEB28724, sample SAMN07190885) | wastewater metagenome | isolation source: influent of sewage treatment plant in Hong Hong | place: Hong Kong | collected 2016-03-17 ...
TACAGTAGGATACAGTAGGATACAGTAGGATACAGTAGGATACAGTAGGATACAGTAGGATACAGAGGCTTTGTGATGGAAAAATTCAAACAAGAAATTAAGAATATTGGTTCAAATAAGTTAGCCTATTCAATAGACCTTAATAATCAAAAAATTACCAAATCAGAGATTGTAAAAAGCTGGGGCAAAGCGTATTCTGAGAAAGTTGCTAACGGTTCTTTAGGTAATGGATTGCGCCCTCCTCAATATGGTGCACTTTCTGCTATACGTTCTCATTGGGTTGTCTCTAATGAACCGGCCACAATAGTTTTACCGACAGGAACAGGAAAATCTGAAACAATTTTTTCGACAATAGTCTCAGAGCGTATTGCTGCAACTTTGATTGTTGTTCCAAGTAATTTACTTAGAGAACAACTTTTTGATCAGGTTAAACATCTGGGGATTCTTCCTAAAATTTCAGTTGTATCTGATCAGGCAATTTTTCCTAATTGTCTATTATAGTAAAATGAAACAAAAACAGTACATTTGTGATATAATGTATTTATGGCATATTCATTAGATTTTCGTAAAAAAGTTCTCGCATACTGTGAGAAAACCGGCAGTATTACTGAAGCATCTGTTGTTTTCGATATTTCACGCAACACCATCTATCAATGGCTAAAATTAAAGGAGAGTACAGGCGAGCTTCATCACCAAGTTAAGGGAACCAAACCGAGAAAAGTTGATAGAGAAAAATTAAAGAACTATCTTGATGCTCATCCAGATGCTTTTTTGACTGAAATAGCTTCTGAATTTGGCTGTCATCCAACAGCTATTCATTACGCTCTCAAAGCTATGGGATATACTCGAAAAAAAAGAGCTGTACCTACTATGAACAAGACCCTGAGAAAGTAAATCAGTTCCTTAAAGAATTTAATAACTTAAGTCACTTGACACCTGTTTATATTGACGAGACAGGGTTTGAGACATATTTTCATCGAGAATATGGTCGATCTTTGAAAGGTCAGTTGATCACAGGTCAAATCTCTGGAAGAAGATTCCAGCGGATATCTTTAGTTGCAGGTCTTATAAACGGTGAGATTATAGCCCCGATGACCTACAAAGAAACCATGACTAGTGACTTTTTCGAAGCTTGGTTTAAAACATTCTTACTACCCACTTTAGATAGACCATCTGTTATCATTATGGACAATGCAAGGTTTCATCGGATGAGCAAGCTAAAAGAGTTATGCAAGGAGCAGGGTCATAGACTTTTACCACTTCCACCTTACTCACCTGAGTATAATCCTATTGAGAAAACATGGGCTCAAATCAAAAAACACCTCAGAAAAGTATTGCCAAATTGCGATACTTTTCTTGAGGCACTTTTATCCTGCTCCTGTTTCAATCAACTATATTACCTTATCAAAATACCATTATCCCACTTTCCAGATGGTGGTTCGTTTTCTCAATATACCTATTTTGCCCTTAAAATATACATAAAAAAGTTTATTTAGAATACTCTAAATGATTAGAATTTTGGTAAAATAGAAGGGTAATTATTGAGAGGAGGTGGCGCGGTGGCAAATTCCATTTTAGAGACGATGCAGGGGATTGAAAATGAAGCCAAACAAGTTTTGGCAGATTATGATGCTCAGATTCAAGACTTGCGAGTGCAGTCTGATCAAGATTTGGACGTCATCAAAGCAGATTATGATCGTGAAACTCAAGCTGAAGTGGCAGCATTAGAAGAAAAGTTAGCTCAAGAAATTGCGCAATTAAAAGAAAGTCTTGCCAAGACGATTACCCAAAATGAGAGTAATGTCAGGTCAGTCTTGACGGATAAAAAAGATGATCTGGTTCAGCAAATTGTGGATAGGGTGGTAGAGAAGTATGGCTATTAGTCAAATGGAAAAGGTATCTCTGGTATTCCCTAAAGAAAGCTTAGACGCGGTTTTGTTGGCTTTACAGGCTTCACAGATTGTCCAAGTTCGAGAAATCAGCCAGTTGACAGATTGGCAAGATGCTTTTGCGCAGAACCAGGTTCAGTTACCTCAAATTCACTTGGAAAGCAAGAAAGGTCTCTTATCTGGAGATGAAGCATTGTCCTACCTTTCTAGGAGACAGCAATCTTTGGAGATGACCATTGAAAAGTTAAACAGGTATTTACCCAAAGAAGGCTTACTTAAGTCTTTACGTCGACCAGATTTTACCCTATCTTTTAACGAGTTAGAGAATTTCGGTCAAGGGCATGTAGCTGAAAAATTATTGGAAACGATTAATGCTAAAATTGATCGTGTGCAACTTTTAGAACGGCAACTGGCCGAAAGTCAAACAGAGATTGATCGTTTGTCAAACTGGCGGGACTTGGAGGTCAGTCCAAAGGAACTTGAACGTTTTGAATTTATCAAAGCAATTGTCGGAAGCGTTCCTAAGACCGCTGATGATGGGTTTTACCATAAACTTAAGGACGATCCCTATATTACCTGTCAGGATGTTTTTAACTCTGAACTTGAGTATGGGGTGATAATTTTCTATGAAGCGAAGCAGGACATTCCTCTGCAAGACTATGGTTTTGTAGCGTTTGACTATGATGAGCCTATCCTGCCAGCTACAAAGATTACGCAGCTTAAAGAAAAAAGTCAAAAGCTTGAAAGAGAGAAAGCATCTCTGATTGCGGAGCTGCAAGATTCTGGACAAGCACTACAAGATTTACAGGTGCAGACAGATTACGTTCTAGGGCTTTATTCGCGCCAAAAGGTCAAATACAATCTGGCCAGTACCAAGCACTTAATAGCCTTGGAAGGATGGGTTCAAGCAGAAGAGGTAGCTGACTTGAAGGCGGAAATTGCTCAACAATTTGGCGACAGTGTCTTTGTTCAAGAATTTGAAGTTGAGGAAGATGACTGGGATCAAGTTCCCATTAAGTTGAAAAATCATCCTCTGATTGAACCATTTGAGTTGGTTACGGAGATGTATGCCCTACCAAAATACTATGAAAAAGACCCCACCCCGATTTTAGCGCCATTTTATTTTACCTTTTTTGGAATGATGGTGGCAGATCTGGGCTATGGTCTCTTCATGGTTATTGCAACGGCTCTAGCACTGAAATGCTTCAATCTATCAAAGGGAACACGTCGTTTTATCAAATTTTTTAATATTTTAGGCGTTGCGGTTTCGCTATGGGGAATCGTTTACGGCTCTTTCTTTGGCTTTACCTTGCCACTTGTTCTTATTTCAACCACAACGGATGTCATGACGATTTTGATGCTGTCGGTAGCCTTCGGTTTTGTGACGGTTATCGTTGGTCTCTTGTTAGGTGGTATACAGCGCTTGCGCATGAAAGATTATGGTGAGGCATATAATTCAGGCTTCGCTTGGTGTCTGATCTTAATTGGTATCCTCTTGATTGCTTTGGGGACAATGATGCCAGGTATGGGAGTGCTGAGAACTATTGGAGCAGTTCTAGCCATTGCCAATGCTGTGGGGATTGTTGCCGTTTCTATTTTCCAAGCTAAAAGTTTGGTTGGCTTGGGAACAGGCTTGTACAATCTTTACAATATTAGCGGATATGTTGGTGATTTGGTCAGCTTTACTCGCTTAATGGCCCTAGGATTGTCAGGAGCAAGTATCGGATCTGCCTTTAACCTGATCGTCAATATTTTCCCACCAGTGGCTCGCTTTAGCATTGGTATTGTTATTTTCATTCTACTACATGCCATCAATATCTTCCTGTCCCTCTTGTCAGGTTATGTTCATGGCGCTCGTCTGATGTTTGTGGAATTCTTCGGTAAATTCTATGAGGGTGGCGGAAAGGCTTTCCAACCGCTCAAGTCAGCTGAAAAATACGTTAAAATTAGAAAAACTCATTTGGAGGAATAAAAATGGAATCATTAGCATCTTACTTTTCAACACATGGCGGCGCCTTCTTTGCTGATCTTGGCATTGTTTTTGCTGTCGCTTTGAGTGGTATGGGGTCAGCTTACGGTGTTGGTAAAGCTGGTCAGGCTGCGGCTGCTCTTTTGAAAGAACAACCTGAAAAGTTTGCCTCAGCTCTTATCTTGCAACTCTTGCCAGGGACTCAAGGACTTTATGGTTTTGTTATTGGAATCTTGATTTGGTTGCAATTGTCACCAGACCTTGCGCTTGAAAAAGGAGTGGCTTACTTCTTTGTTGCCCTACCTGTTGCTATTGTTGGTTACTTCTCAGCTAAACATCAAGGAAACGTAGCGGTTGCGGGGATGCAAATTTTAGCGAAACGCCCAGAAGAATTCATGAAGGGTGCCATTTTAGCAGCCATGGTAGAAACGTATGCCATCCTTGCTTTCGTTGTCTCCTTTATCTTGACACTCCGCGTGGGATAAGCTTCTCTTTCAAAAAGAGAAAAGATACTCTGGGAAAATCAAATTTAGATATTGTTAGCTTGATGTGATGAGTGTGACATTCTACCTTAACATCCTTACTTTTGGTTTTCGTTGAGTATATAGCTAAAGATGAAAAAGGAGGTCTCTTTGTGAGTGACGTTAGCAAACTAAAAATATCGATTATCGAACAGGCTCACCAAGAAGGACAGCTCAGGTTAGAGGCAGCTAAGACTCAATTGGAGAAAGATTTTGAAAATCGTAAGGCACAACTGTTACTTGATAAAGAAGCAGAGCGCCAAAGTCGATTAAAAGAAATTAATCAGCGTTTCCAAGTTGAAGCTCAGCAAATTCGTAATCAAGAGCGTCAATCAACCTTGGTGTCTAAACAAAACATTTTAAAGGAACTTTTCACAGCGGCTCAGGAGCAGATGGCCTCTTGGAGTTTAGCTAATGAACTGACCTTTCTCCAATCGGTTTTAAAAAAATATAAGGATGAAGAGATTAAGGTCATCTTTGGGCAAATTACTGCTGATAAGCTAGCCACTGAAGTCCTCAGTCAATTACGCACAGAGTTTCCAATGGTTAGTTTTGAAACGCTAGCACTTCCCGATCAAGCTGGCTTTGTTATTTCAAATGGGAAAGTGGATGACACCTACCTTTACGACACCCTCGTTGACTCTATTTACAAAGAAGAAAGTTCACACATTGCTGCTGATATTTTCAAAGAACATTAGGGAGGTGACTGATGGATTCAACACTATTCTCTCAGATTAACACCACCATTGCGGTTAAGGAAAACAGTCTTTTGACGGAAGAGTTTTTTCAAAAGCTTCTTCAAGCTGAGGACAGAGAGGTGCTAGCCTTGCTTTTGCAATCAACGCCTTACCCCCTGTCAGCAGAGGACTTGGAGGATTTAGATGCCATTGAGCAGGTCTTAATCAAGACGTTAGCGGCAGAATACCAGTGGGCTTTTGAAGAAACACCAGACAAAACCATTGTTTCCATGTTTTCCTTACGCTATGTCTACCATAACATCAAGGTTTTGTTTAAGGCAAAAGCCAGCAAACAGGATTTTTCACAACTTTTGTTACCCATAGGAGAGCAGCCTTTAGAAGCACTGAGTCATTTGGTTTCAACTCTGCATTCAGAATTTTTCCCAAACTTTATGGTTGAGGAACTACGAGATATCTGGTCTGAATATGAGGATTATAGGGATATTCGCGTCCTAGAAGTAGGAACTGATTTAGCTTATTTTAAGCACTTAAAAAAAATGGCAGAGCAGTTTGACAGCTCAGTCTTTAGCCAAGCTGTTCAACTGATGATTGAGTTTTATAACGTAATTACAGTTAAGCGGGCTCTTGACCAAAAGAAACCGCAGAGTTTTATGCTTCAACTCTTATCCGAAGATGGCGACCTAGCGCCGAAAGATTACATCACCTTGGTTGAAAATCAAGAACTAACGGTCTGGTTTAACCAGGTCAATCCAGATGGTTTTAAGGTTGATCTCAAAGATTATGAAGAAAAAATGCGTCAAGGTAGTATTACAGCAGTGGACTTGGAGTATTTGTATGATGTACTGCAGTTCAATTTGCTTGAACAGACGCGCTTTGAGATTCAAGGTCCTCTAGTTTTGGCACGTTACTTGCTTGGTCGTGAATTGGAAGTGAAAAATCTGCGCCTGCTCTTGTCAGCTATTTGCAATGACTTGCCGTTAGAAGCTGTCAAAGAAAGGATGAGACCAGTTTATGGACAGTAAAAAATATAAAATTGGTGTCGTTGGGAACCGCGATGCTATTCTGCCTTTTCGCATGATTGGTTTTAACACTTTTCCAGTTAACAATAATCAGGATGCGATTAATACCCTAAGAAAATTAGCTAAGTCAGACTATGGCATCATCTATTTGACTGAGGATATTGCAACGCATATCCCTGAGACCATTGCTTATTACGATAGTCAGGTAACCCCTGCAGTAATCCTCATTCCAACTCATAAGGGAGCAAGTGGCTTGGGAATTAAGCGTGTGCAAGATAATGTCGAGAAAGCTGTTGGACAGAACATACTTTAGTTCTAAAAGCTGTTAGATAAGAAGGTTAGTTTTGACTTACCATAAAAACTGAGCTCTGTTTTCAACTCTATAGACCTCAGTGTATCTTGTCGCCTATTAGTTTTTAGAGCCATAGGTTGAGAGTACAGTCTCTATTCTATTCAATTATCATTTATACAAAAGAAGCAGCCTCCTAAGAAGAGGAGAGGTGGTAAGCCACTTCTTGACTGCTAAATCTTATTTCAGGAGGAAAAATCTTGAGCCAAGGAAAAATTATTAAAGTGTCGGGACCGTTGGTAGTGGCATCAGGCATGCAAGAGGCCAATATTCAGGATATTTGTCGTGTTGGTAACTTAGGCTTGATTGGTGAAATCATAGAGATGCGCCAAGACAAAGCCTCTATTCAGGTTTACGAAGAAACCTCAGGTATTGGTCCAGGTGAACCAGTCGTGACAACGGGAAGTCCTTTGTCTGTTGAGCTTGGACCCGGACTAATTTCAGAAATGTTTGATGGTATTCAACGTCCGCTTGATCGTTTTAAACAAACCACAAAAAGTGATTTTCTTATTCGCGGGGTAGAACTTCCCAGTCTTGATCGTGATGCTAAATGGAACTTTACGCCAACGGTTGAGGTGGGAGCTGAGGTGTCAGCTGGGGATATTCTAGGCACTGTTCAAGAAACGCTTGTTGTTGAGCACCGTATCATGGTACCAAATAAGATATCTGGGAAAGTACGGTCTATTGTAGCAGGTGACTTTACTGTGACAGATACGGTTTATGAGATTGAACAAGCTGACGGGGCCATTTACAAAGGGACTCTCATGCAAAAATGGCCTGTTCGTAAAGGCCGTCCTGTTGCCCAACGTCTGATTCCAGAAGAACCTCTTATTACAGGACAACGTGTTATTGATACCTTTTTCCCTGTGACAAAGGGGGGAGCCGCCGCTGTCCCTGGACCATTTGGAGCAGGGAAGACCGTTGTGCAGCACCAAATTGCTAAATTTGCCAATGTGGACATCGTTATTTACGTTGGATGTGGCGAGCGTGGGAATGAGATGACTGATGTTCTAAATGAGTTTCCAGAATTGATTGATCCAAATACCGGTCAGTCAATTATGGAACGGACCGTTTTGATTGCCAATACGTCCAACATGCCCGTGGCTGCGCGGGAAGCCTCTATTTATACAGGAATTACTATTGCAGAATATTTCCGTGATATGGGCTATTCTGTAGCCATAATGGCTGACTCTACCTCCCGTTGGGCAGAAGCTTTGCGGGAAATGTCAGGGCGTTTGGAAGAGATGCCAGGTGACGAAGGTTACCCAGCTTATCTTGGTTCCCGTATTGCCGAATACTACGAGCGAGCTGGTCGTGCCCGTGTACTTGGTAGTGAAGGGCGTGAAGGAACTATTACCGCTATCGGTGCTGTGTCTCCTCCAGGAGGAGATATTTCTGAGCCAGTTACCCAAAATACTTTGCGTATTGTTAAGGTTTTTTGGGGATTGGATGCACCGCTTGCTCAACGCCGCCATTTCCCTGCTATTAACTGGCTGACATCTTATTCACTTTACAAGGATGAGATTGGTAAGTATATCGATAAGGTTCAAAATACTGGCTGGGCTACCAAGGTGACCCGTGCTATGAATATCTTACAACGTGAATCCAGTTTGGAAGAAATTGTGCGTCTGGTTGGGATTGATTCGCTGTCGGAACAAGACCGCTTGACCATGGAAGTTGCCAAACAAATCCGTGAAGATTATTTGCAGCAAAATGCCTTTGACTCTGTGGATACCTTTACTTCCTTTGGTAAACAAGAAGCTATGCTCAGCAATATTCTTAATTTTGCTGATGAGGCGGAAGAGGCACTCAGACTAGGCGCCTACTTCACTGAAATCATGGAAGGTACTAGCCAAGTCCGTGACCGCATGGCTCGCAGTAAATACATTTCAGAAGACAATCTGGACAAAATCAAGGCATTAGCAGGTCAAGTTAAAGAAGACATTCACCAAGTATTAGCAAAGGGAGGTATCTAAGATGAGTGTTCTCAAAGAATATCGAACAGTCAGCGAAGTTGTAGGCCCTCTGATGATTGTGGATCAAGTTGAAGGGATTCATTTTAATGAATTGGTGGAAATCAAGCTGCACAATGGCGAAGCCCGTCAGGGGCAGGTATTAGAAGTCCACGAAGACAAAGCCATGGTACAGCTCTTTGAAGGATCTTCTGGGATTAATCTAGAAAAAGCAAAGGTTCGTTTTACAGGGCATCCGCTAGAATTGCCGGTGTCAGAAGACATGGTTGGGCGTATTTTCAATGGGATGGGAAAACCTATTGATGGTGGACCAGAACTCATTCCTGAAAAATACCTAGATATTGATGGTCAGGCTATTAACCCAGTGGCGCGTGACTATCCTGACGAATTCATTCAGACAGGAATTTCAGCGATTGACCATTTGAATACACTGGTTCGAGGGCAAAAATTGCCAGTGTTTTCAGGTTCAGGTCTGCCTCACAATGAATTAGCGGCGCAGATTGCCCGTCAGGCAACAGTCTTAAATTCGGATGAAAATTTTGCCGTTGTCTTTGCAGCGATGGGGATTACCTTTGAAGAAGCAGAATTTTTCATGAATGACCTTCGTCAAACGGGTGCCATTGATCGCTCGGTTCTCTTTATCAATTTGGCAAACGACCCTGCTATTGAACGTATTGCGACACCACGTATTGCACTGACGACAGCCGAATATCTTGCCTACGAAAAAGACATGCACGTGCTAGTTATCATGACAGATATGACCAATTATTGCGAGGCTCTTCGTGAAGTGTCAGCAGCTCGCCGTGAAGTGCCAGGCCGCCGTGGCTACCCAGGTTATCTTTACACCAACCTATCAACCCTTTACGAGCGTGCAGGTCGTTTGGTAGGGAAGAAGGGTTCTGTCACCCAAATTCCAATCTTGACCATGCCAGAAGATGACATTACCCACCCAATCCCTGATTTGACAGGCTACATCACTGAAGGTCAAATTATTCTATCCCATGAACTTTACAACTCAGGCTATCGTCCGCCAATTAATGTGCTTCCTTCACTATCACGTTTAAAAGACAAGGGGTCTGGTGAGGGCAAGACGCGTGGCGACCATGCGGCAACCATGAATCAGCTTTTCGCGGCTTATGCTCAAGGCAAACAAGCGGCTGAATTGGCTGTTGTACTGGGTGAGTCCGCCCTGTCAGAAACAGATAAATTGTATGTAAAATTCACCAAACGTTTTGAAGAAGAGTACATCAATCAAGGTTTCCAAACTAATCGCAACATTGAGGAGACGCTTAATCTGGGCTGGGAATTGCTCTCTATCCTACCGCGTACGGAACTCAAGCGTATTAAGGACGATATGCTCGATCACTATCTGCCTCAGAAACAAGCAGATGCTGAGTAGCCATGAGGAGGAGTAGCCTATGGCACGATTAAATGTCAAACCCACGCGTATGGAATTGAGCAATCTCAAAAATCGTCTCAAAACCGCAACTCGTGGTCACAAGTTGCTCAAGGATAAGCGAGATGAACTCATGCGTCGTTTTGTTGATCTTATTCGTGAAAATAATAACCTTCGTAAAGAAGTTGAAGCGGCACTGGTGAGTAATATGCAGGACTTTGTCATGGCTAAATCATTGGAAAATAATGCCATGATTGAAGAAATGTTTTTGGTTCCGACCAAGGAAGTTCAACTTTTCATCGAAATAGAAAACGTCATGAGCGTTAATGTTCCCAAGATGCATAGCCACATCGACAATCCCTATGGTGATGACAACGGGGCCGTGGTGTATAGTTATCTTGCTTCCAATAGCGAGATGGATGCTACCCTCTTAGCTATGGAGGGTTTGGTGGAAAAATTGCTGCGCTTGGCAGAGGTTGAAAAATCTTGTCAGCTTATGGCTGATGAAATCGAGAAAACTCGCCGTCGCGTAAACGGATTGGAATATTCTACCATTCCCCAGTTGGAAGAAACCATACACTATATTGAACTCAAATTAGAAGAAGCTGAACGTGCCAATCTGGTACGTATCATGAAAGTTAAATAGACTTTTTATCAACTAGTGGGTTGATGGAAAACTAATACCTAGAGAGGATGAAGGCATCCTCTCTTTCTTTATATCCAAAGCAATCAAAAACCGTTTTTTTATTTTCCCCACTTGTCAAGTCAAGTGCAACAAGTTCATTGATAACTAGAGTTCCAGAGGTTAAGCTGTTTGGGCTATCCCAAACAAAATATTTGCGGTTTTATAATATAAATCTACTGTGAAAGATAGTGAAAAGGATATTTTATTTAATGAAATTGATAATATAAATATCATTATAACTACACCAGCGCTGATTAAAGCGTTACCGAATGATCTGTTTGAAAAAATCTATTCGAACGTTGAATTAGTTGTATTTGATGAAGCTCACCATCTTGCTGCAAATGATTGGAGAAAAGTAAGAGATAAGTTCTCAGGTAAAAAGATTTTACAATTTACAGCGACCCCATTTCGAAATGATGGTAAGAAAATTGATGGAAAAATAATTTTTAAATATAGTTTATCTCTTGCTCTGCAAAACAATTATTTTAAACCAATTGATTTTCATCCTATCCATGAGTATAATATTACAAAATCGGATGAAAAAATCGCAGATGTTGCAGTTAAACTTTTGCAAAGTGATTTGGATAAGGGATTAAATCACATTCTTTTGGCGAGAGCTAACTCTAAAAAAAGAGCTGATGAGTTATTTGATAAAATATATTCGAATTACAAAATATATAATCCAGTGATTATACATTCTGATAGAAAAAAGTTGCAAAACAGAGATTCGTTAGATCTACTAAAATCAGGAAAATCACAAATTGTTGTATGCGTGGACATGTTTGGTGAAGGTATTGATATTCCTTCACTTAAAGTTGCTGCAATTCACGACAAATATAAGTCATTACCAATTACTTTACAGTTTATGGGAAGGTTTGCAAGGTCTGGTAAAGAAAGGTTAGGCAGTGCTAAACTGATTACTAATATAGCATCAGAAGACTTAAAAGAAGATATCGATGAATTGTATAGACGTGATGCGGATTGGACTAAACTGCTTCAAATTAAGTCAGATAGAGCAATAGAAAAAGAAGTTCAGATAGAAGAATTTATTTCCCAATTTGAAAAAACAAGAGCAAGTAATATTGACTTATCTCAAATAAAGATGAAAATTAGTTCTCGAATATATAAAACGGATATGAAAGAGGTAAATATCAACGCCTGGAAAAATGTTCTGAGTGCAGAACATACTACTCACTTGATAAATGAAGAGAAGGGAATTTTAATATTTATTGAAGAAATAGAGAATACAGTTAACTGGTCTTATCAAAAAGATCTTGTCGAATATTTATATAATTTTTTTGTAATCTTTTTTGATGAGTATAGAGGTTTGATTCATATTAATGAGTCAGATAGTAGAAAAGGAAATGATTTGGTAGAGCAAATTTTTCCTAATTCTATGCAAATCAAGGGAGATGAGATTTACAGAGTGCTTGACGGTATTAATCGACTAATGATTGGAACACTCGGTTTAAAACAAATACCTGGAGGAAATGTCAGTTTTCGGATGTTTGCTGGGGTTGATGTAAGAAAGGGAATAAGTGAAGCAACTTCATTGGGTTCAATCAAATCAAATCTTTTTGGACATGGATACAGAGATGGAAATAAAATAAGTGTAGGTTGTTCTTATAAAGGAAAAGTTTGGATGAGATGGGTTGAAAGTCTTAATTTTTGGGTAGATTGGTGCCAAAAAATTGGGGCAAAAATTTTAGATACTAATATTGATACAAGTATGATATTAGAAAACTCACTTACTTCAGAAGTTGTTACAGAATTTCCGGATGGGGTTCCTTATAAAATAACACCTGACAGTATAATTGAAACTAGTAATTCAACTGCAAGGGCATTCTATATTGAAAAAGAAGATAAGCTGTATCATTTTTTTGAATCAGACTTTAGGAACCCTCGTCTTGAAAAAGGCTTATTGATTTTTGAACTTTGGATTAGTGAAAGAAAATTTATTTTCCAACAACACATAGATAAAAAGGGGTTTGGTTTTGTGCAAATTTCTGGAGATGACTTATTTATAAAGAGATCAAATAATAAGATTTTATTTTCACAATATTTAAAAGATCATAGTCCAACTATTTCTTTCATACAGAAGGATGGGGTTCGGGTAATGTTAGAGGGTAATCTACAAATTGTAGATAAACCGAGGAGTAAGGCATCGTTGTCAAATGAGATGCTTGTTCCGATAGAATGGAAAAAATATGGAACAAATATACGAAAAGAGTCTCAAGGTGTTGCTAAGGATAGAGCATCCATTCAATATGTAACTATAAATAAATTGATAAATACTGATGAATTGATAGTTTTTGACGATGATGGTTCAGGAGAAATTGCAGACATTGTTACAATAAGTGCTAATGAAGCAGAGCGCAAAATACTCATAAATCTGTATCATTGTAAATATTCACATGGTGATGAACCAGGTGCTCGTGTATCAGATTTATACGAAGTGTGTGGTCAAGCAGAGAAATCAATTATTTGGAAAGATAATTTATTAGATTTCCTTGATAGAATGATAAAAAGAGAGTCAATACGAATTTCTAAAAGACAGAGTTCTCGGTTTGAAAAAGGAAATATTAATGATTGTCGGACAATCAAATCTATGATAAAAGATGGCTTTAGTACTGATATGAGAATAACCATTGTACAGCCAGGTGTGTCGATTTCGAAACTAAGTACTGAGATGAAGCAATTGTTATTATCAACTGAGTATTATTTAAGTGAGACATATAATATTCCTCTTAACTGTTATTTCAGTGAATGAGAAATAGTTTTAAAATTCGAATACTCTATGCTTTTTATGAGTATGAATCTTGAGTGATATAAGTCACTAGCAAGTTAATATAAAAAAAGTTAATTATACAATGATTTTCCTGTTCATTTCCTCAACTACATAAGCTCCGAAAACTAATTTTTGGTAATCTAATGGTAATCCATTATTTGTATGATTGGGTTAAAAGTGCTTATATTTAATGAAAATGAGTTTTGAAAACTTGATTTGATAAGCTTTTATAGATATTTGACTTCGGTCACCCAAAACCAGGTCTTAAGAAAGCTCGTAAAGCTTCACAATTTTCAAAACGTTAATCAATATGATTATATCAACGTTTCAAGACATTCAAGAGTTATCTCTTGGGTGTCTTTTTTCGTCCAAAAATCCAAAGTTTCCCTGAAAATTTCCCTGAAATTTCCCTCAACGTTTTTTGACAATTCGAAATGCTGTTTCTCCAGCAGCTTGTTTAACTGTGTTTTTGGTATTGATATAGATCTTAGTGATGGATTGGTCACTATGTGTCAGAGCTTCTGAAATGGCTTCTAAGCTCATCATCAAAGAGATTGATTTTAAATTTTTGGCAAATGGTCAATGAAAATGCTTTGACTGCTTTTCACGAAACCCTCGCATTGCCCGAACCTTGACAGAGTTGGGTTGGGTACGTGAGATGAATGAAGGTGTTAAACGTATCTACTCGGAGATGGAATCTGCCTTTCTCCAT
>ERZ724503.797-NODE-797-length-13965-cov-7.932566_pt1 | contig 13965 bp, 17 predicted proteins | sample MGYA00376036_ERZ724503 | MGnify/ENA primary metagenome ERZ724503 (study PRJEB28724, sample SAMN07190885) | wastewater metagenome | isolation source: influent of sewage treatment plant in Hong Hong | place: Hong Kong | collected 2016-03-17 ...
GTGATTGATCGGCTTTTCTTACTGATTTCAATTAGATGAGTATATAAGGTTTCTAATTTAGAAACAAAAAAACTCTGACATAAATAGTGAATAATTATTCACTATTTTATATATTATAATAAAATCATATATCTTCTATAACTCCCAATTATACGTGCTATTTTAATGCTACTAATTATAAAAAATTATGCTTTTATTATAAGAAAAATTAATATTTTAAGTTTTATTTTACCTTATACTATCTATAATTTATTTGATGAATTGTTTTATAAATATTGTCAAATAAATTTAGGAGGTAAAAGTTGGAGAAGAGCAAAGTTTTACAAAATGATGTTAAATCTACTGCTGCTGAAGTAACAAGTAGAAGAGATTTTTTTAAAAAAACAGCTATTTATTCTGCTGGAGCCTTAAGTGCTGCGTCTGTGTTATCACCAGTATCTGCGAAAGCTGATGATCCTGCAATAATCAAAGAAGCACCTTGGGGACAAAAATTAGGAGATCCTGTAAATAAAAACCTTTATGGTGTACCATCACCATACGAGCATAATAATATTAGAAGAACTCATGAATTATTTTCATCTGGCGATCCTTATGCATCTGTATCTATGTGTCCAATACATGAATCTGAAGGTATTATTACTCCAAATGGTCTATTTTTTACAAGAAATCATGGAGGAACAGCACATATTGATCCAAATGAGTGGAGATTAATGATTCATGGAAAAGTTAAAAAAGAGGTAGTTTTAACTTTAGATGATTTAAAAAAATATCCAAGTGAAAGTAGGATTTATTTCATAGAGTGTCCTGCAAATGGAAGTCCTGAGTGGAGAGGACCTCAATTTAATAGTTTACAATTTATGAAAGGTCTAATGAGTGCTGCTCAATGGACTGGGGTTATGTTAAAAACTATTCTTGATGATTTAGGTTTAGAAAAAGATGCAGTTTGGATGTTAGCTGAAGGAAGCGATAATGCTTCAAATCCAAGAACAATTCCTGTTGAAAAAGCTTTAGATGATGTTATGGTTGTTTGGGCACAAAATGGTGAGGCATTAAGACCAGAACAAGGATATCCTGTAAGATTAATTGTTCCAGGTTGGGAAGGTAACTTAAATACTAAATGGTTAAGAAGATTAGAATTTTCTGATAAGCCATGGCATTCAAAAGAAGAGACTTCAAAATATACAATGCTTCAAAAATCAGGAAAAGCAATTAGATATTTCTGGATAAATGAAGTAAACTCTGTAATTACTTCTCCATGTCCTGAAAAACCATGGACACATTTGAAAAAAGGTGAAATGGTAGAAATCGAAGGACTTGCTTGGTCAGGTCATGGAACAATCAAAGGTGTTGATATCTCTTTTGATGGGGGAGATAATTGGATTGAGGCAAAATTAAAAGGTCTTGTTTTACCAAAATCATGGACGAGATTTAGCTTTATTTACAAATGGGATGGAAAACCAATCTATTTATCAAGTAGAGCTTATGATGATTTTGGAAATATCCAACCGACAATTGATCAAGAAACATCAGCAGTTGGTGTTGAGTCAGTTTATCATAGAAATGCAATAGTAACATGGGAAATCACAAGCAAAGGAGAGTGTAACAATGTTCAATTTAGAAAACACAAAAAAGCTTAAATCTGCTCTTCTAGGTGTTGGATTATCTACACTATTAGCAACTTCTCTTTTTGGTTCAACTAAGAATGAAATGTCTGTTGATGGTGCTGTAAAATATCCTACAAAAGATGGAAAATATAACGCTTATTATGTAAATGATCAAAAAATCAAAGAGTATAACATTGGTAGAACTCCTACAAAAAGAGAAATCACTGCATGGGACGTTGATGCTAGACCTGATGGTGTTGGTTTACCTGAATTTGATATGAAACATGGTGAAGTTGTACTTGGAAGTGATGGAAAACCTAAAAAAGCTGAAGGTTCAGTTGAATTAGGAAATGAACTTTATGATGCTCAATGTGCTATGTGTCATGGTGATTTTGGTTCAGGTGGAAAAGGTTATCCAATGTTAGCAGGTGGTTCAAAAGAGGGATTAAAAATCCAAAGATTAAATCCTGCTGATGAACATCCAAATCCAGAGACTCCAGTTAGAACAGTTGGTTCATATTGGCCATACGCTAGTACGCTTTATTGGTATATTCAGGATTCTATGCCATTCCCTCATCCAAAAAGTTTAACAAATAGTGAAACTTATGCAATTACAGCTTATTTACTTTCAGTGAATAATGTAAAAATTGATGGTGAAGAACTAGAAGATGAATATGTTTTAGATAAAGAAAAATTAATGAAAGTTGTTATGCCAAATCATGATGGATTCTATCCTGAAGTAGATACTCCAAATGATCCAAAACAAGGTGTTAAAAATATGACAGCTTTACTTTCTGATCCAAAAATTTATGGAACAGGAACTAGATGTATGAAAGATTGTTTCAAAGAGGATATGGATAAACTTTATATGAAAATTAACATTGATTTAGCACCAAGTGCAGATCAACCTCTTTCAACAGAAAGAAGTTTACCAAAAGTTAATTCAGCTGATGTAAAACCTGGACAAGCTGATTATGAAGCAAATTGTGCTTCATGTCATGGAAATCCTGCTATTGGAGCACCAGTTGTTGGAAACAAAGATAATTGGTCAGCTGTTATGGCAAAAGGAATTGAAAAAGTTTATTCAAATGGAATAAATGGAATAAATGCTATGCCTCCAAAAGGTGGTACAGATTTAAGTGATGAAAAAATAAAAGAAATAATCGACTATATGATTAATTCTAGTAAATAGCAAAGGAGAATACTATGAGTTTAATCAAAAAAATGTTAACTTCTACAGTAATAGTTAGTGCTTTTGCTGTTAGTGGTTTTGGCTCTGAAGATTTAGTAAAAAAAGGTGAAAAAATTTTTAATACTAATACTCAGGGAAATTGTGTAGCTTGTCATGCGGTAAATGGAAAAGAGTTAGATGGCCCTGGAACTATGGGACCTATTTTACAATATCTTTCTGCTTGGCCAGAACAAGCGATATATGATAAAATTTATGATCCATATACAACAAATCCAATTTCAGCAATGCCTGCATTTGGTAAAAATGGTTGGTTAACTGATGCAGAAATTAAAGCATTAGTTGCTTATTTAAAAACTATAAATTAATAAAAAGGGAAGAAAAAATGATAAATAGAAGAAATTTTTTAGGTTTAGGTTTAGGTGCAATTGCAATTGCTGCAATTCCAGGTAAATTAAGTGCGGTTGATTTTAGAGAAACTAAGCCAAAAGCTTGGACTGCAAAAAAAGTTGATGAGGCTGTAAAAGAACTTTTTGGAACAACAACTACAACTGAAGGAAGTATTAATTTAACAGCTCCTGATATTGCTGAAAATGGTGCTGTAATTCCTGTATCTTTTGATACACAATTAAAAGCTTCAAAAGTTGCAGTATTCCAAGATGCAAATCCAGAAAGTGCAGTTGCTGTATTTACTATTCCTCAAGATGCAGTAATTGATTATGCTATTAGAATTAAAATGCAAAAAACAGGAACAGTTACTGTTATTGCTGAAGCAGACGGGAAATTATATTCAGCTTCTAAATTAGTAAAAGTAACAATTGGTGGATGTGGTGGTTGATTTTATTCAACTAACCAATTGATTTGAAAATAATAAAAATATAAAAAAATAAAAGGAAATTAAAATGGCAGATACTACAAAAATTAAAGCAAAATTAAAAGATGGTGTTGTTGAAGTAAAAGCATTAGCTACTCACGAAATGTTAAGTTATCAAGAAGCTGAAAGAGCAAAAAAAGAGGTTAATTTTATTACTTATGTTGTTGCAAAAGTTGGAGGTAAAGTTGTTTATGAAGCATCAACTTCTCAATTTTTATCAAAAGATCCATATTTAAAATTCTCATTTAAGGGTGCTAATGTTGGTGATACAATCGAATTAACATGGAAAGATTTAAAAGGTAATACAGATACAAGTAGTGAAAAAATCAAATAATTACTAATTGATGGTAGTAAACTAAAAGGAGAGATACCATGTTATCAAAGATTGTAAAATCAACTGCTTTATTAGCATTAATTACAACTGCTGTAAATGCAGCTGATTTTAATGCTGGTGCTGAGAAAGATAGAATTGAAGCAATAAAATATTTTGAAGCAAAATTTGCAGATCCAGAAAAAAATAAGGATAAATTTTTCCCTTATTCAACTGATGAAGAGTTAAAAAATGATTATGCGAAAAATTTAAAACAAAATGATTTTAATATTGGAACATACGCATTTTCAAAGGATGCAAAATCTCAATATGAAGCTATAAAAGAGATGCCACCTTATGAGGCTGGAATTGAGCTTGGTGAAGAGTTATATAATAAAAAGTTTGCAAATGGTAATTCATTTGCAACTTGTTTTCCTAATCCAGCAATTGGTGGAGACTATCCATATTTTGATGATAAAAAAAATGATGTAGTAACACTTACATCTGCTGTTAATGATTGTTTAAGAGCAAATGGAGAAAAAGAGTGGGATACTCAAAAAGGTAATATGGCTAACCTTCAAGCATATTTAGTAAATGCTACAACTGAAGCTGGTAAAAAATTTGATATAAAAATTCAAAGTGAAGCAGCAAAAAAGGCTTACGAAAATGGTAAAGAGTATTATTATACTCAAAGAGGTTACTTAAAACTTTCTTGTGCTGAATGTCATATTCAAGGTGCGGGACAAAGAGTTAGAAATGAGAAATTATCTCCATTAACTGGTCAAGTTACACAATTCCCTGTTTATAGATTAAAATGGGAAGAGTTAGGTACATTAGAGAGAAGATTATCAGGTTGTATAGTTGATCAAGGGCAAGTTTCTCCAAAAGATGAAAGTACTCAAATGAAAGAGTTAGTTTACTTTTTGGCTTATATGTCAAATGGTATGTCAATTGATGGTCCAGATATAAGAAAGTAATGGGGTGAGTATTATGAAAAGAACAATTTTAAAATTCGCAGTAGTTACAGCATTATTATCTTATGGATTAACAAATGCAACTGCCTCTGAAATCTCATCTTTAGATGTAAAAAAAGAGTGTAATGTTGAAGTAAATGGTGTTGAAAAAGTTATTGCAACAGCAGCAAAATACAATGAAATAGCAGTAAAACACAAAGTTGAATTTATGAGACTTGGGATGAAAGCTAGTCAATATATAGAAGCAGTTAATAACTCTTTAAAAGCAGGTACAAAAACTATTGATATCGTAGATAACAAAGGTAAAAAAACTGAAGAAGCAACAATTGAATTTGGTACTTGGAGAGCTTGTCACTTTGCAATTAGTGCATTAGTACAAGAAGAAGAGGCTAAAACTACTTGGAGACAGGCAGTTCCAGGTGATGGTTATAAATATTAATCATAAAGTTTTTTACTTTTCAAGTTTTTAAAAAGTCAAGAATTAATTTTTCTTGGCTTTTTTTTTACTTTATAAATTATAAGGAAAATTACAAATGAGTAAATTAAGTAGAAGAGAATTTGTTTATATGATGGCTGTACTTGGTGCTGCTCCTGTATTTGCAAATTCACATACAAGAATGGTTGAAACTTCTAAAAAATTGGAAGATTATTATAAATTAAAGCCATTTGGTAATGCAAGATTTATGCACATGACAGATTCTCATGCGCAATTATTACCAGTTTATTTTAGAGAGCCAAGTGTTAATCTTGGATTTTTTAGTAATTTTGGAAAACCTCCTCATATTGTTGGTGAGAAATTCTTAGATTATTATGGAATCAAAGGTAATAAGAGATTAGAGTATGCATTTTCTTGTGTAAATTTTGAAGAACATGCTAAAGTTATGGGAAGAACTGGTGGTTTTGCTCAAATTAAAACTGTTGTTGATTATTTAAGAGAGAGTTTTGGAGCTGATAAAACTCTTTTAATGGATGGTGGAGATACTTGGCAAGGAAGTGCAACTTCTTTATGGACAAGAGGTAAAGATATGGTTGGAGCTATGAATTTACTTGGTGTTGATGTAGCTGTTGGTCACTGGGAATTTACATATAAAGCTGAAGAAGTTCTTGCAAATGTTAAAGAGTTAAAAGCAGAGTTTTTAGCTCAAAATATTTTTGTAAAAGAAGATGCACTTATGAATGGTGCAGAGGCTTTTGATGAAGATAGTGGATTAGCGTTTAAACCATACACAATCAAAAATATGGGGAAAGCAAGAGTTGCTATTATTGGTCAAGCATTCCCTTATACAACTATTGCAAATCCTCAAAGATTTATTCCTGATTGGACGTTTGGTATCAAAGAAGATACTATGCAAGAGCTTGTTAATAAAATAAAAACTGAAGAAAAACCTGATGCAATTATAGTTTTATCTCACAATGGATTTGATACAGATAAAAAAATGGCTGAAGTTGTAACTGGAATTGACTTTATTATGGGTGGGCATACTCATGATGGTGTTCCTGAAGCTGTTCCTGTTAAAAATGCAAATGGTACAACTTATGTGTGTAATGCAGGAAGTAATGGTAAGTTTTTAAATGTACTTGATTTAGATATTCAAAATGGAAAAATCAAAGACTTTAAATTTACACTTCTTCCAATTTTCTCTGATTTAATTCCTGAAAATAAAGATATGAAAAAATACATCGAAGATGTAAGACTTCCATATTTAAAAGAGCTTACAAGACCAATTGCAACAACTGAACAAACTTTATTTAGAAGAGGAAACTTCAATGGTTCTTGGGATCAAATTATTTGTGATGCTTTACTTGAAGTAAAAGAGGCACAAATTTCATTATCTCCAGGATTTAGATGGGGAACTTCAGTGATGCCTGGTCAAACTATTACTTTTGATGATTTAATGACTCAAACAGCTATGACATATCCTGAAACTTATGCAAGAAATATAAGTGGAAAAGATATTAAAGATATTTTAGAAGATGTTGCTGATAACTTATTTAATGAAGACCCATTCTATCAACAAGGTGGGGATATGGTAAGAACTGGTGGAATCTCTTATAAAATAAATCCAACAGCTAAAATGGGTGAAAGAATTTCTGATATTGTTTTAACAAAAACAAATGAAAAGCTTGATGCTTCAAAATCATATAAAGTAGCAGGTTGGTCAACAGTTGGAGCAAAAAGTGAGGGTGAGCCAGTTTGGGAAACAGTTGAAACTTACTTAAAAAATATTAAACATATTACAAAAGTGAAAATTGATACTCCTGATATCGTTGGTATCAAAGGTAATCCTGGAATTATCTAATTTTGATAAAAGTATAAAGAATTTCTTTATACTTTTTTTCAAAATTTTAAGTATTTGAATCAAATATTTAGAAGTTTGAAAAAAAGGATTTTATTTGTTGAAAATTTTATTTATAAGTTTGCTTTTTGTACTAAATTTAAATGCTAGTTTTAAAGATGGAGAGATTGTTTTTAAAAACAAATGTTCATCTTGTCATAGTGATTATATAGATTTTAATACATTAAAAGAGAATTTTTTTGAAAAAAACAATGAACTTTTAAAATTAAAAGCACCATCAGTTAATATGCTAGCTTATGCAATTATGGAGAGTCCAAAAAAAGTTGGCGACCCTGAAGATGCGGAGATGAGAGAGATAGAAATCAATAACTATTTAAAATCATATTTAGAAAAACCTGATAGATTTAACTCTATTTGTGATGAGCATATTTTAGGTTTTTATGACACTAAAAAGAGCATGAAAGGTCAGTTAAATGAGGAAGATTATGAAAATCTTACTACTTTTTTTATGGAGTATAAAGAGAATCTAAAAATAGATAATGAACTAGATAAGTCAAGTTTAGAATCAATTGATGAAAAGCAAATTTTAGAAAAAGCAAAAAAAGAGAATAAAAAAATCATGGTTTATGCCACATCTAAAAGTTGTTATTTTTGTAAAAAGATGGAAAGAGAAGTTTTATCTTTAGATGAAGTTACAAAAAAGATTAATCAGCATTATATTTTTGTAAAAATAGATGTTGATGAAAAAAGTTTGCCTTTTGAATTAATCAAAGAGTATAGAAAAATCACACCAACATTTTTCATACTTTCTCAAAAAGGTAAATATATTAAACAATATCCTGGTGCTTGGGTTAAAAAAGATTTTATAGAAATTTTAGAAGAGAATAAAAAATAGATGAGAAATATAGGAAAAGTAATAGAAACATTTAGTGCTACAAAAGAGTCAAGTGGACTTCCAAGACCAAAGGTAGAAAATCTTAATCTTATCAAAGATTTTGGAATAGAAAATGACAAGTTCGCAGGAAAAAAACTAGAGCAAACTGTTATGATAGTTGGATTAAAATCTTATGAAATTGCACAAGAAAATGGAATAGATTTAGAATTAGGAAGTTTGGGAGAAAATATTTTATTAGATTTTGACCCACATGATTTTGAAGTGGGAACAAATCTAAAAATAGGGGATAGTGTTATTGAAATAACACAAGTTTGCACAGTTTGTAATCATCTAGCAGTTTTTGGAGAGAGTTTACCTATGTTATTGAAAAATCACAGGGGACTTTACTGTAAAATAATTGAAGGTGGAAACATCGAAAAAGAAATGATAGTAGAGATTAAAGGATAGATATGAAAAAGTTAATTTTAGTTTTATTGTTAGGTGTTTTTTTAAATGCCGAATCAAAATTTAGTGAACCACAACCTACATTTGAAAAGCCTAGAAAAGTTGTATATTCACTTTATGTTGGAGATGTAGATACGGTTAGTCATACAATTGGTTCTATTTATAATATTTTAAAAGAGTATCCAAATGAGAGTTTAAAAGTAGTAGTTGTTGCTTATGGTAAAGGTTTAAGAAGTTTAAAAAAAGATTATGATGCAAATACTTTACAAAGAATAAAATCTTTGATGGAGTATGATGTGGAGTTTATAGCTTGTAAAAATACAATGGAAACAATGAAATGGACAGAAAAAGATTTTATTGATGGAATTGATTATACACAAGCTGGTATTGTGGAAGTTATTGAAAGACAAGTTGACGGATATATAGGAATTACAGCTTACTAAAAAAGGAGATAAGGTGTTTAAAAAAGTATTATTATCAAGTATAGTTTTGGCTACAAGTTTATTTGCTGGAAATGTTTCAAAAGAGGATTGTTCAAAAAAAGGTGAAAATTTTATTTTTGCAGGAAATGAGTGTATTCAATATAAAAAGTTTTCAGGTGACACAAAAGGTGCTTTAAATATCATAGTTCATGGAACTTGGAATGAAGGAACTGATACCCTAGCAAGATATGCTCCATTTGCTGAAGATTTAGCTATGAGAACTGATATTACGACAATTACAGTTGCACTTACTGGATATTCAGGAAGTTCTACAAATAAATTTCCATCTTTATCTCATAAAGGGGTTGAAAGTTTAGGTGCAAAAAAAGAGTATGTTGAGTTTTTAGGTACTTTAGTTGAAGCTTTAAAAAATAAATATGAGGCTTCAAAACTGACATATATCGGGCATAGTGCTGGTTGTATGATGGGTGCAACACTAACAGGTCTTAGACCTGAACTAATAAACAATATTGTTTGTGCTGGTGGAGTTTATGATATCAAAAAAGAGAAACCAGCTTTAAAAGAGGCTATTTCTATTGTTGATGTTTTAGATAAAGTAAATAAAGAGACAAAATTTGTTTTGGTTTATGGAACAGCTGATGATATTTCAAAACCACAAACTACAATTGATTTTTACAATCTTGCAAAAGATAAAGGTTTTGATGTAAAACTTGTGGAAGCAAAAGATGCACCGCATATTGATTTAGATATGACTAGTGAATCAAAAGATGCTATTGAAGAATTAGTTGGTGAATAATTAAAAAATACTAATAGACTATTTTATGTTTTGAGACAATATTTGATATTGTTTCTCCAATTTCTTGTAGTCTATTAGTATCCAATCTTGTAGAATTTCCTGAAATTCCAACGGCACCTATTAAAATATTTTCATGATTAAAAAGTGGAACTGCAACGCAACACATTCCATCTTGATACTCTTTATTATCGATTGAAAAGCCTCTTTTTTTTACCTCTTCAATTTCCGTTTCAAGTTTTTTTATATTTATTATTGTGTTATTTGTAAATTGATTAAATTTAATTTTCTCTAAATCATAATTTCCAAATGCTAATATAGATTTTCCTAAAGCACTTGTGTGAAGATTGGCTTGAATTCCAATGTTATTTCTTGTTTTTAACTCTCTATTTGATAAATCAATTTGATTTATATAAGAGACTTTATAATCATCAAAAATACCTAAATAGGCACACTCATCTGTTTTTAAAGAGATTTCTTCAAGAAGTGTTTTTGTCTTTTTTATAAGTAATTCTATTTTTGTAGATTGGTTTGTTTTATATGAGATTTCATTTGCGATTATTTCATTTGAGTTCTCTAAGTAAGAAATAAAATCTTCATTTTTTAGGGTTTTTAAAAGTCTAGACATAGTACTTTTATCTATTTGTAGTTTTTCACATAAAGTTACTGCCAAAATAGGTTTATCATAATCTACGATAAACCTATATACTTTCAAACCTTTTGACAAAGATTTTATAGAAGACATAATAAACCTTTTTTAATTTATTATAACGAAAAATTCTTATGCTAATAATTCGTTGAATTTAGCTAACCACTCAGGATGAGCAGGCCAAGCAGCAGCAGTTACAAGATTTCCATCAACTATTGCTTTTTCATATCCAATATCAATCCAAGTTCCACCATTCATAGCAACATCAGGTGAACAAGCAGGATAACAAGAACAAGTTTTTCCTTTGATTACATTAGCTGCTGCTAAAACTAAAATACCGTGACAAATAGATGCTATTGGTTTATTTGCATTATTGAAGTTTTGAACGATTTGAATAACTCTTGGATTTAATCTGATATATTCAGGAGCTCTTCCCCCTGGAATTACAAGTGCGTCATAAGTTGATTCATCAACAGCATCAAATGAAGCATTTAATGTAAAATTATGCCCAACTTTTTCTGTATAAGTTTGATCACCTTCAAAGTCGTGAATAGCAGTTTTGATTTGCTCATTTGCTTTTTTGTTAGGGCAAACTACATCAACTGTATAACCTAGCATTTTTAGGCATTGAAAAGGAACCATTAATTCATAATCTTCAACAAAATCACCAGCAAGTATTAAAATTCTTTTTGACATAAATTATCTCCTTAATTTAAAAATTAAAGAATAATATAAGAATGGGAATTAAATAAAGAATAGATTTTTAAACTAGTTTTTTCTTCTCTCACATAGTGAAACTAAATTTTATGAAGGAGATTATTCTCCATCATAAAACTCTAATTCCCTAAAAGCATCATAAACATTTTTACTATTTAGTTCATCATAAAGTGGTTTGTTTTTAAACTCATCCATAGTAACTACTTTTGTAATAGATGTGGAATCTATACCATTTTCAATAGCTTCTAAAACTCTCTCTTTTAAAAGTGAAAAGTACATTTCAAACTCTTTTGTAGCATTTTTTGAAGTATCAGTTCCATGACCTGCAACTAAGACATTCCATTTTTGATTTTTTATTATTTCTAATGCTTTTAATGAACCAATAACAGAACCATCTCTATTTGATGTTACTCTACCATTCATTACCATATCCCCAGAAAATAGCACTTTGTCATTTGGTAAATAAATATATAAATCTTCAGAAGTGTGAGCTTTCACTCCAATTGGAACAATCATAATCTCTTTTGAACCAATTTTTAAAGTGGTTGTTTCTTTAACCTCTTTTTCAATTGGAACAAATTTTGTATTTTTGGCATTATCTTCATCTAAAACTTTTATACCTCTAATTTCACTCTCATTTGTAAACTCTTTATTTATTAAAGTTGGCCCATAAATAGTGGCATTAAATCTCTCTTTATAAAAACTATTCCCTAACCAATGGTCATCATGGCTATGAGTAATTAGAACATTACTTACAGGTAAATTTGCTATTTTTGACATAGCCTCATAAGATTGTTTTGCAAATTCATAACTTGCACCCGTATCAACAACTACAAAACTATCATTTGTTTTAACATAACAACTATTTGACATAAATCCACCATTTTCTTTTAGTGGCATATCAAGTTTTCCAAAAAAACACCAAACGTCATTTGCTACTTTTTTAGGTTTTAAGTTGTAATCAAATGCAAATGTGTAGATTGATGTAAAAATTAGTGTAAATAAAGCTTTTTTAAACATTTTTAACTCCTTTTTATTATAAAAAAATATTATAATAAACCTTAACTTTTATATAAGTAATAGTTTTAATTTAAAAATAGGAAAATTAATATGGATAAGAAAAAACAAATGCCTTTTAATCTAAATAATTTTTTATTGGCAACTGCAATTGCTTTGGATTCTAAAATAAATAATGAACATAATATATCTTTGAATCATCATAAAAGAGTCTGTTATATTGCTTTAAATTTAGGAATAAAATTTAATCTTGAACCAAATATGATGGCTGATTTATGCTCTTACTCTTTAGCTTATAGTTTGAAAAAAAGTGATTTAGAAAAATTACCTTTTACAATGGGAAAAGAGATTTTAAACAATGATTTAGTAAATGAGATAATTAATTTTTCAGTTTTTTTAGATAAAAAATTTTTACAAGATATGAAGATAAATAAAAATGAAGTAATAAAATATGTGGAAAAAAATGAAGAAAAATACTCTAATGAGTTAGTGAAAAATTTCTTAGATATTTCAGCACAAATCTCTTTTTGGGAAGATTTAAAATATGAAAATGAGATTTTGATGTTTATTTATGCAAATTTACATGATTTTACAATAGTTTTAGATTTTGAAGAGATATTAAAAATCACAACAATTTTCCATAAACTTGAAAATCCAAACTCTTTATTTTTAGAAAAAGCAGAAAAGATAACCGATGAATTTGAGTTTGAACATAAAGATAAACAGATTTTTTTAATAGCTTCTTCTTTACAAAATATTGGAAAACTTTTTATCCCAAGTTCTATTTTAAATAAAAAAGAGGTTATTAGCCAAGAGGAGTATGAAGTAATTAAAACTTATCCTTATCATACAAAAAGAGTGTTGAATTCTATTATGGGATTTGCTGATATTTCTTCTTTGGCTATAAAAGTTCAAGAAAGAGTTGATGGAAGTGGATATTTTTTTGGATTAGATGGAAAAAGTTTAAGTTTCAAAGATAGATTACTTGGGTGTTTAGTAGTTTATAATGCACTAAGAGAAGAGAGAAGTTATAGGGAAGCATACACTCATGATAAAGCAATTACTATTATGAAAGAAGAGGCAAAAAGAGGAAAAGTTGATATCTCTTTAGTTGAGCATTTTGATAGAATATTTGCCTAAAATCAAATATTTCAGCCATTGTGATGAACTTTATGGAAATAAAATAAATATAACCCAATCCATAACGCAACAAAGTTATAATTTCCCAACAAAAAGATTTCAATAAAAAGTTTGCTTATGATAAATATACTGATTTTAGAAGATGACCCAATAATATCTTTAGATATAAAAGCTATTATTGATGATATGGATGGATTTAATAGTTTTATTGCTTCAAATATTTCAGATGCATTAAAAATTGCACATAAATATATTTTACATATTGTTTTAGCAGATATTCAAATAAAAGGTTTGATTGATGGTATTGATACTGCTAAGACTTTACAACAACTCTATCATTGTCAAGTTATTTTTCTAACTTCTTTTAATGATGAACAAACATTACAAAGAGCTTGTGATTTAGAAACTTCAGGATATATCTTAAAACCTTTTAGGGAAGATGAATTAATTACTTCTGTAAAATTGTGTTCTTTAAAATTAAACTATTTAAAAAAATCTATAGATGTTGGAAGTGGTTATATATATGAACAAAAACATCAACAACTTTTTTTAAATGGTGAACATATAATCCTTTCAGCAAAAGAACAACAACTATTTTTATTACTTCTAAATAATAGAG
>ERZ724503.798-NODE-798-length-13949-cov-7.129480_pt1 | contig 13949 bp, 8 predicted proteins | sample MGYA00376036_ERZ724503 | MGnify/ENA primary metagenome ERZ724503 (study PRJEB28724, sample SAMN07190885) | wastewater metagenome | isolation source: influent of sewage treatment plant in Hong Hong | place: Hong Kong | collected 2016-03-17 ...
GATGGCGTCCCAGGCTCTGCGTACCTCGCCCAGGCTGATTGTCTCTGTGGCGTTGTCCGTCAGGTACTCTGTCACCAACCGCACCAGTTCACGACCATTGGCCGCTTGCTGGCGAGACAGAAACTCATCCTCTACTTGCGGTGAGAGCGGCCACTTGCCGGTGGCGTAGCTCGGCCGTCCGAGGGTGCGCGTGCGCTGGAAGCTCTCCAGCACACACCTGCCAATCCTATCCACCCGCGCCCAAATCCAGCGACCATCATCGCGGTCGCAGCGGATCGTGACCTCGTGCTGGACCCCGGTGAGGTCAAGTTCGAGGGAGGTGATCTCCCAGCCTGCTTGAGCCATTGTGCGCTGCAGGGCTCGCAACTGATGGCTGATCGGGTATGGGTTCACAGGGTTCATAATTTGAGTTCCTGACCAGGATGGAGTGGATCGAATGTTTCATTACCCCCATTCACGCCCGCTCGAACCGGCCAGCGACAAATTATTTTCTTCAACTTCAATAGTCCGGGCGCTGCCCTTGTCGATGAAGGTGATATTTTCATGTATCTGGCGACCTTCAACGATCACTTCGAGGTGGAGCGTGCCCTTGTTATCTGTTTCGTGCTCGCAGTGGAATTTAGAAGCTAGTTCTACTCGCTCACCGTCGAGCTCAATAGAATCTCCGCCCGACACACGGTAAAACTCCTCGCCATCAATCCACACCTGCTCCCCGTCCACGATCAGAAGCACGTCTCCTTCTAGCGATCTACCCATCACATCTTCTCCCGTTTGATACCTAGTCTTCGCTGCTGGCCATGGCTTTGATAACCCCGAGAGTCATCTGCACATCGGCCAAGGCCCGGTGCGCCTGACCCTCGATAACGACCCCTTCACGGCGAGCGGCATTGATCAATTTATGCCAGCGATAGCTGCCTCTATAGTCATCCCATTCGTCGGCGTACTCGGCATAAAGGAGCATCGCACACTCAGCTTGCATCTCAATAGGTGGCAAGCCGTATAGCGCGGCAGTGTGCGCCATCACGCGGCGATCGAAAGCGAGGTTGTAGACAATTACCGTCCTGCCGGAAACGGCTTCCGCCACGCGATCGTGGATTTCAGCCCATGTTGGAGCATTCGACACCATTGCGTTGCTGATGCCATGAATAGCGGTGGCATCAGCCGGGATCTTCCGTTTAGGCTTTACCAAGGTATCTATCAACGTTTGGCCGAATTCGTCGACAACACTGATTTCCACCACTTCTGACCAGCTTTCAAGACCAGTTGACTCCACGTCAAGCACCGCAATGGGCCCGCTCAACCATTCTCTTGCCTGTTGTTGTGGTGTCATCTCGGCCTTTCTCCTACTTGCTGATGTGTCGTATCATTCAATTGCTGTCCGTACATTAAAGCCACTAGCGAGCCCGATTGCAATATTAAATACACCTGTAATAATTCACGAATGAACGAGCATAGACCACGGCGCGGCCCGCCTTACAAGCCGGAAAGCGAGAAGCATTCGGATCGCATTGAGCTGAGGGTTACGGCTGAGCAAAAGGAGTGCTACCTGTTGGCAGCTGCGCTGGAAGGCAAGACAGTGTCCGAGTGGTTGAGGGACATTCTCGATGGCCATGCCGAACGCATCATCGGAACGCATCGAGCGGAGTGAATCACTAGGTTCCCTGGATACAGCTCACCTCCGTTGTCCTTGGCGGACACACAGGGCGGTCAGCAGTATTGGGGCGAGTTAACGCCCCTGGTTGTAAGCCTGCTTGAGTAGCACCTCAAGTCGGGTCTGTGCCTCACCCAGCGTGACCCCTTTCGGCAATTTACTCAGGGTGCTCCTTGCGCCAAGGCGAAGACAACCCTTGATCGCCTCCACTTCAACTGGCTGCTTCTCTATCTGACAACTGACCGCCAGCGCGGCGATAAGGTCGCGGTCTTTTGCATCCAGACCGTGGACGTCTGGCCAGAGCAGTTTTACGCGGTCAAGCATACCGAGACTCTGCTCAACTGTTGTGCGATACAGCTTCCCTACCGTCACACCGACCACCAGCACCACCGCCCAGATCGCCAGCTTGCGCATGAACTTCTTGTCCATGCCTTTTACCACACCTGTGACCGCTCCCTTGTCCATCCCCTTCCCTCTTCGTGATATGCCACCCCGTGGCTGTTTGCATGAAAAAAGGGCCTCCCGGTGTCCACCAGCAGGCCCTACACTGTTCCTACGCCATGTCGGCGCTAGATGCACCGCCCCTGCCGGTGGCGATACTCATTCTGCTCCCACCAAGTGGCGACTTCCTTAGCCTCGTTGACGGCCCCCGCTCCTAGCATTAACCAGTAAATCTGATGTACGCCGCCAAGTGCGATGATCTCCCGAAAACGCAGGTGCGACTCACCCAGCCTACTTTTTTGGAAATGATCGTCAAACTCCTGCACGCAGGAATGGAAGTGCTTCATCAAGGTCTCCCCTGATACCACCGCACCTGTTGCCTCCGGGCTCACTTCTTTGACTGCTACTGCCATACATCCACCTTCCATCAGACCTGTGTCCGGCCGGGGTCTCCCCCGGCCTTGTGTTTGCTGATTGGCTTGCTGCTTAGCCGCCGGTGAGGGTGATGCTGGCTTTACTCTCGTCACCCGAGTCGTCCACGGCCACCGCCTCAATGTCCAGCACCCCTGGGTTCAACGCCTTGGTCATGGCGATGGCGTAGGAGGTGTTGGTGATGAGCTCGCCGTTGATCTTCCAACGGTACGCGACCACACGGCCATCCGGGTCTTCGCAGTTCATGGTGACGCGCCAGCTGGTCGTGGTCGAGGACGGGACCAACTTGCACTCCGCCGGTGTGTTAGGCACAACGGTGAAGTCATGGGTGACGTGGGCACGCTGTCCCAGCTCACTCAAGGCATCGAAGGTGATGGTGTGGTTACCAGCGGTGATGCCGGTAAAGACCTGACGACGCATCGGCATCTCAACTTCGTGACCATCAATGGCCCACTTGATCTCCGTGAGTTCGTCATCAGGGTGGTCCAGCAACACGCCACTGGACATGTTCACACTCATCGGGGACCGCATGAACTTGTTGCTATAGCTAGGCGTCAGCTTGACTTGCATCGGCACCGCCTCATCCACGGCGAACATGTGGTCATGGCTTTCGCTGTTACCACGGTTATCGCTCAGGGTGATCTTGACGGTATGCAGGCCCGGCTCGGCTACGCTACCAACCCAATCGCCCTTCACCGGGTCAAAGGAGACCTCGTTGATGCCAGCATCCGGCTCTACCGTTACCGTGTACTGCACACCTGGATAGGTAGGCAGACGGGTGGTGTTACGCACATGGATCTGAGTGGGGGCCATCCGGAATGCCTGACGCTGACCAGAGGTGAAGCGCGGGAACGCATAGGTCCACGTTTCCACCGCTTTATCGACCTCTTTGAGCGTCAGATCTTTTTGGCCATCTACCCAGACACGGTAAAGGAACGTGAGCTTGTCAGTACCAACCTCTGTCGGGGTATAGGAGACAGTGTTGCCGGTAGCGATGGTGCCATCTGGCATCACCCACTCCTCCACAAACTTCACATCCTTCACCAACAGGTAGTCGTTCTTGTAGTTGCCCTTGAGCGTGAATGGCTTGTTGGTTTCCGCCTTCGACGGACCTTCCACACTGGCACGAATGACTTGCGGGGTGAGGACTCTGGGCATGAACTTAGTGGTGACCCAGCTGCTGGCGTCAGCATCATCGTCAGATGCTGCAAACTCGGCGCGAGCATAGAGGTACTTACTGTCCGCCACCGGGGTCAGCTCGGCTGTGATGTCTCCATCCTCCCAGTTCTTGCCATCGGCCGACCACTGCACGTTCATAGCCTGGTCGAGATCCGCACCACGAGCCCCCTGCAGGGTCAGCTTAACCGGCTGGCCTTTCAAGACGACGCTATCCTGCGAAATCTGGATTTCCGGCTTGTCGTAGGCAACGATCGTGGTGATGTCGGTTGGCTGCTCAACACCGGTGATCCTGTTATGAAGCACTGCCCGCACTTGCCATTTACCCGGCTCTTCGGTCTCAAAGCTGTAAGCTGCTTTGCTCAACGCATTGGGTGCAGGACGCCAGCTGCCGCTGTCACCATCACGGATCTGCCACTCAATGTCACCCAGCGCCTTCTTATCTTGGTCTGTTTCCGTCGATACCCGCACGGTGGCCTTCATCGGTACCTGGTCAACGATACTGAGAACGTCCGGCTTCCCATCAACACCCACCCCCTTAATCAGCATGAGGTGCTGTTTACGGGACTGGATTTTCAGGTTGAAATGCTCAAACGGTGAGATAACGTCACCCACGATCATGTAGGTGATAGAGCGTCCCACGGTCTTGGAGGGGTCAAAGTTGAGTTTGACTTCACCGTTGGCATCAGTGCGGACCTTGTCCGTGAGCTCGATGATCTTCTTGGTAGCTCCCTTACCCTTCTCAAAGGTGGTGAGTTCCTGCACAAGACGCATGTCCCACTGGCCATGCTCCTTCGCGATGTAGTTGATCTGGTCCGTCTTGGAATCGAAGATACCAACCTTGGCCGTCACCTCAGTAGGTGCGTTATCTGCGATTTCATTAGAGAGGCCGGTCAGGTTTATCTTCATGCGCTTGTTCGGCACAACGTAGATTTTGCCTTCCTTGATCACCTTGAACTCATCGGTGCGGGCATATTTGGCCGTAACCGTCATTGGATAGACAGTCCAGATGTCACCCTTCGGCACTTTGATGATCTGGGAGAAGCGTGAGAGACCGTCCGAACGGGCCCGCATCGCTACGGTAGAATCGCTTTCCACCAGACCTGGGATGTTTACCCCGATCTCCACATCACCCGGTGAGGACAAGACCAGCGCTGTACCGGCGACGCCACCATTGATGTCAACCATCAGACCGTCTTCGCCTTGCTTGCGCCGCCCAGTAAAGCTGATCTTCGGCTCGGCCGCTTTTTGGGGCTGCAGATCGGCCGTGCCAGAGCGAACCTTGCGCTTGTACCCCTCTGCACTGATCGCATAGAGGTCATAGCCCACGATCCCGTCCGAATCGTCAATGAATCCTTCGAGCTTGATCTTACCCACCACGCTCACCGCAGGGGTCAGGCCGCTTGGCAGATCCCATTCGGCAAAGCAGGTGATAGAGCCGGTGGTGGAAGCTGAAATCCGCGCCTGTTCTTCGTCGAAGGTCATTGGGCAGTGATAGCCGGAGGTCTCAACCTTAACCGAGGTGCGCTGCACAAATTGCACAGGTTTGGACGGGCTCGCGGTCAACACTAGATCGGTAGCCGCGTACTGCACCATCGTGGTTTTGCTGGTCACCCGACCGGCTTTGTCCTTGGCGGAAATCACCAGCGGGTAAGCGGTTCCAGCCTGCAGCGTCGACAGATCGGTTTTTCCGACCGTAAAGACGCCTTCTGTGTCCGTTGGGGACAACGGCAGGGTCACGTCACCCAGTTTTGCCGTTACCTCTGTGACGCCACCGGCGTAGCCGTTATGCGCTGCGACGGTCAGGTGCTCTGGGAAGAAGAGGACTGTGTTTTCGCCCAGCAACGACAGTTCGGTGTCGTAGACGCCAACCTGTGGACCATAGCGGTCAAGACGCAACGGCAGGGCGGTTTCGGAGGTGCTGGTGTTACCGTAGCCATCGGAGGCTTCCATCGTGGCCAGGAAGTCACCGTCCTTGATGGTGTTCAGGTCAAAGTCGTAACGGAACTGTGCGGGCCCGGTGACTTTGAACGGCCCGACAGGCTTCGCGGAATAGGTTGTGTTGTCGTGCGTGGTGTTGGCAAGGCTCAGCAAGGTCTTGCCCTTGTAGGACAAAATGACCTTGCGCGGAGTTGCCGGGTCTGGGGTCAACACCATACGCAGGTTAGACGGCTGCCACCATGTTTTACCGGCCTCATTGTGAACCGAGTTAACCAACACAGCGATGGTGCTATAGAGCACATCTTGGGTGCCGCTCACTGTTTCAATCGTATCCAGCGGGGACTCCATGTTGCCCTGTTGAATCTTCCCTACCTGGGGCGGTCGGAAGTCCCAAGACAAGGCGACCTGGTTGACCACCGGCACGAAATAGTTGTTGGTGGAGTTGACGTCCACCGCCATCGGCTTCGCGCCCACATCATCAGTTCCACGAACGTGTGTCATGGCGCTGTTGCTGGCCACGCAGTTATCCGCACCCTCCTTGACCAAGCAAGTGGAGAACCCGTCGATATTGACACGCTGATCATACGGACGCTTTTCGAGCGTCACTTTCACAGCGCCTGCGTTCTGGCGCTTGTGGATCAGCGGGTCATTGCCATCCACCCAGCCCGGCTCGTCAAACTGATGCTGGAACTTGGTAATGACCGGCGGAACGGTCGGCTCCACGTTGAAGGGCAGGAAGCCGGAGGTGATCACCTCGGGGGTCTCTGCGCTCCCGTTGCGGTATACGAGCTGGTAGGGGACAGACTTGGCCCCCTTCTGCGCCGTGAACCCCTTGAGCGATGGGTCATCCTTGTCAAAGACCATGCCGACAGGAAGATCGGCGTTGTTGATCTGCAGGTAACACCCTAGCGTCCCAGCTGGTGGGTTAGCCGAGTTGTAGTTGAGCACCCGGCAGCCATCATGAGTCGCGGCGAGCATCACTTTTACTTCCTTGACCCCCTCATAGAACGGGCCAGGCGCACTGACAGATACCTTCGGCTGGTGTGAAGTGATCTCCCCAGTCACAGTCATAGAGGCGGCGAAGGTAGGTTGGGCGACAACAGCCCCCACAATTGCCGCGATTTTTGTTAGCTTATGTTCCATACCTACGTCTCCTAATTCACCGTCAACTGCGGGATGTCAATCATGTAGTTCGCCTTCCCGGTCACACCGGATGTGGCAGGCCAGACCGGCAACTTGGCAGACCCCTGCGGATCAAGCGGGATCACCACGTCTTTGGTTTCACCGGGTTGAACCGGCTGACCGTTGAAAATCACGCCAAATGCGGCATCAGTACGCAGGGTGATGTACCCCGCTTGCGGGCCACGGCTTTGCGACCCGCCATCCGTCAGCGCCCCCTTGAACACGACCATCCCGAGTGGTTGATCGTTGGCGTCCAGCAAGGACTTCGAGACTGCAAGTACGCTGACGGGGTCGGCTATGGCCAAGTTCTGCAGGCTCAGGGAGAAGGTCTGGATGACCGAGGTCTTGTTGCCTTGCGAGTCCACCGCATCGACCTTGAGGGTGTACTCCTGACCGGGTTCAAGGGTCGGGAACATACGCGGCACCTCTGGCTGCCAGCCGTCTGCCAGCTTCGAATACCCGAGGTCCAACGCATCGTTGATGGGGCCACCCACCAGCGTCATGCGGGTGATCACCGGGTTGTTATCGACGGTGTCGCTGATGAGCACGCGCAGATCTTTCACCGTGTCGATGGCAGAGGGCACAGTGCCGCCGCGGTACTTGACGGACAACGAGGGCGGGGTGCGGTCTGAGGTGAAGGGGAACAGACTGACCGAGGTCTTCGGGCCATGCCGCTCTTGGGCCACGGCGCTGAGGGTGTAATGGCCTTCCGCAAGGGTGGAGAGGTCGTACACGTAGGTGTATTGGGTATCGAGGTTGGCGGTGAGGCCCCCGGTTGGCGTGACCTTCGTCCCGTTGTTCTCAATCCAAGCGTCGTTCAGACGCAGACGGTCGAAGTACGCCCCACGCCGCGGCTGCACGATCTTGAGAGTCAGCTTTTTGGTGACACTGTCAAACTCAGGGGAAATGGTCGGATAGTGCTGATCGTTCCAAGTGATCTCGCCCCACACCGGTGAGCCAATCAGTGTGCCATCAGCGCTATTCACGATGGCTTGATCGTGGAAGTAGCCAGTGGTGCCTTTGTTAATGGTGTAGTTCCAAGCAGCGCCGCACTGAGTCTGCCCCGCCGGGATGGTGCAACCAGCAAGATGGCTTACCTTCTGGTCAAAGGGCCTTGCCCCGACCGTGGCTCGCCACTGGCTGATGGTGACTGGCAACGCTGAGTTCTGTATCTCACGGGCGCGAGAGGCCCAGCCGATGTCGCTGTAGAGGTATTCCATGTTGGGGAGGTCAGGCGCTTTGGGTACGCCCGGCCCGAGCACCAGGTTGTAGCCTACGCCCGCGCCCGCCCAACTACCGAAGTTAATCCAACGAAGGTAGTTTTGGTCGGAGAAGTTGTGTGGTGAGGTCATCACCAGATAGACGTAGGTGGCGTCTTCACCGGCTTTAACGACCCCACCTACCCCGCTGTAGAGGTAGATACCAGACTGGACATAGTCCTTGAAGTTGGTCTTGGGGAGTCTATAGGCGAGCTTGACGGGGTTGGTATAGACCGTCATACCCGCCACATAGGGATCAAACTTGTCGAGGCCCGGCCCGAGCACGTTGCTGGAGTTGGGGTTATAAACCCCGAACACCCCCGGCGCATTGACCACGTTATCCCAACGCGCATTCTGGATTGGTGACTTGTATATGTTGCCCGCGCCATCTGTGGCGATGAATTGCAGACCAAACAGTTCATCCAGGTTCGACGCGGGGAACGAAGAAGCCATCGGATAGGACAGCGATGAGGACGCGGTTTCGTAAGGACGATCCAGATTTTTATAAACGGAGCCGTTTTCGCGGAAGACGAGGAAGCTGCCGCTGACAATGCCGGAAGGATCCGTGAGGTTAGGCAGTACGAAGTTGGGGGTATCTGCCCCACCGGTACCCAGCAACCATGTCGCGCCAGTATTCACCCGCTCCCATCCCGTCGCATTGACCGTCATCGGGTTGGCGGTGGGCGGCGTGGTGTCTACGTTGAAGGTATAGGTGTTAGTCGATACCTGATTGCCGAGGATGTCATACACCGTCGAGCGCAGCTGATAGTTGCCATCCGACGCGGGCTTGGCGACGTTGAACTTGACCCCGTAGAAATCCGTGCCCGAGGCGGTGATCCGGTTGGCGACTGTGATGATACCCGAGGTCTCGGTCTGCACCACGGCAGCGCCCTTGAGCAGTTCCAGCTTCACCTTGCGATCGAGGCCCGCGATGGTCGTGACCACGATATTGCTGTTGGCACTGTACCAGGTAGCGGTGGGCGTCTTGACCTGCAGGGCCCCATTGGTGTCCGTGTAGGACATCTCGAAGATCTGTGCCGACGTTGCCGAGGTCATGCCCAGCAGGGCGAGTGCGATGGCTATTTTATTGAGTTTTAGCACTGTGAAATCTCCTCCCTGAACGCCATCAGTTCACAGTTAACTGAGGTATATCAATCATGTAGCTCGCCTTGCCGGTCACACCGGAGGTAGCTGGCCAGACTGGCAACCGAGCAGACCCATCCACGTCGAGCGGGATCACTACTTCCCTGGTCTCACCGGGTTGCACTGGTTGGCCATTGAAAATGACCGAGAAAGCGGCATCACTTCGCAGGGTGATGTAACCCGCTTGTGGACCCCGGCTCTGGGTGCCGCCATCGGTCAAGGCACCCTTAAACACCACCATCCCGAGTGGTTGATCGTGCGAGTCCAGCAAGGACTTCGCGACCGCCATCACCTTGACCGGGTCGGCAATGGCCAGGTTCTGCAAGCTGAGGGAGAAGGTCTGGCTCACCGTGCGCTTATTGCCCTGAGCATCCACAGCATCAACCTTGAGGGTGTACTCCTGACCGGGTTCCAGCGTGGGGAACATACGCGGCACCTCTGGCTGCCAGCCGTCTGCCAGCTTTGAGTAGCCCAAATCCAGAGCGTCGTTGATGGGGCCACCCACCAGCGTCATGCGGGTGATCACCGGGTTGTTATCGACGGTGTCGCTGATGAGCACGCGCAGGTCTTTCACCGTGTCGATGGCAGTGGGCACCGTGCCGCCGTGGTACTGAACGGACAGCGAGGGCGGGGTGCGGTCAGAGGTGAAGGGGAACAGATCGACCGTGGTCTTCGGGCCCATCCGTTCTTGGGCGACGGCCTTGAGCGTGTAATTGCCTTCCGCGAGGGTGGATAGGTCATACACGTAGGTGTAGTTAGCGTCCAGGTTGGCGGTGAGGCCCCCAGTCGGATTGACGCGCGTCCCGTTGTTCTCAATCCAGGCGTCATTCAACCGCAGGCGATCGAAGTATGCGCCGCGTCCCGGCTGCACAATTTTGAGAGTCAGCTTCTTGGTGACGCTGTCGAACACAGGCGTGATGGACGGATAATGCTGATCGTTCCAAGCAATATCTGCCCACACCGGCGAGCCCATCAATGTGCCATCTGTACTTTTTACTAAGGAGCTGTCGTGGAAGTACCCGGTGGTGCCCAAGTTGATGTTGTAGTTCCACGGGACCACGCACTGGGTTTCCCCAGCCGGAATGGTGCAACCGGCAAGGTGATAAACCTTCTGATCGTAAGGTCTGACCCCTACCGTTGCCCGCCAGCTGCTGATGGTGATGGGGAGTGAGGTGTTCGTAATATCGCGAGCCTTGGAGCCCCAGCCGATGTCGCTGTAGAGGTATTCCATGGTCGGTGCGGTGGGTGATGCTGGAACGCCAGCACCCAGCTTGAGGTTGTAGCCGATAGTGCCGCCACCCCAGCTACCGAAGTTGACCCAGCGCACGTAGTTCCCGTCGGTAAAGCCGTAGGGCAAGGTGACAATCAGATAGACGTCAGTGCCATCTTCCCCTGCTTTGCTGAGCGTACCCGCGCCGTTGGTGAGATAGATACCCGACTGGATATAGTCCTTGTAGTTGGTCTTTGGGACTTTGTACGCGAGCTTGATCGGGTTGGTGTTAACGTTCATCCCGGCCACATACGGATCAAACTTATCCAAGCCCGGTCCGAGCACGTTGCTGGAGTTGGGGTTGTAGACACCAAAGGGCACCGATGGGGCGTTTACCGTGTTGTCCCAACGTGCTTTCTGAATGGGCGAGCGATAGATGTTCCCTGCACCGTCCGTAGCCACGAATTGCACGCCAAACTGTTCGTCCAGGTTCGAGGTGGGGAACGACGATTCCAACGGATAGGAAAGCGAGGACGAGGCCGATTCATAAGTGCGAGCCAGATTCTTATAAACGGTGCCGTTTTCCCGATAGACGAGGAAGCTCCCGCTGGCTATGCCGGAGGGATCCGTGAGGTTGGGCAGTACGATGTTGGGGGTATCTGACCCACCGGTTCCCAACAGCCACTCCGTGCCTGAGTTCACCTGCCCGTAGCCCGACGCATTGACGGTCATCGCGTTGGCGGTGGGCGGGGTGGTGTCGACGTTGAAGGTGTAGGAGTTGGTCGATACCTGCACGCCGGTGATGTCGTAGACGGTTGAGCGCAGCACATAGTTGCCATCGCTCGCCGGTTTGTTGACCGTGAACTTCACTCCGTAGAAATCTGTGCCCGACGCGGTGATCCGGTTGGCCACGGTGATGATGCCCGAGGTCTCGGTCTGCACCACGGCAGCCCCTTTGAGTAGTTCCAGCTTCACCTTGCGATCGAGGCCCGCGATCGTGGTGACCACGATATTGCTGTTGGCACTGTACCAGGTAGCGGTCGGCGTCTTGACCTGCAGGGCCCCGTTGCTGTCCGTGTAGGACATCTCGAAGATCTGTGCCGAAGCTGCCGAGGTCATACCCAGCAGGGTGAGTGCAATGGCAATTTTATTGAGCTTTAGCATTGTGAAATTCACTCCCTGAAGGCCCTCAGTTCACGGTTAACTGGGGAATGTCGATCATGAAGTTGGCCTTACCGGTCACACCGGATGTGACTGGCCATACCGGCAACTTCGCAGACCCCTGCACATCAAGAGGGATCACGACGTCCTTGGTCTCGCCGGGTTGCACTGGCTGTCCGTTGAACATCACCCCGAACGCGGCATCGCTTCGCAGGGTGATATACCCCGCTTGCGGCCCCCGGCTTTGGGTGCCGCCATCGGTCATGGCACCCTTGAATACCACCATCCCCAGCGGTTGATCGTGCCTGTCCGAGAACGACTTCGAGACCGCAAACACACTGACGGGGTTGGCCACGGCCAAGTTCTGCTGTGCCAGCGAGAAGGTCTTGCTCAGCGAGCGCTTGTTGCCCTGAGCATCCATCGCATCCACCTTGAGGGTGTATTCTTCACCGGGTTCGAGCGTTGGGAACATGCGCGGCACTTCTGGCTGCCAACCGTCTTCGAGCTTGGAGTAGCCCAAGTCGAGCGCATCGTTGATGGGGCCACCCACCAGCGTCATGCGGATGATTTGCGGATTGGGGTCGACCGTGTCCGAGATCTGAACCCGAAGATCCTTGATGGTTTCGACGCCAGTAGGAACAGCGCCGCCTTTGTAAGTCATTGCGAGAGTGGGAGCTGTACGGTCGGAGACAAAATGGAAGAGGTCCAATTTGGTGGTCGGGCCAAATGTCTCCTTCGCTACCACGGCGAGGTCATAGGTCGTCTCTGGCAGGGTGGCCAGGTCATATTGATAGGTGAAATCGCCGCCGCTTTGCGCAATTTTGCCGCCAGTTGGAGTCACCTTCACACCATTGCTCTCCAGGGTGAGCGAGCTCAGCGTGATCCGACCATTGTACCCAGGCACTTTGACGAGCAATTTGAGGATCTTGGTACTGTCGTCGTACTCCGGTGTGATTTGCGGGTAGTAATAATCGTTCCAGTACGTGTCAGCCCAGCCGGGATTCGACCATAGGGTTCCGCCGGGGTTTTTCAGGCTTGCCTGATCATGCAGGCCGCCCGCCGTTCCCTTATTCATCGGTATGTTAGCGGTGATGGTGCAGGTGGTGTCTCCTGCCGGAATGACGCAGGTTGCACTACGATGGGTAAACGTCTGGTCGTAGGTACGGGCCTGTGCGGTAACCCGGTAACCGGTGATGGTAACCGGCAGCAGGTCGTTCGGAATGTTACGTGCCCAACTGGACCAGCCTATGTCGCTGAACTCGTACTGCACGGAGGACATTGAGGGGGTGACTGGGGCAGAGGCATCCTGAACAAGGTTGTAAACGAAATAGCCATAACCCCACTGCCCAAACGTGGTCCAGCGTATGGTGTTGATGTCCTTGAGGCCAAAGGGCGCGGTCATGGTGATGTAGACGTAGTTCGCGTCCTCGCCCACTTTGATGTTCTCACCGCCTCCATTGAGGAGTCGGGTGCCCCACTCGTAGTACCCACCGTAATCGCTAACCGGGATCCGGTAGGCCAGTCGGATAGGGTTGGTCTTAACCGTCATGCCAGACACATACGGAACGAATCCAGTAAGCCCCGGACCAAGCACGTTGCTAGAGGCAGGGTCGTAGACACCGAACGGCTGGGACGGGGTACCCAGCATGTTGTCATAGCGCACGCCCTGACGCGGACTGATAAAGACGTTGCCCGCATTGTCGGTAACGTTGAAGCCGATCTGGAAAACTTCCTGCAAATTCGTGGAGGGAAAGCTGTCCTCCATGGCGTAGGTGAACGAGTTGGTGGCGGGGGTAAACGGTACATCCACGCTCTTGTAGATCGTCCCATCCTGGCGATAAACGATGTATTTGCCGCTGGCGATGCCACTGCTATCAAGCACTGAGTTGAGGAAGAAGTATTCGTAGCCCGAGTTGCCCAGGCCCAGTTTCCACTCAGCACCGGTCGTAACCTGGCTATAGCCGCTGTTTTGGGCATAGATCGGGGCGGCCGTTGGGGCAGCTGTATCCACGTTGAAGGTGTAACTGTTGTTCGATACGGGGTTGCCGTTGATGTCGAGCACAGTCGTACGCAGGGTGTAGTTGCCGTCTGCGGGCGGGGTGAGATTGAACTTCACTCCGTAGAACTCACTGGCATCAGAAGCCACGATCCGGTTGGCCAGCGTGATCAGGGGCGAGGTCTGGGTCTCAACAACATTCGTCCCCTTGATGATCTCCAGTTTGACCTTACGATCCAGCCCGCTGATGGTGGTCACCACCAGTTGTGATGCCGGGTTGTACCAGGTGGCGGTGGGTTTCCTAACCTTCATCGCCCCCAGAGTGTCCACGAAGGACATCTCATAGACCTGTGCCGA
>ERZ724503.800-NODE-800-length-13943-cov-11.903226_pt1 | contig 13943 bp, 17 predicted proteins | sample MGYA00376036_ERZ724503 | MGnify/ENA primary metagenome ERZ724503 (study PRJEB28724, sample SAMN07190885) | wastewater metagenome | isolation source: influent of sewage treatment plant in Hong Hong | place: Hong Kong | collected 2016-03-17 ...
TATATATATGAAAAAATATGCTGATATAATACCTTAAAAATCGAGGAGTATTTGTGAGTATAGAATCTATTTCTTACATTATTAATACATTGTATGCAATTTTTGCAATGACATTAATAATTTTTATGGTTCCAGGTTTTGCTATGTTAGAAGCAGGAATTGTTAGAACAAAAAATGTAACAGCAGTATTAACAATAAATACTTTAATTTATGTTGTTGCTTCTTTATCTTTTCTGTTAATTGGTTACAATTTAGCATTTGGTGAATTTGGAAGTGAAACAATGAGTAAATGGGCAATGTTTTTATTTCAAATGGCATTTGTTGGAAAAGTTGTAAATATAATGAGTGGAGGAGTTAGTGAAAGAGCTAAAATAATTCCTTTAGCTATATTTACTATTATTATGGCTTCTTTAATTTACCCAATTATTGTAAATGTAACTTGGGGTGCAAAATTTTTAGATGGTACAATTTTAGAGTTATCAATGCACGATTTAGCTGGTTCAACAGTTATTCATAGTACAGGTGGATGGGCGTTATTAGCTGCTATTATAATAATTGGTGCTAGAAAAGGAAGATATACAAAGGAGGGTGCAGTTAGAGTAATCCCTGCTTCAAATATTCCTTTGGTTACTCTTGGTGCTTTTTTATTATGGATTGGTTGGTTTGGATTTAATGGTGGAAGTGTAGGAACAATGGCAACTAAAGAAGATGCTGATTTAGTAGCTCTTACAATAATGAATACTAATACAGCTGGATTAAGTGGAGCAATAGTAGTAGCTATTATCATGCAAATTGTTTATAAAAAACTTGATTTAACTATGATATTAAACGGCGCATTAGGAGGATTAGTAGCAGTTACTGCTGGTCCTGATTTATATGATATTTATACACCAATATTAATAGGTGCAGTTGGTGGAATTTTAGTTGTTTTAGGTGTTTCATTTTTTGATAAAATAAGAGTTGATGATCCTGTTGGAGCTTTATCTGTTCATCTTCTAAATGGTATTTGGGGAACAGTTGCTGTTGGTCTTTTTGCATCAAATGGAGATGATATTACTATGTTAGGTCAATTAAAAGGAGTTTTACTAATAGGAGTTTTTGCATTTATTAGTTCTTATGTTGTACTATACATTATAAACAAAATAATTCCTCTAAGAGCGCAGAATGACGAAGAATTACAAGGTTTAGATGTTGAAGAGTGTGGTATTGAAGCTTATCCAGAATTTAAACGAGCATTCTAATACAAATTTAAAAAAATTTTGTTAAAATATATATAATTAAAAAAAGGATTGATAGTGAAAAAAATTGAAGCAGTAATTAAACCATTTAAATTAGAAGATGTAAAAGATGCTTTAGCACAAGCAGGTGTTACTGGAATGACTATAGTAGATGTAAAAGGATATGGTAGACAACAAGGACATAGTGAACTTTACAGAGGTGCTGAATATGTAGTTGATTTTTTACCAAAAATAAAAATAGAGTTAGTTGTTGCAGAAGAAGATGTTGATTCAATTCTTTCTGTTATTATGGAATCTGCAAAAACAGGAAAAATTGGAGATGGTAAAATCTTTGTTTCTCCTATTGAAAAAATTGTGAGAATTAGAACAGGAGAAGAAGACGAGGAAGCTATCTAATGCAAAATTTCTCAACTTTTGAGTTAAACGAACCTTTGGATATGCACCTTCATTTAAGAGATGAAGATATGTTGAAACTTGTTGGTCCATTAACTTCTCAAACTTTTAGTGGAGCTTTGGTTATGCCAAATTTAGTTCCACCAATTACTACAAAAGAAGCATTATTATCTTATAAGCAAAGAATAAAAGATGTTTGTGATAAAGATAATTTTGAACCTTATGTAACACTTTTTTTTAAGAATGATTATACTTATGAATTTTTAGAAGATATTAAAAATGATATTATTGGAATAAAGTTATATCCTGCTGGAATTACAACAAATTCTGAAACAGGTGTCTCTTCAATGGATGTTGAGGTTTTAAGACCAACTTTGGAATCTATGAGTAAACTAGGAATTCCTTTATGTGTTCATGGAGAAACAAATGGTTTCGTTATGGATAGAGAAAAAGAGTTTATGCCAATTTATGAGTCGTTAGCTATTGCTTTTCCTGATCTTAAAATAATTATGGAACATATAACAACAAAAGAAGCAGTTGATTTACTTGATAAATATGAAAATTTATATGCAACTGTTACTTTACATCATTTATTAATTACGCTTGATGATGTAGCTGGTGGAATGTTAAAACCACATCTATTTTGTAAACCTATTGCAAAAAGACCAGAAGATAGAACGGCTTTATTAAATATGGCATTAGGTGCAAATCCAAAATTAATGTTTGGAAGTGATTCTGCTCCACATCCTAAACATAAAAAAGAGTCATGTGGTTGTGCTGCTGGAGTTTTTACTTCTCCTATTGCATTGCAAGTTTTAACTGAACTTTTTGAAAAACATGGTTGTTTGGATAATTTAAACAAGTTTTTATCGTTAAATGCTCAAAAGGTTTATGACCTAAAACCATTGAAAAAAACAATCAAATTGGTTAAAAAAGATTTTGTTGTTCCTACAATTTATGAATATAAAAATGAGGGTGTAGTTCCTATGTATGCAGGAGATACTATCTCTTGGAGTATTGAAAGTATCAAATAAAAGGTTAGCTTTTAGCTATCCTTTTGTTCTAAAAGCTTTCTAATATTTTCAGACATCTCTTTTGCTTTTATTTCTCTTTCTTCTCTCATCGTTCTTAGATTATCTAAAGTTTCTTGTTTTTCTCTATCTAAATTAGCTCTTATTTGTATAGCTTTTCTATTATTAGATATACCAGAAACAGCAGAAAATTTCTCTTTTTTATTTATATATATTGTTGCAGAGGAAGAAGTTGCATTTTTATTAAATACAATAACATCATCAATTTTTAAATTTAATATTTCATAAGCAGATAGTTCAGTTTCAGCCATTATTGACTCAATTCTCATTCTTGCACCTGAAATAAGTGTTTTAATATCTCTTTTTCTACTTGATTTCCTATTTTTACCTTCACTAAATATTTTTTCAACAACTTTATTTAATAGCGGTTCATAATATGAAATAGGATAACAAATAGATAAAAATCCTGATTCCTCATCAATAGTTATTTCAATAACTACAAGTAAAACTATCTCATGATCCGAAACAATTTGAATCGAGTTTGCATTTGTATCTCTTGATTCAATTTTATAGTTTAATGTAGAAATATCACTCCAAGCTTTATATAGATTTTTTATAAACACTTTATAAAAGTGTTCTAGTATCTCTATTTCAATTTCTGTTAATTCTCTATCAAGATTATCACTTGTATTTACTGCTCCAGAACCTAATAATTCAGCAATAATTTTATGTGAAATAGCAGGATTGCACTCAACAACAATTCTTCCATCTAAAGGCTTTATTGATAAAGTGTTTAAAGAAGTGATTTGTGGAATTGATAGAATAAACTCTCCATAAGTCATTTGTTCAATAGAATAGAGTTTAACATCTACAATTTTTCTTAACATTGATGATAAATCATTGATAAAATCTCTAACCATTTTATCGTGCATTGCAGAAAATGCTTTTAGCTGTTCAGCTGTTATCCTATTTGGTTTTTTGAAGTCATAAATAGAATAATTTTTTTCTTTAGAGATAACCCTTTCAATAGGTGTTTCAATATCTTCACCCTGTTCAGCAATATCTAAAAGAGCATCAATCTCATCTTGACTTAAAAATTCTGCCATTTTATCCTCTTACCTCTATTTCAACATTTATTGCACCCATCTCTTTAATCATTTTTAAAGTATCAATAATTTCACTCATTGGTAATTTCATAACTTTCATAGCTCGTACTAAATCTGAAATAGTTGGTGTTCCTTTTGTATTAATCATTGCATTATCAATATTAATTACAGGTTTATTTGCAATTTTTACATCATCACCAATATCAACTCCTGGATTTTGAGCAGAATCTTTCCATCCTGCATCACTAAGTCCAGTTTTATCAATTCTAATTGAGAAAGAACCTCTAGCAATAGTAACTGGATCTATTGGGATGTCTCCACCCATTATTACGCTTTGTCTTGCCATATCAACAATAACTTTCTTTTTAAATGTTTCAGCATCAAGTTCAATTTCTTCAACCATAGAAATAAATTTTACTGTAGATATATTTTCTGGCTTCATTATTTCAACAGTTCTTGTATCCAAAGCAGTCGCTAGTTTTTTACCAAATTTATTGTTTACTTTTGTTTCGATTAAATCTGCATTTTTTGCAGAACTTTTGAAAAGACTTAGTTGAATAGATTTTTCATCTTTTAAATCATATTCTATTTCATTTTCGACAGTTGCACCATCATAAATAAAACCTGTAGTTTTATTATTCTCATTTGCAACAATAGTTCCTTGTGCAAGTGCATAAACATTTCCATCTACACCTTTTAATTGAGTAATTAAAAGTTCTCCATTATCAACAGATTTTGCATCACCAATAGTTGAAACTTTTACTTTTATTTTATCACCTTGTCTTGAAAAAGCAGGTAATTCAGCTGTTACCATAACAGCAGCAATATTTTTTGAGTTAATAGAACCAGCTGGAATTTTTATATAAGAGTTTCTAAGAAGATTTTGTAAAGATTGCATTGTAAACTTTGATTTATCACCAGTTCCAGCAAGTCCAACTATAAGTCCATAACCTATTAATTGGTTTTCTCTTACCCCAATTATACTCGAAATATCTTTTACAGTTTGAGAATATAAAGATGATAATAAAAGTGTTACTATTAAAAAATATCTCAATATCATCCTTTGTTATTAATTCTTTTTATTTTATCAAAAATTTAATAAAAAAAGGTATAATCAATTAGACTAAAATTATTTTGCAGGGTTTATAGATTGAAAATTTATATTTATGGTAATCAAAGTTTTAAAAAAGAGATTCATCAAACTTTAGGACATTCAAGTATTAAATCTAAATTTGATACAGATATTGTAATTGAAAATATAAATAGCCTTACAAAATTGAAACAAATTATGAGTGAAAATCCCAAAGATATTTATTTAATTGATGAAGAAAAAATTATTAGAAAAAATTCTTTAAATAGAAAACTTAAATTTTTGGCTCCAAAAGATGGAATAGAAGAAGAATTTTTACTTGAAAGTGGTATTGCTGATTTATCACTTGATTCAATGAAAGAACTCCCAAAATATATTATAAAAAAGTATGAAGAATTAAAAATAGACGAACCAATAGTTCCTCAAGTTATAGAAAATAAACCTAAAGAGAAGGAATCTGAAGATAGCATAACTTTAGATGAAGAGTTAGCAATGCTATTAGCAAAAGGGGATAAAAAAGATTCTTTTATTGAAGAATCATCTTTTCCTGATGATTTAGATGATATATCAGATGTAGAAAAAGATATAAATCTCGATGATATTGATAACTTTATGAATGATATGGATAATACACAAACAGAAGAAGTTGTTGATTTTAATGATAATTTTGGATTAAATAATATATCATATGATTATGATGATAATGATATTTTGTACAAAGAAGAAGTTACAAGTAGTAGTGAAGTTTTAGAAAATAATATGGATAAATTTGAAGCATTAGAGTTTCTTGGAGAAGAAATTATAGATGATGAGGATTTTACAAATTTAGATGATTTAGATTTAGAAAATAATTTTGATTTTTTAAGTAAAGAGTTTGATGAACCAAAACAAGAAATAAAAAAAGAAGAAGAGATAAATCAAGTAGATAAATCTTTTCAAGGAGATAATATGGATGAGTTTTTTGAATTAGATTCTATTAGTGAAAAAGATTTGTTAGAGGCGTTAAATTATAAAATAGATGAAAAAAATCTTAAAAATGATTATAAATCAGCAGATTTAGTAACTAAAAATGAAACATTAAATGTAAACAGTACAAATGTAGATGATTTATCATCATTAATTTCTAAGTTATTAAATAATAAAACTTTAGAGATAACAATAAAAATAAAAGATTAAATATGGATTTGATTGCTATTGCTGAGAATACTGTAAAAATTATTTTGATACTTGGTTTACCATCTTTGATTGTGAGTATGGTTATTGGACTTGTAATTTCTATTTTTCAAGCAGTAACTCAAGTAAGTGATGCTTCATTGTCATTTGTTCCAAAAATGGTATTTGTTTCTGCTTTTATTTTGATTTCACTTCCTTGGATAGGTGATCATATAGAAGCATATACAAAAGATTTATGGGATCTTATACTTATATTTGGTAAAAATAATTGATAGATAAACTATATAAATTAAAAAAAAATCAAACTGATCAAAAGTTAATGCAAAAAGCACAATTACTAGCTAAAATAGAAAGAATTAATATTGAAATTGCATTAACTCAAAATAGAATAGATACAGCGACTGTTCAAAAATATGGAGCAATTTCTGATTTTATGATTTTAACTATTCATAAAAATACGATGAAAATGCACATAAAAGATTTAAATAATGAAAAAAATATTTTAAATATGGAAGTTGAAAATTTATTACAAGATATAATTGAACTTCAAAAAGAGGCAGAACAGTTTTCGTATATTTTAGAAGAAGAGAAAAAAGAGGCTATTCAAAAGGTTTTAGCATTAGAGAATGAAGAAGCAAATGAATATATTCAAAGTAAATATATAAGTAAACAAAAGGGTTTTATTTGAGTAAGTTTTTTTTATTTTTTATTTTTTCAGGAATTTCTTTGTTTGCACTTGAAGATACAAGTAGTTCTTTAACTAAACAAAGAATAGAAGTTATGGAGTTGAAGAAACAATTAAATAATTTTTATAATGAAAAAGAGAGTGAATATCAGCAAAGAAAGAAAGAGCTTGAAAGTATTATTTCTCAAATAGAAAAAGAGAAAAATAAAATACAAAAATTACGAGATGAAAATATAGAGACATTAAATAGCATAAAACAAGAAGTTGAAAATAAAACTACAAAGATATATAATGCTATGAAACCAAAAAATGCAGCCGATATTTTTAATGAAATGATAGCTGAGGGTAAAATTGATGATGTTTTTGATATAATGATTAAATTGAAAGAAAATAATGTTACACAAATAATGAAATTTTTAAGTCTTTCAAATGCGTCTTTATTGACGGAAAAGTTTAAAAGATTTAATGCTGAAAATTTGAAGAAGGAATAATAATGGCGGATAATGTTCAAGAACAAAAAAGTTCAGGTGGAGGAAAAGGATTACTAATTGCCTTGATAGGATTAGTTATATTTTTGATAATCGCAGTAATTGGTGGTGGTTTTTTCTTATATACACATGGACTAGGGAATAATGGTGGAGCACAACAAGAACACAAAGAAGAAGTAAAAAAGGAAGAGGCAGCTGATAAAGGTTTATATTTTAAAGCAGATATAGCTGATTTGGTTTTAAATCTTACTGACTCAAAGGGAAAAGAAAAAATACTTAAATTATCTTTTTCAATTAAAAGTAGTGATCCAGCGATTGCAGCTCTAGCAGAGGAAGCAAAACCTGAAATTATGGATAAAGTTATTTCTCAAATAAGTTCAAGAAGTTCAGAAGAATTGATGACAGTTGGTGGTAAAAATTTATTAAGGGATGAATTACTTGTAGAAATAAATAATATTATAAATGAAGTTGGTGCAAAAAAACCTGAAGTTTCAAGAAATAATGTTAAACAAATATTATTTACTACTTTTGTAATAAAATAACAATGATTGTAGCAGTAAAAAGAAATAAAAAAGGAAATCTGTTAAAGATTTTATTGATAGCACTTGTTTCAATAGGAATTTTTACTGCTTATTATGTGCATATGAATAAGGTAAAAGAAGAACAACGATTAAAAGAGATTGAATTAAAACAGACTTTAAAATTGCAAAAAGAGCAAAAAGAAAAAGAAGAAAAAATAGCAAAAGAAAAAAAAGAGATGGAAAAAGCTATTTTATCAGAAATAGAAAAAGCTGTTGATTTGATAGGTCAAGAAAATATTCAAAATGCTAAAATAATAGAAGATAAGATTATATTTATTTGTAATCCTGAAACTGATTTAGAACCATTGATGGTAAGATATGGAGCTATGGCTTTAATGAAAAAAAATTTAAATGAAACAATAATAGCTGTAGATATAAATTTTATATTAAAAAGTAGAACCAGTGAAAAATAGTTTTATATTAATCTTGATAGCAATAATTTTTAGTGCTTGTGTTGATTCTAAACAGGAATTAAATTTTGAGAAACCAGAAGTACAAATTCCTAAAAAAGCACCTGAACCTAGAAAAAATAAAGGCTCTTTATACTCAATGCAAGGTACATCATTATTTGCCGATAAAAAAGATTTACAAGTTGGGGATATTATTCAAATAGTAATAAGTGAAGATTTGACTTCAAAAAGTAATAATAAAAGAGAATTGACAAGTAATCGTGATAATAGTTTAGGTGGTGGATTACTTGCTGCTACTGGTACAAATAGTGTCGGTGGAATAGCATCAAAAGCATCAGATGCTATAAATACAAATCTTGGTGTAAATTTTGATACTAAAAGTTCATCATCAGATAAGGGAAAAGTAAAAACAGAATTAGATGAAACTTTTGCAACTACAATTTCTGCAATTATTGAAGAGACTTATCAAAATGGAAATTACTATATAAAAGGTAAAAAAGAAGTATTGATTGAAGGTCAAAAACAAAAAATAATTGTAAGTGGTGTTATAAGACCTTATGACATTACATCTGATAACTCTATAAATTCTGCTCAAATTGCAGATTTGAAGTTATTATATGATAAAGAAGGTACGGAAGCAGATATTTTAGAAACACCGTGGGGATTAAAATTTATGAGAATGATATGGCCATTTTAATCTAATATTAAGAAATGTAATGTAATAATTTGAAAATTTATATCTAGGAGACTATATGTTTGGTACATTGAATCTGTCGCTTACTGGACTAAATGCTGCAAAAACTGCAGTTGATAATGTCTCTAATAATATAGCCAATGAAAATACTGCTGGATATAAAAAAAGAGTTGTTCAACTTAGTGAATTAGAACAGACAAGAGATACTTTTACTGGTCGTGGTGTAAATGCAACAAGTGCATATAGAATAACATCTCAGTATATGTATGATAAATTAATTTCTGAGAATACAAAAGCCAATTATTATACAAAATCAGCAGCAATGGTTGGCAATGTTGAATCAATTTTTAAAGAGACAGATGATAGTGGTTTCTCATCTGATATAAATAGATATTATCAATCTGTTGAAAATTTGAGAGCTAATCCTACTTCTTTAGTTTATAAATCGGCTTTGCAAGAACAGGGTACTATTTTAGTAAATTCATTACAAAATCTTTATACAAGTATAGAAAATCATCAAAAAAATGAAAAAACTGAACTTTATTCAAATATAGAACATGTTAATGATACTTTGAAACAAATAGGTATTCTTAATCAAAAAATACAACAGTATGGAGAATCTAACGATTTACTTGATAAAAGGGATCAATTAGAGTTAGAATTATCAAATTATGCAGATATAGATGTAAATAGAGATAGTCAATTTTATGAATTAAAAATTGGTGGAGAAGTAGCAATAAGTGATAATACTGTTGTAAGAACATTGAATATTGTTGAAGAAAATAAACTACAAAAAGATGAATTTAATTATACAAAATTTAATGCAGCAACAAATAAAACAGATGTTTATGATGCTTTAAAATATAATTCAGATTTTACTGCAAAAACTATTGATACAAATGATGTTGTAACATATAAATTAAATAATGAATTTGAAGTTTCTGTAACATTTGGAGAAAGCTTAACAGGAGATTGGGATAATGATATAAATACAGCAGATACAACACAGACTGTAGATAGTAACAATCTAACAAGAGCAATGGTTCTTAAAATCAATGCAAATGCAAATATGAAAGATTTAGTTACTGCATATAATGGAGATTATTCTATTGATGCAAATGGCAATAAAATTACAAATAATAGTAAAGATAATTTTTTAAGAATCGAATCAAAATTTGAAGGAACTACAAATAAATTTGATGGAAGAATTACTATTCAAAAATATGATAGTTCAGCAACTCCAGTTTTAGAAAGTAGAGAGTCAATTTATAAAAACGATTCAGAAAGTAATAAAGCACAGTCAAATGTTTATCTATCAATTAATGAGAAAGAAGTTCCAATTAAAAGTGGTATTTTAAAAGCTCAAGTTGAGAATTTGTCTTCAGAATCAACTACAAATAAATTTCAAGTTTACTTGGATAAATTAGATGCTTTTGTACAAACTTTATCAGATATATCAGATAAATATATCAAAAAAAGTTCTGGAGAGTATATCTATGGAGAAGCAGCAAGTGATGAGTCTTTAGGCACTATAAATTCTATAGGATTATTTAGTGGTTCAAATGTTAAAACATTAAAATTTAACAAAAATTTAGTAAATGATTTAACTCAGAATAAGTTGGATTATTTAGCATCTATTCAATGGAAAACAGATTTATCATTTGAAGGAAAAAGTCAATTTACAGCTTCTAGTGAAAAATCTTCATTATTAGAATTTTATAGGGAATTAAAAGTTGATATATCATCAGATAAGGAAAATATTGATTTTTCACAAGAGACTCAATCAAGTGTAAAAGCATCAATTCAAACTTCGTATGATCAATTAACAAAAGTAGATAAAGATGAAGAGTTATTGGATTTGATGAAATTTCAAGCAGCTTATAATGCAAATGCAAAAATTATAACAGCAATAGATGAGATGATACAGACATTATTAGGATTAAAAAGATAAAAGGATAAGTCATGGCTGATGGAATATTAGGATTAGGAACAGGACAAGCAACAACTTTAAATAGTGAGTTAATTGAAAAGCTAAAAACAGCTGAACGAAAATCTACTGTTGAGCCAATAGAAACAAAAATTACAAAAATTACGACTGAAAAAGAGACATTTTCAAGCATTGAAACAAAAGTTAGTGCTCTTTTGGATGCGATAAAACCTTTTGATTTATTTATTTCTGGAGGAATTACAGCATTTGAACAAAAAAGTGCTACAACATCTGGAGACTCTGTTACTTTTGATGCTGCTGATACAAAAGCTTTAAGTAAAGGAACTACAACTGTAGAAGTTACTCAACTTGCCCAAAAAGATGTTTATCAGTCAAATGCAATAAATACAGCAACAAAAGATGCAGTAATGACTTCTTTAGGTGATTTAACAATTAATGTAAATGGAATTGATAGTACATTTACAACTGAAGGTAAAACTTATAAACAACTAGCAGATGAGATAACTGCAAAAAGTGGAATGAATGCTTCAATAGAGCAAGTTGGAAGTGACTCTTTTAGATTAGTTGTAAAAAGTGAAGATTCTGGAATAGCGAATAAATTAACAATAAGTGGAGCAGCAAGTCAAGCTTTTGGCTTTACAACTGATGGTACGGCGGTAAATACTACAAGCCATATTTTATCAGCAAAAGATTTAGTAGCTAAAGTTGATGGGGTTGAATATAATATATCAAGTAATAGTTTAACAGTTGATGGTCTTAAAATAACTGCAAATAAATTAGGAACTTCTAGTATAAATGTAGTTGAAGATAATACTCAACTTGAAACACAAATGAATAACTTTATTACAAAATACAACGAGTTAGTTGCTTTGGTTGATAAAGAATCGCAAAGTTCAGATTCAGCTTTAGGAGATAAAGCTACTATAAGAAGTATGCTTAGCCAAATAAAGAATAAATTATTTGATTCTTACGGTTCTGATGGAGATAAAAAGTCAGTATTTAATTTTGGAATAGAATTAGATAGATATGGTTCTTTATCTTTAGATTCTAAAAAATTTAATGCAGCTGTACAAAGTGATATGTCTGGTTTGAAAGATTTATTTGTTGGAACTGCTGATAAAAAAGGATTTGGTACAACATTAAAAGAGACTTTAGATAGTATGACTTTCACAGGTGGTGTTTTAGATACTTATGAAAAAGCTATGCTAAAAAGAGAAACTACACTAAATACAGAAAAAGATAAAGCACAAACTACTTTAGATAATAAGTATAAGCAATTAGCTCTTCAATTTAGTGCATATGGAACAATAATAACTCAAATGGAATCATCATTTTCAGGATTGAAAATGTTAATCCAACAATCAACGGCAAGTAATTAGAATAATTTCTTAGAAGAAGGGAAAGTTATTTCTCTCTTCTTATTTAAGTCAATATGTAATATACTTATGAATAAAAATGATTATTGATGGAGTAGTAGATGGGAATAGAAGTATATAATCAACAAAATGCAGTTTCTGATGATCCTTATGTTTTAGTACTTAAACTTTATGAGGGAATTATTAAATATCTTTCATTTGTTAAAAGTGCGATGCAAGATGGTGAAATAGAATCAAAGTTTACTTATATAAATAAATCAATAGCAATTTTTGATGAGTTAAGAAATGTATTAGATTTTGATGGTGGAGAAGTTGCTTATTATTTAGATGGTTTATATCTATATCAAATTGAAACTCTATTTAGTGCTGGAATTGATGATAATATCAATGCAGTTAATCAAGTTATGAAAGTTACTCAAGGATTGATTGACGCATGGAAAGAAGAGACAGGTCTTTAAAAGCACTCAAAGAGTTGATTTATATCGACTCTTTGGATTCATCTGATAAAGCAGATGGTTTAATCAGATGGTTTGATACTTATTTAAAGGATGATTCTATTGAGAATTTTGATTTAGAGTTGTCTGATTTAAAAAAACTTGAAGAATTGTTTTTTAAAAATATTAATTTTTTAAAAACTCATAGAGAAGAGACAAGACAAGAACTTATAAAAATGCAAAAAATGAAGAGATTTTTAACTAATTAAATCTTTTAAATCTATGTTTTCTTTAAAGATATAAGATCTCATATTTCTTGGAATGCTATTTTTTCTACATAACTCTTTAAATTTTTTATCCATAATTTCACTACAATTTGGAGCTATCCAAATATAATCTTCTAAAATTGAAATATTTATTTTATGAGAAATAGTAATCTTTTTTTGTTTTAATATCTCATTTCTTTGGGCTGAACTGAGTAAAATTCCTCTTCTTTTTAGACTTAAATCAATAGTTCTAATATTTAAATTATCATCATTTTGATTTAAAAATATTTCTAAATCTTTTATTTGTTTTATAGGTTTATATTGAATATTTAAAGAGTTTAAATCATTTTGTAGATATTCAAAAGATTTTTTAACTCCATCACTAAAGTTTTCTAAAAACTGATTTGAGAAACTATGTCTAAAATAGTTTCTTTTATATTTCTCATCAAAGTTTGATTCATCTATAAAATATTTATGATGGTTTGTTTTTAGATAGTTTTCTAATTCATCTTTTGTGATATTTAAAAGTGGTTTGTAGATTTTGTAATTCTCTTTTTCTTCAAATTCATTAAATCCAATAAGTTCAACTAATCCAGCTCCTTTGCTTAATTGCATCATAAACCATTCTAATTTATCATTTAATTGGTGTGCAGTGATTAAATTTTCATAAGAGTTTTCTGAAATTATCTTTTCAAAAAACGAGTATCTTATATCTCTTGCAGTTTTTTCAAAGTTAGAGTTGTTTTCAAGTTTTATATCTTTTATAAAAATTTGTTTGTTGTATTTTAAAGCAAGTTCTTTTGCATAAGAGATTTCATCTTTACTTTGAACTCTAAGATTATAATCAACAATAGCAATATCAAAAGGAATATTTTGTTCAAGTAGTAAAAAAAACAGTGCAGTAGAATCAACTCCTGCTGAAAAAGCTAGGAGATTTTTTTGATTCTTAATTGCACTAAAATCTAAGTTCATAGTTATTTAATAACAGTTGCTAGAAGTTTATCTCCAACAAGTTCTGTAACTTTTACAG
>ERZ724503.812-NODE-812-length-13869-cov-8.371073_pt1 | contig 13869 bp, 9 predicted proteins | sample MGYA00376036_ERZ724503 | MGnify/ENA primary metagenome ERZ724503 (study PRJEB28724, sample SAMN07190885) | wastewater metagenome | isolation source: influent of sewage treatment plant in Hong Hong | place: Hong Kong | collected 2016-03-17 ...
GACGACGCGCGGCTGATCATGGTTGCAGAAGAACAGGCTGGCCCAGCCGGCGTTCTTCACAGCCTCCTGCTGGTCGGCGAGGCGGGCGCGCAGATTCTTGACTTCGAACGGCACGGTGTTCCACTTGGAACCTTCCTGGTCGATGCCCACGTGGTCGAAGAGGAACAGCATGTCAAGTTCGCCGTTCTTCGGATCGGTGACATGCTCGTTGCGTGCCGGAGTGATGCCCGGCGCTTCGCCGACGTTCATGTAGCCTTCGCGGCCTTCGAACACTTCGCGGCGCATTTCGGCAAGGAACTCGTCGATGCGCGGACCGTCGGAGCACCATGGGAACGGGCTGGAATAGCCTTCCTCACCAACCGGATAATCCTCAATCTCGCAGCCGTCTTCTCCCGGCAGCTTGCCGTTCTTATCAACAGTCTTCGAAACCTGCGTGATCACATCCATACGGAAGCCGTCAATGCCGCGATCCATCCACCAATTCATCATCTTGTAGACGGCCTTGCGCACTTCCGGATTCTCCCAATTCAAATCCGGCTGCTTCTTGGAATACTGGTGGAAGAAATACTCGCCGCGCTTCGGATCGTACTCCCAAGCGGAACCGCCGAAATAGGAACCCCACTGGTTCGGCTCGGCACCCGGAGTGCCCGGCTCATGCCCCGGCCTGGCTGGACGCCACCAATACCAGTCGGCATGCGGATCGTCCTTGTCGCGGGAAGCCTGGAACCAAGCATGCTCGTCGGACGTGTGGTTGACCACCAAATCCATCACGATCTTCAGACCGCGCTTGTGCGCTTCGGCAAGCAGCTCGTCCATATCCTCCAAGGTGCCGAACAGCGGATCGATATCCTGATAATCGGAAATATCGTAGCCGTTGTCGTCCTGCGGCGACTTGTAGACCGGGCTCAACCACACCACGTCCACGCCAAGATCGGCCAGATAGTCAAGACGGCTGGTGATGCCCTTCAGATCGCCGATGCCGTCGCCGTTCGTGTCTTGGAAGGAACGAGGATACACCTGATACACCACCGCGTTGGCCCACCACGGGTTCGGGGTCGCGCCGTTGGAACGCACGGTGTCGGGAAGGGTGGAACGATTGAAATTCGTCATGTCGTGGAGCTCCTTTGCTTGACGTTTGTTGGATTTTCGTTCGATCTTTCGTGACTGACTCTGCCCGTTTTCAGCTCATGTCAGCTTCATGCAGAAGATCGATTTTGCCTACTCCCCTATGGTATGCAACCCTGTTTTTCTTTCTTTCCCGCGGCGAGTTGTGCAAAGCAAGAAAAGAATACGCTTCTTACGGACGCGAAAAACCAATCCGCAAAAATAAAAACGCGGGACGTTCCAGAAAGGGAAATGGAACGTCCCGCGCTGGGGAGTGGGATAGGCCAGTCCCGCTCAGAGCGGTGAAGTGTTACTTCCTGAACGGACGGCCTACGGCCGCGTTGTCCCTGCCTTCACTCGCCTATCGGCTCGCTCAGGGAGAGCCTATGAACAGACCACTGGGCTGTTCACTTAACGGCTCCCCTCATCACTCCACCGACGACCCACTTCTGGGCGAAGATGTAGACGATGAGGACCGGAGCCATGGCCATCAGATAGGACGCGAAGGCCATCGGATAGTTCGACGTGAACTGGCTTTGGAACACGTACTGTGCGAGCGGAATCGTCTGATTGCTCTGATCAGTCAGCGTGATCAACGGCAGCAGGAAGTCGTTCCAAGCCCACAGTGCGGTCAAAATCGCAATCGTGGCATTAATCGGACCCATCAGCGGGAAAATGATTGTCCAGAAAATACGCCAGGTGGAAGCACCGTCGATACGAGCCGCCTCTTCCAACGAAATCGGAATCGAACGAATAAAACCAATCGCAATAAACAGGTTGGTGCCGATGCCAAGAATCGTGTACAGAATAATCAAACCAAGCTGATTATCAAGATGCAACGTACCCATTTCCTTCGCGACCGGCAGCATGATCACCGTGAACGGCACGAACATCATCGCAAGGAAGAAGTAATACAGGAAGCGGAAGAATCGCTTATCCATATTTCGTGCCACAGCATACGCGACGAACGTGTTCGTCAGCAGCGTCAACACCACCGCGCACACGGTGATGATCGCGGAGTTAAGTGCGGCCTTCGGATAGTTCACCTTATTCCATGCGTCGGCGAAATTATGCCATTCCCACGTGGTCGGCAAGCTGAACGTGCCAGCCTCGCCCGGCGTCTTCAACGCGGTGACCACAGCGAAATACAACGGCACGAGCACGGTAAGGCTCAACACCGTCACAACCGCGGTCAGCCACCAGTTGACCTTATGATCCCTGCGGATTTTCTCCGGCTTTGCTTGCGCTTGAACGCCAGTCTTTGCAGTCTTTGCAACAGTTGCGCTAGTCATGATATTTCCTCTTTACCTTCAGACTTTCAGACCCTTGCTCAGACCTTTTCCTTGCCGCTGAAGAACTTCAGCTGCACGAAGGCCAGGATTGCCAGCACGATGAAGAACGTGACCGCGTTCGCCATCTGGTAGGAGTATTCGCCATTGCCAAGGCCGTTCTGGAAGATCAGATACGAGACGGTTTCGGTCTTGGAATCCGGGCCGCCCTTGGTCAATGCCATGATCTGGTCGAACGCGCCGAGCGAATTCTTGAGGCTCAACACCATGTTGATGGTGAAGAACGGGCCAATCAGCGGGAAGGTGATCTGCCAGAAGTTCTGCCAAGCGTTCACACCGTCGATCGCGGCCGCCTCGTAAATCTCGTTGTCGATGGTCTGTAGGCCAGCCAAGTACAGCAGTGTGGAGTAGGCAACGCCCTGCCAGATCGACAGGAACACAATCGGGAACCATGCCAAATCCGGATTGGAAATCATCGACGTCGACAGCCAATCAATATGCAGCGCCTGGCCGAGCGCCGGCAACGGCGTCATGAAAATGTACTTGAACACGTAGCCGATCACCAGCACCGACAGGGTGTACGGAATGAAGAAGATCGCACGGAATCCGTTTTTGAACGCGATTTTCGAATTCAGCAGCACCGCAAGGAACATGCCAAGAAAATTCGTGCCGATCGTAATCAAAATTGCGATGAGAATAGTGAACAGGTACGCGTGACCGACGCGAGAATCCTGGAACATCGCAATATAATTCTTCAATCCGATGAATTTAAAATCACCGTAACCCTGCGAATTAGTGAACGAGTATGCCGCGCCCTGCAGGAACGGCCAATACAGGAAGATGGACACCAGAATCGCAGCCGGAACGGTCATCCAATAAAATGCCGGATCGACCTTGCGCTTGGAATATTTCGAAACCTTATTCTTGGAAGTTTTTGCAGATTTCTTCGCAGTATTTGCAGTATGTGCGGTAGTCATGTCCGTTCCTCCTCTCACCTGAAGTTTCTGGCTTCGATCTTGTCGTATTCGGATTGCATGCTGTTCAGGAATTTTTCGGTGTTGCCCGACTGAACCAGCGTCTGCAGGAAGCCTGCGATGTTGATGCTGGCTGGCACGTAATGGTCGCAGAAGTCGGCCAGTTTGCCCGCCTGGTAGAAGTCAAGCACGCCGTTCAGCGCTTCATCGCCCACATACGTGTCTTTGTAGGGGGTAAAGGCGGACTGCTGCTTGGAGTAGTCCTTGATGTTTTCGTCGTTCATCAGGAAGTCGATGAATTCGCGCGCTTCCTTCTCATGCTTGGTGTGTGCGCCCATGGTCAGGATCACGTCATCGCCTGCGGTGAGTTGCTGTTCGCTGGCATCGTCGGTTGCCGGCATTTGCGCAAAACGCAAGTTGGCATCGCTGTTGATGAGTCGGATCTGCGGAATCGCGTAGGTGCCGAGTGGCAGAATCGCGGCTTTGCCTGCGGCCAGATCCTGCGTGGCCTGCTGGTAAGTGACGGCCGGATTCTTCTGCGTGTAGTTCTGGTAGATCTCGACCAGCTGATCGCTGACAGTGCCCCACAGGTCGGAGAATTTCTTCGATCCGTCTTTGAGGGAAAGATATTCGGATTCCGGTACCAGCGTGGAGTTGAGTGACGCCAGCGGCGCCTGGAGTGTCCACGGATCGGCGGTGCTCGCTTCGATCGGTACAATGCCCTTGCTCTTGAAGCGTTGCAGCAGGTCGATGAATTCGCTCCATGTCTGCGGCGGGTTGTCGGGATCCTCGCCCGCTTCCTCCCACACGTCGGCGTTGATGATGTAGCCGGACGCGTTGCCCGCATACGGCAGGCCGTACAGGCGCTTCTTGGATTCGTCGTTGGTTTGCACAAGGCTCTTGGCGATGTTCACCATGCCTGGATTGAGTTCGTCGACGATGTCATCGTCGGTGAAATCGTGGAAAACACCCGCTTCGGCGAGCATGCCGAAATTAATGTCGCCATTGATGGTGATGACGTCGGGTTCACGATTTTTCACGAGTCGCGTACGCAAATCAGTGGTTGCGTCGGACGAATTGTTGACGTTGACTTTGATGCTGGGATGGGTTTTCTCAAATTCCTTTGCTTTTGCGGTGAACCAGTCCGCTGCTTCGGCTTTGAATTGGAAGAAATCCAAAGTGACGGTTCCAGCGGTGCTGTTGCCGCAACCTGCAAGGCCGGCCGTCAACGCGATTGCGCATGTGGCCGTGAGAGCGCGGTATACAATCCTCCTGAATTTACCTACACTAGTGGTGGAATCAGGTTTCATTCTCGACTCCTTTGTATTTTTTCTCTATTACGGTGGAGCGGCTTCCTTACCACACCACCGTTACTGAGAATTATAGAGGGGGGCGGTTTTCATTCCCAACTCAGCGCGCCTGTGCGGGGCGGAAAACAAAAACGACGAGATTTTGTTACTCTGAGAAAGTAATTTGACGCACGATGTGCGCGAACGGGAGCACGAAGGATGGTTCAGATGGCGGTTTCACCTCTGCCACAGTGGTTTGAAGGCTCGGAATATACCCATAAAGTCGCGGCTTGCATCATGAAATATGGTCCGATTTCACGCATTACGTTGGCGCAGATTTTAGGACTTTCGCAGGGTGCTGTTTCCCGAATTACCAGCGATCTGATTTATGCGGGCGTGATTGAGGAGACGCCGATGCCGTCCGGCAAGGCCGGCAAACTGCCGAAAGGTTTCGTGCAGAAAGAAAATACGGAACGTCGCGGCCGCCCGCAAACCGGATTGCAGGTGATTGCGAATGCGCGATCTTTCGTTGGCATGAAAATCAACGCGACGCATATTTCGGCAGTTGCGGTCAACGCAATCGGGCAGATCATCACCGGATGCCATGATCTGGAAATCGAAGACGCTTCCCCGCAGACCGTGGTCGCGCTGATCAAACAACTGACGACCGACTGTTCCGACGAGGCGGAGATGGCGGGCTGGCCGAAACCGTGCGCTGTGGGAATCTCGCTTGGCGGGCATATTGTCGACGGTACCGTGGTGACGTTCGCACCGTTCATGCACTGGTCGCAGCCCGTGGAACTTTCCGTCATGGTTCGTGAGGCGACCGGATTGCCTACCGGAATTTACAACGATATCGATTCGTTGGTGGTTGACGCCTGCCTGTTTGGACCGGGCGTTGGATTGGATAGCTTCGCGGTGCTGACGTTCGGCGCGGGCGTCGGCTATTCGTTGACGTTCAACGGCGAGCTGGTAAGCTGTCCGGATAAAAGTTACGGTTTGGTCGGGCATATTCTGGTCGATCCGGATGGGCCGCGTTGTGTTTCCGGACACAAGGGATGCGCGCAATGCCTGTCCGACAACTCGATCGCGGCGGAATATTCGCAAATCATCGGACATCCCGCATCATTCGACGATTTCGCACGTGACGCACGCGCGAACAAACCGCAAGCGACGAATCTGGTGAACCGCACCTGCTTCCGTCTCGGCACCCTGGTGGCGACCATCGCCAATCTTGCCATGCCAGACAAAATCATGATCGCCGGAGAATCGTCGTTCATCGCGAAATTCGGCATTGACGACTTGCGTAACGGCATCAACATGTATCGGCATAGCCAGGCCGCGCCAGTGGATTTTGAAATTCCCGACCACGATTGGGCTTTGTGGGCCAAGGCGGCCGCATCACAGGCAATTCGGCAATATGTTGGCTGATTGATTGCGATTGATTGTCTTGCAATACAAAAAATCCTCCCCTTTGTTTCAGGGAGGATTTTTGTTATGCGATTACGGCTTATTCGGCGCTCTCGACGGGCGCAAGCACGGCCTTGAAAAGGACTGCTTGCCGAACCGTTAAGCGGGAAGCCCAGTGGGCTTCCCGTAGGTGAGGGGAGAGAGCGCGCTATTCGGCGCTCTCGACGGGCGCAAGCACGGCCTTGAAAAGGACTGCTTGCGCCGGGTGCAGTGCCGGCGGGCGGATGCCGTACGTGGCGAGCGCGCGTCCGGTCATCCTCACGCCTCCGGCCTTCCACCAGCCGAGCGGGCTCTGTCCGTTGGCGATGTCTTGCTTGGCGAGGTCGAGGCTCACGTCGAGCGGCGACACCTCATACACCTTGTCAGGGTCGAGTCCGGGCAGGCGTACCGGCGCGGCCGGGTAGGTCTGCGAGGTGGTGAGCTGGGTGAAACGGTAGATGGCGGCCGCTTGGTTAGGCATGACCACACCGTCCAAGCGCACTGCCGGATCGGCTGCGTCGGAATGCACGACTGTGTCGACGGCGAACCATTCGCGATGCTTCTTGAATTCGGCGACCCATTCGGCGAGCTTGTCGATATCTTCCTGCGGTTCCTTGAGCAGGTTCCATTCGATGCCCATGTGTCCGAAGAAGGCCATGGCCATACGCAGTTCCTGCGTGGTGGCGCGGTGCGTGGAGTGCGCCGGGGATGCGCCCACATGTTCGCCGATCATTTCCGGCGGCACGAGCAACGAGGTGTAGCGCTGGATGTCGGCGCGTTCCACCGGGTCGACGCAGTCGGATCCCCAAATGCGGTCGGCCACTTCGAGGATGCCGAGGTCCACGCGGCCACCGCCGGAAGAGCAGCTTTCGATTTCAAGTCCTGGATGCGCGGCCTTCAGATCAGTGAAAATGCGATATACGGCGAGCGTCTGCTGGTGCACTGCCGGGCGTCCGGTGCGTGGGGAGACAGCTTCGGTGACGAGTTTGTTGTGATCCCACTTGATGTAGTCGATGCCGAGTTCGCCGACGAGCTTGTCCATTGCGCCGTAAATGTAGTCGTAGGCGTCCGGATTGGTCAGGTCCACGACCTGCTGGGTACGTCCTTGCATGGGCAGACGGCCTTCGGTGGGCTTCAACACCCAGTCGGGGTGTGCGCGGAACAGGTCGGAATCAGGGTTGACCATTTCCGGTTCGAACCACAGACCGAATTCGAGTCCCTTGCCATGCACATAATCGGCGAGCGCCTTGAGCGACTTGTCGCCGTCGGGCCACACGTCCTGCGAGATCTGCCAGTCGCCGAGGCCGGAGGTGTCGTCGCGGCGGGAGCCGAACCAGCCGTCGTCCACGACGAAGCGTTCCACACCACTTTCCACGGCCTTGTCGGCGAGTGCGGTGAGGGTGTCATAATCGTGGTTGAAGTAGACGGCTTCCCATGTGTTGAGAATGACCGGGCGCGGCTTGGGCGCGATGTTGTGTTCAGCAAGCCAGTCGCGGTGCACTCGGCGAATGTAGCTGTGGAAGCGGGCTGCGACTTCGTTGAGGCCTTCGCCGTAGGAGCCGATGAGCCATGGGGTGGTGTAGGACTCTCCATTGGCGAGGCTGATTTCGCCGCCGAACAGTACTTCGCCGCCGCCGATCACGCCGCTGGTGTATGGCAGGCGTTCCGCGGAGAGCACGCTGTTACCGCTCCATGCCACGTGTGCGGAGTAGACGTTGCCGTGCGTGAAGCCGAAGCCTTTTTCGCCGACGCTGAGCAGCAGGGTGGCATCGAAGTCTGGGCGTCCGGCCATGGATGCTTTGGCGAAGCGGCCGAGGGTGAAGTCCTGGCGCTGCGGGGAGCGTTCGCGCAGATGGTGGCCGGTGGTGGTGAGGATTTCGTTGGCGTCGGCCGGCACGGTGAATGCGAGTTCGATCTTGCCGACTTCGAGCTGGCCTTCGCCGGTGTTCACGACTTCGGCGTTCTGGCGGATGAGGCCGGTTTCGTCGAGTTCGCAGGTCCAGATGAGTTTCACATGCTGTTCCTCGTCTTCGGCGGTGACGGTGACGGTTGGGGTTTGCTTGGGTTCGTCGGCCACGCTCCAGTTCGGGTATCCGTCTTTTTCGCCCATGACGTAGGTTTTGCCAGCCGCCACGGTTTCGGCGGTGATGTTGCTGACTGCGAACTTGCAGAACAGTTCCACGCCGTCGCGACGCACATCGAAACGGGTTGCGCCGATCCAGGATTCGGATTGCGTGGGCAGCACGCTCGGCCATGAGGTGTAGTCGAGTGCGCCAGAAACACGCTGTGGCATTTGCGCGTCGAACATGTCGATCACGGTTGCCGGGGCTGCGAGCGGGCGACCCCAATGCACGAGTCGCGGCAGATCATTGCCGGGGAATACGAGTGCGAACGCCACGTTTGCGGCTGGCTGTTCGGCGTAGACCGCAGTGAGTTCGGTACCGTTGGTAGCGTTGCCATGGAAGGTCTGAATGAGCGTCATTGCAGCATCCTTTACATATTGCGATTGCCTTGTACTGTCACCTTCGATGGTATGACAAGCTTCATTTGTTGACGTCGCCGAGCGTGTTTCTTTCTGTCGGAAAGTATTTCTTGCGACCATAGAATCGCAAGAAATATTATTACGTAAACATTACCGTTGAAATCGCAATCATCTTTACCAAGATTTACTTGGCATTTCAATATTTCTTACGTTTTTGCGACTGCAAAATCGCAATTATCGTTTTCCAGCGAAAAAATCAGTCATCAATCGTGCGCATTCCGATTCACGAACGCCGCCGATAACTTCCGGAACATGACCGACATGCGGGTCGCGAGGAATGTCCCAAATCGAACCGCATGCACCCAACTTGGCATCCCACGCGCCGAACACGATTCGTCCGACATGCGTTTGCAGGCACGCGCCGGCGCACATCGGGCACGGCTCCAAGGTAACAATCAACGTGCAATCGGCAAGATTCCACGTACCAAGCGACCGAGCGGCCTGCGTCATGGCCTTGACCTCGGCGTGCGCCAACGGATCGGCGTGCGCCTCGCGCAGATTACGGCCACTGCCGATCACCGCTCCCCCAGCGTCAAGCACGACGGCACCGACCGGTACCTCGCCTTCCGCGGCGGCCTCGCGGGCCAATTCAATCGCCAGCTCCATGTCGTCACTCCACTGCATACCCGCCACTATACGGTTCCGCTCGCGTGAAGCGAAAGACGAAACACGCCCATAAATACCTCTTGGTAGGCTGGAAGAGATTGAAGAAAACGCGCAAAAAGGAGGCACGTTGGCGGCATTCGAGTTGATTGTATGTATTATCGCCGCCGTCGTACTATCTTCATTCCTCAGCCGTTTCATTCCCAAGGTTTCCACACCGCTCGTGCAGATCGCGTTGGGTGCGCTGGCGTCGCAATTGCCGTTTTTCCCGAACGTCACGCTCGATCCGGAACTGTTCATGGTGCTGTTCATCGCGCCGCTGCTGTATTTGGAAGCGCATGAGATCGATAAAAGCGAGCTTTTGAAATCCGTTAAATTGTCGCTTTCATTGGCAATTGGACTAGCGATCGCAACCATGGTGGCCGTTGGTTTCGCACTGCATGCCGTATGGCCCGCAATTCCCCTTGCCGCGGCACTGGCGCTCGGCGCCGCACTTGGACCGACCGACGCGGTCGCCGTATCGTCGCTCGGCAAGGAAGCCGCGCTTACGCAACGTCAAACCAGCGTGCTTAAAGGCGAATCGCTATTCAACGACGCGTCCGGCATCGTCGGCTTCCAGTTCGCGATCGCGGCGGCCGTCAGTGGCGTGTTTACAGTGGGCGATTCGGCCGCACAGTTCGTGTTCTCATTCTTCGGCGGCGCCATTTTCGGCTTGGCAGTAGGCATGGTCGCCGACCTGTTATTTGAATCGTTGCGATCTTTCGGCTGGGAGACGACCACAAGCCGTATTTTGATGGAATTGTTCCTGCCGTTCATTCTGTATTTGGGTGCGGAAGCGGTGCATGTTTCCGGCATTCTTTCGGTAGTGACGGCCGGTTTGATCATCCGTTTCGACCGCACCGGCATCGGCCCGAATGTGGCTCGCACCAACATTGTTTCGTCAAGCGTATGGGGGGTATTCTCGTTCACGCTCAACGGCACGGTGTTCATTCTGCTTGGCATGTTGCTGCCGAATGCGATGAGCGCAAGCTGGGACGATCCGCAAGTCAGCAATTGGCTGCTACTGGTTGCGATTCTTACGGTTTCCGCAGTGGTAATCATCATGCGATTCCTGTGGATTTCATTGATGCTACGTCTCGCGCGAGATACCGTCACCGGCAAGCGACGCAAGATGACGGCGCAACGTTGGCGTTCGGCCGCGGTCATGACGTTCGGCGGGCCGAAAGGCACCATCACCCTGTCATTGATGTTCACGATCCCGTACACCATTACGGGAGGCGCGTGGTTCCCCATGCGTGACGAACTGATCTTCATCGCAGGTGGCGTGATCGTCGTAACCTTGCTGCTCGCCAACTTCCTGCTGCCGCTGCTGGCGCCGAATCGCAATAAAGACACTTCCGTGGAAATGACCGAAATCACCATCGAAGTGCTGCGACGGACCGTGGAGGAACTGACGGGACGAGTCACACCCGACAATCGTCGTGCGGTGCTGATGATCATCGACTCGTATACGAAACGTATCACACGACTGAAGCAGCGCATCGGAGAAATCGATCCGCAAGGGTATATGCAACTGCAGATCGACGCGCTCAACTGGGAGAAGGAATACGTCAAGGCGCGACTGGCGAAAGTCAAGGCGACGACGAACGACGACAAGGCAGCGCACGATCTGGAAATCGAAGCATGCGAGCGCCTGCTCGACCAGATCATGAGCTCTCTGCGCCATATCGAAACGGAACATAATTCCGGACGCACCATCTGGCGAGTCAAAGGCCGCTTCAGGGCGTTGCAGAGGCGTTTGGGCACGGTGGTGAAGCGTGTGAACAGCCGCATTCGCCGCACTACCCCGCTGTTCAGCGACGACGAGCTGTTCGCGCACACCCGCGCGGTGCAGGTGGATGCCATCGAACATGTGATCGACCGCCTGTATGAGGAGATGGGCCGCGACACGTACAATACGGAACATTGCTCGGCACTGCTGCTGGATTACCGACGAGGCGAGGCTACGCTGAGGTCGCGCCCGAATGTGGGCACGAGCGCGGAGGCGCAGGCGCAGGCGGAAGAGGTGAAGCGCGAAAGCTACGGTATCGAGCTGGGTGTGATCCAAGACATGTACGAGGCGGGTGACATTACGCGCGCGCAATCCAAGCAGCTGCGACGCAACGTGTATGTGATGAGCGTGGACGCCGACGCGCAGATCTAGCATCCAACTGATCTGATGGGATCAGCAAGCTGGCGTGAGCCGGTGATCCGCAGCGAGTTTGTCTGCGGACGAACTGTGGAAACGTGGGGGACGAGACAACTGTAGGAACGGAACACGGCGTGGAAGGCGGCAAACTGGAGGCCATTCCACAATCTAAAACATGAGGGAATTGAAATTCTCAGATATTTCCCAGAAAACACCAGACATGTACTCAGCATCGTCTGTTTATATAGGAGATGTCAGCAAAAGAGCCGACCAGGAACCCACAGCAGTTCCCGACAATTGAACCCTTTCTTCTTCTCTCTCCTTTCTCTCCCCGGTGGTTTTCTCTCCACCGGGGTTTCTTTTTGCCCTCAACGGGTGGATTCCTCCAGCCAGTGGGAGAATCCGCCCGCTGGCAGCTCACTCAAAGTCCAGAAACCGCCACTCACTGGAACAATCACCCCGCTGGCAAGCCGCCCAACGTCCCAATCCTTCCAGTGACTGGGAGGATTGCCCCGCTGGAACGGGTATATTGGAGGCATGAGTGAAATACGCGAGCACGAGACCAGTGATTCCCACGACTCCAGCAACCCAAACACCCCGACCGGTCTGATCGGGCGCGAATCGCAGGTGGTTCCAGGGAGGTTCGGCGAGCCGCTGCAGGTCACGCACGTACAGTATTCGCGCGGGGGCGGCAATGCGGCTCCACGACGCCCGCTGTTCCTCTGCCTGCACGGTTGGGGCTCCAATGAGGCCGATTTGGCCGACATGATGCGTTACGTGGCTCCTTATAACGATTTCGCGTCGTTGCGCGCGCCGCTCGTGCTGCAGGAGGCTGGTTCCGGTGAATTCGGTTTCGGTCAGGGCGCGTATTCGTGGTTCCATGATTGCGTGCCGTCCGGCGAAGACCTGGATCGAGACGCTTATGCTGCCGCTCAAGCCATTGACGATTGGGTTGCGCGCAATGTTCCCGAAGATCGCGCTGTAGTGCCGATCGGTTTTTCGCAGGGCGGTTTGCTGGCGATTCATCTGCTGCGCGTCCATCCGGAACGGTACGCCGCGTCAATCTCGCTTTCCGGCTTCCTTGCGCCGGGAATCGTCGCCGGTAGCGCGCCGGCCGACAGTCATGTCGCGGAATTGAATATTCCTGTGTTCTACGGCTATGGCAAGAACGATACCGTGATTCCGATGCCGGAGCTTTTCGCAACCGCCGCTTGGCTGGACGAGCATACGTTCCTCACGTCGAAAAGCTACCGTGGACTCGATCATGCGGTCAGTCTCAACGAGTTCAGCGATTTGCGCGACTGGCTTGCCGCGCACGATATCGCGCCGGGAATCCTGTAAGAAATCCTGCGGAAGAATCCCGTAGAAAAATCCTGCAGAAAAATCCGATGCAACGGATTTTGCGTACCAAGCACACGGCAATCGTTACAACCCGATATAAGCCACGATATAGCGATACCGCGTTAGACTAGAGCCAGCTAATAATCATTTCGCAATTGCCGGCATTCGCACGCTCAACCATGCGAACGTTCGAATGTTGGCGAGCGCCATACCGGCACATTCGCGTGCCTGGCAATAAGGAGTTTCGATGCTGCTGTCCGATCGCGACATTCTCGCCGCGCAGGCCGAAGGTCATATTTCACTCGATCCATGGACCCCGGAAATGGTGCAGCCCGCTTCCATTGACGTGCGTTTGGACCGTTTCTTCCGTCTGTTCAACAATCATGCGTACACGTATGTCGATCCGGCTGAGAATCAGGGCGAGCTGACCGAGCAGTTCGAGGTGGCTCCGGGCGAACCGTGGATTCTGCATCCGGGTGAGTTCGCATTGGGTTCCACGTGGGAGTACGTGAAGCTTGATCCGACGATTGCCGCCCGCCTGGAAGGCAAGAGCTCACTGGGCCGCTTGGGTATTCTCACACATTCCACCGCAGGCTTCATCGACCCTGGTTTCGAGGGTCATATCACGTTGGAATTGTCGAATGTGTCGACATTGCCGGTGAAGTTGTGGCCGGGCATGAAGATCGGCCAGATGTGCTTTTTCCAGCTCAGCTCCCCCGCCGAACATCCGTACGGTTCGCAAGGCACCGGCTCGCATTATCAGGGTCAGCGCGGTCCGACGCCGAGCCGTTCCTACGTGAACTTCTACAAAGCCGACATCACCGACTAATCATCAAATATTCTTGGATTATCGCAATATATTGTCGATATATGGCGATTGATATTCCCCCAAAAATACAAAAAGATTGGCTATCACATATCGCATGATAGCCAATCTTTTTTGCAATCTTCTATTGAGATTTCTTGTTGCAATGTCAGCAATATCGAATGATATTAAAAGATACTGCAACAGCGATTGGCAACGCCCTTTAGCGCTGGATCGCGATGTGTGAGATGCCAGGTTCCGCAGAATTCGCACCGATACACCCAT
>ERZ724503.817-NODE-817-length-13848-cov-3.701805_pt1 | contig 13848 bp, 10 predicted proteins | sample MGYA00376036_ERZ724503 | MGnify/ENA primary metagenome ERZ724503 (study PRJEB28724, sample SAMN07190885) | wastewater metagenome | isolation source: influent of sewage treatment plant in Hong Hong | place: Hong Kong | collected 2016-03-17 ...
TCTAAAATAGGCTGTATTTCTAGGTCTCCGCTTCCAGTGATGGCGCCCGAGGGAATAAAGCGATGACACCAGCAGGGAAAGAGCGCCAAACAGCAACAGCGGCGCAAAACAGCCAACCAGGGGAAAACGTTGCAGCCAATCGCAGTATAGCCAGCCCGGTGCGTCACGAAGCGAAGCAATAAAGGACGGCCCAATCAGGAAAAGCGGCCTCCCGGCAAACAAATCGGCAAGCGCCACCAACATTAGACCGATCATGATACCAATGCCTCCAGCGAGAGCACTCTCTTTTAGCCTGGAAAGAACCAGATGGCGCTCATTCTTAAAACGCAAGAGGCTCAACAAATTAAGATGCTCGACGAACGTCTTAAAAAACAGAACCACCAGATAGAAAGCAATCGGCAAAAGAATTGCGCCTGCGATGTTTGACTCATTCAAATCATGATGGAAAACAAAACAGACAACAAGATAAATGAGCGGTACCGTCAGGGACAACAGAAGGCAGTAGGAACCCATGTTTGTCGGCACGATATCAAGCAATGAGGAAAAGGCACCATGGGAGAGGCTGCGCGCTTTGAGCAACCCTTCCATGGAACTGGCGCGGTTGGGATTGAGACGCAAGGATTCTTGAAAATGCTCGATAGCATCACGCATTCTCTCAGGACTATCCAGGTTGTGCCAGGCGACTTGCTCGTGCACAAGAGCATTCTCAGGATATCGAGCTAACAAATCTTGCAAGACGCTTTCAGCAGCTGTCAGTCTGCCGTCATACAAAAGGCGCAGGTAAAGCTGTTGCATGGCCGGCAACGAATGCGGCTCCAGAGCAAGGGCCTGCCTGGCCAGTTCCAGACCCCGGGGAGCACCAAGCGGCAAGATCGCAGCCAGGAAGACCAGATAAGTGCAAGAATCAGGCTCAAGCCTGAGCGCTTCCTCTATTGCCAATTCAGCTTCTATTACCTGACCCTGGCTGAGACAAGCTGCGGCCAGGACATAATTTGCATAGGCAGAGAGAGGGTTAAGACCGAGAGCCCGTCCGGCTAACTGCTCTGCCTCCTTAAATCCACCCAGATTGCAACGGCAAGCGGCAAGCAAGGTGATGCTGTCCACATCCTCGGGGCACAGAGCCAGATGCTTCCGTACCTCCAGTTCAGCCTGGGCATAATTACCCAGGTTGAAGGCGACCCGCGCCCTTTCGATAAATCTAAAGCCATCGCCAGTGGTCATAAGCTCATCCGGAGCGCTACTAACGTTCGGCTGCCAGCTAATATACCCAGGTCGACTGCGCTCATACAGAAGGGGGGAGAAACACCATAGACACAACCACCCCTGCGGTATATATTCGCCTCATCCAACGGCCAAACCCCCTTACCCCCGTTTCTTTCCGAGGCCCCAGAAGTTGGTTTCACATTCAAATTTTGAAATTTCACATGCACCGGCCGAAGCTTCCGCAGACGCTTCTAGCGCTTTTCACAGCGACTACTATGCCTCAACAATCGGTGCCCGCTCCGGCCAGTCCGACGCCGTTAAGTTCTCTTCCGCCATTCCAGCCGAAGCGCCGCCGCCGGCAGGGCTCAGTGCTGCCGCCTGGTCGCAGATGAGCCAGTGGGTAGGCGAAAACAAACAGGTGAACATCTCAACCCCTGGTGACGGTCAGGTACCTGACTACATCATCGGCGCCAATGGCGACATGGTAGCTAATCCAGCCAAAACCACACCCAACCCGGACGGCTCCATCACCGTACAGATGGACGGCAGCAAAGGCGACGCCGCTTCTCTGCAGGCCGCCAAAGAACTGAAGATTGCAGTCATACAAGAGAAAATCTTCTACTGGCAAAAGGCCCATCCCAACGAAACCAATATTCCAGGCTACCTGGAAGGTATGCTGGCAGCAGCCCAGAGTGCGCCAGTCACTCCCGCCGGCGGCGACAGCCAGCGCCCGCAACCGGTACAGCAGGCCAGACCGGAAGTACAACCACAACCACAACCGATGCAGACGGCGGCACCGTCCCGCAACTATGGTCTGGGCGGCGGAGAGAAAGTAGGAAACAGCAGTATCGGCACGGCACCGACTTCCGGCTATCGCTCCGGCAGTTTTGAGCCAAACGGACCCATCGACAGAACTGCCATTCCCAGACCGGTGGAGGGCGACCTCAACATCAAAGGACCGCCTTCGGCAAACGCCGACCAGATTCAAACCTTCCTGGAAAAGATGGGTTCACCGGCGGCCAAGGAAGCCGGCTTCTCACAGGCACTCTACACAGCCTGCACTGAGCGCGGCATCGACCCGGCTGTAGCTGTGGGCTTCTTCCTGCAAGAGTCTACTTGCGGCCGCTACGGTCGCGCCCACGACAATCACAGCCTTGGCAATATCAAGGGTAGAGCACCGGAGTCAGGCGGCACCGACGGCACGTTCAGGCGCTATGACACCTGGGCGGAAGGGGCCCGGGACTGGGCCCGTCTGATTGACGAATCCTATGTGCAGAAGCGCGGTTTGAGCACCCTTTCCCAGGTGATCGGGGTGTACGCGCCGTCCAGTGACGGTAACAATGAAAACCGCTACGTGGCCACGGTTAAAGGCGTCGTAGAAAACTTCAAACAGCAGAACGCCACCGCCTGACGCTTTGAAGCCACCGCCTGATGCCTTGAAGCCACTGCCTGATGCCCTGAAGCCACCGCCTGATGCCTTGAAGCCACTGCCTGATGCCCTGAAGCCACCGCCGGCTACTTGAGCTCTACTTTGGTACCGTACATGTCTTGCAGCATATCCACCTGACCTTTGGTCAGAAATAGGTTCTTGCTCAATGCCACCTTTTTGTATGAAGCCGGAGCGGTTAACAGGGAATCTTTGAAGGTGAAGCGGCGATCGAGAATGCGGCAATCGAGAATGTTTTCGGATTTGCCGCCGGGAAGATAGTAATAGGCATTTACCGGTACGCCGGGCAGGTCGATAAGATTGTGCAGTTTGGCAATAATCTGACTGACCGGTCTGGCATAACCAAGGTCTAAGGACATAAGTTCGGGCGTCAACTTGGTGCCGTGCCTGTTACCGGCATCGTCGTTACTATCGTAGGTAAACAGACCGGAGCCACCCACTGCCTCGATCGGGGGGAAGCGATAGACAATGAGCTTGTCAGTGCCCCTGGTCATGCGCTTCTGGGAGAGAACCTTACGCATATCTGCGGCATAGGAAATGTGATTGGTAAGCAACAAGTCACCCTTGAGGAACTCCGCCAAACCGACTTCCGAACGTTCCTTGCGATCGCCGCGCCAGACCTGCACCTGCCACTTAGGCGCTCTGGAGGCCAGAACAAAACCGGCAGTTGCCGAGGATACCCTGATGGCATCGGGCGAAAGCCAAATTTCATAGATCCCGCTGGCTTCGGTCTGCTGGGTCACTTTCAGACCACGGTGCACAGACTCCTGCGCCAGGGCCGCCGAAGTAAAAATCGGGGCATTGCCGGTGGGCAACGCGACGGTCACAGCGGCAACGACAGCAACAGCGGCAACTGCCTCAACGGCGATGACGGCGGCAAGGGTGGTAACGGCGGCAATTACGCGAACTGCAGCAACGTCGGCAACGGCAGCAACGTCGCCAACAGCAGCAACGTCGGCGAGTATGGCCCACAATCGCGACAGTGAGTAAAGCTTCGGAAAGTACTTCAAATCAAGTTCCTCAAGCCGCAAAAGCCCTAAGAAATACAATTATACGCACTGGGGGCTCTGGAAAACGCCACTAGTGCAAAGGAGCAAAAAGCATCTTATGGTCGGAGTTGGCGCTGTCAGCGGGCGCAATAGTGAACTGAACGCCTGGCAGCATTGCCCCTATTTGCTTGATCTGAGCAGGTGAAAACTGCTTGCCTGAAAGACTCAAACTGTTCACCCCGGAGCCCCGTAAAATGCCGAAATCTTTTACGGCGAGGGGCGCCCCCTCGAGATCTACCACCTCGATGCTCTTCATTTTCTTAATCAGAGACAAGCCCCGCGCCGTCACTTTCGACTGGCCAAGACCAATATGCTTTAACTTCGGCAAGGTGGTCAGGTGCTCCAGAGCAGCATCGTCGACGCCGGATTTATCGAGATAGAGTACCTCCAGATTCTTGAACTTAGAGATAGCCCGAAAGCCATCCGGGCTGATTTTATTCAAAGATAGATCAAGTTCCCGCAACTTCGACAAACTCAGCATTTGATTGAAGCAAGTACCATCAATCGTGTTCATTGGCAGGCTCAGAGACTCAAGATTAACGAGGCCCTTGAGGGGCACAATTTGCTGGTCAGAAAGTTCGGCTCCTTCCAACTCAAGGCGTCGAAGCCCCTTCAAATGCACCAACTGTGAGAAACAGTTCTCGACCGGCACCATGAGAGAGGTTTTGCCAAAGGAGAGCCCATCAAAACTATTGGGATCAAGCAATTTGAACAGGTCCGGGTGCTCCAGGAGATGATAAGAAGGGAAAAGATAGATCCTTGAGTGTTCGGGCAACTTGAAGGTTCTGACTCCGCGTGCATCGCCAAGCCCGCTGCCGGGCTTGGCAAAGACTACGTCACAGTGCCAGGGTAAACCGCCTGGTTCTGCATCGACATAGAAATAGAGTTTGCCCAGTGACACTTGTCCGGGAAAAACCAGCGCCCGACTCACCACTTTGCCGGCTCGAGGTTGTGAAACACCTGCCGGCTTGGCGCCGAAAACAGCCATGTTCACCCCCACCAGGCCGCTAAACAGAGTCGCCGCCAACATAAGACCAAACAGTCTAGTCATGGGCAGACCATGAATTGAGGACAATTGCCATTGACACCAGAAACCACATCTACCGGGGAGCTTACTTCATAGTAACCGGGAACCTCCCGGAAATCACTACACTTATATGCCTCCTTTAGGAGGATAGACAACGCCTTAACTTAACTGGACTGTTTCAAGTAATCATTCCAATTGATGATGCCGCAGGCAAAGGCGAGAGTTATTATAAAAACGTTCGAAGCGAGGTCATTCACACAAAAGAGCAGAAGCACCGAACAGAACTTCAAACGAAATAGCAGACCACCTGAACGGACTCAATCCCGCCGGGAACTGATTTCAACCTCATCCAAGTACACTCTTGTTCAATCTTCTTGTCCTCTTTGAAATGTGGTGTTTTGATCGACAAATTTTAGAAACGGCCGTCCCAAGCATAACCCTCTTAAGGGCTTAATTTCGGGGACTGCCGTTTCTTTCTTTTTACAATAGCTGAGTGCCGCAGCGGACTAACAGGCGCTTCTGCCTGCATCGAAAAGCAGAACTAAAGCCGCAAGTATAGACCGGCAATTGCGAACGCCGTCTAAAGCCGTAAGAGTCGCTCGGCAGTCCTGAAGCAAACCTTCTCACGTTGCTCCCTACTTATCGGGGCTTCTTCAATGAATCGCGCGGCCACCAGTGCATCTTCATAGGGAAAGTCTGTCGAGAACATAACGCTGTCTTCACCTAGCTCCAGCAGAGAACAAAGCAAAGGACCGTTGGCACAGACACCGGATGTGGTGACGACAATATTCTTGCGGATATATTCCGAAGGCGGATGCTTCATGGCTCTGCCGGCGCTGGTAGTCTGCGCTCTGCTGTCAAGACGCCAGAGTTCGAAGGGCAGCGTTTCACCCATATGTCCGAGAATTACTTTTGCCTGCGGAAATTTCTCAAAGACGCCTCCGAAGACGAGCCTCAGCGCATGGGTAGCCGTTTCGCATGTCCAGCTCCAGGTGGCACCGGAGAGTTCTCTGCGCCCCGAGAACATATGGGGCTCGTCATAGAGCAGGCCTGGATGAAGATATAAAGGCACCTGCAAATCCACCAGCTTCTCCCAGAAGGGCTGAAAGCTGGGATGGTCCAGATAAGTTCCACAGGTGTGTCCATTTACCAGGGCGCCGACAAATCCAAGGTCTTTCACACAGCGCTCTAACTCACGAGCAGCCTGGTCTGGATCTTGCAAAGCCACACAGGCGAAGCCTCGATAGCGCTTCGGATGACGGGCGATCTGAGCAGCCAGAAAGTCATTGACGCTGCAGGCGGCCCTTGTCGCCTTGCCAGTGTCGGTTTCCTGCTGCACCCCCGGTGCGGTCTGAGAGAGAACGGCAATTTCAATTTCGCAAGCATCCATGACTTGCAGGCGTTTCTCATCGAATTCAGGCAAAAGTTTTTCAACGGCAGCTAGAACCGCCGGGTCAAACTCTCTGGCAACGGCACTGAGATATTTCTCAAAGCCGGGGCCGTTGAAATGCTCTTCCAGAGCAATTTTTCTCATGAGTGTCTCTATCCTTTCCGGATTTGCCTGTGAGGGAGAATACAAGCATCGATAACGATAGCAGAAATCCCCTCCATAGAATTTTAAAGACGCACTACCAGAATGCCCTGGTCCAAAGAATCGGAGCGACGGTTCCTAATCCATACAACTTTTGCAATATTGAAGGTATTGAGTTATAACAAAGTTGAACCGAAGCACAAGCGGAAAGATAACATGCCACCGGCACCAGATTCCAAAAGACTCATGCTACGCCGCCTGGAGCCACTGATTTTCATTGGTTTTAATTTGCTGCTTTTCAGTTCTTTTGCCATCGTCTTTACAAAAGCAGACAACACTTTACTAAAAGCCTGCATGGCCAGACGGGTTCCGTTTAATTCAACCATTTGGAGGGCTTCCCTTGAATCGCAAACTTCTGCTGAACCGGTGCGAATCGATATGGTGGACGATTTGCTCATAAGGCACAAGCTGACAGGTGCCTCCAGAGCTGAAATCGAACAACTTCTAGGCAAGCCACCTAAAACAATTCATTTCTCAGAGTATGAATACGTTTACTGGCTCGGACCAGAGCGAAGGTTCATGAGTATCGATTCGGAATGGCTCTGCCTCAAGTTTTCTAACAACCAGGTTACAGAAGCCCGAATTCTTGCTGATTAGCCTCATACAGCCGGCACAGGCAACTCAGCAAGTAGGGGAGTGAGATACCCACGTATCAATCTGGACCCGAGATAACCTGTTTCAAGGCAGATTGAGAAAACCTTTGCTCTATCCTCACTTCCTTGCTGCTCCTGTAGTTCGCCTACGCGACCTTGACCAAGGAAATCAACCAACTGAACCCGACGGCTCCGGTATTGCTGCAAGGAAAGATATAACTGCAAATGCTTTCTGGCGATGCCTTGAAAGTGCACTAGAGTATAGGTTCTAAAACTACTTACAAGCCGTCTGACCGAGGAAGACACAGTATCGTTAGTACAACCCTGACAAAGGCTGTTTCCGCACTCGTCTGCAAACAGACTGGTTAGGACCCGACGCTTGCGCTTTACGTAACGAAGTTCACTTTGCTCCAAGCTGCTCAGGCGGGGAGAATCTACCTGAATACTGTCCATCTGATCAGCAGAAATACGCTCACCATCATAAGGATTTGCACTTTCTTCAAAAGTGCCATGAACTCTGTCGTTAGCTACTGCGGTGAAGCGCTTCATCTTTGATCTGTCAGGTGCCGAGTGCTTACCACCAAGGCCACCGACTCCTAAAAGCGCCTGCAACATGTCGGACAGTCCAAACATGGTACCCGGTAGCGGTTCGATCAAACCAGACAACTCCAACTCTGTAAGGCTTATGCCCAACCGAACTGCATCGACCGAAAGTGCATCAGCAAGTCGATCAGTGGAAACGTTACCGTTGACCAGAATTTTCAAGATTGACTTTTCCAATTCACTCAATCCGGCATACTGCTCATTCTCAAAAAGGGCATCGAGAGTGCCCTCAATGGTTTCGGCTGAAACTTTTTCGGGGACGCCTTGCTCCAATTCGACTTGAGCAGTTTCTGGCGCCAGCGACAAAGCGGAAGATCCACCAAAATCAGCGCCACCGCAATTAGTATCAACTGCTTCATCTGACACTTCGGGAGCTGTCAAGGACTGCTCATAAGCTTCTTCGAAAGCGGGGTGTTCCCACCGCGGCGTGACCAGGCTGTTGCGAATAAAGAGATCGATAAAATGTTCAGTGCTGACAAGGCAGCGCTCACCTCCCTGCGACTTTTGATGGTTGTCGATTGCACCTAGTACGCTACGTTGAATGTGTAAAGCGGAAGACTGCGCAATGTCAAGCAATGACGCAAACCAATTAGAACTGACGAAAGCACCCTCCTCAGTCAACCAGATAGCAGCGAACCAGGCTTTCAGCTTCCGAACACGATTAAAAAACGTCTTTGCAGTTAGAGAGTAACTCTTGCGACAATCCTGGCAACGAAGCTTTCGCCTACATTTCTTTACTACTACTCGCTCGGACAAACAACCACGGCAATAGACCATGCCTCTGGCATTCATCAATCTGTACAGTTCATCCCAACAAGATTCTTCCGTCGGAAAAGCCAGGCAGAACCTTTTGAAGGTTGAACTAACCAGAAGTTTATACTCGGAAACGTAACTATCGTCGACCGAATGAAACAAATTAGGCTGATACTTACGCATATTGCGCCCTCCCGCTTCGCTACTGGTATATAAAACGCTTCGCGGGCCGAAAAAGTTCAAAGTCGCCGCCGGCGCCCGAAAACCCAGCAGCCACCTGTCGTGGAATCGCTTAACCGTTAACGGTTAATCAACTTCTCAAAGGATGGCGCGGTTCAAGCATTCACATTAAATTGAAAATTTAACCAATCATCGAAAAAAATCCGACCTCACAATCAGCCTCCATTAAGCCTCTAACCTGGTCACCCAGCAAGAACGATGACACAATTGTCATTTCTCACCGCCATTCACAATGAAAAGGAAACACCTAAATGGATTTAGAACTCAGCGGCAAAACGGCGCTCATAACAGGAGCCAGCTATGGTCTCGGATTTGCTTGCGCTAAAGCTCTAGCCATGGAAGGTGTCTCAATTGCGATGTGCGCTAGAGACAAACAAAAAATCACATCTGCTGCAGAGCAGATTGCCACTGCCTGTAGAACAAAAGCCATAGGCATAGCTGCCGACCTGACCAAGGAAGCCGACATGCAGAACTTCGTGTCGGAAGCCAAGGCCTTTCTTGGGAAAATAGACATTCTGGTGGTCAGCACAGGTCACCCACCCACTCATCCATTTTCCGTTGCAACCGACCAACAATGGAGCGATGGTTACGAACTCGTTTTACGTCCGCCAATTACCCTGACAAGGCTAGTGCTTGAGGACATGCGCCATAGAAGATACGGCCGCATCATTTACATAGGCTCTATTTTCGGCATTGAACCGGAACAGTCTTCCGTGGTGCAGAGCACCTTGCGCACCGGCTTAAATGCCTTATCCAAGTGCGTAGCTACCGAAGTAGCTGGTGACGGCGTCACAGTAAACGTGATTTGCCCGGGCTATTTCGATACCCCACTGGTAAGAGAGTTAGCCAAACAATACGCCACTTCCGAAAATGCATCCGTTGATGAAATTCTTAGCGCCTGGGCCGCCTATTCACCGGTAAGAAAATTCGGGAAGCCGGAAGATCTGGGAGCTCTGGTCAGCTTCCTCGCTTCTCCCAGGGGCGAATTCATAACCGGCACAACCATCACCATGGATGGTGGCGCAGTCAGGCAGTATTAACGAAAATGCTGACTGCGTAAATCAGTTTGCAGCCTGCGTCTTATTAGCCCGGGTATTTGCCTGCGCTTTATTGCCTTTCAGACCGCTGCGTCCAGCCGGCGTAGCTTTATCTACCGCATTTGTTTTTCCAAGGACAGCTGCACTGCTGGTCTCTTTCGTGGTCTCTTTCTTGGGCTCTATCTTAGAGCTACTTTCGGCTTGCGGTTGGATTTCTTTCGGAACCTCATTTTGCCCATCTTTTGTATCGGGCTTGGAGGGATCCGCGCAAAGGTCGACATTTGGTTGGCTATCTTGTGTGTTGACCACCCGCAGTTGCGCCACGATCACCGCCGGATCGAAATCGAAGGTGCGACTGGTGGCACGCATTTTGCGCACGAAGATATTCAAATGCGGTGGACTGACCATCACAAAAAGATAGTAGGGCGTCTCACCGCTCTTCGGCACCACTTCAAAGCTCTTCAAGGAGGCAATGCCATGAAAAGCTCCCGGGGTGAGCCCGGTTTCCTTAGCCACACGCTCGTTGGTAAACTGAACTTCGCGCACGCGGGCTGTATCAAGAAAAGCCTTGTTGAAACGACTAAACGAGAAAGTACCTACTTTAGCGGCATCGTAAGACTCTAACAAAATTTGTTCAGGAGCCGTCTTCATACCGGCAGACTCGTAATCTTCATAGATTTTCACGGCCTTTTCAGGCCTTATTTTGAGGAAGTTGATATAGCTGTCACCCAACAATTTTGCCCTGACAGGCACAAAAGTCTTGTTGTTATAACGCACGGCCAAATCGCAGCCGGGCAAAACCAACACATCATGCTCATGGTCATAACTGAGGCCGGGCTCGGCCAGCGCAGAAAGAGGCAGAGCAAGACTGGCGCTCAGGGCAATTAAACCCGCAGCCAGAAAAGAATGAACTCGGTTCTCAGACCTTTGCCCCAACATCCAAACACCTCGCAACTCTTTACTTCCAAGCGCCATGGCCGCCGCCGCACTGCAGCGTAGTGTAAAGAGGGTATTTTAACCGATCGAGGTAGACAATTGCTCAGCTTGCGCCAATAGCCGTAACCTATAGCAAATCCGACTATATACTTGTATCCTGCTAACTCCGACAACAATTTGAACCGGCTCAAGGAGCTTATGCTTCACCCCTCCAGGACCGCTGCCTTGCCAGAATCATGCCTTCGCCAAAACGGCCCTTGCAAAGGGAAAGACCATAAAACTCGAGTCTTTCTCAGCCTCAGTCTGGCAGTAGCTGGAGTTTTCACATCTGTCGCCCTATTTCCCGGCCAGGCCCTGGCTGAGACCCATGGCAGCCCCAAAGTAGAAAAACCGTCAACCACCGCCAACCACCTGGCAACCGGCCTCAATGACTACGAACAAGGAAACTTCGGAGCAGCCCTGCACGCCTTCAAGGCTGCAGCCCTGGACAAAAGCCTCTCCCCGCTTGACCGAATCAAAGCCCAAGTCGCTGCCGCAGACAGCGCTTATCAATGCGGTGAATACCTGACAGCATTGAATATGCACAAGCGCAATCTCACCGTATTGAAAGCAGTTTCTCAGGCGGAACCGATGAGTACCTCCAGGAAGGGAAAAACCGGCAGCGCCAAAGAGATACTCTTGCCTGATCAAGATAGAGAACAACTTCTAGCCGAGACTTATTGCGATATCGGCGAAGCCCTCTACGAGCTGGATAAGCATGACGAAGCTGCCCGCTATTTTGCCCTGGCTATTGATTGCTGGAAAACCGGCTCCGGCACGCAGGAAGTTCTATTGCGCAGTCTGGAAGGAATGGGCGCCAGCCTGATCAAAGACGGCTTCTATGCCAAAGCGCTTCCCTTCTACCAGGAAGTTGCCTTTTTAGACCGCCTCAAGTATGGAGCCGAAAGCATTCCCTACGCCTGGTCCCTGAGAGTTTTGAACGACATCTACCTTAAGCTTGAAGATCCCATTACAGCCCGGCGATGCTTCGAGCGATCGGTTTGGAACTTTCGCAATGCCAATCGAGAGAGACTTCTGCAAGTTTGGACCAAACGTCTGGCCAACACCGAAAATCCGCCCTGTGCCGCTGATCTGGACAAACTGCTGAGTGACCGCATCTTCGGCTCGCTCGGTAAGATCTCTGACGTGGATTTTCTCAAGGCCGGGGCCTACACCGGCGTCACAGAGTACAAACTAGAACCATCCCTTCCCAACCTGAAGGGCGACAGAACTTGTCCTGAACATGGTATGCCCTGGTCTCGTCAGCGAATTGCCGTACAAGAACCAGCCAGCATGTTCTGGGTCGATCCCCGCGAAAAAGTACAAGGCTTTGTGGTCTGTATTCCAGGCTTTGGACTGCATCGCGGTTCCTTTTCCGACCTGGGCGAAAGCCTCTCCTCCAAGGGTTTTGTAGTTGCCTCCTATGACGTGAGGGGCTTTGGCGCCTACACGGCAATGAAAGCAAGAGATCGCATCGATCTGGAAAAGAGCCTCGAAGATCTCGACGACTCAATTATTCAGATTCGCAAAGACTTTTCCGGGGTGCCGGTCTTCGTGTTGGGCGAATCAATGGGCGGCTCCCTGGCCCTGCAATTCTGCGCCAAGCACCCGGAGCTAGTGGAGGGGCTTATTGCAGCTGTGCCCTCCGAACAGCGCTATCGGCAATGGCTGACGGCCGGCAAGGTAATTTTGGGAATGCTTACGGGCAGCCGTAAACAAATCGATGTGGGACCGGTTCTGGTCAACCGCGCCACCCAAGATGAAGGACTGCGCCAGACCTGGACATCCGACCCCCAGAGCCGTTTTACAGCAACGGCTAAAGAACTCTACGGATTCAAACGCTTCGTGTCGCGCAATCGCGACCTGGCTAAACAAGTAAAGACGACGCCGGTGCTTATGTTTCAGGGTGTACACGACCTGCTAATCCGACCGGAAGGCACAATCAGTCTCTTCAAAGCCGTGGCCAGCGAGGACAAGGATCTGATGCTGGTCGGCAAATCGGAGCACCTGGTCTTCGAGGAAGGACAATTCGATAAAGCTCTTCTGGTCAGCATCTGTGACTGGATGAAAACCAGAGGTAGCAAGTAATTGGAACAGAATTTCGTATTTGCAGAGTTTGCCTTATGTGCTGCCGTTATTCTTGTCACGGGCAGCAAGCTGTCAAAGCATGCCGATGTAATTGCCGACGCTACTGGACTCGGCAAAAGCTGGGTTGGTCTGGTAATGCTTGCTACTGTTACCTCGCTGCCTGAACTGCTGACGGGAATCTCAGCAGTTACTCTTAACGATCTCCCCAATCTAGCTGTAAGCGGTACCCTTGGCAGTTGCATGTTCAACATGCTCGTCATTGCGTCTCTAGACCTTTTCAGCAAGCACAGACCAGTATCAAATATGGTGCAGCAGGGACACCAACTCTCCGCCGGTTTCGGCATTGTGCTTCTGGCGCTGGCCGCCATAGACATTCTATTTGGCAAATACCTTCCTTCCATCAAGCAGCTCAACTCAATAGATCCGCTCAGCATTCTTTTCATCATCGTCTATCTGGTGGCAATGCGCCTCATTTATTCATACGAAAAAACTCGCGTGCAAGAATACGTTGAGGAAGTGGCAGTACAAGAGCAAACTAAGAAAAATCCGTTAAGAAACGCCATAATCTGGTTCACCGTGCACTCTATTTTTATTGTAGCCGCCTCCCTCTATCTACCGGACCTAGCGGAAAAAATCGCCAAAATGACCGGCTGGGGAGAGAGCTTCATCGGCTCTTCCTTAATCGCCATCACTACCTCGTTGCCGGAAATCACCGTCTCGGTAGCAGCGGCGCGCATGGGCTCGTTTGATATGGCAGTGGCTAATCTCCTTGGCTCAAATCTCTTCAACGTAGCAATTCTAGCCGTCACCGATTTCTTCTACGTGAAAGCACCGCTTTTGCGCTGCGTCTCCCACATAAACACACTCTCAGCCCTGACAGCCATCATCTGCATGGGAATCGTCGTAATCGGACTGACCTACCGTTCAGAAAAGAAGATTCTCTATCTGGCCGGAGACGCGGCAGCCATAGCCTTCTTTTTCCTGCTAGCCAATATCCTTTTATTTGTTGCCGGCTAGATTTCGAGTACCATTGAGAGATGCGCACGGGCAAGCAATTAAGAAAATCGCCGACGGGCTCAATACTGCTCTGCTCCCTTATTCTTGGCGTGGTCGGTGGCCTGCCTGTCAGATCGGCCAATCCTATTGACAGCCAACCCGGAACAGCCCTCGAGCAAGTCGAGCCCTGGCTGAGTCAAGAGAAAAAATCGGCCCGGGAAAAGGACCCAAACAGTCCCCAGGCGC
>ERZ724503.823-NODE-823-length-13824-cov-9.839059_pt1 | contig 13824 bp, 9 predicted proteins | sample MGYA00376036_ERZ724503 | MGnify/ENA primary metagenome ERZ724503 (study PRJEB28724, sample SAMN07190885) | wastewater metagenome | isolation source: influent of sewage treatment plant in Hong Hong | place: Hong Kong | collected 2016-03-17 ...
ATATAACTTCACTTTCTTCTTATTCAGTACCTGAAAACCAAACTTCTGCATTTACAGTAAGTGCAACAGATACATCAAGTATTTCGTACTCTATTAGTGGAGGAACAGATGCAAGTGCATTTAGTATCAATCCAACTTCAGGAGTTGTAACATTTAACTCAAATCCAGATTATGAAACAAAAACAAGTTATTCTTTAACTGTAAAAGCAACAGATAGTTCAAATAACTTCTCAACTAAAGATGTAACTGTTAATATTACTGATGTGGTGGAAACAACAGGTGTATTTAAAACAGGACAAACTACAAGTTATACAAACTTTGATGATGGATACTACGCTTCAACTCTTGGAGTTGCTAGAAGTTTCACAAGAACAAATGAGATAGTAACAGATAATATCACAAAACTACAATGGCAAGATGATGCAACTGCATCAACTACAACTGCTGATTGGAATACAGCTACCACTTCAACTTGCCAAAACTTGACTTTAGGTGGATTTACTGATTGGAGGCTTCCAACTATAGAAGAATTAGAAAGTATAGTAAACTATGGAGTATATGCACCTGCTAAATATAGTGAGTTTTTAAATATGGCTTCTAACCGTTATTGGTCATCTACTACCTTTGCTTTAAACTCTAGCGATGCGTGGTGTGTGAACTTCGGCAATGGCGACGGCGGCTTTGCGGACGATAAGACTTATAGCTTTTATGTGCGGTGTGTTAGGGCTGGACAATAGATTTGATATATAAAAACAAAAAATAGGAGAAATAAATGATGAAAAATATATTGATAAAATCAATACTATTGGGTTCTTTAACACTTAGTTTAAATGCTGATTTTATAAGAGACAATACAAAATTAGTAGTAAATGATACTAAAACAGGACTTATGTGGCAAGATGATGCAGTAGGAAGCACTATGACTTGGGCAAATGCAATCACCACTTGTGAAAGTCTAACTTTAGGTGGATATAGTGATTGGAGGCTTCCAAATATAAGAGAACTAAAAAGTATAGTTGATAGAACTAGATATAACCCTGCAATATCGCCAAATTTTACTGCAATCGATTCTAGCGTTTATTGGTCCTCTACTACAGTTGCTTCTGGCTCTAGCTATGCGTGGCGTGTGTACTTCGGCGGTGGCGGCGACAGTGCGAACGATAAGACAGATAGCCTTTATGTGCGGTGCGTTAGGGCTGGACAATAAAAGTTTAAAAACTTGTTTTTAAACTTTACTTTAAACAGTGATTTTATCACTGTTTTACCCTTTGGTAGAGTTAAAATATATTTGTCTCTACCAATATTTAAAGCTTTTAATTTTTCTTCTTTGTTATATAAAACTTGATTTGTTTTTTTAAATCATTAATACAGAAAATATTATCTTTCCTAAAAATAAGTTATAATTATTATCAATCTATAGAGTTATAAAAAGGATTAAATAATGAAAAATTTGAGTATTAGAATTAAATTAATCATAATCTTTATTTTTATAAAAGTTATACCTTTTTTATTGATAGCATATATGTCTTATGAAGGAGCTATAAAACTTGATAATTATCTTTCAAAAAGTACAAATTTCTTGTATAACCAAAGTAAAGAGGTTATTATAAGTACAGCAAATGCTTCTATTGATGATAGTATAAAAATTTTGGATAAAAAATCTCAAGAATCTTTAGAAAAAGTATCCTATGAAATAGCAAATCAAGTTGCTAGTTTTCTTTATGAAAGAGATAAAGATATTCTTTTTCTTTCTAAATTGGAATTAAATGAAAATATTTTAAAAAATTTTTACGAATCTAAACAAAAAGATATAACAATTCATAATAATTATTATTATGATGAAAGTAGTAATACTTATAAAACAAATGAAGATTTAGAACCACAGCCAAGAGAAAAAATTACTGCAAATTTAAAAGATAATGAAAGAGAATTTAATTATATTGACCCAATAAAATTTAAAACAAAAGAGATACCAATTTATAAAGAGATAACTTTTTTTGATTTAAATGGTAACGAAAAATATAAAGTTTCTTCAATTAATGAAGAGAAATTAAATGTTTCAAACAAAAAAAATACTTATGTCTCATCAGAAAGTTATTTTGATGAAATATCGAAGTTAAAAAAAGATGAAATTTATGTTTCCGATGTAATAGGAGAATATGTAGGTTCTAAAGTAATTGGAATTTTTACAAAAGAAAAAGCACAAAAAGCAAATATAGCATTTGAGCCACAAAATTATGGATATGCTGGATTAGAAAATCCATTAGGAAAAAAATTTGAAGGTATTATCAGGTTTATAACACCTGTTTTTAATAATAATCAAAAAATTGGTTATATTTCTATGGCATTGGATCATAGGCATATAAGAGAATTTACAGATACTTCAAATCCAACAGGTAAATATGTAAAACAAAATATTTCTGATGCAACATTGGGAAATTATGCTTTTATGTGGGATTATGAAGGAAAAAATATATCACATCCAAGGGATTATTCAATAGTAGGTTATGATAAAAATAGTGGACAAAGAGCTATGCCTTGGCTTAGTGCTGATTTAGCTCAAAAATATTATGAATCAAATCAGGATATAAATGAGTTTTTGAAAAATTATCCAACTTTTGAAGAACAAAGTTTAAATAAAAAACCAAATTTAAAACAACTACAAGAGAATGGTAATGTAGGTTTAGATTGTAGATATTTAAATTTTGCTCCTCAATGTGAAGGTTGGATGCAAGTAACACAAAATGGTGGTTTTGGTTCTTTTTTGATTAATTGGAGTGGAGTTTTAAAACTAACAACTGCTGCAACTATTCCATATTATACAGGACAATACGCAAATAGTAAAAGAGGATTTGGATTTGTGACAATAGGTGCAAGTATTGATGATTTTCATGCTGCTGCAAATGAGACAAAGAAAAATGTATCAGAAATTTTAAAAAACCAAACTAAAAATATGGAAGATATAGTAAATGAAAATCGAAAAGAGATAGATGATTTTATAAAAGAATTGATTCAAGAAATATCAACAGTTACTTTTTGTATGGTTATATTAATTATATTTATAGCTTTGATGATGTCAAAATATTTAAGTAAAAAAATTGAAAATATTTTAATTGGTACAAAAAAATTCTCAAATAATGAATTAGATTATAGAATTAAAATTAGTTCAAATGATGAAATAGGTCAATTAGAACGATCATTTAATGAAATGGCTTCAAAAATTGAGAATTTAATTAAAAAAGAAAAAGAGATAAATGAAAATTTAGAAAAAGAAGTAGATGAAGAAAAAACAAAACAAAAAGAGCAAGAACAAATATTAATTCAAAAAACAAGACTTGCAGCTATGGGAGAGATGATAGGAAATATTGCACATCAATGGAGACAACCATTAAATGCACTAGGATTAGTTCTTCAAAATCTTAAATTTTCTTATGAAATAGGAGATTTAAATGCTGATGTAATGAATAAATCTATAGATAAAGCAAATATGCTTATAAAAAATATGTCAAAAACAATAGATGATTTTAGAAACTTTTTTAAACAAAATAAAGCTAAAGAGATTTTTGATATAAATAAAAGCGTAATAGATTCTATGGCTTTGGTTGAATCAACTTTTGAATATCATAAAATAAAATTAGAAAAAGATTTTAAATCAGAGAAAATTGAGATATTTGGTTTCCCAAATGAGTTTGCTCAAGTTTTATTAAATGTTATTTCAAATGCAAAAGATGCTCTTTTAGAAAATAAAATAAAAAATCCACAAGTAAAAATAGAAACGAAAATAGAAGATGATAATGCCTATATTTTTATTATTGATAATGCCTTAGGTATAAAAGAAGATGCTATAAATAAGATATTTGAACCATATTTTACTACAAAAAATGAAGTACAAGGAACAGGAATAGGGCTTTATATGTCTAAAATTATCATTGAAAGAAATATGAATGGACAAATATATGCTAAAAATAAAGATGATGGTGCAATTTTTACAATAAAACTTCCTTTAAAAAATGAATAAAATAGAGTTATTTTAACTCTATTTTTGCTTGACAAATAAAATTTTATTGATTATACTTAAGCTACTTAAAAAATAAAAAGGGGAGAAATATGAAAATATTTAATTATTCGAATAATCATTTTATAAAAAGTGTTAATTCTCTTCTGCTTCTTAATTATTCTCTCTAATTGTAACTTTTACAATTACCACAAAACAATTACAACACATAGGTTTTTCTTTTTTTCATAAAAAAAAAGATATAATAAATAATAATATAAAAGGTTTATATAATGGATAAAAATAAAATTATAGTATTTGATACAACATTAAGAGATGGAGAACAAAGTCCAGGTTGTTCAATGAATACTGAAGAGAAGATAAAAGTTGCATTACAATTAGAAAAATTGGGTGTAGATGTGATTGAAGCTGGATTTGCAGCTGCAAGTCCTGGGGATTTTGATGCAGTAAGTAGAATAGCAGAAGTTGTTAAAAATTCAAGCATTTGTTCTTTAAGTAGAGCTATTGAAAATGATATTAAACAAGCTGGATTAGCCGTAGGAAAAGCACCTAAGCACAGAATTCATACTTTTATTGCAACAAGTCCTATTCATATGCAATATAAATTAAAAATGGCTCCAGATGAAGTTATAAAAAGAGCTATTCACGCCGTGCAATATGCAAAAACTTTTGTTGATGATGTAGAATTTTCTTTAGAAGATGCAGGTAGAAGTGAAATTCCATTTATGAAAGAGGTTATGGACGCTGTTATTGAAGCAGGGGCTAGAACTATTAATTTACCAGATACTGTTGGATATAGATTACCAATAGAATTAGGTGCAATGGTTAAAGAATTGAGTGCTTATGCAGGAGACAGAGCAATAATTTCTGTTCATAATCACAATGATTTAGGTTTAGCAACGGCAAATACTTTAGCAGCAGTATTAAGTGGTGCTAGACAAATTGAAGTTACAATTAATGGATTAGGGGAAAGAGCTGGAAATTCAGCTTTAGAAGAGGCTGTAATGGCTATAAAAACTAGAAAAGATGCTTTTGGAGATTTATATACATCTATTAATACTCCTGAACTTTATGCAACTTCAAGATTAGTAGCAACAATTACAGGTGTTGAACCACAACAAAATAAAGCGATTGTTGGTAAAAATGCTTTTTCTCATGAAAGTGGAATCCATCAAGATGGTGTTTTAAAACACCAAGAGACTTATGAAATTATGAAACCTGAAGATGTTGGAGTATTTAAAGATAGTACATTGATTTTAGGAAAACATAGTGGACGAGCAGCATTTAAAGATAAAATTGCCCATTTAGGATTTGATAAAGTTCCAGATGATGAGTTAAATGCAGCATTTGAAAGATTTAAATTATTAGCTGATAAGAAAAAAGAAGTTACAGATGATGATATTAGAATGTTAATAACTGATGAGTCTTTAAATCATGATAAAACTTATGAGTTAGTTGGATTACAAATAAGTGATTGTTCAAATGGAATGCCAATGGCTGCTGTTACAATCAAACATAATGGAGAGATTTTAAAAGATGCAGCTATTGGAGATGGAACAATGGATGCTATTTTTAAAACAATAGATAGATTAACTGGAATTACAGGAGAGCTAAATGACTATAAAGTAATTTCTGTAACTGAAGGTAAAGATGCTTTAGCAAAAGTTACAACAAGAGTTACATTTGATTCATTTTCTCCATCTTTTGTAGGACATGGATTAAGCATTGATACAATGTTGGCAACTGCAAAGGCATATTTGGGGTCTATGAATTCATATCTTTCTCAAAAAGCAAGACTTGCTAAAAATGTCGAACATCAAATTTAAATAGGAAGAGAGAAGAGTTTTTCTCTTTTCTTGTAAAAAAGTAATGCAAAATAAAATAATATCTGCTTTTTATTTCATAGATAATTCCCAAAGATATACAACAGTAAAGACTTTTTGTAGAAATATTTTAGAAAATAGTCAATATAAATATAAAAAACATTTTGATTTTTTTATGATTTTTTTAGTTTTAAGTACTATAGCAACTTTAATTTATGAAGTTAATCATCCTGTAATTCCTATTTTAATTGAATATGAATATTTTGCAGTTGGTGTTTTTGCTTTAGAATGGTTAGCAAGATTATGGGTATATAGTGATGTTAGAAAAACTTTTATAAAAGATTATGAAGAGACACTATTTTTTGGGAAAGAGTATAAATTATCTATATCTTTTAAAAAAGCTATGAAAGAAAAAATGGAGTATGTTTTTTCTTTAATGTCTATTATTGATTTACTTGCGATTTTACCAGCTTATCGACCACTTAGATTTTTAAGGATTTTTTTACTCTTTAGGCTTTTAAAAATTTTAAGATATGCTACTGCTATAAAAGAGTTTTCTAGTGTTTTTGAAGAGAGAAAATTTGAGTTATTTACACTTTTTATATTGTTTTCATTAGTGATATTCTTTGGTTCTACTGTAATGTTTGTTTATGAAGGAAATGGAGAAAATGAAAGATTAAGAGATTATTTTGATGCTGTTTATTGGGCTGTTATTACTTCAACAACTGTAGGATATGGAGATATTGTTCCCGTAACTATTGAGGGAAAACTTGCTACAGCAATACTTGTAATTGCAGGAATTTTAACTATTGCTTTTAGTACATCTATTGTAACAACATCTTTGGTTGAAAGAATAGAGTTGATAAAACAATCAAGAGTTGAGAATGAAGTTCAAAAACTAAAAATGTTTACTATTATTTGTGGTTATAAAATATTGTCGAAATATTTGGTCAATGAACTTTTAAAACAAAAAAGAAAGATTTTAATAATTGATAATAATCCAGATAAAGTTGCAAAAGCAAAAAATAGTAATTTGTTAGCTATAAAAGGAGATGCAACAGATACTGATTTTTTAAGAAAAATTGGTGTGGGTAATAATGTAAGTACTATTATAGCTGTAGAAGAAGATGATGCAACAAATCTTTCAATAGTTTTGGGTGCTAGGATGCTTGATTCTAAAATTCAAATAATTACACTTGTAAATGAATCAGAAGTTGAAAATAAACTTAAACTTGCAGGTGCAGATTTTATAGTAAATTCAAATCAAATAAGTGCTTATGTGGCGAGTGAATATATAGGACAACCAGTAGCTTTTGAAGCAGTTGATGGAATCCTTCTTGATGATGATAGATCTGCTGAAGTTAATGAAATAGAGATAGTTGAAGGAATGAATGTAATAAATAGAGATATAAATTCTATAAATTTCGAGGATTATAATCTTACTTTAATTGGTGTTATAAATAGAGAAAATGATAATGAATTTATATTTAATCCAATAAATATAGAGTATATCTTAAAAGAGAAGGATATACTTATTGTTATAGGATATAGACAATCTTTAAAAGATTTAAAATCAGATTTTTTAAGTAAATTTTTTTAAAAAGATATAAAATGGCAAAAAAAGTAGCAATTTATGGTTATACAACTTTAGGTTCAAAAATAGCACATATTCTTGAAGATAAGAAATATGAGGTAATTGTAGTGGATTTTGAAAGAGCAGGAATAAAAAAAGCTACAAAAGATGGTTTTAAAACTTTTGACTCTACACTACTAAATGATAATGATTTAATTGAAGTTGGAATAAATAAAGATATAGATGCTCTTTTTTGTGTATCTTATAACAACAAAAACAATCTATTTATCACTCTTTCTGCTAGAAACTTAAGCAAAAATTTAAAAATTGTTACTATTTCAAAAACAAAATCAGAAGCTACTAAATTACAAATTGCAGGTGCTACAAAGGTTCTAAATCCAAATGAAATAGGAGCTTTTAGAATATATAGATATATGTCAAAACCTTTGATGTTAAGAGTTTTAGATGATATATTATTTAGTAAATCAGATTTAAGTATTTCAGAGATTTATATAGAAGAAAACTCTTTATTAAAAGGAATGTTTCTAAAAGATATGACTGTTCATAAAGATTATAATATTTTATTACTTGGTATTATGGATGAAGAGTTAAGTGATAAGTTTATATTTAATACAAAAAGAATAAATCATAAAATAGATGAGGGAGATGTTCTTGTGGTTGTTGGTAAAAATGAAGATTTAGAAAATTTCTCTAATTATATAAAGAATAAAGAATGATAGAAATACAAACACTAGAACAAATCCAAAAAGAGATAGAATCAAAAGAACCAATACTAATCTATTTTAGTGGTAAAAATTGTAGTGTTTGTAAAATTCTAAAGCCAAAAATTGAAGAAGAGATTAGAAATAATTTTCCTAAAATGAAGCTTTTAGAGGTAAAAACAGATGAATCTTTAGAATTAACTGCTCAATTTATGGTTTTTTCAATACCTACTACAATTATCTATTTTGATACAAAAGAGTTCAAAAGATATGGAAGAAATATGAGTGTACCGTTGTTTATTGAAGAGTTAAAAAGACCTTATAATTTAATGTGTGAGTAAAATATGAAAAGAACATTATTGATATTTTTGATACTTTTTATTGTTATGCAGTTTATTCAGACTAAAAAAACAAATGAAAGTGTTGATAAAAATTTAGAGATAAAAACAGATGAGCAAGTGATGGGCATTTTTAAAACTGCTTGTTATGATTGTCATTCAAATGAAGTGAAATATCCTTGGTACTCAAATATAGCACCATTTTCTTGGGTTATTTCTACTCATATTGAAGAAGGAAAAAAAGCTTTAAACTTCTCAATTTGGGAAAAATATACAGCTGAAGAAAAATCTGAACACCTAAAAGATATTTATAGAACAGTTTATGCTTCGATGCCACTACAAAGTTATCTTTGGCTTCATAAAGAGGCAGATTTAACAAAAGAACAAAGAAGTTTTATAAGAGATTGGACGAAAGTTAGACCTAAATGAGAGAAGAAGTAGCAGAACTTTTAGCCAATAAAAAAGAGTTATTAACAATCACTTATTTTAAACTTCAAAAACTATTTGAAAAAAAATATGGTACAAATACTGTAGTTCTTATGGAAATAGGAACTTTTCTTGAAGTTTATGAAGTAAATAATGAAGAAGAAAAGATTGGAAAAGCAAAAGAGATAGCAGAACTTTTAAATATCCAATTAACTAGAAAAAATAAAGCTATATTAGAAAACTCAAAAGAAAATCCAATAATGGCTGGAGTTCCAGCAATCTCATTTGAAAAACATTTAGCAAGAATAATTGCAGAGCAAAAATATACAGTTGCGATTATTCGACAAAGAGGAATTCCACCAAATGTTACAAGATATTTGGATACGGTTGTAAGCCCTGGAACAAATTTTGATTTTGTAATCTCACAAGATGAGAATAATATAACTTCACTTTTAATAGATCAAATAAAAGGTATATATCTTGTTGGTTATAGTGCTATTGATGTTACAACAGGAAAGTGTTACTATAATGAAGTTCATGGAACTAGTGAAGATAAATTTTTTGCATTAGATGAAGTTTTTAATTATATGAATATGCACAAAACTAACGAAATAATAGTTAGTTTTGCAGATAAAAATATAAATCAAAAAGAGGTTCTTGATTATTTAGAACTCTCTTTAAAAACTTTTCATATTGGGCATTTTAGACCAAAAATTTCTTATCAAAATGAACTATTTAAAAATGTATTTAATATCGAATCACTTTTAACTTCAATAGAACATCTTGATATGGAAAGAGTTCCACTTAGTACTGAATCTCTTGCAGTTTTAATAGATTTTGTAATTGGACATGATTCAAATATTATTCAAAAGCTTTCTCATCCAGTGAAGCTAGATGTTAGTAAATATATTTATTTAGGAAATAATGCTCTTGAACAACTAAATATAATTGAAACAAGCCATAATCCAAGTTTAATAAAACTTATAAATAATACTTCAACAGCAATGGGAAGAAGACTTTTAAAAGAGAGACTAACTCATCCTGTTAAAGATAGTAAAGAGATTTTAAGAAGACTTTCTCTTTCTAAAGAACTTTATGATTACCATGCACCAATAGAAAATGAATTAGCAAATATCTATGATATTGAAAGACTAACACGAAGAATAAAGCTAAATAGGCTTCATCCTTTTGAGTTAAATTATTTGTATGATTCACTTTTAAGTATCAAAGAAGTAGTAACTTTCATGGAGAACTACAAGTTTATAACTCCACCTTGTAGTAGTGCTGATTTGGCTTTATTTATTCAATCAATAGATTCAACATTTGATTTAAGTATTAGTGGAAAATATATGCTAAAAGATGTTGATGATAATATGGTAAATAAAGGAATAAATACTCAAATTGATGAGCTAAATTTTCAAAATGAGATTTTATATTCAAAATTAGAACTTTTACAAAAACATATCTTATCTTTTATCAAAAGTGATGATTCAAATTTTGTAGGAATAAATAGACTTGATAAAGAAGGGTTTTTTATTACTTTAACTAAAAATAGATTTAACTCAATCAAAGATGAATTATTAAAATCACATATAATTATTGATGATGAATTACATTTATTTAAAGATTTTAGTATAAAACTTCAAACAAATTCTGTAAAGATTTTTTGTAAATTAACTCATGATATTTCAGATAAATATGTACATAATTTACGAAAAATTGTAGAACTTAATAAACTTGTTTTTAAAGATAAAATTCTTGAATTTGAAAAGAAATTCGCTAATTTACTTGAAGAATTAGTTCAGTTTATAGCAGAAGTTGATTTAACAGTTTCAAATATAAAAACAGCGAAAAAACATAACTATACTTGTCCAAAAATAGTAAAAACAAAAGATGATGAGAATTTTTTAGAACTCATTGATTTGAGACATCCAATAATTGAAGCAAATGAAGAACAAGGAATTTATGTACCAAATGACATTATTTTAGGAGAATTAACACTAGCTTCTAAAGAGTATAAAGATAATGTAATTATAAAAAACTCAAATCCAATAAATATGTTTGACAATAAAATGCACGGAGTTTTACTTTATGGTATAAACTCTTCTGGTAAATCTTCCCTTATGAAGGCTATTGGAATATCTGTTATTATGGCACAAGCAGGATTTTATGTGCCTTGTAAGTCTATGAGATTTTCTATATTTGATGCAGTATATACTAGAATTTCTGGTGCTGATAATATTGCAAAAGGTTTATCTTCTTTTGCAGTTGAAATGCTAGATTTAAAAAATATATTTAATAGAGCAAGTAAAAAATCTCTAATTTTGGGAGATGAAATCTCTCACAGTACTGAAACTATGAGTGGATTAAGTATAGTTGCTAGTGCTATTTTAAAACTTGCAAAGCTTGAAGCTATATTTGTATTTGCTACACATTTACATCAATTACCAGAGATTGAAGAGATACAAAAACTAAAGAATATAATTTCGCTTCATCTATCAGTTATGTATAAAGATGATGAAGATAAGCTAATATTTGATAGAAAATTGGCCTATGGAAGTGGTTCATCTATGTATGGATTGGAATATGCAAAATCTCTTCATATGGATAGAGAATTTTTAAGTATGGCAAATGAAATAAGAAAAAGATTAACAGATGATTATAGTTCAATAGAGAGATTGACTCAAAGAAAAACATCAAAATATAATAACAATGTTTTTGCATCTTCATGTGTTGTTTGTGGACGAGCTTGTGATGATGTACATCATATAAAAGAACAAGCTAGAGCTAATAAAGATGGATTTATTGGTCATATAAATGCAAATCACAAATATAATTTAATTCCATTATGTAAAGAACACCATAAAATGGTACATGATGGAACTATAAATATAAATGGCTTTGTAGCAACTTCTAAAGGTTTAGAGTTGCATTATACGATGGTTGAAAAATAAGAGATAAATTTTCTCTTATTTTTTATTAATAACTTCCCTTTTCTCCATTTTTTAAAAGATCAGTTGTAAATCTAATAACTTTATTTCTTCCTGTTTCTTTTGCTTTGTATAAACATAAATCTGCAAATTTAATACATTTCCAAATTTGGTCAGTATCTATTGGGAAGAAAGAGTATCCAATACTTACTGTTTTACTAAATGAAACATTATTAAATGTAAATACAATTTTTGCAAATTCTGCATTTATTCTAGTTGCTAGTTCATTTGCACTTTCAGGAGTTGGATTTTTCATTATAATCAAAAATTCTTCCCCACCAAATCTAATTATAAATTCGCTATCTCCAACAGAATCTTTCATTGTTTTAGAAAGTTTTTGAAGTATTGCATCTCCCGCATCATGTCCATAAGTATCATTTACCATTTTAAAATAATCTATATCTAAGAACATAATAGCATATGTTGTTCCATTTGCTAATTCTTGAGGCATTTTTTGAGCAATAAACTCATCTAAATATTTTCTATTATAAAGACCAGTTAGCCCATCTACTAGATTTCTCTCTCTTAAAACATCCATTAGCATTCTGCTTTCAAGGATTGGTTTTGTCTCTTCAAGATATTTTTTAATAATTCCGATTTGAGATTTTATATGTCTTAAATCATCTTCATTTTCAGATAAAATATGAACGGTTACACTTTTTTGTTCATTTATCAAAAAAGGAATACAAAGATAATCAGTACAATCTTTACAAGTTGCAACTCTACAAATTTCAGGAAAATTATCTGATAAAACTATAGTATTTGCTCTTTCTGCTCGACATTGTTCTTTTATGTTTTTATTGATTGAACAACAAGGTCTTACATCTTTTGTACCAAAAACCATAGTTCTTTCATCTTTTACTAGATTATTTTCAAATATATAGAATGACTTGATTTGTAGTTTATCTTTTAATACAAGAATCAATCTATAATAAATATCATCTTTTGTTAAATCTGTTTCTATTGTTTTTTTATAATTGTAAATTTTTGAAATATCTTCTACTATTTTTTGTGCTGATAGTAGTTTGTCTTTACTTACATTTGAAGCTCTATTTTGAACAAATGCAGTAAGATTTCTCTCGATACTTGTTAGTACCGTTTCAAGTTTTTCTATAATTTCATTTAGCCATAAAGATGCTTCTTTATCTTCTTTTAAAACACCTTCATTTGCTCTTACTGAATAATCTCCCTCATGAACTTGTTTTAAAACTTTTGTCAAATTGTCAAAAGAAGAAGTATAAGGTTTAATTTTTCGTCCTAGATAAAACATTATAATTATCAAAAAAATAGAGATAGTCGCGATGATATTTAATAAAACTACAATATTAGAAAATCTATCATCTTGAATATCAAACTTAAGTGAAATAGCACCTAAAACTTCACCTTCTTTTACATTGTGACATGATAAACAATTTGGTTTATCAAAAGATGAAGCAACATAAGGTATTGTAATTCTTATAGTTGCATTTCTTAATGATTCATCTGTTACAATTTTTTCTTTTCCTGTATTTAATACTTCCTCATCAATAGCATCTCTTGCTGTATCATTTCCTAAGTTAGATTTACCAAATTGTTCATCAACTTTTTTTGATCTAACAATCCATAAATCATTTACTTCTTTTATCTGAGAAATACTATTTAAAAAAACATCTCTTTGATCCATATTTCCATTAACCATATGGGAAGTTAATGATTTTTCAATAATATTTGCTGTTAAATCAGCTTTTTTTATAGCACTTTCATAACCTGTTTGTCTTGAACCAATAGCTACTAATGTAACAACTACTAGTGTTAATAAAGAGACCATACTAAATATTATTAGCATTACCTTATTGTTGGAACTCATCGAACAACCTTTTTTTTATTATATTTTATGATAATATCATAAAAATTATTATATTTTAATAATTAAAAAATAAAATTATAAACATATTTAT
>ERZ724503.825-NODE-825-length-13814-cov-18.545534_pt1 | contig 13814 bp, 10 predicted proteins | sample MGYA00376036_ERZ724503 | MGnify/ENA primary metagenome ERZ724503 (study PRJEB28724, sample SAMN07190885) | wastewater metagenome | isolation source: influent of sewage treatment plant in Hong Hong | place: Hong Kong | collected 2016-03-17 ...
CTCCTCGTTTTGATAGAAGCAGGTGTGCTCACCCAGCACCTGCAGCCAGATGCTGTCGCCCACCGCGGGCAAGGCCACCTCGGGGGCCACGCGGGCCTTGATGGTGTGATCGCCCACCTGGGCGGTGAGCATCTGGTAGGTGCCGATGTCCTGCACCTGCGCCACGCGGCACTGCAGTGCGCCTGCAGCTTGCGGGGCAGACAGCGCCAGATATTCAGGCCGCACACCCACCTGCAAAGCGCCTGCGGGCAGGCTGCGGGCGGGCAAGGCCATGCGCTGGCCCGCCACCTGCAGCGTGGCGCCATCCACCACCGCGGGCAAAAAGTTCATGCCGGGCGAGCCGATGAAGTGGCCCACAAAGGTGTGCGCGGGCTTTTCAAACAGCGCATCGGGCGTGCCCAGCTGCATCACGCGGCCACGGCTCATCACCACCACCTTGTCGGCGAAGGTCAGCGCTTCCACCTGGTCGTGCGTCACGTAGATCAGCGTGAGCTTGAGCTCATGGTGAATCTGCTTGAGCTTGCGGCGCAACTGCCACTTGAGGTGCGGGTCGATCACGGTGAGCGGCTCGTCGAACAGCACCGCCGCCACATCAGAGCGCACCAGGCCACGGCCCAGCGAGATCTTCTGCTTCTGGTCGGCCGACAGGCCCGCCGCACGCATGTCGAGCTGGTGGCTCATCTCCAGCATTTCGGCAATCTGGCCCACGCGCTGCTTGATCTGCGCCTCGGGCACCTTGCGGTTCTTGAGCGGGAAGGCCAGGTTCTCGGCCACCGTCATGGTGTCGTAGATGACCGGGAACTGGAACACCTGGGCAATGTTGCGGTCCTGCGGCGTGGCGCGCGTCACATCGCGGCCATCGAACAGCACCTTGCCGTGCGAAGGCACCAGCAGGCCCGACATGATGTTGAGCATGGTGGTCTTGCCGCAGCCCGAGGGGCCGAGCAGCGCGTAGGCACCACCGTCTTCAAAGTCCATCTTGAGCGGCAGCAGCGCGTAGTCGCTGTCCTGCTGCGGGTTGGGCCGGTAGGAATGGGCCAGATCCAGCTGGATATGTGCCATGGTTCAGCGTCCTCCCGCGCGCTGGGGGGCCAGCACCAGAGCCTCGTCCGCACCGAACACATAGGCCTGGGCCGGGTTCAGGTGCAGGCGAACCTGTGCGCCCAGTTCAAAGTAATGCACCCCGGTGAGCTGGGCCACCAGCTCGCCCCAGGGCGTGTCCACGTGCACAAAGGTGTCAGAGCCCGAAATCTCGGCCAGCTCCACCACGCCCTGCACTTCCACATCGCCCGGGCGGGCCTGCACGCGCAGCGCACTGGCGCGCACGCCCACAGTGAGCGAGGCGCTGGCCGTGGGGGGCAAAGGCAGTGGCAGCACCGTGCCGTCGCTCAGGCGCACGCCGCCGTCCTGGCGGGTGGCGGTCATCAGGTTCATCGGCGGGTCGCTGAAAGCGCGCGCCACGCTCAGCGAATTGGGCGCGTGGAACACCTCGGCCGTGGGGCCGTATTGCAGCAAGCGGCCTTCGTCCATCACGGCGGTATAGCCGCCCAGCAGCAGGGCCTCGCCCGGCTCGGTGGTGGCATACACCACGGTGGATTGCCCGGCGGCAAACAGCTGGGTCAGCTCCTCGCGCAGCTCCTCGCGCAGCTTGTAGTCCAGGTTCACCAGGGGTTCGTCCAGCAGCATCAGCGGCGCGCCCTTGGCCAGCGCACGGGCCAGCGCCACGCGCTGCTGCTGGCCGCCCGACAGCTCGGCGGGCAGGCGGTCCAGAAACATCTCGATGTGCAGGCGGCTGGCCAGCTCGCGAACGCGGGCATCGATGTTTTTCTCGCCGCGCAGCTTCAGCGGCGAGGCGATGTTGTCAAACACCTTCATCGAGGGGTAGTTGATGAACTGCTGGTACACCATGGCCACATTGCGCTCGCGCACGGGGGTGCCCGTCACGTCCTTGCCATCCACCAGCACGCGCCCGTGGGTGGGCACGTCCAGCCCCGCCATGATGCGCATCAGGCTCGTCTTGCCCGCCTGGGTCGCGCCCAGCAATACCGTCACGGCATTGCTTTGCAGCGCCAGGCTCATGTCATACAGCCAGGTCTGCGCCCCGACTTTCTTGCTGATGCTGTCCAACGCCAGCTGCATGAAGCATCCTCTTCCGCCCCTTGGGCCTGTGTGAAAGGACTGCGCACCTGAGCTGCAGCCCACAACTTTCGAACTTGCTCATTTTTGTTCTTTTTTGTTCGAATCGAATCAAGGTTTACCCTTAATGCATTCGTTTTTTTTCGCTTTACAGTCTCGAACGCTCCATCGACGCGCCGATCAGATATTTCAAATTTGTTACAAGTCGGTGACAACCCACGCACCCAGCCCCCCCACCGTGAACACCAACCCCCGCCAACTCCAACTGCTTGAAGAAGTGCGTGCGCGCAAATCCGCCACGGTGGAACAGCTTGCCGACACCCTGGGGGTCACGCTGCAGACGGTGCGCCGCGATGTGCAGCGCCTGGCGGAATCTGGCCTGCTCACCCGCTTTCATGGCGGCGTGCGCGTGCCCAGCTCCACGGTGGAGAACCTGGCCCACACCCAGCGCGAAACCCTGCACGCCGATGGCAAAGCCCGCATTGCGCGCGCCGTGGCCGAACAGGTGCCCAACGACTGCTCACTGATCCTGAACATCGGCACCACCACCGAGGCCATTGCCAAGGCGCTGCTGCACCACCGGGGCCTGCGCGTCATCACCAACAACCTGAACGTGGCCGCCATCCTGAGCAGCAACCCCGAGTGCGAGGTCATCGTCGCTGGCGGGGTGGTGCGCGCGCGCGACCGGGGCATCGTGGGCGAGGCGGCGGTGGATTTCATCCGCCAGTTCAAGGTGGACATCGCGCTCATCGGCATCTCGGGCATCGAGCCCGATGGCTCGCTGCGCGACTTTGACTACCGCGAGGTGAAGGTGGCGCAAACCATCATCGAGCAGTCGCGCGAGGTGTGGCTGGCCGCCGACCACAGCAAGTTCAACCGCCCGGCCATGGTGCAATTGGCGACGCTCAATCAGATCGGCCGGCTGTTTACGGATGCACCACCGCCTGAACCTTTTCCCACTTTATTGCAAGACGCCGGTGTCATCTGCACCGTAGCTGCTTGAACCCTGAATTCTTTTCACCATGACCTACCTGCTCGCACTCGACCAAGGCACCTCCAGCTCCCGCAGCATCGTGTTCGATGAACGCGGCCACATCGTGGCGCAGGCGCAGCTCGAATTGCCCCAGATCTACCCCCAGCCCGGCTGGGTGGAGCACGACCCGCTGGAAATCTGGCGCACCCAGCTCGCCACCGCGCGTGACGCGCTGGCCAAGGCGGGCATAGCGGCCAACGCCGTGCGGGCGGTGGGCATCACCAACCAGCGCGAAACCACCGTGCTGTGGAACCGCAAGACCGGCCAGCCCGTGCACCACGCCATCGTGTGGCAAGACCGCCGCGCCGAACCCGCCTGCGCCCAACTGCGTGAACAGGGCCACGCCGCCACCATCCAGGCCAAAACAGGCCTGCTGGTAGACGCCTACTTCTCCGGCACCAAGCTGCAGTGGATGCTGGACCACGTGCCCGGCGCCCGCGAAGCGGCAGAGCGCGGCGAGCTGGCCTTTGGCACGGTGGACAGCTGGCTGATGTGGAAGCTGACCCACGGCCAGGTGCATGTGACGGACGTGAGCAATGCCGCGCGCACCATGCTGTTCAACGTGCACACCAACCAGTGGGACGACGAGCTGCTGGCGCTGCTGCGCATCCCCAAGGCCCTGCTGCCCGAGGTGCTGCCGTCCGCCGCGCACTTTGGAGACACAGCCGCCGACCTGCTGGGCCATTCCATCCGCATCGGCGGCGTGGCGGGCGACCAGCAAAGCGCGCTCTTCGGCCAGGCCTGCTTCACGGCGGGCATGGCCAAGAACACCTATGGCACCGGCTGCTTCATGCTGATGCATACGGGCAATGTCTTCCAGACATCACAAAACGGCTTGCTCACCACCAGCGCAGCGCAGGCTTCCCAGCAGCCTGAGTTCGCCATGGAAGGCAGCGTGTTTGTGGGCGGCGCCGTGGTGCAGTGGCTGCGCGATGGCCTGCGCGCCATCACCAACAGCAGCGAGGTCGAGTCCCTCGCGCAAAGCGTGCCCGATTCGGGCGGCGTGATGATGGTGCCCGCCTTCACCGGCCTGGGCGCGCCCTACTGGAAGCCCGACGCACGCGGCACCATCACCGGCCTGACGCGCGGCACCACCATTGCCCACATTGCGCGCGCCGCACTCGAAAGCATTGCCTACCAAAGCGCCGCCCTGCTGCTGGCCATGAGCCGCGACGCCGTGGCCGCCGGTGGCGCCCCGGTGAGCGAGCTGCGCGTGGACGGCGGCGCCTGCGTGAATGATTTGCTGATGCAGTTCCAGGCCGACCTGCTGGGCATCCCGGTGGTGCGCCCCGCCGTGATTGAGACCACCGCCCTGGGCGCTGCCTACCTGGCGGGCCTGTCGAGCGGCGTGTACGCCAGCACCGACGAACTCTCCCACCTGTGGCGCGCCGACCGGCGCTTTGTGCCCACGCTCAGCAACGGCCGCGCGCAGGAGTTGATGGCGAACTGGGAACACGCCGTGCGGCAGACCACCGCAGAGTGAACTCAAGGCGCGGCGGCGCTACCATCGTGGCCCCTGTTGTTGCCAACTTGCACATCCCATGAGCCAAACCGCCGCATCTCCATCCCTCCCCACCATCGCCTTCATCGGCGGCGGCAACATGGCCAGCGCCATCATTGGCGGGCTGATCCACCAAGGCCAGCCGGCCAGCCAGATCGAAGTGGTGGAGCCCTGGGCCGAGGCGCGCGAGGCGCTGCGCAAGAACTACGGTATCGAAGCGCAGGCCGAGGCGGGCCCTGCGCTGCAACGCGCGGGTATCGTGGTCTGGGCCGTCAAGCCGCAAACCTTCAAGGACGCCGCCGCGCAAGCCAAGGCGCACACGCAAGCCGCTCTGCACCTGAGCGTGGCGGCAGGCATCCGCTCGGACAGCATTGCCCAGTGGCTGGGCTCCGAGCGCGTGGTGCGCACCATGCCCAACACGCCCGCCCTGGTGGGCAAGGGCATGAGCGCGCTGTACGCCCGCCCAGCCGTCACGGCAGCGGAACGCCAGAGCGTGGAAGCCATCATGGCGTCTACCGGCGAGTTCCTGTGGGTGGAAAGCGAAAAGCAGCTCGACGCCGTCACGGCCCTCTCAGGCTCTGGCCCAGCGTACGTTTTCTACTTCCTCGAAGCCATGACCCGCGCGGGCGTCGGCATGGGGCTGAGCGAACAGCAGGCGCACCAGCTGGCCGTAGGCACATTTGTAGGCGCGTCGGAACTGGCCCGCCGCTCTGACGAGCCCCCGGCCGTGCTGCGCCAGCGTGTCACATCCAAGGGCGGCACCACCTATGCCGCGCTGCAGTCGATGGAGGCTGATGGCGTGGGTGCCGCGTTCGAGCGCGCCATGCAGGCCGCTTGCCAGCGCGCCGATGAATTGGGCAACGAATTTGGCGCTTGAAGCATTTTTTGGCTCTAGCGCTTATCCAGCAAGCGCTAGCAGCTATCAATTAGTGAGCAAAGACCGCAACAGGTAGCTGCCTGCAATGCCCGCAAACACCGTGGCGCCCAGCCAGTGGTTGATGCGGAAGGCCTTGAAGCAGCCCTCGCGGGTGCGGGTGCGGATCAGCGTGAAGTGCCACACGGCCTGCGCCAAGGCGGCGGCCATTGCTACATAAAAAATAGCACCTAGCGCATAGGGGGCGAGCGCTACCGCCCAAATGCCCAGAAACAGCAGATAGAACAGAGAAATGCCCGCCACATCCAAGCGCCCCAGGGTGATGGCCGAGGTCTTGATGCCGATCTTGAGGTCATCGTCGCGGTCCACCATGGCGTATTCGGTGTCGTAGGCCAGCACCCAGAACAGGTTGCCCAGCCACATCCACCACGCCACCGCAGGCACGCTGCCCTGCACGGCCGCAAACGCAATGACGATGCCAAAGTTGAACGCAATGCCCAGCACTGCCTGCGGCATGGCAATGATGCGCTTGGTGAACGGGTAGGCAATGGCCACCAGCACGGCAGGCACAGACCACAGGACGGCCGCCATGTTGGTAGTGAGCACCAGGCCGAACGACACCAGGGCCAGCACTGCGCCCAGGCCCAGTGCTTCTTTGACGGACACCTGCCCGGTGGTCACCGGGCGCTGCGCCGTGCGTTTGACGTGCTTGTCAAAGTCGCGGTCGGCCACGTCGTTCACGCAGCAGCCCGCGCTGCGCATGAGGATGGTGCCCAGCACAAACACGATGAGCAGGTGCCAGCCCGGAAAGCCGTCGGCCGCAATCCACAGCGCGCTGAGCGTGGGCCACAGGCACACCAGCCAGCCGGCGGGGCGGTCCCAGCGGATGAGGTCGAGGTACAGGCCAAAGCGGCTGCGGGGGGAGACGGCGGACATGGCGGGCAACGGCTGGAACAACAAGGAGGGGCTGCCCCGTCCACACACGCGGGCAGGGCGCACCGAATGTAGCAGCAATGCCGTGGCGCGGGCCTCCTGCCCCGGCGCCCGTCCAAACCCGGTATAAAGTGCGCCTTTCCCCCGTACACCACCCACCGCACCGCATGACCCGCACCCCGAGCCCCCAGGCGGCCACCCGCTTCGCCATCCCCCGCACGCTGATGGCGGGCTTCATCCTGGCTGCCGTGGCCACACTGGTGATCGGGCTCGTCAATTTCCGGTCGGCCGAAACCCGCACTGAGGCCGTTCGGGCCATGGACCGCACCACCCTGGCCATGCGCCATCTCAATCGGTTTACGCAGGCCATCAAGGATGCGGAAACGGGCCAGCGCGGCTACCTGCTGACGAGCGATCTCTCGTACCTCAAGCCCTTTGACGCGGCCGTGACCTCGCTGCACAAGCACCTGACGGACCTCAAGGCCAGCGCGGCGGACTACCCAGCGCACCTCCAGCTGGTCGAGCAGCTCGAAGCCCTCACGCAGCAGAAGCTGCGCGAGCTCACCGAAACCATTGCCCTGCGCAAGGCCGGTGACGGCGTGGGCGCGATGGCGCTGGTGCAAAGCGGTGCGGGCCAGCAGATCATGGACCAGCTGCGCGAGGTGGCGGAGAGCCTGCGCACGCAGCAGAACCTGCAGCTGGAGACCCGCCGCGAGCAGTGGGTGGCCGCGGCCACCAACTCCAACCTTTATTCCGGCGCCGGTTCGCTGGTCCTGCTGGTGCTGATCTGCATTTCGGCCGGCGTGACGGCGCGGGAGTACCGGGCCAAGTCCATGCAGTCGTGGATTTCGACGGGCCTGACGGGCCTGGGTCAGCGCATCCATGGCGGCCACCGGCTCGAAGAAATCGGACAGATCGCGCTGGAGTACCTGGCAGGCTACCTGCGCGCCCAGGTCGGGGCCGGGTACGTGGTGCAGGACGGCGCGGGCTTCGCATTGTTCGGCGGCTACGCGCTGCCGCGGGAGCGGCTGGCCGAGACCCTGCTTGTGGGCGAAGGGCTGGTCGGCCAGGCCGCCCGGTCGCGCGAGCTGATGCATGTGCGCGATGTGCCCGCGGGCTACCTGCCGGTGTCGTCCGCCACGGGGCAGGCCAGCGCCGCCGAGCTGCTGGTCGCGCCCGCCGTGGAGCATGGGCAGGTGTATGCCGTCATCGAACTCGGCTTCAACCGCCCGGTGACCGAGACCGAGCGGACGCTGATGGAGCGCGCCTCGGAACTGCTGGCGGTGGCCATCCGCTCCGGCATCGACCGCAACCGCCTGCAGAACCTGCTGGAGGAGACGCAGCGCCAGTCCGAAGAGCTGCAGACCCAGCAAGAAGAACTGCGTGTGAGCAACGAAGAGCTGGAGCAGCAAAGCCGCATCCTGCAAGAGTCGCAGGCCCAGATGGAGGTGCAGCAGACCGAGCTGGAGCAGACCAACGCCCACCTGGAGGCGCAGACCCAGCAACTGGAATACCAGCGCGAGCAACTGCTGCGCGCCCAAAGCGCCATGACGGACAAGGCCCGCGAACTGGAGCTGGCCAGCCAGTACAAGAGCGAGTTCCTGGCCAACATGAGCCACGAGCTGCGCACGCCGCTCAACTCCACCCTGATCCTGGCCAAGCTGTTGGCAGACAACAAACCGGGCAACCTGAGCCCCGACCAGGTGAAGTACGCGCAGACCATCTACGCGGCGGGCAACGACCTGCTGGCCCTGATCAACGACATCCTCGACCTGTCCAAGATCGAGGCCGGCCAGGCCACCGTGTCGGTGGAAACGGTGACGCTGTCCAAGGCCCTGCAAACCCTGATCGACCCGCTGCGCCCGCTGGCACAAGAAAAGGGCCTGACGCTCACGGCCACCGTCGCCCCCGACGTACCGGCCACGCTGGACACCGACCCGCAGCGCCTGGGGCAGGTGCTGAAGAACCTGCTGTCCAACGCGCTCAAGTTCACCGAAAAGGGCTCGGTGGCACTGCATGTGTCGCGCAACCCGGACGACACCCTGTCGTTTGCCGTCAAGGACACGGGCATCGGCATTCCGGCGCACCAGCAGGAGCTGATCTTCGAAGCCTTCCGCCAGGCCGATGGCAGCACGCACCGCAAGTACGGCGGCACGGGCCTGGGCCTGTCGATCTCGCGCGACCTGGCGCAGCTGCTGGGCGGGTCGATCCATGTGCAGAGCACACCGGGCGAGGGCAGCGTCTTCACCCTGGTGCTGCCACAGAAGCTGGTGCCCCCATCGCCGGAAGCAGAACCCGCAGTGCCGCTGGCGGCACCTGCTCCAGCCCGCGCGGCGGCACCGGTCGTCGCACCGGCTCCTTCGGCCCCGGCATTGCCACCCGTGGCGGCCCCAGTTGCTCCCGCAGCCCCGCGCCGTGCGGGCGCGCGCAGCATCCTGGTGATCGAAGACGACGTGCGCTTTGCGCAGATCCTGAGCGATCTGGCGCGGGAGATGGACTTTGACTGCCACCTGGCCCACAACGCGGCCGACGGCCTGGCCTATGCAATGCACAGCCTGCCCAGCGCCATCGTGCTGGACGTGAACCTGCCCGACTTCTCGGGCCTGGGCGTGCTCGACCAGCTCAAGCGCAACCCGGCCACGCGCCACATTCCGGTGCATGTGGTCTCGGTGGCCGACTACTCGCAAGAGGCCCTGGGCCGGGGCGCCGTGGGCTACGCCCTCAAGCCCGTCAAGCGCGACGAGCTGGTGCATGCCCTGCAGCGGCTGGAAGCCAAGTTCACCCAGAACCTGCGGCGCGTGCTGGTGGTGGAAGACGACGAGCGCCAGCGCGAGAGCGTGCGCCACCTGCTCACCAACGACGACGTGGAGATTGTGGGCGCGGGCACGGCGGCCGAGGCGCTCGCGCACCTGCGCAACTCGACGTTTGACTGCATGGTGATGGACCTGAACCTGCCCGACCTGAGCGGCTACGAACTGCTGCAGCAGATGACGGAGCAGGACGGCGTCTCCTTCCCGCCCGTCATCGTGTACACGGGCCGCGCCCTGTCGCGCGACGAGGAGCAGCAACTGCGCCGGTTCTCCAAGTCCATCATCATCAAGGACGCGCGCTCGCCCGAGCGGCTGCTCGACGAAGTCACGCTGTTCCTGCACCAGGTGGAGTCCGAACTGTCGGCCGAGCACCGCCAGATGCTGCAGGTGGCCCGCAACCGCGAAACCGCCCTGGAAGGCCGCAACGTGCTGGTGGTGGAAGACGATGTGCGCAACGTGTTTGCGCTCTCCAGCATCCTGGAGCCCACCGGCATCCGCGTGGAGATTGCGCGCAACGGCCTGGAGGCCCTGCAGGCGCTGGAGCGTGCCGGCAGCGGCGGCCAGCCCGCCATTGACCTGGTGCTGATGGACATCATGATGCCGGAGATGGACGGCTACACCGCCATGCGCGAGATCCGCAGCCGCCCCGAGTGGCGCCGCCTGCCCATCATCGCGCTGACCGCCAAGGCCATGAAGGACGACCAGGAAAAATGCCTGGCCGCCGGGGCCAATGACTACATCGCCAAGCCGCTGGACGTGGAGAAGCTGCTGTCCCTCGTGCGGGTGTGGATGCCCAAGTAGGCCCCGCCATGCCGCACCGCAAGGCCCGCACCGCCGACATCGAGCAGCGCCTGCTGATCGATGCCATCTACCACCGCTACCACTATGACTTCCGGGGCTACGCGCAGGCGTCGCTCAAGCGGCGGCTGGCGTCGGCGCTGGTGCAGTTTGACTGCAAGACGCTGTCGCAGCTGCAGGACCGCGTGCTGCACGAACCCGCCGTGTTCCCTGCGCTGCTCGAATACCTCACCGTGCAGGTGAGCGACATGTTCCGCGACCCCAGCTACTTCCAGGCGCTGCGCCAGGAGGTGGTGCCGCTGCTGCGCACCTACCCGTCGCTCAAGGTCTGGGTGGCCGGGTGCAGCGCGGGGGAAGAGGTGTATTCGCTGGCCATCCTGCTGCAGGAAGAAGGCCTGCTGGACCGCACCCTGATCTACGCCACCGACATCAACCCGCATGCGCTGCGCGCCGCCGAGTCGGGCGTGTTCGACGTGTCGCGGGTGGCGGCTTTCACCGAGAACCATGCGCGCTCCGGCGCCCGCAGCTCGTTGTCGGACTACTACGCCGCTGCCTATGGCCGCGTGGTGTTCGACAAGGGGCTGCGCGAGCACATGGTGTTCTCCGACCACAGCCTGGCCACCGACAGCGTGTTCGCCGAAGTCCATCTGGTGTCGTGCCGCAATGTGCTCATCTACTTCGAGCGCGACCTGCAGAACCGCGCCCTGGGGCTGTTCCGCGAGTCGCTGTGCCACCGGGGCTTTCTGGGCCTGGGCTCCAAGGAGTCGCTGCGGTTTTCGGCGCACACCGATGCGTTCGACGACTTCGTGCCGCAGGACCGCATCTACCGCAAAAAGGCAGGGCTGTGAGCACCCAACACCTCGCCCCCAGACCCGCACCTTCCCGGGGCTACGCAGCCATCGTGGTGGGCGGCTCTGCGGGCGGTATCGACGCCCTGATGGAACTGCTGCCTGCGCTGCCCGCCACACTGCAGGCGGCGGTGCTCGTGGTGCTGCACCTGCCCCGGGACCGGCGCAGCCTGCTGGTGGAGATTTTTCAGCCCCGCTGCGCCCTGCCGCTGCGCGAGGCGCAGGACAAGGACGCCATCACGCCAGGATCGGTGAGCTTTGCGCCACCGGACTACCACCTGCTGGTTGACGGCGGGCCCCAGGGCCCGCATGTGGGGCTGTCGGTGGACCCGCCCCTGCATTTTTCGCGCCCCTCCATCGACGTGCTGTTTGAATCGGCGGCAGACCACTACGGCCCCCGGCTGGTGGGCATTCTGCTGTCGGGCGCCAACGAAGACGGCGTGCACGGCCTGCAGACCATTCAGGCGGCCGGTGGCCTCACCATCGTGCAAGACCCCGCCAGTGCCTGCATGCCCACCATGCCGCAGGCAGCCATCGCAGCCTTGGCGGTCGACCACATCCTGCCTCCTGAAGGCATTGCAACGCTGCTGGCGGACCTGCACCAGCGCCAGTTGCTTTGATCCGGGCACATGCGTCCCTCCTTGAGAACCCCACATTCCCTACCGCCCATGCCCCAGACCGACCGCACCAAATGCCTGCTCGTTGACGATGTCGAGGAAAACCTCATCGCCCTGGAGGCGCTGCTGCAGCGTGACGGGCTGGACATCCTCAAGGCCCAGTCGGGCCCCGAGGCCCTGGAACTGCTGCTGGCCCACGACGATGTGGCCCTGGCGTTGCTGGACGTGCAGATGCCCGAGATGAATGGTTTTGAGCTGGCGGAGCTGATCCGGGGCAGCGAACGCACCCGGCACATTCCGCTCATCTTCATGACGGCGGGCTCGCGCGAGCAGAACTGGCAGTTCCGGGGGTACGAGAGCGGGGCGGTGGACTTTCTGTACAAACCCATCGACCCGCACATGCTCACCAACAAGGCGAGCGTGTTCTTTGAACTGCACCGGCGCAAGCAGGCGCTGGCGCACGAGCTGCGCGCGCGCACCGAGGCGTTGCGCATCAACGAAATGTTCATGGCCGTGCTCAGCCACGACCTGCGCACACCGCTGCAGTCCATCGTCGCGGCGGCCTCCGTGCTCAAGCGCCAGCCACCGCCCGACAAGGCAGCCCTGATGGTGGACCGGGTTCTGCGCTCAAGCCAGCGCATGGGCCTGATGATCGAAGACCTGCTGGACGTGACCCGCATCCGCCAGGCAGGCGGGCTGGCGCTGCAACTGGGCCCCGCCCACATGCAGACCTTGGTGCAGCGCACCCTGGACGAAGCAGCCACCAGCCACCCCGAACGCGGCATCGAATCCATCCTGGAAGGCGACCTCGCGGGCACTTGGGACACCGAGCGGCTATGCCAGGTGGTCACCAACCTGGTCGGCAACGCACTGCACCATGGCAGCGCAGACCAGCCGGTGCGCATTTGCGCTGATGGCAACCTTCCAGAGACCGTGAGCATCACGGTTTCGAACGGTGGCACCATCCCGCCCGAACTGATGCCCCATCTGTTCGACGCGTTTCGCGGGGGCGAACGCGAACCAGGGCGCCACCAGGGGCTGGGCCTGGGGCTTTTCATTGCGCACCAGATCGTGCGGGCGCACCGAGGTGCCATCGAGGCCAAGTCACAAGACAACGTCACGACCTTCCGGGTGACGTTGCCCCGCCACGCCCCCGCACGAAGCGCCGTCGCCTGACGCCGATAGGCTACGGCAGCCCGAGCCATCCAAGCGCCGGGAGGGCCGCGCAGGCGAATGCAGTAAGAGCGGCTAACAAAACTCAGCGAAGCGGTTCTGGCTAGGCGCCGCGTCGCAGGCAGTACGCGTAGTACGACAAGACGCGGCAACGACGCCAGAAGAGTTTTGTTAGCCGCTCTAAAGGGAAAAGACGCGTGGTGAGCGACAGATGCCGCCACGCGGCTGGGATCAGGTAGGGACCGAAGCCAGGGCCGTATGGATGCCACCCAGCAGTTGCTCCAGCTCTTCCAGCTCGAACGGTTTGAGCAGGGTGCGCACATTCGGCCCCCAGCTGCCCGGCTGGCTACCCAGTTCATAGCCTGAGCACAACACCACCCAGCGCAGCGGATCGTCCGCCAGCAACCGGCGGGCCAGATCGGTTCCTGACATACCGGGCAGGCTCACATCGGTGACCAGTACGTCGAAGGGATGGCCTGCATCCAGCACCAGGGCCTCTTCGGCACAGGCGCAGGACGTCACCGTGCGGCCTTCGCCTTCCATCAGCATGCCAATGGTTTCGCGCAGCTCTGGATTGTCTTCAACGTACAGGATTCGCATACATCACAGGGGGTTGGTCTGCCATGCGACGCCAGGGCAGCGCGCATTGCCAAACCCGCATCATGTACAGGCGAGGGGGCGGCGCCGTGTAGGACAAGGCGCTATTCTGCGGCGCCCTGCAACCCAAAGGAAGAACGGCGCGCGCAGAAAGCCCGTTGTCACTCTTCGAGCAACGAGCGCAGCATCCAGGCGGTTTGCTCGTGCACCGTCAGGCGCTGGGTGAGCAAGTCGGCCGTAGGCTCGTCGCTGGCCTTGTCGGCCAGGGGGAACAGGCTGCGGGCGGTGCGGGCCACGGCTTCATGGCCTTCGACCAGCACGCGCACCATGTCCAGTGCCTTGGGCGGCTTGGCGGGGGCGTCAGGCACAGTGGCCAGCTTGCCAAACTCGGCATACGAGCCCGGCGCCACATGGCCCAGCGAGCGGATGCGCTCGGCGATCGGATCCACCGCGTTCCACAGCTCGGTGTACTGCGCCATGAACATGGTGTGCAG
>ERZ724503.833-NODE-833-length-13795-cov-7.510262_pt1 | contig 13795 bp, 16 predicted proteins | sample MGYA00376036_ERZ724503 | MGnify/ENA primary metagenome ERZ724503 (study PRJEB28724, sample SAMN07190885) | wastewater metagenome | isolation source: influent of sewage treatment plant in Hong Hong | place: Hong Kong | collected 2016-03-17 ...
TAATACTATATTATAAATAATTTAGTATATATTTTATGACAGTTTATACACTATTTAACAAATATAAAACCTTTTTGCTGTAATATTTTAAACTTGACTAAAAAGGTGTACTATGAAAAAACTATTTTTTATATTGATAACTACAACTATTGCATTTGCAGAATTTATAGGGATTAATCCAACACAATTAGAAGAAATGATTGGTAAAAATATTACTGTAATTGATATAAGAACTCCGCCTGAATGGAAAGAAACGGGAATTATTCCTACAAGCAAAGAAATTATGTTTTTTGATGAAAAAGGTAATTATGATGTTGAAAAATGGCTAAATGAATTTTCAACTTATGTAAAAGATAAAAACCAACCATTTGTTCTAGTTTGTAGATCAGGAAATAGAACAAATATGGTAGGTAATTTTCTATCTAAACAAGTAGGATTTAAAAATGTCTATCATCTTCAAGATGGTATAAAATCTTGGATTAAAGAGGGTAAAGAAGTAAGTAAATAATACTTCTTTACTAAAATTTATATTTATTGCAAAAACTCTTCAATATCTTTTGCTATTTCATCAATAGCTTCTGTTGCTTTTTTATGTAATACTTTTGTATAAACCTCTTCCATCAAATAACCACTTGGTTCAAGGTTGTTTAAAATAGAGATTTTAATATCTGGGTTTAAAAATATATCAGTATTTATAACAGCACCACTTGTTCCAATTACTACAAAAAACTCACAATCATCAAACTCTTTGTACATTTGTTGATATTTTGGTGCCATTTCTCCAAAAAATACAATATTTGGACGCAATTTTCCTTGACACTTAGGACAAGAAGTAAGAGCTAAATCCTGTTTTTCATAAGCTATATCAAATATCTCTTCACAATTTTGACATCTAAGTTCTCTTAGAAAACCATGTAAATGCAAAACATCACTACACCCTGCTTTTTCAAACATATCATCTACATTTTGAGTGATAACTGCTATTTTATCTTTATATCTATTTTTCAAATCAGTGATTACTTTATGGGCATAATTTGGTTCTTTATCTTTAAGTTCAACCCTTCTTGAATTATAAAAATCAACTGTAATTTTTCTATTTTTTTCTAAACAACCAGCTGTACAAACATCTTCTAATCGATGATTTTCCCACAAACCACCACTATCTCTAAATGTTGAAATACCAGATTCAGCACTTATTCCTGCTCCACTTAAGATTATCACTTTTGCCATTTATAAAATACCCTAATAGAAATTTTATAGATTATAACATTTTATTCAAAACATCAATCCCAATAGCAACACCTGGCCATCCTTGTCCTGCAAATACACTATCACCTACATTATAAAGATTTTTAAAAGGCGTATTGCAACTTGGTAGCTCTAAAATATTTTTAAAAGTGATTGGTTTACCACCACAATTTGTTCGATTTATATACCTATTAAAAGTTTTAGATGTGGCACTAAAAGAGAGAGTTATATCCTCTTTTTTTATAAAATCAAAATTCTTTAAAAACTCATTTATTATAAAATTTTGCGTTTCTTGTTTTTTATTTTCATACTCTTCTTTTGTCAAACCTTCCCAAAATATAGCTTTTGAGTGGGTTGAGATAGTGAGACTATAACCATTTTTAGATAATTTTTCATCCTCTTTATTGGAAATTGAAACAAAAAAAGAGTTAGAAATAGTATTTGGAATTATCTCATTTAAAATTATTTGATAATGATGAAGAAAATTCTCTTTAGAATCTAGTTTTAAATAAACAACAAAAGCACTTTGGTCACTAAAAGAGAAACTCTCATAATATTTTTTTATATCTTCATCTACAAAAAGTTTTCCACTTTCAAAAACAGTGGAGTTTAATACAACTTTAGAAGCTAAATATTCATCTTTTGTTGAGATTAATCTATATTTATCTTCATATTTTTGTATTGAAATTATCTCTTCTTTTTTATGTACATTTACATCTTCTAGTAACGCTTCAATAATTTTTCCCATTCCACCATTTGCATAAAATACTTTGTGGAAAGGATAAGACAATCCCAAAGCCATAGCTAAAAGAGATAACCCTTTTGAAGTTGTTTGTAAAGTAATCAACAATTGAGAATCAATAAAGGCTTTATACTCTTTTGAAATTCCATTTAAAACCTCATTTATATAAGAATCTGCTGTTTTAAATAAAATTGCTCCAAATTTTTTCAATAACTCAACTAAAAAAAATGAAGTTTTTAGATAAGCATTAATCCCATATTTTGCAAAATATATATGCTTTAGTTCCCAAAATTTCTCATCAATCTCTTTAATTTGTTTCCAAAAAATTCTATTGTTTTTATGATAATAAATACTATTTAATTTTGATAAAAACTCTTCAAAATTCCCTACTCTATCTACTACTTTTTTATTTTGAATAGTTCTGATAGCTATTTCACTTTGTAAAATATCAGGCTTTACAGAAGCTTTATCAAAAATCTTTTTTAGAATATGATTATCTTCATATCCTACAAATGTAGTAGCTCCTGTATTAAAATAATTCCCAAATCTTTTGAAAGTTGAAGCACAACCGCCAAGATTCATATCTTTTTCAAAAACAACAATATTTTTATCTTTGTTAAGTGATGCAAGCATTGCACCGCCCATCCCACTTCCAATTATTGCTATATCAATATTTTTCATTGTTAGCTCTTTTAAACTCTTCAATAGCTCTTTTTCTTGAAAATTCTATAGAGACTAATTGAGGTGGATAATTCAAGAAAATATTTGATTGAACTCCATTTTCACTATGAATTAGTTTAGAATTTACATCTTTTAATTCAGGAATTACCGATTTTATAAAAATAGCATCTTTATCAAATTTTGCAGATTGTAAATATGGATTAAATATCCTAAAATAAGGCACTGCATCAGCTCCTGTACTAGCTGCCCATTGCCAAGAACCAATGTTTGAACTTGCTTCATAATCAAGCAGTTTTGAAGCAAAATATCTCTCTCCTTTTTTCCAATCAATCAATAAATTTTTTGTTAGATACGAAGATACTATCATTCTTAGACGATTATGCATAGTTCCCGTAAGATTAAAATATCTCATTGCTGCATCAATCAAAGGAACACCTGTATTTCCTTCACACCATTTTTGAAAATGCTCTTCATTTTGTGACCAATTTACATTTATTTCATTTAAATTCTCAAATTCACTTTTTGGAAAATGAAATAAAATATAGTTGTAAAACTCTCTCCAAAAAAGCTCTCTAATATAAAAATCTTTTTGAGAAGAAATAGCTTTTAGTTTTTTGATTTTATTAAAAAGTTCTCTTGGAGAGATTAACCCAAATCTTAAATGAACAGCTAAATTTGAAGTGGCACTTTTATAAAAAAAGTCCCTATCTTCTTGATAATTTGAGATTTTATTTGAAAAATCATTTATCAATTCCTCAGCACTTTTATTTAAAAAATCAGGTAGTTTTTGATTCTCAAATCCCAAATCAGTTAAGCTTGGAATAAAATCATAGTCAAACTCTATTTTTTTCAAATTTTTGGCTACTTCATACTCTTCTAAAGCTTCACTTTCCCAAATATAATTTAATGATTTGTAAAATGGGGTAAATACTTTATAGGGTGTTTTATCAGATTTCAAACAATCTTTTGGATGAATAATAAATGAATCTGTAAAAGTCTGGATAGGAATGATTTTTGATACCTCTTCATCTCTTTTTTTTGCATAATCATCAAAATCAACTGAGCATAAAATAGAATCAAAACCTTTTGTTTTTAACTTCTCAAAAATCTCTTTTGGAGTTCCGTAAAAAATAGCTAAATCAAGATTTATTGCTTTTAATTTTTCTTTTAATTCCAAAACACTTTTATAAATAAAAGAGACTCTTTTATCATCTTTTGATAACTTATCTAAAATATTTTTATCAAAAATAAATATAGGCAATACTTCATCTTTTGCATTTGCAAGTATTGCACTATCTGATACTTTTAAATCTCTTCTAAACCATAAAATTTGTTTCATTATTTATATGCCTTAATATCACTTCTTAAAGCCAATTCACTAGGATATGGATTTAAAAATTTTTGTACTTTTAAATACTGCACATCAAATCTTTTTACATATAAATTTATTAATTTCATAACTGCTATCAAAGGAATGATTTTTTGTTTATACTCTTCTAAAGCTTGTAAAATTTCCTCTTTTTCATCTTTTGTGATAAGTTTCTTAAAATACCCAAATATATGAAGAAGTACATTATAAGTTTTATTTACACTTCCTTTTAGATTTATAGCTTTTAAAAACTCCTCTTCATACTCTTTTAATACTTCAAATAATTGTTTTTTATCATGGTTTGCAACTATTCTTCCAAGAGTTGTATAAGCTTTTTGCGATTTTGAATAGATTAAATATTTGTATGAAGTATGAAATAAAACTAAGTCATTAAAAGTTGGATTTGATTTTAAAAAATCATAAAGATGTTGATATGCAAAAATTTGCATTAAAAAGTTTTCTCTAAGCCAAGCATCTTGAAGTCTTCCCTCTTCTTCAACTGGTAAATATGGATATTTTTCTTTTATCTTTTGTGCAAAAACTCCAACACCATTTTTGACACTTGGTGCATTAAAAGGTTTATATATTTTTACTCTCTCCATTCCACAAGTTGGAGATGCTGATTTTAAAATAAATCCACATAAATCATCATTTTGGATTCTATTTGCACATTGTATAGATACATCTTCAAGCTCTTTTGTAACATCTTTTGGATTTTTAGTAGAAGTTACTATTTTTAGTTCGCCCGTTTCTGTATGAATTTGTCTAATAGCTTCCCTTGGACTTCCCCAAATTATTGTTTCAGGACAATATGCAGAAAGTTCAAAATAGTTTTGTAAAACATCAACTACAAACTTATCACTAGCACCTGCACCATCATATCGACATTTTGTTCCCATCAAACAAGCAGAAATTCCAAGTTTCATACAAAATCCTTTTTTATTTTATTTTATAGTAAAAAAAAGATTATTTGTACTAAAAAATTACCTGTTTATATTTTTATATTCATTCTTTTTAGTATTTCATAGGTTTTTGTCACATCATAGGTGGCACTATGATATTTATCTGCTTCAAATTCAATACCAAAATAAGCACAAGTTTCATCTAATTTTGGATTTTTTACTCTACCATTTTTTCCAAAAACATTTACAGCATTTTTATTTTCACTCATAGTACAAATATGTCTATCAAATTTAACTCGATTATTTATATGCCTTAATTCAAACTTGATATTATGGGCTATCAAAGTTTTTGCACCCATACAAAACTCTTCAAAATCCAAATCTTCTGTAAAATATGTACTATAGCTTTTATCTTTTCTATAATCTAAGATTAATTCAGGAGTTAATCTATGAACAGCATAAGAGTAAAAATTAAGTGGATATCTTGATAAATAATATCTATGGAACTTATCAATTACTTTAAAATCTTTGTCTATTTTAACTGCTGCTATTTCAAATACATCTCCAATATTACTTGTATTTGTTTCAAAATCTAAAATTATCATTTTATATATTCTTCTCTTTTTTTATAAATTATCTCTTTTATTTTTTTGTAATTATTTGTGTTTAATGTCTCTAATTCATCTATTAGATTTTCATATTTTTTGTAAGTATTCCAAACATTATGTGAGTGCCTCACTCTTTGCATTTTAAAAAGTTCAAAAGTAACAGTTGCATTTACAAAAGCTTTTAAAATAAAAGACTCTTCTCTACTTTTTTCATTATTTTTATACTCTCTCCAAAGTTCTTCAAACTTATCATGTGATTCCAAAAACTTATCATTTTCAAGTAGAAAAATAATTTTTTCTAAATCTTTATTTATTTCCATTATATTGCCATTTATATTTAATAAAATATTATATCAAAATCTTAATAATAATTTAAAGTTACAAATACTAAAATTATATAGTAAACCATAAAAGGAGTTTATCATGCAAATAGGTTCAAACTCTATAATAAATCAAAATGATATATATCTAAACGCACAGCGTTCTTTAAACAGAATTGCTACTGGTGTTGAATTAAATCAAGCTTCAGATAATGCCTCAGGTTTGGCAATTTCAACAAATTTATTAGCTCAAGCAAATGGTTATTCTCAGGCAATTGAAAATACAAATTCAGCAATTGCATCAACACAAATAGCTTCAAGTGCCACAAATGAACAATCAAAAATCTTAGATAATGTAAAAGAAAAACTTCTTCAAGCTTCAACAGATACTACAAGTCAAGAAGGAAGAGATGCAATATTAAAAGATATTCAAAAACAACTTGAACAATTTGATAAAATAGCAAGTGGAACAAATTACAATGGAAATACACTTTTACAAAAAAGTCCTACGGATAATTCAGCTTCAGAAAACTATCAATATCAAACTGGATTAAAAGGTGAAAATTTAATTGAATCATCAGGCATTCAATCAAATACTCAAGGTCTTGGATTAAGTGGTTTGGTAAGTCAAAATAGTTCTACTTTTAGCTCAAGTGATGCAAGAAGTTTTTTAGAAAAAGTTGATGGTGCTATAAATGGACTAAATAATATTAGAGGTAATATTGGTTCTGTTCAAAATCAACTAGAAAGTTCAAATAGAAATTTGTTAACTCAACAATCAAGTACATTAGGCGCGAACTCTTTATATGATACAAACTATGCAAAAGAGTCTTCAAATTTCTCAAAACAAAATATCCTAGCACAAATTGGAGCTTTTGGAATAGCTCAAGGAAACAATATTAATCAACAAATGGTTACAAGACTTCTTTCTTAAATAAAAAAAGCTCAAGTTAAAAAACTTGAGCTTTTTGTTTCTAATTTTTTATCTACCATAACCATAATAATGGTGTTCTTCCCATCTACCTCTATCATAATATCTAGAATGGTCTCTATGGTGATGATGTTTTTTATAGTAAGGTCTTCTATCATAATTATCATAAACAATCACAACTGATGATGGAGAACTTCTATAATAACTATCATAGTACCCATTGTTATAGTAGTTATTTCTTATATATGTTGTACTTCTCTCATATCCACCATTATTGTAGTTATTATTATAATTATTGTCGTAATATCTATTTGTATCATAACTTGGTGTTCTAGCATTATTTGCAACAGCTGCTCCTAAAAGTCCACCAGCAACCCTTGCAACATCTTTTCCATTACCTTTTCCAATTTGATTCCCAATAGCAACACCAATTGTGGCACCAACAACTGTATCTAAACCAATTGAATTATTATCGGCAAAAATTAAAGAGCTTGAAAGCAAAAGTATTGATAAAATCTTTTTCATAAAGCAACTCCTATAAAATATATAAGAAAGTATAAATCTTTATTGTGTATCTATTGTGAAGATTTTTTTACTTTAATTTACCAAAAATTTTATATCTATCCCAATAGGCATCTAAGGCCTCTTCAAGCTTTTCATCAGATAATTTTGTCTTTTTTTTAATACCAAATCTTTTTACCAAAGATTCAGACATTATAGTTTTTTCAATAGTTGGATTTTTCAAATAATCAAACATCGCATCTTTTACATCTTTTTCACTACTATATTTAAGTAAATATCGATAAAAATATTTATCAATAGAAAGAGATAATTTATCATGACACTTCACACAATTTGCTTCATAAGTATCTTTTTCACTTTTTGCATATAAAGAACAAGATAATATAAATATAAAAAATAGATTCTTTACCATTTTATTTTTACCTTTGTACCAATATCTACTTCAGATTCAACTTCAATTTTAAAGTTATACTCCTTTGCAATAAGAGAAACTATATTTAAACCAATTCCAAAACCACCAACACTTTTATCAAATCTTGAATACCTTTCAAAAAGTCTGTTAAGGTTTTCTTTACTAATTCCTTTTCCCGTATCTTCAATCATCAAACTATTTTTTGTTAGAACTACTTTTATCTGACCTGATATTTTGTTATATTTTATTGCATTTGAAAGAAGATTATCAATAAGCTTTGATATCTTTTTTACATCACATACAATTGTAATATCATCTTTTATATACAATTTAAATTCTACTTTTTTCATATCAGCAATGCTCTTGAAGAAATCAACTCTTTGCTTTAAGATATTTGATAGATTTAGTTCTTCATTATTTGAAAGAATCTGATTTTTTAAAGTTACAAAAGTCAAATCTTCATAAATATTTGAAATCGTTTTTGCCCCAATTTCTATTCTATTTATTTTTTTAGCAAGTTTTTCATCAAGTAAATCTTTATTTATCATCTCTATATTTGTAATAATTGCTGTAACTGGAGTATTTAATTCATGGGTTGTATCTTTTATAAATCTATCTAAAAGATGTAAAGCATCACGCATTGGTTTTAAAAAAAGTTTCAACATAAAATAACCAATAATAATCATAAATGAAAAAGCTAATGAAAAATATATAATCATCTTATATTTAATACTTTCAAACCATATTTTATCATCAGGAATCTCTACAATTACATATTTTGCACCCAAATAGTACGATTCTGGTTCTTTTATAAAATGAATAGAATCTCCACTTACATAAATCACATCATCCAAACTTACACTACTATCTTTTAAAGTTGAAAATATCTTCTTTTTATCACTATCATAAATAGCTGATTCAAATCTATCATCCCTTGGATAAATATCATTTTTATCAATATTTATATGTAAATCTTTGAGCCTATAAATTAATTCATTTGAGTAGTTTTGTAAAATTTGTCTTTTTTCTTGAAGCATTAAATCTTTTTGGAATTTATAGTATAAGAAAGAGACTACTCCTAATATTACTAAAACTAAAAAGGAGTATAAAAAAGAGAACCCAAGAAGAGTTCTAGTTTCAGTTTTGGTTAAATCTATACCCGAGTTTTTTAAGACTAACAATTCTATCTTTTCCTAATATTTTTCTTAGATTTTTAATATATGTTCTTAAAGAGTTATCACTATACTCTTCATCATAATCCCATACAAAATCATAAATTCTTTCATGTGATAATAGTTCATTTGGATGTTGTAATAAAAATTTTAAAAGCTTTAACTCTTTTAAATTTAATTTTACTTCGATTCCATCCTCTTTTAATTCATTTGAAATAAGATTAAATGTTACATTTGGAGTAATTTGAACTAACTCACTTTTTTGAGAGAACTCTTTTTTCAAAATTGTTTTAACTCTAATTAAAAGCTCTTTTAACTCAAAAGGTTTTCTAATATAATCATCACAACCACTTTCAAATCCCTCTTCCAAAGAATCCATTGAGTTTAATGAAGTGATAAAAATAGCAGGAACTGTTTTCTTTTGATTTCTAACTTCTTTTAACACTTCAAAACCATTTTTATTTGGAACATTAACATCAAGCAATAATAAATCAAAATTATTTTCATAAATTAAAGATAAAGCCTCATCACCATCATAAGCACTAACTACATCAAATCCATTTTCATCAAAATAATCAGACACTGTCTCATTTAAATTTAAATCATCTTCTAATAATAAAATTTTACTTTTCATCTTCTACTTTCTCTTCAGGAACATTTTCTATTAATCTTTTTTCATATCTAGCCCTCTCAAAAGGACTCATTTTTGGAATTCTAGAATTTAATTCCTTTAAAAAAGATTCTTTATCTTGATCTTTTACATAACCAATAATTGCAATAAGTTCTTGATTGCTCATTTCTGAATAATCTTCTTTATCTTTTGCAAAAAGAAAACTGACAAGTAGTAAAATTAAAAACGTAATTTTTTTCATATTTAATCGACTCTATTTATATATTTTTAGGATTGTAACATATTAACTGTAGAATAATTGTTGAATACTCCAATTGGATTATGGTTAGATTTGGATTTAAATATAACTTTATTTTCAAATATAACTTAAAGTTTACATATTTATTATTATTTGACAAATTTTAAGTCTTTAATAAATAAACTTTTACTAGAATTCGCCAAAATTAAAAAAGTTCTATAATGATAAAAAATTTAATCTTACTAATTACTTGTTTATTTATATTTATGGGATGTTTTGGCGGACAAAAAGAAGAGAAATGGACGGCATTTATTTATCCTAATAAAGATGAGTCTAAAAAAAATATAAAAAGTCACATAACATTTATTTCACTTGAAGAGTGTAAAAAAGCCTCAATATTTGAGATTAAAAATCAAAATCTTGAAAATATAGCATTTTTTAAATGTGGATTAAATTGTAATTATCATGAAGGAATGAAATTAGAAATTTGTGAACAAATGTTAAGTTCTACAGATAAAAACTAGGAAAAAAAATGAAACAATTAAATTATTTTAATATTTGCTATGATTCAAAAGAGATAAATAGTAAATTAGAAGAGTATATTTCTATTTATCCAAATAACTTCATAAATTATAAAGACACGAATCACTTAATAGAAATTGTTAATAGTAAAAATATTCATCTATTAATTACAAAATATGATTATGAATTGTTAAAACAAATAAAAGAAATTAATAAACAAATTAATATTATTGCTATTATAGATAAAGTAAACGATATGCATTTTATAGAGAGTTTAGAAATAAAAGATATAAAATTAATTCAAGATATGAATATCATAAATGAATTTATTGATACTTTAAAAAATTGTATAAAAAATATTGACTCAAACAATTCAAATATTGTAAACTTGGAGAATAATTTTATTTTTGATACATATAATAAAACACTTTTCAAAAGTGGAAAACTTATTCCTTTAACAAAAAAAGAGGCTTTATTTCTTAATTATTTAATTTCAAATAAATGTAAAGCTGTAAATTATCATGATATTAATACACATATTTGGGAAGGTAATATGACTCAAGATGCACTACGTTCTTTAATAAAAGAGTTGAGAAAAAAAACCTATAAGGAACTTATAAAAAATGTTTCAGGTATAGGCTATCGAATAGATATCTAAAGCCTACTTTATGAATGAAAAAATATCTGTAAAATATATATTAAAACTACTTTTAGAAAATAAAAAGACACTTATTTTAGGGCAATTAATTACAATAATTGCCATACTAATAAGCGTGCCTATTCCCCTACTTTTACCATTATTAGTTGATGAAGTTTTACTTAACAAACCTGATTTTTTTGTAAATAATATAAATGATTTACTAGGTTCTGGTTCTGCTTTTTACTACATAGCTATTGTTACAATCATAGTTTTATTATTACGATTACTTTACTTTATTTTTGGAGTAATAATTACAAAGATATTTACAAAAATTTCAAAATATGTCACTTTTAAAATAAGAGAAAAACTACTAAATCATTTAGAACATGTAAATATGAATGAATATGAAAGTTTAGGAAGTGGAAGTATTAGTGCAAATTTGGTAACTGATGTAAATACTTTAGATAATTTTATAGTTTCAGTTGCTAGTAAATTTATGGCATCAATTTTAACTTTAATAGCAGTTGCAATTGTAATAATAAAAATAGATTTGATTCTGGGTTTAATGATTTTATTTATTCAACCAATTATTATGATAATTTCAAAAAAAATTGCAAATAAAACTGGATTTTTAAAAAAAGAAGAGAATAAGGCTATTGAATCTTTTCAAAATAACATTAATGAAACCCTTGATTTATTTGGACAGATAAAAGCAAGTAACAAAGAAAATTTCTTTTTTGATGAATCTATTAAAAAAGCAAAAAATATTCAAAAAACATCAAATGAATTTAACTACAAAAGTGTAGCTTATGAGAGATTTTCATTTACAATATTTTTATTTGCATTTGAAATATTTAGAGCTGTTGGTCTAATACTTGTAGCTTACAGTGATTTGTCTATTGGTTTAATGTTTGCAATGTTTGGATATATTTGGTTTATTATGACACCTGTTCAAGATATTTTAACTATTCAATACTCTTATGCTAGTGCAAATGCTGCAATAAACAGAATCAATAAAATACTTGATTTAAAAACTGAAAATAATGGCTCAAAAGAGCTAGACAAAAGTCTAAATAGAGTTGATATTTCTATCAAAAATCTATCTTTTTCTTATAATGAAAATAAACAAACACTAAAAGATATCTCCTTTGATATAAAAGCTGGTGAAAAGATAGCAATAATAGGCTCTAGTGGAAGTGGTAAAACAACAATTGCAAATATAATTTCAGGATTTTATGCAAAAAATTCAGGTGATATTTTTTTCAACAATATTAGTATAGATGAATTAAATAAACAAAGTCTTAGAGAAAATATCTTTTTAGTACTTCAAATGCCTATTTTATTTAATAATACTCTTAGATTTAATATCACAATGGGAAATGAAAATATTAATGATGAAGAGATTTTCAAAGCTTTAAGAATTGCTCAACTTGAAGATATTGTAAAAAATATGAGTGATGGTCTTGATACAATAGTTGGGAAACATGGTATTAGATTAAGTGGCGGGCAAAGACAAAGATTATCAATAGCTAGAATGATTATTGCAAATCCTGCTGTTGTGATTTTTGATGAATCAACTTCTGCACTTGATGTTCACACTGAAACAAAATTATTTAATGATTTAAAAGAGTTTCTAAAAGAAAAAACAGTTATCACAATTGCTCATAGATTAAGTACTGTTAAAAATGCTGATATGATTTATGTTTTAGAAGAAGGTTCTTTGGTTCAAAGTGGAAAACATGAAGAATTAGAAGAACAAGAAGGACATTATTTAGAATTTGTAAAAAAACAGTTAATTTGACTATAATTACTCAATTAATTTAAAGGGAATAAATGGACGCGATAAATTTAAGAAATTATTTTTTCTATTTTGCAAGTTTTGTAGTTATAATTGCTGGTGTTAAAATAGCTAGTGAAGTTGTAGTGATTTTATTTTTAGCTATCTTTATTTCATCAATTTTTTCTTCAGTTTTAAAAGTTTTACAAAAAAGAAATATTCCTAAAATTCTCTCATACTTTTTTATATTTTTAATTGTTGTATTAATTGGTTTTATGTTGGCTTATGTAATAAATATATCTTTAAAAGATTTTTTAACTAATTTACCAGTTTATGAAGAAAAATTAAAATCTTTAATATTAGATTCAATTCAATTTGCTTCAACTTATGGTCTTGAAATTGACAAAACAAAAATAATGGAAACACTAAACTTTGGTTCATTTTTTGGAGTAACTACAAATGTAATTGGTGGTATTAGTACATTTTTATCTAAACTTCTTTTAGTTGTAATTGGAGTTGCATTTATTCTTGCAGAATCAAAATCTTTTCAAACAAAACTAAAAGTAATATTTAGAAGTGATGCAAAAAAACTTGAACGATTTAATCTATTTTCTTACAATATTCAAAAATATTTTGTGGTTAAAACATTTACAAGTTTTCTAACTGGATTCATAATAGCAATTATGCTTACATTTTTTGGCGTTGATTACCCTATTTTATGGGGTGTAATAGCTATGATATTTAATTTTGTTCCTGTAATTGGATCTATTATTGCTTCAATTCCTGCGATACTTTTAGCATTAATGAATCTTGATTTAGATGTAACAATATGGGTTACTGTTTTATATGTAGTTATAAATATCTCTATTAGTAATATTTTAGAGCCTAAACTAATGGGTAGAGAACTTGGTCTTTCACCTCTAGTAATTTTCTTCTCATTAATTTTTTGGGGGTATATTTTAGGAATTGTAGGGATGTTTTTGGCTGTTCCTATTACTATGACATTAAAAATTGCATTTGATTCAAATAGTAGTACCTACTGGCTTGGAATATTAATGTCTGATTTGTCAAAAAGAAGAG
>ERZ724503.835-NODE-835-length-13776-cov-3.358283_pt1 | contig 13776 bp, 12 predicted proteins | sample MGYA00376036_ERZ724503 | MGnify/ENA primary metagenome ERZ724503 (study PRJEB28724, sample SAMN07190885) | wastewater metagenome | isolation source: influent of sewage treatment plant in Hong Hong | place: Hong Kong | collected 2016-03-17 ...
ATTCCCGATGCAAACAGGTCGTCTGGATCAGAGTCGTGGGCCACCAGGTAGTTGTCACCCCTCAAATCCATTTGGGCGGGGCTGCCATGGGTGGAAAAGAAGAGCACCACAAGGTCGTCCCGCTTGGCTACGCGGGCCAGAAACTTACTGCCCAATTCGGACATGACTCTTCGCTGGGAAGCCTTCTCGTCCAGGAGTATGCGCACATGGTCGGGGGCAAAGCCGGCGTCTTTGATGAGAAACTGGTAAAAGTCAGCTGCATCCTTGGCCGCATAATTGAGACGGGGAATATTTGAGTTCTTGAAATTACTGATGCCGACAATGAGAGCCCATTTGTCCTGAATCGGTTTATCTGAATGAACAGCTTCCGGTCTAGCTGTCTGAGCCGCTGCCGGTGTAAGGGCAAGCAGGCATGCAAAGAGAAGGGCTGTAGCGCCTTCAAGGTGGTGCGGTTTCCTTACCCGACTTGTAGCTTTTTTTATCAACACCGGCATTGTTGTCGATGACATGAGCCTACCTCGCAGACTTAACCTGTTCTATTATAAGCCTGGCGAATGCTCCGATTTAATCTGGTCTTCCTGTAAGACAGGCAGAGCAGGCTTACCTATCTTACACAGGGCTTCCTTGTCTGCGAATATTAGCAGGCTGCCGGATTGCTGTCAGGGTTTTCACCGGGGACTTTCATGAGGGGATCTGACATCATGGGGGCATGAGAAAGAAACTCGACCATCTACCTGGAACCACGCCGCTCTTTGCCCTGAAATGCAGCGCTGCTCTCCTATTGATCGGCTCTTTTCTATTTTGCCCGCCTATGGTTTCCGGTAGTCCCGGGAGATTAGAGACGATGTCTAAGCAGGTGAAAGACCAATCTGATAACAGCCCTTCTGCCAAAGGTCTGGTTGCAAAAATAGGGCTCTCCCAGAGCGATCCCACAGTTGAAACCGTGCCTGAAATGTTTGTCAAGTTTTCTCTGAAGAACCCGGGCAAGGTTAGCGTCAATCCGGCTTTGACGCAAACAGAGCTGGTAATAGACGGGAAGCCCTTCGAGCAATCGGCCCAACTCTTTGGGAACGGCCCGCGTGATGCCCGTTTTTCCAGTCTGCCGGCGGGAGATACTATCGAATTCAGCTATGCCATCGGTTACTACTTCCGTAAGGCTGGTGAGCACACCCTGCTCTGGCGAGGTCCCGGTTTTGAGCCGGTGCAGATTAAGTTTTGGGTGGCGCCCTTGAGCGGGCAGTGGAAAGAGGTGGCCCGTTGTCCCTGTGCCACAGTGGCAGTGGAGCGTGCCCTTTACCGAAAGGACGGCAGTAAAGATTTCTTCGTACACGTGCGCATTGAAAATTTATTGAAGCGGCCGATTGGCTTTTTGGCCGGCGACCGCTATCAGGTTTTCTATCCTAATCAGTGGGCCGATTCCGAACTTCCCAGGCGGCAGGTGATTTCCGAGATGCGTCGCCTGCAAAAGGAACTTAGCACTGCTGAGCGGCAGAAATTGCTTGCACTCTTTACCTCTGGACCAAAGCCTGTCGGAAGCAACCGCCGGGTGAAAATCCTGCCTGGAAATAGTTCTGATTACTATGTCTCCTTCAATGCCGGCGGTCGCGATCGGGTGGAAGCAATAACATTGCCTTATCTGATTGTAGTCATGGATGGTGTCATAGATTTTAGTGACGGAAAGGAATTGTATAGAGCCAGCCGCGAGATGAATGACTCGAACCACGGGGAAGTGGCTCTTTTGACTCCGGTGAAGCTGAAGGATGTGCCCGCTGATGCTTTGATATTCTAGCTTGGTGAGTAAATCCCATTTGATACAATTAAGCCTTTCCTTCTTAACAGTTGAGCGTCGTGAAATTTAAGTATATTGCCCTCTGCGCCCTGCAATTTCTGGCTTTTGCCGCACCCGGTGGTGCGCAAGAAACCACCTGGTCTCAGGACCTGGAGGTTGGCTCTATGGCTTATCGGCAGGGTAAATACGCCGTAGCGGAACTGGCTTTTTCTGAAGCCCTGACCAAGGCGGAGAAATTCGGCGCCGAAGACGTAAGGGTGGCTACCACCCTTAATAATCTCGCCCTTGTGTGCGAAACCCAGGGCAAGTATGTAGAGGCCGAACCGCTCTACAAGCGTGCTCTGGCCATTTATGAGAAGGTGCGCGGTGCCGAGCATCCAGACCTGGCAACGGCCATGAATAATTTGGCTCTGGTTTACGAAGCTCAAGGTAAATATACTGAGGCAGAGCCAATCTTTCAGCAGGCTCTCACCATTCAGAAAAAATGTTTTGGTGCCGAACATGCCAGCGTGGCTAATACCATGGCTAATATCGCCGCTCTTTATGCGGATCAGAAGAAGTACACGGAAGCTGAGCAGTTATACGGCGAGTCTCTGGCAATCGAGGAAAAGGTCCTCGGCCCCGATAATGTCAGTCTGGCAAAGAATTACAACAATCTTGCCGTTGTATACAAGAAGCAGGGGAAACTGAAGGAAGCGGAAGAGCTTTATAAAAAATCCTTGCTCATTTACGAAAAAGCGCTTGGCCCGGACCACCCGGAAGTTGCGATTTTGCTCGAGAATTATGCGGCCCTTTTGAAGCTTGCGGGTAGGGATGCGGAAGCAAATGAGTTGGCTGAGCGAGTTAAAGCGATTCGAGAAAAACTCGATAAGCAGTGAAATTGCTCTAGCGATGCAGCGTCAAGACCCATGAGTCGACGTCTTCTTGCGATAGCTCCAGGATATGAAGTATTCCGTCGCCGGAGGCAAGTAAGTGATCATCCTGAACGAGAATACGTCTTGTGTCCCCTTGCCGAGTCAAGTACAGAGTGAAGCGAAGCGGCTCGAAGGCACCGGCAAACAAAAGTTTCTTTGGATCTGCCGGCTCTTCTTTCAGGGCCCGCAGCAGCTTTTCTTTCAGGTAGTATAGCGGTTGCCAGCCAAGTAGATACTTGTCTGATCCGCTTGTGATCAGAAAGCACTGGCAGTAACTTGGTTCTGAATCATCAATTTCAATTCGGCCGCCGGTTGCTTGCAGAGTGCGCATATGATCTTTGCCTGCTTTGATTCTAATTGATTGAGTATTTTCAATTGCTTTGCTTCCTTCAAGTTTAGCTCAAAACAAAATTAGATTTGGTCGGTTCGGCTCGATTCGAACGAGCGTGTCCTTGCGGATCCTGTTTTACAGACAGGTGGTATCATCCTCTCACCCACGAACCGGTGTCGTCCGTGTTCATGAAAGCACGGACGAAGTGGCGCATCGCGCAGGAATCGAACCTGCTCCTATCGTTTTGGAGACGAATTGGACACCATGTCCTGCGATACTTTTCTAAGAAGTTTTATCTTGAATTCGAATTATTGAAGCTATTTTTTTCTCCTTACTCTTTCTTTGTAATATGGCTGTGCTGCCTGGGTTCGAACCAGGGACCATCTCCTTAACAGGGAGCCGCTCTACCGGCTGAGCTACAGCACAATGTTGGGGTGGCTAGAGGTAATCGAAACCTCATCTCCTGGACCACAACCAGGGGTAATACCTTTATACGATAGCCACAGTTCTGAGATGCCTGGGTACGATCCAGGAATCGCGACTTCAAAGGCCGCTGTGATACCAGTTTCACCACATCTCAATGGAACGTAGTGTCCATCATAGTTCTGGCTACGCTGTCGATGTCGAAAAAATTTGCCCCCGGAAGGATATGATCCTCCAGCCTCTCGCTTATCAGGCGAGCGCTCTACCGATTGAGCTACGAGAGCAACAATCCGAGGTGAAGGAATTGAACCTTCTGCCTTCTGTTCCCAAAACAGACAGTCTACCGATGACCTAACCCCGGGTATGGCGGTATTAGAGGCTTCTCGGTCGACAAATATTTTTCGAATTAAGGATTTCATTTCCGTGATACTCAACAACGTAATTACCAACAAGACGCAACGAAATGGACCAGCTATGCTGGTTTCCGTTGAGTTGATAATTATGCTGATGGACGCGGTTCACGGATTTATTCCTTATGGACGTTTTTCTTTTATAGCACACAAAAGATTTTCTGGGAATAGTTTTTTTTGCTTTGTCTTTTTGAAGCTGACTATTCATTGGTGAATAGCAAGACTGAGTGTTTTTAGTTTTTAGGGTGATTTACTGAAGAAATTTGAGAAAAAGCTTCGCCATCGCCGTCAACGGTCGGGCTCAGGGTAATGCGCCAGACCAAGGGTGATTACTTCGAATCTTGGGGATTCGCATCACTGTTCATTTCGTTTAACTCGTTCGCAACATGTCGAAATGCCCTCTCCACGTCTTCGTTGCAACAAGTGTCGCTCAAGCATGACACAACGATAAGCGAAAGAAGGAGGAAGAGCAGGATAGAGCAAGCCAGAAATGCTTTCATCAGCTTATTAGGGATTGGCTTAAGTAGCATCACGGTCTTTCACCATATTGAATAATTGCTGAGTCGGTTTGTGAAATTCAACTGCTCCTATTCGATTATATGATATTCGGCGTTTTAGAGCGATTGCGAGAGGTTGGCGCCGCTAAGCCACCAATCGGGTAGCAGAACCGCCTGAAGTCAGATGAAGCAGTCTATAGAATTGACCTGATCGGGACTGTTGTTGCAGAATTTCGGCTCTGACTGGGCCGGATAATACCAAGCGCTCCCGCTTAAAGGGAGTAACTTCCTTCAAGTTTGTTTTCGTAGAGGAATTCTGTGACTTGTTTTTCTGTGACTGCACTCGTCTTGGCCGAATCGGTCGGGGCTACGCAGGTGGAGTTAATCACTCTAGTGCCCGTGCCGTTTGAAACCAGTGCACTATGTAGCACGCCCTGCCATCTCTTCTTTCCCGGCTGGAGCGGATTGGAGCTGTTATTGATGACTAAGATCTGAAAGCCGGCCGGGTCGAACTTGCTGACTGGGCTAATAAACGGTGCTAGTTTTTCCAAACCTTTCTCGTACATGGGGTTGAAGTCTTCCAGAAATTGATCTGGTGTGATTCCCAGTTCATGGGCGCAGCGGGAGAAATCGGCCATGCTTATTTCGCTATGCACCTTGCTGGGTTCGTATCCCAGAATTAGAAGGGATTCGCTCGGCGCGCCGTCCCGATGGAACTTAGTGGTGTTCTTTTGATCGAAACGTGTCATATTGAACCAGCTCAGCCCTGTGCCTCTTTCGGTTTGGAACAGCGCTGCTAGATGGTCTTTTAGATTGACCATCAACATTCGTTGAATGGATGAGGTGGTAGATTCCGGAAGTCTGATCAGCGCAAAGCCGGGCTTGGAAAAGTCGTTACGGCATACGAGACCATAGACTTGCTCGGCCGCTATGGACAGCTCAATAGTATCTTTGTCCGCCAGGTCTAAGAAGTAGTTTTCCACTGTCGGCTTGTGCTTGCCCTTGAGTAAGAGCCCTAGAACAATTGCTTGTTGTCGCGGCTCATGGAAGTCATACCACGTCTGTCTAATACTAGCACGGCTCCTGTACCGGTTTGCAGCTTGACCTGTCCGTCTTTGGATATGCTTGCCGTCATCAGGTCTCCAAATGCATAGTGTCTCTGGGGCTCGGTAACGCCCGGTCCGGGCTTGATCATTATTTCATCTGCCTGCACGCGGTTGCCGCTTGCATCGCGCACTGAAAACTGACCTTTATTGCCTACTTCCACCGAGTAGCCCTCGGCAAAAGTAAGCCGCTGGCTGTTGCCGTCTTGTGAGAAGCTGTCGCCGCTTTTGAATAGTTTGAGCACCGGCTCGGTGGCATGGGGGATTTTCATTTCGTCGGTATTGGCGTAGCGCACAGAGCAGAGCTTCTCGAGCTGGCAACCCTGGCCTGAAGGCTGGTCCGGCTTACCGACCTCTTGCAGCAGGCGTTCGCTGGCCTGGGTCTGTTCAGAGGTGCTTGTGCTTATAGCGCCTTCCGGCTGTGGTAAGTATTCCTGTGTTTGCTTCATGGCATTTTCCTCGCTCAAGAAAAGGGGCGAGAGAGGCGTCTGAGGGTTGCGGCTCTCTCACCCTCAATTTAGGGGGACTGGTTGACATCAGGTTGACATACTGCAGTCGCCGGCATATCTCGTGGTCCGTTTGCACTCAGCCCTGATATTTAATCCTTCCTGGTCGGGTAAGGCTTGCTGAATTCCGCAAAGTGGGCCAGACTTTAGTATGTGGATGGAGTGGTTCTGAAGAATGCCTTCTTTGCCGGAAATTGCCAGAAAGCTTGTCCTGACGCTCTCTACAGTCGGCGGTTGCCTCAGTCTTCCCCTCCTGGCTGCTGCCGGCGCGCAGCCGACGGAGTGGCTGGTTGTGCAGAGTCATGAGAGTAAGACCGATGCGGTCATACATGTTACCCATGACGCGGTGAAGCTGGAGTCGAAGGCATTGGGATGCACTCTTTTGACCAGGGCCCCTGATTGGAAGGTGCACTGCTACCGTCCCTTAGAGAAAATCGAATGGATTGGCGATATGGGGCAGTTTAGCGGCATGGTCATGTCCAATCCATATGCTTTGCCGAAACCGACCCTCAGGGGCCCTGCGCCGCGCTGCGTGGGGGAAACCGAAATGAACGGCTTGAAATGCAAGATTTATAAGGGCTTTGCCAGCGAAGTCTATTGTGCTGATTCTATTTCGGTAGATCCTATGGTTGTACTCTTCTTTAATCGTCTTTATGGTACGCCCCTGGTTCCCTCGGTGCCGCTCTATGAGCGAACCCACAAAAGGGCTGATCGGGACCTCGTCAGACGCAAGACCGATTGGATCGATACGGGAGTTGCCAGCGACTTGCGTGGTGGCAGGCTGGTGAAGCTGACGACCTCGTCCTGCAAGTCGGTTCCATATAACGCAAAAGATTTCGAGGTACCGCGAGGATACAAACGGAAGGTCGATCTAATCGAGGTATCGTATTCTAAGGACCAGCGCCAGGAGATAACCGAAATGCTCGATAATGTGGGCTTCGAGTCTAACCTGGAACACAAGCGTGGGAGAGAGGGAAGACGAAAGTGATGGCTTGGCTATGCTAGGTCTAAATTCTGCCTCTATGCTGGGGGGCGGGAGGGCCGCGGCGACAGCGTGTCTGTTGTCTTTTTGGCTTTCTGCCTCAGCGATTGCCGCTGAGGTAGACTTTCGGGGCGCAGCCGCCCTTGCCGATATTTATCGCGGCAGCTTTACGCGCTGGGATTTGAATCATAACGGTACGCTTGAAGATCAAGAAATCGACTATGTTATTCAAGATCCGTCCATAAAAGGACCATACGCTGCGGCCCTGGCTGCGATCAAAGTATACCGTCGCAGCCATAGCGATCTTTCTGCCTTTACTATCGATGATCTGAATTTGTTTGAGTCTGAAGCTGTGCTCAACAAGCAGGGGAAGGCACTATTAGCTTTGCATTCCAAGCTTTGCAAGCGCCTCAGCGGTGATCCGCCGGTATTGTTTGCCAGGCAGTTGCCGCACATTGATGGTATCAAACAGGGGAATACCGGTGATTGTTATCTGCTTGCCACCGTGGGTGGTCTGGCCTATCATGACCCGGAGCGGCTGGCCTCTATGTTTAGTCGAAACTCCGACGGTTCCTATACCGTCAGTTTCCCCGGGCAAGAAACGATTGCCGTGCCTGCGCCTACCGATGGCGAAATTGCCGCCTTTACAGATGCCGGGCCGGACGGTTATTGGTTGCATGTGATTGAGAAGGCTTACGGCGTCTATAAAGACAAACAGGGTAAGCACCCGGAGGTGGTTGATTCGGTTATTCATGGCGGCTCCGGTGGTGGCGCCATTATGTTTGTGACTGGCAATGCCTGTGTGCGCTATCCCACCTCGGCAACAGATATTGAAGAGATTCGCCGACAGCTTTATGAAGCACTTTCGAATCATCGAGTTGTGAATACCGGTACACCCAGTCACTGTTTGACTGTGCTTGGCTATGATACTGCCAGCGATACTATTACTATCTGGAATCCCTGGGGCAGCTCCAGTTATTATAAGCCGGCTATGCAGAAGATGGTGAACGGTGTCTTTACCATGCCGCTGCCCGACTTCATGCATAACTTTGTCAGTATTCTTGTGGAAAAGAATCGTCGGGCTACGTCGGAAGACTACAAGAACTTAAAGCGCTCCAAAAAATTGCACCCCTGAGAAGCGGCAATCTTTAACTCATTGCGTCGGACAAATTTGCATTTCTGCTAACCAAAAATGCGGCTTGCGTGTTTGCCCATGATAGGATCATTTCCATTAATCGCAGATCTTGTTCAGTTGCAGTTTTCGGATCATATTTGAGGAGGGGGAGTGAAGAGGAATTGTGTAAGAGTTAGGACTGGCGCCCTGGTTTCCGCTTTGCTATTTGCCTTGTTGAGTCTAGTGAAAATAGCGCCGTCGTGCCTGGCTCAGAGCCCTTCTGCTAAAGAAAATTCTGCACCAGTCAAAGCGATGGGTTTGCCCACAACATTTACCACCATGAGTGTGACCAACGGCACCAATCAAAAACAATACTTCTACATTACACTTACGCCGGTATCGGCGACGGTGCCTAGTTACCCTGCCGGGGAGGAGATCAATAATCTCAACCAGGTGACTTTTACCGGCAACTTTCAGCCGGGTGAGGGCGTGATTACTGCAATTGGCGGCAGTCCGCTGGAGGGCTATTTCTTCCTCAATGCCGGTAACACGGCAAACTACGCTCCACAAGCGACCTTTTCTGCTAACTTCTATACCAATGGAACGCCAGGCACTAATAATAATCAGTGCTTCACTGGTTTGCCCGGCGTGGGTGTGGGGGCAACCTTTGCCGAGGTGACTCTCAATGTGGACGGTAATTATCTTGGTGATGAGACGGTCGACATAAGCGAGGTAAACGGCATAAACGCTCTCTGGGAAGTAAGCTTGCCACTGCCTGCCGGCAGTCTTGCTCCACCTTCCAACAATTATCCTAAGTACTTCAGTACTTCCGGTTATGTTTTCCCGAACAACAACACAGTCACTCCCTGGGGTACCTTCCAGCAGGGGCAGCTTATCCCCGTTCCGACAATTGCCAACAATCCCGGGCGGTACTGGCCCTGCTCAGGCGACGCCAATGCTACTTTACCCTATGGTGTGGGTAAGGGGACTGTAGGAGTCTATCCCTTCGGCTGTGACAATTGCACCAGCCGAGCTAAGCCGGGTTGCAGCGGAAATTATCCACCGGCTTCTCTTGTGCAGCAGTCTTTGAGTATTTGTCAGGTGCTGCGCAATTGCAATTATCAGATTGGCGGCAATGTGGGGCTTACCTTGAAGAAGTTTCCCTATCCTGTCTATCAGGTCTTGAAGAAAACTGGTGGCAAGTAGAGCGCAACTGGCGGCGTCCAGTAGCCTGGCAGTTCGTGACTGCCTACTACGAGTGTTTGGTTGCGTCAGTATCAGAAATAGAATGAAGATCTGATCTTCAGGTAATGACGCATCCCCGCCGAGTTTCAGCGCTAAGGGGGGAATTCCCCACCCACTGTTGAAATGAAGGCTTGTCAATTTTTTCAGTGCGGCCGATAATGCATGAACGAAAGTTCACTTTGGGACGGCTCAACTGCATTTCTTGCAGTGACTGTTGTTGCTTGGTGTTGTCTTTGCAGATTCCAGGCTGTCCCTACCCGCCTGGAACTGAGTCTTTGCCGCGCATAATGCAGCGGTCTTTTCTTCGCTCCCTTTGATGCGAGTGCTTTGCCTCTAGCAACACTTTTGTTCGGTCGAACCCAGGTTCGCTCGATTGCTTTTCTTTCCTTCTCTTTTCTTGCCCTTACTGTTCTTACTTTTTCTTAGCTGTCCTTTCATTTTCTTTCCTTTTCTTGTTGTTTTCTCGCTCTCTTTCTTTTGACGCTCTACGGAGCGGAGGTTCACAATATGAATACAGTAGAACAATCGACCCTAGATCAACCAGGTTCCGGGGCGGCGCCGGAGCAGTTTTCCAACCCGGGTGCCGAAGAGCCTGAGATAGTCGAACCGGAGATTAAGATAAACGGTTTTGACAGTGGCACCAGACCAATTTATCGTGAGCCTTCGCTCTATCTCTCTATTCTGGTGGTCTTCGTCGCTACCTATTGCTGCCTGGGCAAGACACCCACTATTTTCTGGCTCGCTCTGTCGGTTTTGACCGGGGTCGCCATTATGTTTCATGTGCTGGCCGAAAGGGTTCTCTTTCGTGCCAGAAGGGAGTTTGATGCCTTTGCCGCACCGCTGGAAGGCATTTTCGTCTTGACACTGGGGGCGATACTGCCGGGACTGGCGCTTCTTGGTTACAGCGTTTTCTCTATGGTGAACGGACAGGTGAATTTTTCTGAGTTTGGAAAAGTAGCGCTGGTTCTAGTGGTGCCTTTCTTCAATTTTCTGGTCTGGTCGGCGGTGCGAAAAGGCTATCTGGCTAGACCTCGGCTGATTGGTTTGATGAACGGTTTGACTCTGGGGCTTTCTGCTTCCTGGTTGGGAATCTGGATTCACGCAGTGTTTTTCAAGAGCGGCGGTCCTTCTTGTAAATTTGGCTGGATGCTCTTGCTTTCCACTTCCCCCTTTTTGCTGTTTGCCGCCTTTTGTTTGAGTCTGGACCTCTGGCAGAAGACAAATGCCAGTATGCGCCGCATTACAGGCACATTTTCGATAATGGGCATAGTGCTGTCCATGTTGTTTGTTCTGGCTCCCGTTGGTCGCGTCAGCTATATTCAGTCCCTCATTACGGCGGCCAGGCATAGCTCCGGCGATGATTTGGCGCAAGCCGTCGGTGCTTTACGTACATCTGCTTCCGATGAGGATTTGCGTCCTTCCAAGAGCACTGTCAGTGGTTTTGCTCTGGCCGAAATGCTGGTGCCCAATCGCGGTCTTGAGGACGGTAGCGACATAGACAAAGACCTATTCTTTCGGATTACCGGAAAGCCCTATGTTTCCGAGCCCGGAGGCCTGCCCTGGCAGAGTCATCCTGAGCTGTGGAATCCGCTCATCGGCATGAAGGTTCCTGGCTTGTCCCTGTCTAAGTCTCAGATGTCCGGTCTGATTGACTCCGAGACCTTAAGTGCCTCTGTCGACTGGACCATGACTTTTCATAACTCTTCGGCAGCCTCCCAGGAGGCCCGTGGCGAAATAACTGTTCCGGAAGGTGCTGCCGTGTCAAGAGTAACGCTCTGGGTGAACGGACAGCCGCAAGAAGGGGCCTTTGCCGCCAAGTCTCAAGCACAAGAGGCTTATCAATCGACCGTGGAGCAGCGGCGAGATCCTTTGCTTGTCACCATGAATAGTCCCGGTCGCATTCTCGTGCAATGCTTTCCGGTGCCTGCCAATGGCGGTGAAATGCGCATCCGCATAGGCTTTAAGGTGCCGCTTGCCACTTCCGACGGCAAGACCTGCACGATGGATTTGCCGCGCATGGCAGACGGTAATTTCGTTCAGCTGAAGCGCCACCGAGTTAGTTTCTCTTCTGACCGGAAGGTGGTCGGACAGGCTTCCGCTGCCGGTTTGTCTTCTGCTGTCGGCGAGCACGGGTATGCTTTGAGCGGCATTCTTAGAACCAGTGAATTGGGTAAGAGAATGCCTCGGTTGTCCGTTGTTAGAAACAGTGCTTTCAAGAATGTTGCCGTGCGAGACTGGTATAGTCGCAAGCCTGGCTACATAGTGGAAACCCTCAGGGAAGTGAAGATCAGCACGCCCAGCCGTCTTTTCGTGGTGCTGGATACATCAGCCTCTCTGAAGACGCAGGCTTCCCAGATCAGGCAGGCTCTGGCTGGTCTGCCGGCCTCTCTCAAACCGATGGTTTACCTGGTTAAGGATGATTTCACCGCCGCGGTGGTAAATACTTCGAACGATGCCTTTGCCCCGGCTCCGGTGCCGTCCACCACTGACGTGAATGAGACAAGCGGCGCGCCGGTGCAGCCTGTTTCACTTAAGCAGGCTGAGGAAATGGTAACTGAAGAACTGTTCGCTGGTGGAAAGGACAATATAGCCTGCCTGCGCGAGGTTCTGGAAACCGCTTCCGAAAGAGCCGGTAGTGCTGTTCTCTGGATTCATGGTCCACAGCCTCAAAGTCGCAAGATGTCCGAATCGGTCTTAGAGATGATCAACCGGGTGAAGTTGTACGATCTGGAAGTGGTGGCAGGAGCCAATAATGTTTTGCCTACCATTCAGAGCGATGATGTCTCCCATCTGGTTAGTTGCGAAACAGTCAAGAGCGGGCTTTCTTCTTCGCAACTCAAGGATTTGCTTGCCGGTATGAAGAACGGTAAGACAGCGACGGTGATCGAAAGAACCAGAATGGAAGGCAAACCGGCAATACCAGTGATTGCCGACGCCGGTGCGGCAGCCAGGCTTACATGCCTGTGGGCTAGTGACGAAGTAACTCGCCGTCTTGAGTCGGGACCGTATAATGCGGCTCAGTCTCTGGCTGTGCAATATCGCCTGGTGACGCCCGCCAGTGGTGCCGTGGTGCTTGAAAATGCCAGGGACTATGCCGCAAAGGGGTTGAATCCAGGTGCCTATGTTGATGCGCCCGATCACTCTCCGCCACCGGCCATCTCCGCCACCATCGCACCGGTGCAAACTTTCGGCGGGCTGGTGGGAGCGCCGGTAGATCCCCGCTACGGGCAGTCAAATGAAGTAGGTATGCTGGCCGACTATGGTTACGATACGGCCAGGGATATTTCCCGAGCGCTGACCCTTATCGCTCTGCTCATATCCACAGCAGTGGCTATAGGCTTTTTGCGAGGCCGGCGACCGATGACCTTCGGTGCCGTAACCAAGGCAATCGGCATTGCTTTGGTTGCACCGCTGGCGGTTCATGTGGTCGGCACCTTCCTGATCAATAACTTCGGAGGTCTTGGCTCGGGGCTCTGAGGCAAGAGCCGACCACTTGAGAAACAAGGGTGGAGCCTCGATTTATATTGAGGTTCCCCTCTGTTTGGATTGCGGCCGTTGCTATCGTGGTTCCGTACCTCTAAGCTCAAGCGTTCTTCTGGCATGATACTGAACATATGGATTTTCATCGGCTGCCAGAATTTCAAGCAGCTCAGGCGGTAGATCGACGTTGTCCGTGAGAGCAAGCCGCACATTGACGTCTTCGTCTCTGCACAGGCGGGCGAGAATTTCCATTTGCACTGAGGCGTTCCAGGAGAGCGCCGCCCGTACTTCATTATTTTCGTCCCGCGCCAGTTGCGCCAGGGTCTCGGCCGGCGTGCCAGGATTTTCTGCCAATCTGCGACGAACGGCAGGGTTATTATGATTAGCCAGTGCGTTTAGCTTTTCTCCCGGCTCAATTAGGTTTCCTGCCAGAATGTATGATCCTGTGAGTTTGAATGCGCTACCCATCCCGCCCCTCCTGAATTCGTAGAAGCAAACAGTGTCTTCAATTGTGAAAAGAGATCGTGTGCGGTCTGCGACTTTAAGTACCTGATAGTATCCAGCATTACACGAGCTAAGCAATCGTTACTATCCCCCGACTGGGGAACGTAACGATTGCTTAGCGTTATCCTGTGCGGTTTAGGCCTCTTCTTGCAGTGAAGCCATATCAATTACAAAGCGATAGCGAACATCACTTTTCAAAAGTCGCTCATAAGCTTCGTTTATCTTGTCAATTGTTATCACTTCAATGTCTGCTCCAAGCTGGTGTTGACCGCAAAAGTCGAGCATCTCCTGGGTTTCAGGCATGCCACCAATGGTGGAGCCTGCCAGCGTTTTACGTTTGGGAATGAGAGCAAAGGGGCTGACCGGCAGACTTTCGTTGGGGGCTCCCACCATGACCATTACGCCGTCACGTTTCAGCATACCCAGGTAAGTATTCATGTCTGCGGCTGAGGAGACGGTTTTGATAATCAGGTCGAAC
>ERZ724503.849-NODE-849-length-13684-cov-5.795510_pt1 | contig 13684 bp, 8 predicted proteins | sample MGYA00376036_ERZ724503 | MGnify/ENA primary metagenome ERZ724503 (study PRJEB28724, sample SAMN07190885) | wastewater metagenome | isolation source: influent of sewage treatment plant in Hong Hong | place: Hong Kong | collected 2016-03-17 ...
GAAATGACTGAGTCAGCCGAGAAGAATTTCCCCGCTTATTCGCACCTTCCCTAAGTGCACACGTCTTTGTGATTGACACTATTACCCTCGCCCACTTGCGTGATACCCTTCTACCTAAGCTGCTTTCCAGCCAGTTGCGACTACCAGAAGCCAAGGCCATTGTGGAGGCATCAATCAGATGAACACTACGCCCCTTATTCCAGCAGGCTACGCCGATTGGCTAGCCGCGATTAAAAAAGAGATAGCGCAGGCCAGATCACGGGCTGCACTGGCCGTCAACGCCGAGTTGGTGCAGCTCTATGGCCGCATCGGACAGGAAATTGTGCAGCGGCAGGCCGAGCAAGGCTGGGGGACCAGGGTGATCGATCGACTAGCATCCGACCTCAAAGAGAGCTTTCCGGATATGCGCGGTTGGTCGAGTTCTAATCTCAAATATATGCGTTTTTTTGCTGAGCATTGCCCCAAAGGCCAATTTGGTCAGCAGCCTGCTGACCAATTACCCTGGTTTCATATTGTCACTCTGCTGACCAAGCTTGATGACGAGGCTGGGCGCGAGTGGTATGCAACCCAAGCAGTGACCAATGGTTGGTCGCGCTCGACGCTAGAGCTAAATATCAAGAACCAGTTACGCCAACGTCAGGGGGCTGCCGTCACGAATTTCGCACGGCGTTTGCCTGCTGCCGATTCTGCGCTGGCCCGTGATACCTTGAAAGATCCTTATCTGTTTGATTTTCTCGGATTGGGTAATGAGGCTCATGAGAGGGAGATCGAGGATGGATTGGTGCGTCATATCACCCGTTTCCTTCTGGAGCTGGGCGCAGGCTTTGCGTTTGTCGGCAAACAGTATCGACTAGAGGTAGCGGGAGACGAGTTCTTCATTGATTTGTTGTTCTACCACATCCGCTTGAAGTGCTATGTGGTGGTTGAGCTCAAAGCAACGGCGTTTAAACCCGAACATGCCGGTCAGTTAAATTTCTATCTGGCCGCAGTGGATGCACAGATTAAATCGCCTGATGATAAGCCCACCATTGGTCTGCTGCTGTGCAAGCAACAGAACCGACTAGTGGCCGAATATGCGCTATCTGGTATCGACAAGCCTATCGGCGTGGCCGAATACCAGTTGCTACGAGATCTTCCAGAAACGCTGGGCCGAAATTTGCCCAGCATCGCAGAGATTGAAGCCGAACTATCTGGCGAGCTTGTCGCACAGGACGCAAAGGACGATCTGGAGGGATAACGAGTGCTCTACCTGCAAAATAGGTACGGCAATCAATCAAAGTGATTGAATAAGCATAAAAATCTAAAAACTTTGTGTTATCTCAACATATTTGCATTGGATAAATAACGGATACTGGAAGACATGGAAACCATCGTTCAACAGCTTGGATTACAATATCTTCAAATGATCCCCCCCGCCATAGTGGGATTATGTCTAATCTATTTTTTGCTGCGTTACTTGTGGCTCTATCGCCGACCCGCATGCATGGTTCGTAAAGAGCTACTGGCCATTCATCAACAGATTGTCCAGCTCAAGCCCGAGCAGGCTGAGGCATGTCTACGCAAGCTAAAAGAGATATTTGCCACAGCCAGTGCCAGTTTAAAGAGTGCTTGGGATGAGTATAACGAAACGCTACACCATCAACACTCTACGTTAGATGGTGAATATCGCCTCTCCAAGGTGCGCGCAACCGTTCAATCCTCCGTATTCTTTGGCTCACAAAATCTTGTGGATACACCGCTACGGGCCGAATATTTCCGTCACCTCCCCGGCATTGTCACAGGGATTGGCATCATTGGTACCTTTGCCGGTTTGTTGATTGGCCTGTTCTATTTCGATGCATCAGACCCAGTGAAAATTCAAGACAGTGTATCTATTTTACTGGATGGCGTCCGGGATGCGTTTTTTGCCTCGGCGGCGGCCATAACAGTCGCTATGTATATTACCAACTCGGAGAAAGCTCACTTGCGGCTATGCTATGCCGCGTTAGAGCAGCTCACTGAGAGAATTGATCACCTGTTTGAATCAGGCGTTGGTGAAGAGTACCTTGCAGCCCTTGTCAAAAGCAGTGAAGAAAGCGCTATTCAGGCTCGTCAGTTAAAAGATGGTCTGGTGAGTGACTTGCGCGAGATGCTGCAAAATCTGGTTGATAGCCAAGTTCGCGAAAACCTGAAACTGACCGAAACACTGGGGGCTGTGTATCGTGAGTCAGGTAAGGATGTCGCCTCCAGCATCAGCTCGTCTATCGAGCAGAGTTTTAGTGAGCCATTACAGAAAATTGCAGAGTCTGTCCAGGCGGCCAGCAGCGATCAGAGTGGTCAGGTACAAGGGTTGTTGCAAGATGTGCTGATGGCCTTTATGAACAAACTGGATGCCAGCTTTGGTCAGCAATTTAACGGGCTGCATGAAATGATGGGCCAATCCGTTACTGCCATGCAACAGATGCAGGGAGCCTTCCAATCGCTGATCACCGATATGAGAACTGCCGGTCAATCATCCAGCCAGGCGATGAACGAACAGTTGAATAAGGCAATTGCCGATATGACGGCAGGTCAAGCAGTGATGCAGGCGTCCATGAACGAGATGATAGCCAATCTACAACAGGCTGTTACCGCCATAGGCAATAAGGCTGAAGAAGCGGGTTCACGCATGGGCGAGCAACTGGAGCGCCTGTTCGCTGAGAGCGAAACTCGCCAACAACAATTAGCGGCAGAGATGCAGTCGTTTGTCGAACGCTTGAAGGAGTCCGTGGGTCGCAGTCAAGAAGAGACCATGAAGGAAATCAACGCGGCTGTCAGCCAGTTGGGCGCTCAACTCGGCGATGTCATGAAAACAATGGAGTCGAGCCGAGATACCTTGGCAACGGGCGCCAATCAAGCTCAGCAGCAGGTACAAGAGGGCGCCAAAGCCTTGGTCTCCGATCTGAGTGAAAATGTTCAAGCCTTACTGGCTGGGCTAAAAGAGCAACAACAAGGGGCCACGCATAACCTGCGTCAAATCGACGAGGTCACTCGACAAACGATTGCTGGCATGAAAGAGGGCGCCGAGAAAATGCGCGGAGCCGCCGATCGTTTTGGTAGTGCAGGAGAATCAGCTCTCAAATTGATGGATGCCAGTAGCAATGCAGCTCAGCAATTTAATACCAGTGGTGCAACCGTGGCGACCGCTAGCCGCGAACTAGCCACTCAGGTTGCGGCCTATCAGAAACATCAGGAAGGCGTACAGCGACTGCTGGCTACGGTGGAAGGCATAACTGCAAGCAGCCAGAACGAAGCTACTTCTCGCGCCAAGATGATCAGTGACCTGACCCAAGTGACGAGTCACATGAAGGAGATCAATATCGAGACGGCCAGCTACCTCGATCGCGTAGGTGAGGTTCTGGAGCGCAGCTTTGCTCGTTTTGGTGATGGCGTTGAGCAAAACTTGAGCCGCTCTCTCGGGAGCCTGGATCAAGAGCTGAGCAAGGCTGTTGGCGCCCTTGCTACGGGTGTTCAGGAGATCGGTGACAGTGTGGAAGAACTCGCCGATACCCTCGGCAAGATCCGCAGATAAGGGTGGGGATAATGTATGTTTGGTAGATACCTCCCTAAACCGCGGAACAAGGACGATGGGGAAAAACCCTTCTGGATATCCTATGCCGACCTGATGACAGCGTTGATGATCCTGTTTTTGGTGGTGATGGTGGCCTCGTTGCTCTCCGTCACCAAACGCATCAACGAGGCCACCCAGGCAGACAAGATCCGCTCTGAGGATATTCGCTCGCTTTGTGAACGCCTCCAGGTCGCAGCGCACAACAAAAACCGAACCATCACTGTGGACTGTAAGGACAACCGCATCAACTTCGGCGAGGCAGGCCGTTTTGGCTACAACGCCTATCGTCTTGGTCCTGATGGCGATGCAGCGCTGCGCGATGTGGTCCCTTTGATCCTGGATGCAGCGGAAAGTAAAGAAGGGCGCAAATGGTTTAAGCAGGTCGTCATTGAGGGATTCACCGATACTGATGGTTCTTATCTCTACAATTTGCATTTGAGTTTGCAGCGTTCCGAATGGGTCGTTTGTGCCTTGCTCGATGATAAACGCGAAGAGATGATGGGGCTGAGTGAGGCTCAACGCACGCTGGTGCGAAAATTGTTCCTGGCCGGTGGGGTATCGTTTAACAATGCCAAGGAGAGCAAGGATGCCAGTCGCCGAGTGGAGCTTAGAATGCAGTTTTATGGTCTGAAGGAAGATAAAAACGAGCAGAACGCCCCTGAATTTCATATCACTCGCCCTGAGATATGCCAGTTACTATGAACTCAATGAGCAAGCTTGAAAAACTGACCGAACGACTGGGTGCAACGCTGCTGCGCTGGGATGGCGGACGTCTCAAGTTATCGTCATCACTGAGTTTTTCTAAATTGACCCAGCAAGCCGAACAAGCCTGCGCCCAATTCGGCAATACGACGGCGCCACCGCCTCCCCCGCTGGAGCAACGACTCAATGCCTTTATCAAGCTGCGCCGAACACCCGTGCAAATGCAGTTGTGCGATTGGAGGCTGGTGGCTTGGGGACTAGCCGATCTCGTCCCGACCTATGCGCGCGCTATAGAAGACACCGCACTTTTTACCGTCATTCTGAAAGAATTTAATGCGCGCCTGACGGCTGATACTCTCAACCGCAAGATGTGGTTTGGATTACTGTCTTCCTACCTATCCTATAAACCTGAAGCTCAGAGCGGCCTAGAATGCTGGAAACAGTTGCGGGAATTGCTCAAGCGCGCATTTGAACAGTTTAAGGTGCAGCAAAAGTCACCCAAGCGTTGGATTGCATTGATTGAACAATACCGGGATATTTTTAGCGATGCGCCTGGGAAACAGTTGGCAAAAGAGCTTTCTGAAGACAAGGTGGATGCGTTGCAGGTTTTCAAGACCTACCTGCCCATCCCTGATGAGAGCTGGTTTTGGAAATCCATGATCAACAACCATCTCAATGTGGTAACTGCACTCAATGATGAGGCGTTTGTTACTCGCATAGAGCCTATGTTGGCGATGACCAGCATATTACCCTCGGTTGCGGACACTGTACTAGCTCGACTCTTGACTCGCTATGCCGAGAGTTCGCAACATGATCAGTCACATAGGGTACTTAAAGAGGCTGCGCTTCAACGCTGGGGAAGTCCGCAGATCGGCTCGTCTCGCAATCGCTGGTCAGTCAATGTAGAAGATTTCGTCTGCAAGATGGTCATGCGCTGGTTTGCCAAAGAGGATCTGGAGACCTTCTTTAAATTGCTTCAAGGGGAAAGCGGCGTTGACCAGGATCGACTGGGATACTGGTTACGATTTGTCGATCAAATTGGTTTTACTCGGCTTGTTCTTGGCCCCCTAGCGATGAATGATTACTCGAGTGACTTTGTTGAATTCAGGCGGAAAAACAAAGATCGCATCAGCCAGATCAGGGGAGGAACGTCCGAGGACAATGCCTTCATCATGCAAATTGGCGACTATGTCATCGTCGAGTTCTCCAGAAAAGGTAATGCCTGCTATTTCCGGCCTTATGATCAAAACCTTCCCTTCAAGCTGGATACCAAAATCCTGGAGTTAAACAGCGTACTAAAACGTAAGTCCAAAGGATATGAAGCGCTACCACATACTCCAACCTATCGAGGCTGGTGGCACAAATACGACCGCTGGTTTGCCGAGCGGGGTATCTATCCGGATAAACAACCCCCAACGAAACAACCCAGCAATAAACTCAGCTATGTTCGACAACCTCAGCAAGGTTCCACTTCCCCAATGCCGAATAAAGGGAGTATTGAGCAGGCCATTAGTCAAGCATTGCAATTTATCGAAGCAGAGTCGGTTAAGTTCTCGATCACGGATTTCAGAGACAACGGTGGAGCTTTCTGGCTCATGATTCCAACCCCTTCCCAAGGGCTACAAAATCGACTGCTGGGACTTGGTTTCCAATACAAGCAGGGACGCGGTTACTGGATAAAATAAACCATGCTGAAAAAACTTTTTGGTACCAATAAGAATAAGAGCGAACCAACAGCAAGCAATACGCCGGTTTGCGAGTGGATGGAGGAAGGCTTGCTGTTTCATCGGCAGCTGGTCATCCAACAAAACAAACCTCTGGATGGTTACCTCTACCAACTCGAAGACGAAGGCTATTTAACCAGCCTTTCTGACGATGCCATCGTCATGTGGGATGATCTTTATCGCTTGATAAATGATGAGGAGCATCTAAGCAGCATTCCTCTATTGGACTTGCCCCCTGTCTGGAATCTGGCTCCTCAGCTGATTAGTGAAGGTGCCTTATCCGACCCCGAGTTTCGCATCTCTATCCAAGGTTGGCGGCTCAATGAACATAATCTCATCACGGGTGGATTAAACCGTACCGGGGCCCTCGTTCGTATTGATGGACAGGAAGGCTTGATGCCAGATGCATGCTGGCGTGTGCTGCAAGCCGTCCGAGAACTCGCAGTCAAGCAAAACAGCGAATCTGGCGAGCGCACGAATCAGCTAGGTTGGGCCAAAGTTCGCAAGCTCGCCAAGGCAGCCGGTGCTGGCATGGATGGCTTTCTTGCAAAGTCAGTTGTGCTTCATCCTGACAAATTAAAAATTGAAATGCGAAAAGCACACCATGGCGGCGTTCCTATCATGGAACTACTTCCTGGCTTTGATGGCCAACCCGAGAAGTGGTTGGACAGTTTTGACGCTTATCAACAGGTTCAGGAGCGTTACCACATCATTGAGCACGATGGCTCTGTGGTTCATGTCATCATGAGTCCTGAATCCAAAACAGTACTGGAAAGCATTAAACGCATGCCTGGGCGTCGAGTGGCGGGTGACGAAGCCTTGCAATGGGTTCGAAATCCCTACTCCGTAATGGGTGCAGAAACAGTCGCAATCATTGATCCTGACGAGTTTGAACAGGCTCGAGCCAATGCCGGTATTTTTTTCCACCGCTTTCATATAGAGCCATCCTTTAATGCGGCAGGTCAGATCTCTCATGTTGACTTGGTGCTTGAGGAGATTTGCCCAACCCCTGCACCAGCAACCTCGTTACGATTTACTGATGCCCATGAATTCCACCCTTTTGCCATAGAGCTACAAGCCAAAATGGCCGCTGGTTTAGCATGTGGCTTCTGGCAAGGGTATGAGCTGGAGCTATCTGATTTTCGCTATGAGGACTTGGCTGGCATTCTGCGACTACTAGATCGTTGGCAACAGGAAGCCATGGGGCGCATGTTTGAAGAGCTTTTTGACATGTCGAACTATGGCGACCGTGTGACTGGGATTGGCCCCATAGAGACGCCAAGCTCCCCTTTTATTGGCAAGGATGGCGGAGAGCAGTGGTTGCCCCCCGAACTCCTGGCTTCATGTGGTCTTGACGCCGATCTTCTCAACCACTGGGACACGGCCAATTACGCAGATTTCCAACAGTTCTGTGAACGGATTGAACAAGCCAAGGCGAATGGCAACAGTAGCGTCCATATCCCAACTATTGAGGTGGAGGTCACCCTGAAAGTGGCCGAAACACTCAGGGATGAATGGGCGAAAAAATTTGAATTGTCAGCCCCCTCCGGCAAGGAAGAAAACAAGCTACGAGCTGGTCTTTTGGTTGATAGTGGGATCCAAAATAGTGTTGATACAACAGCAGATGTTCGTTTGTTTTCTGAGTCCACAAAGGCAGTCTTGCCCAGTTCTCTGCGTCCGGAGATGACTCTACGGCCACACCAGATGCATGGCCTCGCCTGGCTGCAACATCTCTATGCACAAGTCCCCAACAAAGTAACTGGATGCCTGCTGGCTGATGACATGGGCCTTGGCAAAACACTGCAACTCCTTTGCTTTATTGCCTGGTATCTGGAGCATTCAGGGAACAACACTAGCCGCCCAGTTTTGATTGTGGCCCCAGTGTCATTACTGGATAACTGGGAGCGAGAGTTCGACCGATTCTTCCACACCCATGGAATGCCGATGCTCAAGCTCTATGGCTTTGAGCTTTCAGAAATGAAGCTGAAAAGAAACGAGATCCCGATAACCATGCAAGAACAAGGGATCCGCAACTTGCTACGCCCCGGCTGGATTGGAAGCACCAAGATCGTGCTTACCACCTATGAAACCTTACGCGACCAGGAGCTTTCTCTCGCGCGACAAAAATGGGGCATTGTCATATGCGATGAAGCCCAGAAAATTAAGAATCCGGCCACTCTGGTTACACAGGCTGCGAAGGCACTCCAAGCTGATTTTCGGGTGGCCTGTACCGGGACGCCCGTTGAAAACTCACTGACCGATCTGTGGTGTCTGTTTGATTTTGTGCAACCAGGGCTGCTCGGCGCACTGAATGATTTTGGACGGCACTATCGCCGTCCAATCGAGTGTAAGACAGATGCAGATAATTTAGCGTTGGAAGAGCTGCGGCAACTCATTGCCCCCCAATTATTGCGGCGCATGAAAGAAGATGTGGCAGAACTTCCAGCCAAAATTGAGGACACATCCTGTCGTAGCCTCACAATGAGCTCACTCCAGGACCGACTATATCGTTCCGAAATAACTCTCTATATGGAAAAGTCGAGCCTGATAGAAAAAGCTGGCGAACGAAACGTCGCAGTCTTGGGGCTTCTTCATACATTGAAATTGGTATGTGCTCATCCCCACGCGATCAGACCTGAAGGTGCTTTACTTGATGTATCCCCCAAGATGCGGTGGCTGATCAACAAACTTGAGTATATCCAGTCCTTGGGAGAGAAAGTCATCGTCTTTACGGAGTTGCGATCAATTCAACGAGACCTACGACTAACCATTATGGAGCGCTTCTCTCTACCTGATGTGCACATCATCAATGGAGATACTGCGGCGACCGCTGGTCGGGGCCTGAGCCGCCAAGGGATCATTGATAAGTTTCAGGCTCAACCCGGTTTTGGGGTGATCATTCTCTCAACGTCCGCAGTAGGTTTTGGCGTAAACGTCCAGGCTGCGAACCATGTCATTCACTTCACCCGATCATGGAATCCCGCCAAAGAAGATCAGGCCACAGACAGAGCTTATCGCATAGGGCAAACCCGAGAAGTGCATGTCTACTACCCCACCGTTGTCTCGGAACACTATGCCACCTTCGAGAACAAACTGGACGATTTGCTAAGCCGAAAACGAGCAGTAGCTGGAGATATGTTGAATGGCGCAGAGGAAGTGGATGTTCTGGCATTGGCTGAGTCAGGTTGTTGAAATAATGGTCTCCCAGATGCCACCAACTCTCTCGGTATCTAGATAGACAGAAAACAAACAAAATATTAAGGGAGCATATAGCACCATGCCAAATGAGCAGGGATACCGCGATTTTTTAGCCCATAAAACCCCCCCGTTTGCCGAGAGCACAATCAGCAACTACTGCTCAGCCTTAAGGCGCGTGTTCGAGCACAAAGGCATAACTCCCTTTACGCTAACCGATGAGGCTGAGTTAGCAAAAATGCTTGAACAATATAGCCAAGGCGGAATACATGCCGATATTGGCAGCATCTATGCGAATTCTGGCCGCAGCGCTCTACGAGAGTGGTGTAATTATGTACATAGTGAGCAGCCCTCGCTAATCGTATTGTTAAGCAAGGGAGCGATAGATAACGGCTACATTACCATTCCTAAAGAACAGACTTTATTTCCGAAAGACTGTATCGAAGAGAATGGCCAACCAGCGCAGCGTCTATTTACCCTGTTACTGCCCACAGGGGAACAGGTTCAAACTAAGATATTAGAAAACTTCCGACGCATTCAGGCTCGTTTTGGCACCGTATTTCGACAGTATGATCTCCATGAAGGTGACAAGATTCAACTGACGCAGCTTGAGCCATACAGCTACATAATGAAATTTATCACTAGCACGAACGCTGATTCCTGCTCCATTAACACAATCAGCAAGGACTCCACCAAGGCAAATTCGCCCCTAAACCAGATTCTGTTTGGCCCGCCAGGCACCGGCAAGACATATCACACCATCAACAAGGCACTTGAAATTTTGGATCCTGCGTGTTTGGAGCAGAATGATAAGAGTGATGAAGCTCGTGCTGCGCAAAAGATTCGTTTTGATGAGTTAGTAAAAGAAGGGCATATAGACTTTGTTACCTTTCACCAGAGCTTTAGCTATGAGGATTTTGTGGAGGGGATCCGGGCACTGAGCAATGAAACCGCTCAGCTCGAATACAAAGTTGAACCTGGAGTATTTAAAAGGCTATGTGATACAGCCAGAACAGCAGATATTCCTATCTCCACTGGGATCCGCAACAAACCGAAGATTTGGAAAATCTCGATTAATGGAACAGCTGACACGCCCACTCGACGTTACTGCTTGGCCCACAATGAAGCGCGAATTGGTTGGGGCTCGACCGGCGATCTGGCCAACCAAAAATATGAAGAGGGTGACTATTACAAATCTCTCGGATCAAATGATCGAAGCACCCTCAATAGCTTTGCTCAAGATATGGAGCCTGGTGATATAGTGATCTGCATCCGCTCGGTCGAGCTTATTGAAGCCATCGGTGTCGTAAGTGGCCAGTACAGGTTCGAACAAGATGTGCCTGGTGGCGTTCGCGATGACTACCAGCATGTCCGTCCGGTAAACTGGCTTTATACCGACGTGGGACTATCTATCCTACCACTCAACGATGATACCCAGTTCACACAGAAGACTATTTATCCTATTGATCGCTTTAGTTGGAGCGATCTGCTGGTGTACTTGCAACAATCGGGCAAGCAGCCGCTTGAGGCAAGCCAGTTGGAAAGTACAGACGCTAAGAAGCCGTATGTGTTGATCATCGACGAAATCAACCGTGGCAATATCTCGCGGATCTTTGGTGAGTTGATCACCCTAATTGAACACACCAAGAGAGCAGGTGCCAGCGAGGCATTAACGATCACATTGCCCTACTCCAAAAAGCCGTTTAGCGTCCCGGATAATCTGTACATTATCGGCACCATGAATACTGCCGACCGTTCGCTAGCCGGACTGGATATTGCCCTGCGACGTCGTTTCACCTTTGTCGAGATGCCACCCTGCCCCGAACTACTTAGCGATATAGAGATCGACGGGCTCAATATCGGCCAACTCATTGAGGTGATGAACCAACGCATCGAGGTGCTGCTGGATCGGGATCACTGTCTGGGTCATGCCTATTTTCTTCCACTCAGACAGGATCGCTCACTCGACAAGCTGGCCTCTATTTTTCGCAATCAAATACTACCGCTGCTGCAAGAGTACTTCTTTGAAGACTGGGAGCGTATCAGCTGGGTACTTAATGGCCACAGGGTAAATGACAAATCCCTTTGCTTCATATACCAACCAGAAGGTGATAACCGATTGACTAAGTTGTTTGGTGATACGTTGGCCGAGCAGCTAGAAGACCGAAGCTGGACACTTAATCCTGATGCATTTTTCAATATCAACAGCTACGACCAGATCCTCAAGGGGGCTTAAGTGGCGCAAGTCTGGATTACAGTACGCGAACACGCCCGGTTAACTACGGCTGTGACAGAGGATAATCTGGATCGAGCCCGAATTAGTCCGAGTGCCTTCGATTGGCTTTGTAAGCTACAAGCCTCTCAGGGTAAGCAGGGAGCCCGACTAATCGAGGTGGAGAATCGGCGCTGGCTACGCCTGGATAATCATGTCGGCGTGATCCAGACCCCGTGTGGCACCGGTATTGAGATCCTGCCCAAGCATCATGGACAGGAAAATGATGTAGAAATGAGCAGGAAGCTACTCTGTAAACTGATCGCCTCTGCTCTAGATTTACCCAGCAGAGAAACCAATGCTGCGGATCTACAACTGTTTAAATCACCGCTCGCCGAATGGGTGATGCGCCAGTTCTTACTGGCGCTCGACCATCTGCTTAAACGTGGTCTGCGTTTTGATTACTTGCGCGTAGAAGAAGAAAAATCATTTTTACGCGGTCAGCTGGATATGGCCAAACAGATGCGCCAGCCGCCCGGGCGCCAGCATCTGTTTCACCTGCGGCATGATCTGTTTCTGCCCGACCGTCCTGAAAATCGTCTGCTGCGTCTGGCACTTAACAAGGTCTGCCAAGCTGCCCAGGAGGCTAACAACTGGCGACTGGCCCATGAGTTGGCTGGATTTATACATGAGATACCGCCTAGTCGAGATGTGCGACAGGACTTTGCCTCCTGGCGAACAGATCGACTGATGGCCCACTACCAGGCAGTTCGCCCTTGGTGCGAGCTTATTTTAGGCCAGCAAATGCCGCTTGCCGTGAAGGGTGCAACACAAGGAGTCAGCCTGTTGTTCCCAATGGAAAAGCTGTTCGAGCAACATGTGGCCAAGGTTCTGCGGCGCCAATTGTTAAACGGAGCCCACCTTCGTACACAGGCCGCCAGCCGTTATTTATGCCAGCACAATGGCCAAGGGATATTTCAACTCAGACCCGACCTACTGATCGAAACAGCCCAAAAGTCATGGGTACTGGATACTAAATGGAAACGGATTAATGATGCAGATCGCGATAAAAAATATGGTCTCAGCCAAAGTGACTTCTATCAGATGCTGGCTTATGGGCAACAGTATCTGGATGGACAAGGAGACATGGTGTTGATCTACCCCAGAAGCACGGAGTTCGCTAACCCCTTGCCATTGTTCAACTATTCTGACGAATTAAGGCTTCATGTGTGGCCTTTTGATCTGGAAAATGATGAACTCATAGTATCAGGCGACATCGAATTACCATTGAAAAAATCCGACCAAAAACAGGCAGCAGCCTGACGCAGTATGAGTACAGGGATACAGGGAAGTAGCCATGACCGAAGATCAAATTGAACTAATGGCTTTGGGCTGGCAGCAAAGGAGCGGTTATCAAAACTGTGCGACTAGGTAGTACCCTTCCCTTCTACCACTTTCTTGACTGGCTGGGACAATTCGTCCATACGGGACGGGACATGAAAATATCGTTTTATTGATGCACGGTCATCATTGCCGAAGTCAGTATCGACGAAGCGAGTTTGACAACTTCTTATGGATTTTTCATTCAGGCCCATCTGCCGAACATCATCAAACACCGGAAACTCTCTGAGTATGAAACCCGACTATCAATAGATTATATTAAATACAACACATGGATACACATGCGGTGAGCTGTCAGTTCTTCTAACAGCTGATTTTTGAAGATATTGCTTATAAATTATGAACATCATAATCGACTCCGTTGAAGAACTTATGAATTCAATATATCAGCAAGATCGCCTGCTCAGACAATTTAAAGAGTTCCAACAGTTAAATGCAAGAGGTTATACAGCCGAAGCAAACCGCTACATCGACGCAGTTTTTCGTGAACTTACAGAACTAAGAAATGCTCAATGTTATTTTTCGAAAATCATTGAATCTTATGCAGTAGATGTTGCAACCATTGAAGGCATAATCAACCTTATAAATGAACTGCTCAAACCGATAATTCAAATCAGTGATTTGTTAGCTATCGAGTGTGAAGCAGTTTATCTATATTTTGCAGCAGATAGCATTAAAAAGAACCTGATTACCATCATGCTTCAGCCCCTCAGGACTATACTTAGAGCATCCTGTTCTGGAGGGTTTAATCATGGCCAAGAACAAGATTCAGTTTCAAAAAAGCATGAATATTCATGCCTTTATTAAGCGTTATGGCAGTGAAGACCTGTGTCAGCAACGGCTGTTTGATATTCGCTGGCC